>Ga0182745_1005801_pt1 | contig 10014 bp, 6 predicted proteins | sample eDN3rd30CKraftBY_FD_128523 | JGI IMG/M metagenome (GOLD analysis project Ga0182745, IMG submission 128523) | Enriched backyard soil microbial communities from Emeryville, California, USA - eDNA 3rd pass 30_C Kraft BY (version 2) (version 2) | ecosystem: Environmental > Terrestrial > Soil >... | reverse complement strand
TTATCTCTAATTTTTGTAACCAACTCATCACCAGCATAGGATTCTTTAAGTTTCTCCCAATTTTCGAGAATTTGTTTTGATTCGTCCGATAATTCGCCTGGTACCCCTTCAGCTAGTGACTCGAGTGATTTTACGATTACATCCGCAGGTGCATGTGCTAGTACCTGACTAATCGCCCCTTCAAGCTGATAGAGCTTACGTGCGAATTCAACTTGCTGTGCTGCTTGCTTATGATAGTTGCGAACTGTTTCCGCAATTTCTCGCAAATAATAGCGTCGGTTATTGGGTATGATGACATCTTGTTTTTGCGTTTTCACGAATAGCTCATAGGAAGTTTGCCAATCAAAGCCGAACTTTTCATTAATTTTCGTTACAAGTGCCGCAAACAAGGAGTTCGTACCTTTATCATTAAATTGGCTCGCAATCGTCCCGTAAATAGGCATTTTATTCAAGTCCTCAGACCACAATTCATGTGAACGCTGATATTGCTTTTGAACCTGTCGAAGGGCATCCTCGGAGCCTTTGCGTTCAAACTTATTAATGACGATTAAATCTGCATAATCAATCATATCAATTTTCTCTAATTGTGATGGCGCACCAAACTCACTAGTCATTACATATAAGGAAAGGTCCGTATATTTTGTAATTTCCGCATCACCTTGGCCAATCCCGCTAGTTTCCACGATAACCAGATCATATCCAGCAGTCTTGACAATATTCAGCACATCACCAATACATGCAGATAGCTCAGTTTTCGAACCGCGAGTTGCTAAGCTTCGCATATACACACGCTGGTCAAAAATAGCATTCATGCGAATTCGATCGCCTAGTAAAGCTCCGCCTGTTTTTTGCTTTGTTGGATCCACGGAAATAATAGCAATCTTCTTATCCGGGAATTCGCGTAAAAATCGGCGAATTAATTCGTCGGTTAAGGAGGATTTCCCTGCGCCTCCCGTACCTGTAATCCCAATTACCGGTGTATTTTTAGCTCTTTTCTTTGCTTCCTCCACTAAGTAAATGGTTTGCCCATCTCCACCAAGCTCTGCAGCAGTAATTAGGTTTGCCAGTATTTCAGGCCGTTCCGTCGAAACCTTCTCAAGCAATTCGAGATAATTCCCTTTTAAAGTTGAGAAATCGGCTTCCTCAATTTGTTTGTTGATCATCCCTTGTAAGCCAAGCTGCATGCCATCCTCAGGCGAGAAGATTCCCGCAATTCCATACTCGTGAAGCTCCTCGATTTCCCGTGGCAGTATAACACCGCCCCCACCGCCAAAAATCTTTATATGGGGTGCACCTTTTTCATGCAAAAGGTCATACATATATTTAAAGTATTCCATATGCCCACCTTGATACGAAGAAATCGCTACTGCTTGTGCATCCTCTTGAATGGCAGCATTGACAACTTCTTCAACTGAACGGTTGTGGCCTAAGTGAATAACCTCTACTCCACTTGCCTGCAAAATACGGCGCATAATATTAACCGACACATCATGCCCATCAAACAAACTCGATGCCGTGACAAAACGGACATGATGCTTCAGCGGATAAATATCCTTTTTTCCTGTGTCATCAACCTGTTTCGTATTTACCATACATAGTACCCCTTTCAAGAACTGCGATTGTATTAAAGAAACATTCGAAAACGAAGCTCCATCCCCTTTAAAAGGACTCGTTCTTTTGCGAAATTCGTCTTAAAAACACCGCTTCATGCAACGTTCAAACGTATGCTTTTGGCGGTGTTAAAATGCATTAATCTTTAAAATGTAATATTCCAGACAAACACATTTTTGTTTGGGCAATGGTGTATTCGTCGATGGTAAAATGCTTGTGTAACGCCCATTTACGAAACGCCCAAGCTTGCCCTTGCACAACAATATGATTCGCCGCCAAATAGACTTCCTTATCTGAAACCTTTAAGCTTCCTGTATGCACACAAGCTTTTAAAATTGTTTCAAAAAGAGCAACCATCTCTAACTCCTTCTTTAAAACATAGCTTTGCGCATCCTTGGGCAGTGTCTTCGTTTCTTGATACATGATGGTAAATTCATCTACCATACTATCAATCAACATAAAGTATTGCTTGATGGCTTTCTTCAGCTCTTCAATCGTTCCCGAGCTTGTGGAAATTTGAGAGAGCCGCTCCATTACCTGATGATATATATTGTCACAAACCAAATAGAGGACGTCCTCTTTTGTTCGAATATATTCGTACAAAGTACCGATGCTAAAACCGGCAGCCTTGGCTAATTCCCTTGTAGTCGCCCGATGAAAGCCCTTTTCCTTAAATAATCTCAGCGCGCCATCAACAATCTGCCTTCTGCGAATCTCAATAAGACTCTCATCTTTTACAGATGATTGAACTAAGATTTTGTCATTTCCTTCTGTCATCAATTATTTTGTCAGCATACGAGAGATTACGAGGCGCTGAATCTCTTGCGTACCTTCATAGATTTGTGTAATTTTCGCATCCCGCATATAGCGCTCTACAGGATATTCTTTTGTATAGCCATAGCCGCCAAATACTTGAACCGCTTCAGTTGTGACAGACATCGCCGTGTCGCCTGCCATCAGTTTTGCCATTGCCGATTCTTTCCCGTAAGGCAGATTATTCGACTCTAACCAAGCCGCATTATAAGTTAATAATCTTGATGCTTCGATTGACGTCGCCATATCTGCTAGCTTAAAGGCTACCCCTTGGTTCACAACAATGGGTTTTCCAAATTGCACACGCTCTTTTGCATATTCGGTCGCTGCATCTAATGCTCCTTGTGCAATCCCTACCGCTTGAGCCGCAATGCCATTTCTTCCCCCATCTAATGTTTTCATGGCAATGATAAAGCCTTCTCCCTCTTCCCCAAGCAAGTTTTCTTTCGGCACACGGCAGTTATCGAATATGATTTCAGTTGTTGGCGAAGAACGAATCCCTAGTTTTTTTTCTTTTTTTCCTACACCAAAACCAGGGAATGTGGATTCTACGATAAACGCACTCGTCCCTTTATGCTTTGAAGTTGGATCGGTTACCGCAAAGACCACATAGGTATCCGCAACACCGCCATTGGTAATGAAAATTTTAGAACCATTCAGTACATACGAATCCCCATCAAGCTTTGCAGTCGTTTTCATGCCACCTGCATCACTTCCAGAGCCAGGCTCAGTTAAACAATAGGCGCCGATTTTTTTTCCTTCTGCCATAGGACGAAGGTATTTTTGCTTTTGTTCTTCGCTTCCAAATTTGTAAACTGGCCAGCCTGCTAATGACGTATGAGCAGATAGCGTAACGCCTGTTGAGGCACATACACGCGATAACTCTTCTACGGCAATTGCATAAGCTAAAAAGTCAAACCCCGCTCCACCATACTCTTCAGGCCAAGGAATACCTGTTAACCCAAGTTCGGCCATCTTCTCCCAGATTTCACGGTCAAAGCGCTCCTCTTCATCACGTTCGGCAGCAGTTGGTGCTACTTCATTCAATGCAAAGTCGCGAATCATTTCCCGTAATTGTTGATGCTCCTCTGATAATTGAAAGTTCATTTTCCCATTCCCCCATCTTCTCGTATCCAAAAGCACACATCCACTCAATGTGTACCTGTCGCCTATTTCATTTTCAACTGGTGCTTGCTTATTACAATTCTTTGGATTTCACTTGTACCTTCATAAATTTCTGTCACTTTCGCATCACGGAAATATCGCTCCACCTGATAATCCTTTGTAAAGCCGTACCCGCCAAACACTTGTATAGCTTCCGTTGAAATCTGTACTGCTGTTTTTGAAGCAAACAATTTGGCCATTGAGGCTTCTTTTCCGCATGGCAAACCAAGAGATTGAAGATTTGCCGCCTTATAAACTAGTAATCTAGCTGCTTCCACTGAAGTCGCCATATCGGCTAGCTTAAAACCTATGCCCTGGTTAATAGCAATCGGCTTGCCAAACTGAATTCGCTCCTTGGCATAGCCTGTTGCAGCTTCCAATGCAGCTTCTGCAATTCCTAGACTTTGTGCCGCGATTCCAATTCGACCAATATTTAAGTTCGCCATAGCAATTTTAAAGCCCGTATTTTCACTACCTAGTAAATTTTCAGCCGGTATTTTCATATTTTCAAAGGTTAGCTGCACTGTTCTAGAACCATGAAGCCCCATCTTCTTCTCGTCTTTTCCAACGATAAAACCTTCTGTGTCCTTTTCTACTATAAAAGCCGAGATTCCGCGTGAGCCTTTTTCCGGATTTGTTGAGGCAAATACAATATAAACGTCGGCTTCTCCACCATTTGTAATAAATACCTTTAAGCCATTTAAGACATAGTGGTCACCTTGTTTTACTGCCTTCGTTTTTAACGCGCCAGCATCTGATCCCGCTTCAGGCTCTGTTAGGCAGAATGCACCTAGATACTCTCCGCTCGCTAATTTTGGAATGTATTTTTTCTTTTGTTCTTCTGTACCAAAATAGAGAATTGGATTCGTTCCAACTGAAGTATGGACCGACAAAATAACTCCAACCACAGCACTCACCTTCGAAAGCTCGTTGATTGCTAGGATATAGGAAGTAAAGTCCATTCCTGCACCGCCATAGATTTCAGGCACAGTAATGCCCATCAGCCCGAGTTCCCCCATTTTTTTAAGGATCTCATGAGGAAATTTCCCCTGCTCCATCCTCTCAATAAAAGGCGTAATTTCAATTTCGGCAAATTGACGCACCATATCACGCATCATCATTTGCTCCTCAGTAAATACTAGATGCATAGAAATCCCCCTTAATCTTCGTAAACATAAAATCCACGACCAGTTTTTCTGCCAAGCCAGCCAGCTGCCACATATTTACGAAGAAGTGGACATGGGCGATACTTGCTATCCCCTAAACCATCATGCAATATTTCCATAATCGACAGACATGTATCTAAGCCTATAAAATCAGCTAGTGTCAGCGGTCCCATCGGATGATTCATGCCAAGCTTCATGACATCATCAATGGCTTCCTTTGTTGCAACCCCTTCATATAAGGCATAAATGGCTTCATTAATCATTGGAAGCAAAATACGGTTTGAGATAAAACCAGGAAAGTCATTTACCTCTACTGGTGTTTTAGACAATTTTCTCGTCATTTCTTCTACTGCCTCATAAACTTCGTCAGCTGTTGCAAGCCCCCGTATAATTTCTACTAACTTCATGACAGGAACTGGATTCATAAAATGCATCCCAATGACTTGTTCTGGTCGCTCTGTTACAGCGGCAATTTCTGTAATTGGCAAGGATGACGTATTTGTTGCCAAAATCGCATGCTTTGGTGCGATTGCGTCTAACTCTCTAAATATAGATTGTTTAATAGCCATGTTTTCCGTTGCGGCTTCAATTACAAGATCTACATCAGAGGAGTCCGTCAAATCGAGTGACATGGAGATTCGGCTTAGTACGGCTTGTTTTTCTTCTTCCGTCTTTCTTCCCTTTTCCACATCTCTTGATAGATTTTTTGCAATCACCCCTAAACCGCGCTCGAAAAACTCCTGTTTCATGTCATTTAGCTTTACAGCAAAACCAGCCTGGGCACAAACTTGTGCGATTCCTGATCCCATTTGTCCAGCACCAACTACCATTATTTTTTGAATCGTCATTTGCTCATCCCCTGATTTTTATTTGAACAGATTAGTAGAATTTAAAAGACTCTCACTTATCTAAAAAGAGGTTATGGCTTCGGCACTTCAATCATAATGGCATCCCCTTGGCCACCACCTGAGCATATCGCAGCGATTCCAACACCCCCACCACGACGTTTTAACTCGTAGGCCAATGTTAAAATGATTCTTGCTCCAGAAGCCCCAATTGGATGACCTAAAGCAACGGCGCCTCCATTAACATTTACTTTCTCTGAATCGATTCCCGCTATTTGGTTGCTAACTAGTGCCACCGCGGCAAATGCTTCATTAATTTCGATTAGGTCGATTTCATCGATTGTTTTATTCGTTTTCTTTAATAGCTCGTTAATAACAAGCCCTGGTGTTTGAGGAAAATCCTTAGGTTCAACACCAACCTCGGCATGCCCCAATACATTGGCTAATGGTTTACGTCCCTCTTGATTTGCTCTATCTTCACTCATTAATACAAGTGCACAAGCTCCGTCATTAACCCCAGGTGCATTTCCTGCAGTAATCGTACCGTCTTTATCAAATGCGGGCTTCAATTTTGATAACGCTTCCAAAGATGTGTTTTTACGCGGTGCTTCGTCCTCCACCACTGTCGTTACATCGCCTTTTCTTCCTTTAATCTCTACAGGTACAATTTCTTCTGCAAACTTGCCATCTTCTATTGCTTTAATCGCTAATTGATGACTTCTTACGGCCCACTCATCCTGTGCATTTCTAGAGAGTTCAAAAGTGTTGGCTGTTTCGTTGCCATAAGTCCCCATATGCACATTTTGAGGATGGAAAGAACACGAAAGACCGTCAAACACCATGCCATCCACTAATTTCGCATCCCCCATGCGAAGTCCAAAGCGTCCATTCGGCAAATAGTAAGGGGCATTTGACATCGACTCCATACCACCTGCAACAATCACTTCTTCGTCTCCCAATCGAATTAGCTGATCGGCTAGTGTTACACTTCTCATGCCTGAAGCACATACTTTATTAATCGTTTCTGTTTTCACATTGTAAGGAATTCCTGCTTTTGCTGCTGCTTGACGTGAAGGAATTTGCCCTTGACCGGCCTGCAGGACAGTTCCCATAATGACTTCATTTATATCCTCTGGGTTGATATCCGCTCTTTGCAAGGCTGCTTGAATCGCTTTTCCTCCCAAATCACTCGCTGTTAGTGCGGAAAGCGATCCCCCAAACTTTCCAAACGCTGTTCTTGCTCCCTCTAAAATAACTGTTCTACTCAAATCTTCAGCCCCTTTGATTTTCCGATTTTTATGAAACACAGTTTATGGATCTTATAGCTAAACAGATTTAAATTGATAAAGCATCCCGCTTACCTGCACATTTCAAGTCTCAACATCTAGTTGGAAACAATGATCCCATCGACTGAACGCTCGCTCAATTTATGTTTAATAAAAAAGGGAGTCATTTAGAACTCCCTTTTTCCAATTACCTCTATTTTATAAAATATCAATCTAATAATCAATTTAGATTTTTCAGATATTTAAATTTTATTCTCTTTAACGTTAAAATAAAGTAGAAAAATCAATTATTTTGTCAAGGTGAACTCATATCCCTGTTAACATAATATTAATCATTCTTAAACTTCCACTGTTTCTTCCTTAACCACTTCGACCTCTTTTTCACCGAAAACTGAGCGTTCCAATAGCTCTGCGATATCGAATGTTCCAATGGATTCTTCTACTTCCTTCGCTTTTGTTCCATCTGATAGCATCGTTAAGCAGTAAGGACAGCCTGATGAGATGATAGATGCATCTGTAGCCAATGCTTGTTCAGTACGAGCGACGTTAATCCGATTACCTACATGCTCCTCCATCCACATTAAGCCACCACCAGCACCGCAGCACATTGCGGTTTCACGGTTTCGTTCCATCTCTACAAGGTTTACTCCTGGAATTGCCTTTAAAATTTCGCGTGGTGCATCATACACATCATTATAACGACCTAAATAGCAGGAATCATGGAATACAATCGTCTCCTCTACTCGATGATGTAAAGTTAACTTTCCTTCATTCACCAGGTCATAGAGCAATTCTGTATGATGATACACTTCCCCTTCCCAGCCAAAATCCTTGTATTCATTTTTGAAGATATTATAGGCATGAGGGTCAATGGTAACAATTTTCGTCACATCATTCTTTGTGAATTCATCGATGTTAGCCGCAGCAAGCTCTTGGAATAAAAACTCATTTCCTAATCGGCGTGGAGTGTCTCCAGAGTTTTTCTCCTTGTTACCTAAAATAGCAAACTTCACACCTGCTTCATTCATTAAACGAGCAAAGGATAAAGCGATTTTTTGTGAACGGCTATCAAAGGAGCCCATCGAACCTACCCAGAATAAATACTCAAATCCTTCACCTGATTTTTTCGCTTCCTTCACTGTAGGAATGTTAACTGTTGGGTCAATCTCACGCCAGTTTTCTTTTTCTTTACGATTCAGCCCCCAAGGATTTCCTTGACGCTCAATATTATTCATCGCGCGCTGTGCGTCAGAGTTTACTTTTCCTTCTGTCATTGTTAAATAACGGCGCAGGTCAATGATTTTATCAACATGCTCATTCATGACCGGACATTGGTCTTCACAGTTACGGCAAGTTGTACATGCCCAAATCTCTTCTTCTGTGATGACATCTCCTATTAATGAAGGGCTATAAATATCTTCAATCACTGCCCCTTCTGCCCCCGCTGCCATCGCAAGTTGATTTCCTTGTGTATTGTTAAATGCAAATGCAGGCACCCAAGGCTTTTGCTGCGTAGTTACCGCCCCTGTAAACGTTAAATGATCTCGCAGCTTCACGATTAGATCCATAGGAGACAGCATTTTCCCCGTTCCTGTTGCTGGACACATATTCGTACAACGGCCACATTCCACACAGGCGTATAAATCGAGCATTTGCTTTTGTGTGAAATCTGTTATTTTACCTACACCAAGTGCTGGCATGTCCTCTTCATTTTCAGCTTCTTCTAGTGCAGCAAAATCGATTGGCCGAAGTGTCCCAATGCGGTCTTGTCGGTTTACTACAGCATTTAACGTACCAGTAATTAAGTGGAAATGCTTACCTTGCGGGATATACACAAGGAATGCGAGTAATGCCAGTAAATGCGCCCACCACATGATAAAGAATACAACTGCCGCTGCCGATGGCGACATCCATTGGAAAAGCCACGCAATACTAGATGCAACCGGTTCGGATCCTACAAACGCATGTCCATGCCAGATAATTGCCATTCCATTCCCTATGAGGGTTGCAATCATTAACACACCTAAAAACAGATACACCAAACCGTTTTTAAACCCTCGCTTCAGTCGCACAAGCTTTTCCATATAACGTCGGTAAAACGCTACAGCTACCGCGATTAAAATCATTAACACAATAATTTCCTGGAAGAAAGTAAAGACAGGATATAAACCCCCAAGCGGGATATGAGAATCCGGTGCAAGCCCTTTCCAGATCAAGTCGATAGCCCCTAATTGGACTAGTAAAAATCCGTAGAAAAACGCTACATGAACTAACCCCATCTTTTTATCTTTTAATAGCTTAGATTGTCCAAAAACTTTTTCTGCTAAATCACCAATTCGTTCCTTTAGTTTTAGTTCAAACTCTTCTTTTCTGCCTAGCTGAATAAATTCATAGCGTGTTTTAACTAGATAGAAGAATAATCCCAATGCATACAAGACAACCGCAGCGAATAACACCCAATTTGCAATAAGCCACCCATTCATAGCTTCTCCCCCTTTTTGCCTGCTTCCCCCATTGTTCGAACTAACTTTTTTGAGTAGTCTTAAAAGAATCTATAATATTAGTAGATTCAAAAACCCTCGAATTTATGTCTCTATTGTAAAATATGAATGAGCATTCAGTCAACGCATTATACAAATATTTCTATTAATTAATTAAAATTCGTTGAATATACGTATTTTTGCTACCACGAATCTTCATTAACACTATGTTTACAGTGTCAATGTTTAAGAAAAATTGGGAACAAAACGCTAGCGTGTAAGGTTCAAGGTTTTATACATAGAAAACTGTAACAAGGGATAACCAAACTTAATTTAGAATTTATTTTAGAAAAATTGCTTCAATCAACACTATTCAATTATCCAGTTATCCACATAGAGGATTTCTATAATTTCTTTAACAACAAAAAAACAATCCGGTTTGACAGGATTGTTTTCTAATTTTATTTAAATACATCTCCACTACGGATGTATTCCACATCACTTACTTGTAATCGGAAGTTAACGACACGTGCTGCCGCAAAGAAGTAATCGGATAACCGATTTAGATATTTTTGGACAATAGCTGGGACGTCTTCTACTTCGTTCATTAACGTAACAGCGCGTCGTTCTGCTCTTCGTGTTACTGTGC
>Ga0182745_1005796_pt1 | contig 10020 bp, 8 predicted proteins | sample eDN3rd30CKraftBY_FD_128523 | JGI IMG/M metagenome (GOLD analysis project Ga0182745, IMG submission 128523) | Enriched backyard soil microbial communities from Emeryville, California, USA - eDNA 3rd pass 30_C Kraft BY (version 2) (version 2) | ecosystem: Environmental > Terrestrial > Soil >... | reverse complement strand
CCCTTGACCGGCTTGATCAACAACGCCGCCGGCAACTTCATCAGCAGGACCGAGGATTTGTCGTCGCGCGGCTTCGACGCCATCGCCAACACCGTCTTGCACGGCACCTTCTATGTCACGCACGCGGTTGGCAAACGCTGGATCGAGGCCGGCCTGAAAGGCAGCATTCTGTCGATCGTCACCACCTGGGTGCGCACCGGCTCGCCCTTCGTGGTTCCTTCGGCGATGTCGAAGGCCGGCATCGATGCCATGACCAAATCGCTGGCCACCGAGTGGGGCCGCTACGGTATTCGCAGCAACGCCATCGCCCCCGGCATCTTCCCGACCGAAGGCGCGACCGCGCGCCTGCGCCCGGGCGCCGACCCGCACTCCAAGGAGCTGTCCGAGAATCCGATGCGGCGTTTGGGGAAGATGGCGGAACTGGCCAACCTGGCGGCCTTTCTGATGGCCGACGGCAGCGAGTGGATCAATGGCGAGACCATCGCCATCGATGGCGGCTATCACCTGGCGCAGGGCGCCTACTTCACCCATTACATGGATTGGAGCGATGCCCAGTGGCAGGAGGCGGCCGACCGCATCAAGGCACAAACCCAGAAGGACAAGTTGTTGCGTACCGCGGTTAGCCCTGGCAACACCGCGGCTGGCGACAAGGAGTAGCCAGGCGCAAGCCCGGCATGTGGCAGTTGATTCACCCATACCCTGATTCACCATATCCTGACTCACCCATACCTATAACACCGGAGACCTCATCATGAAGCGCATCTTGCACTTGATTGCCTGTATCGGATTCGCCGCGGCCGCGGCGAGCAGCCACGCCCAGTTCCCCAGCAAGCCGATCACCCTGGTCGCACCCTTCCCGCCGGGCGGAACCTCGGATTCGCTCGCGCGCATCCTGGCCAAGGAAGCGTCGGAAGCCATGGGCGCATCGATCATCGTCGAAAACAAACCCGGCGCCGAAGGCCAGCTGGCGGCCCAGGACGTGATGAAAGCCGCTCCCGACGGCTATCGCATCGCCCTGTCCACCTCGGGCAACCTGTCGGCGCTGCCATCGCTGCGCAAGAACCCGCCGTACGATTCGGTCAAGGACTTCACGCCCATCGTCGACGTCGGCCGCTATGCCTTTTTCTTCTATCTGCATCCGGATGTGCCGGCCAAGAACTTCAAGGAGTTCGTCGCCTATGCCAAGGCCAACCCCGGCAAGCTGAGCTACGGCACCGGCAACAATACCGGCATCCTGGTCATGGCCCAGGTCTTGAACATGTTCGGCATGGAGATGCTGCACGTGCCCTACAAGGGCGAGCCGCCGGCCACCCTGGACCTGGTGGCCAACCGCGTTCAGGCGATGATCGGCACCGGCGCCGGCCTGAGCTTCGTCAAGCAGGACAAGCTGCGCGCCTTGGTCGCGCTGCTGCCTGAGCGCAGCCCGCTGGCGCCGGAAGTGCCGGTATTGCGCGAGATCGGCATGGGCGAGCTGCCGGTTGAATTGTGGGCCGCGATCGTCGGTCCCGCCGGCATGCCCAAGGATATCGTCGCACGCCTCAATAAGGCCTTCGTGACCGCGATGAACAAGCCCGAGGTCAAGGCCCAGATCGAAGCGATGGGGTTTGCCGTCACGCCTTCGTCGCCGGAGGAACTGGCCAAGCTGATCAAGGACCAGGCCGTGGCCTACCAGAAGCTGATCAAGGAAATCGGCATGCCGGCGCAATGACGCTGCGCGCCGCCGATTGAACTTGACCGAACCCGAGCATCGATCATTGCCAAGCGAGAGAGCCGACCGTGACCCCGGAACAGCCCAACCAGGAAGCATCCATGGAGCAGCGCCAGTTGCACGACAGCCTGGAGCGCGCCATGACGGCGATCCTGACCCCAGCCTACCTGCGCAACATCGACAGGGATGGACTGTATCCCTACGAGGCCTATCAGGCCTGGGTCGAACTTGGCCTGACCGGGTGCGGGATTCCGGAGCAGTACGGCGGCTCGGGCGGCGGCGTCCTGGATCTGGCGCGCATCTCCGAGCAGCTGGGTTACTGGAGCTACGACGTCTCGACCGCCTACACCGTGGCATTGTTTACCGGACTGACCGTGCTGCGCTGTGGCAGGGAAGAGCAAAAGGCCGAGCTGCTGCCGCGCTTGGTCGACGGTGGCATCCGCCTGTCGGTATGCATCAGCGAACCTGGCGCCGGATCGGACGTCAGCGCGATCCAGACCCGCGCCGTCAGATCCGGCGCGGGCTGGCTCTTGAACGGCCAGAAGCTGTGGGCCAGCGGCGCCGGCGCCAGGGACAACCTGATGCTGGTATATGCCAGGACCGATGCGCAAGCCCCGGCCCGGGAAGGCATCTCGGCATTCCTGGTAGCCAACGACCAGCCGGGCGTCACCTGCAGGCGGCTGGACATGGTCGGCAGGCGCGCCACCGGCATCCACGAAATATTCTTTGACGATGTGCGCATCGACCCAAGCCGCCTGCTTGGCGAAGCCAATCGCGGCTGGGATTACCTGTTGTCCGGATTGCAGTGCGAACGCGCCCTGACGGCGGCCGGTTACATCGGCGCCGCGCAAAGAGTGGTCGATCTGGCCACGGCATATGCCAAGGAGCGGCGCCAGTTCGGCAAACCGATCGGCCAATTCCAGGCGATCGCGCACATGCTGGCCGACCTGCAGACCGAGGTCGAGGCCGGACGGCTGCTGGCGCAGCAGGCGGCGTCCCGGCTCGATCGCGGCATGGACAGCCTGCGCCAGGTGTCGATGGCCAAGCTGTTCGGCTCCGAAACCTATGTCAAGGCCGCCAACCAAGGCATGCAGATCATGGGCGCCTACGGCTACAGCATGGAACACGAAATGCAGCGCCACTATCGGGATGCGCGCAGCACCACCATAGGCGCCGGCAGTTCGCAGATGCAACGCAACATCATTGCCGCGTGCATGGGACTGGCGCCTGGATGACAGACACGAATTACCTGCACCAGCATGCCGCCATACGGCGGCGCGCAATCTTACCAACCCCGACATCGATATCCCGCTTATGACTTCCCTACAGTCCGTCAACCCGAACCTTGCCTTCTGGCTGGAACGCCGCGCCCGGCTCTGCCCCAACCAGGACGGCATCGTCTATTGGCACGGAGGCGACCAGCCGGAGCGCTGGACCTACCGGCAGCTCGACCAGGCCTCCCGGAACCTGGCGGGCTGGATGCTGCAACAGGGTATACGGGCTGGCGACAGGATCGCCTTCCTCGATTTCAACGATGTGCGCTTCGTCATCACCATGTTTGCCGCCGCGCGCGTCGGGGCCATTTTCGTCCCCTTGAACTTCCGCCTGAGCGCGGCCGAGATCGTCGACACCGTCAACGACTGCCGCGCCCGGGTGTTGATCCACGGCGAACAGTTCGGCGCCATCGCCACCGCCGTCGCCAGCCAGTGCGTCTGCGACTTTCATATTCTGTCCCAGCGTCAGGAAAACCTTGAAGGTACGGCAAACGCCGGTACGGATTTTGCCGCGATCTGCCAGTCCAGCGCCGCCGCCAGCGCGCTGCATGTCAATGACTGGGACGATCCGGCATGGCTGCTGTATACCTCCGGCAGCACCGGCCAGCCCAAGGGCGTGGTGCTGAGCCACGGCAACGTGTTCTGGAACACCATCAACATCATCCTGATCCAGGGCGGCTTCGCCGACGACCAGGTGCTGATCTCGGCGCCGCTGTTCCACGCCGCGCCGATCGCGACCTTCATGGAAAGCTTCCTGCGCGGCGCCTGCATCCATCTGGAGCGTTCCTTCGACGTCGAGCGCGTGCTGCGCCGCCTCGCCCAGGAGCGCATCATGGTGATGGCGGGCGTGCCGGCGATGTACAAGCTGATCGCCGCGCACCCGGACTTCGACGATACCGACTTGAGCGCGCTGCGCGCCATCATCGTCGGCGGCGCGCCGGTGCCGGAAGCCTTGATCGCGCAATACCGGCGGCGCCAGGTGGCGGTGATCCACCGCTATGGACTGACCGAGGCGGCGCCGCTGGTGACAGCCTTGTCCCCCAGCTCGCCCCTGGAAAAGCAGATGAGCGCGGGCCTGCCGGCGGTGTTCGGTGACTTGCGCCTGCGCGGACCCGAGGGTATCGTCGCCGACCCTGGCCAGATCGGCGAAATCGAAGCCACCGGTCCCAACATCATGCGCGGCTACTGGAATCGCGAGCAGGAAACCCGCAATGCGATCCGCGACGGCTGGCTGCGCACCGGCGACCTGGGAACGCTGGACGCCGACGGTTATCTGACCGTGGTCGGGCGCAGCAAGGACATGATCATCAGCGGCGGCGAAAATGTCTACGCGGCCGAAGTCGAGGCGCGCCTGGCGGAAAACAGCGCGATCCTGGAGTCGGCCGTGATCGGCGTGGCGGATGACAAATGGGGCGAAATCGTCTGCGCCATCATCAGCCTGAAGGCTGGCGCCGCCGCCAGCGCCGAGGATGTGCTCGCGCATCTGCAGGGACGGCTGGCGCGCTACAAGCAGCCCAAGAAAATCATCTTCGTGGACACGCTGCCCAAGAACGGCGCCGGCAAGATCGACAAGCTGCGCCTGAGAAAAATCCATGGCGCGGCCACCACCACCGATGCCGAACTGGAGAACAACTGATGTCGAACAAGCCCTTGGCCATGGCGCGCACGGATGCCGCTGCAGCTTCTGTCACTGACCCTGTCACCGATCCGGTCATCACCCAGGCCTATGCCACCCAACTGCGCGCACTGGGCCTGGCCCAGGCCGACGCCGGCGGTAGTACCACCATCACCGGGCGTGACCCGGCGATCGCCAGCCCGCACCGTCTCGGCGGCGCGATGGCGGTGGCGGCGGCGCTGCAGGGAACCGCGCTGGCCGCGCTGTGGCGGCTGCAAAGCGGCCAGGGCCAGGACGTCTCGGTGGATATCCGCCGTGCCGCGCATGCCGTGCATCCATCACGCTACCTGAAGCAGAACGGCTATCCGATCGGATTCGATTTCACCTATCCGGAGCCGGGCAACGGCTATTTCCGTACCCACGACGGACGCTGGATCTACCTGGTCTCGACCCGGCCCAACCTGCGCAACGGCTTGCTGGAGTTGCTTGACTGCGCCAATCAGTTCCAGGCCATCACCGACGCCGTGCGCCAGTGGGATGGCGCGGCGCTGGAACAGGCCTGCATCGAGCGCGGCCTGCCGGTATCGCTGGTGCGCTCCCCGGCCGAGTGGCGTGAGCATCCGCATGCGCGCGCGCTGCTGCGCCAGCCCTTGATCGAGATCACGCGCATCGGCGACGGCGCGCCGCGGCTCTGGGAAGGCGGCGCGCGTCCACTGTCCGGCCTGCGCGTGCTCGACCTGAGTCACATCCTGGCCGGGCCGGGGCTGGCGCGCACCCTCGCCGAACACGACGCCGATGTGCTGCGGATTTCGGCGCCGCGCCAATCCGACCCGATCAATTTCATGCTCGATACCGGCTTTGGCAAGCGCTCGGCCTTCCTCGATTTCGACCAGCCCGCCGAAGTCGAGCGCGGCTTGCAACTGGCGGCGGACGCCGACGTCGTGGTGCAATCGTATAGCCCAGGCAGCCTGGCGCGGCGCGGGCTGTCGCTGGAAGCGATGGCGGCGCGCAATCCCGGCCTGATCTACGTCTCGCTCAGCTGCTTTGGCGAATGCGGCGGTCCCTGGTCGGAACGGGTCGGCTTCGATCACAACTCGCAATCCACCACCGGCATCAGCTGGGTCGAAGGCGGCGCCGATTCGCCCTGCCTGCCGCCCACCACCCTGGTGGCCGACTACATCACCGCCTATCTCGGCACCGCCGGCGCCCTGGCCGCGCTCTGGCGCCGCGCCCGCGAAGGCGGCAGCTATCACGTCAAGGTGTCGCTGGCGCGCACTTGCATGTGGGTCCAGGACCTCGGCTATATCGAAGACCCGTCGCAACCCGCGACGCTGGATCCGGTGCTGGCCGGCATCGACGGCCCGTTCGGCCATATCGAGTACCTGGCGCCGATTACCGAGTTTTCGCAAACGCCGGCGCGCTGGAACAGCCCGCCGCTGCCGCTGGGCGCTTCGCGCGCCGAGTGGGCGCCGCAGCCGGCGCATTCGAAATGACATACACAATGAGGAGCCGCAATGACACAGTCTGAAACATCCGCCGCGGACACGCTGGGGCCGGAGCAAACCTATTTCCACCACCTCAAGGCTGGCACCTGGAAGCTGCCGCGCTGCCGCGCCTGCGGCAAGGCCTGCTTCTACCCGCGCATTTCCTGCCCGGCCTGCGGCGGCGCCGAGTTCGACTGGTTCACGCCCAGCGGCAAGGGCGTGGTGCACTCGACCACCATCATGCGGCGTGCGCCGGACAGCGGCGGCGATCTCAACCTGTGCCTGGTGGATCTGGAGGAAGGCGTGCGCATGATGAGCCGGGTGGTCGAGTGCGACCCCGGGCAGGTACGGATCGGCGCGCGCGTGCAAGCCCTGGCGCCCATCGATGGCGACAAGGTGGTGTTCATCCTCGAGGAGAAACGCGCATGAGCATGCACGCAGCGCACCACCTTAACGGCGCCTTGCGCGGCAAGACCGCGATCGTCGGCGTGGGCCAGGCCGGCCTGGGGAATGCCAGCGGCTTCACCGAAATGGAAATCCTGGCCCAGGCGGCGGCGCTGGCGGTGGCCGATGCCGGATTGCGCATGGCCGACATCGACGGCTTGTGCACGGCCAGCGCATCCGCCACCATGTGGGCCATGCCGGTGGCGGAATATCTGGGCATCCGTCCGAGCTTCGTCGACTCGACCATGCTGGGCGGCTCCAGCTTCGTCGCGCAACTGCTGCCGGCGATGCATGCGCTGGCTTCCGGCGAGTGCAATGCGGTGCTGGTCTGCTACGGCAGCACCCAGCGCAGCTCGACCATGAACCGGGCGGCGGTGGGCAAGATGCGCCAGCAGCTCGATCCGCAGCCTTATGAAACGCCGTATGAGCCGATGCAGCCGATCAGCGCCTATGCCCTGGCCGCGGCCCGGCATATGCACGAATTCGGCACCACCCGCGAGCAGCTGGCCGAAGTCGCGGTGGCGGCGCGCGCCTGGGCCAGCCTCAACCCCGAAGCCTATACGCGCGCTCCGCTGGCGATCGCCGACGTGCTGAACGCGCGCATGGTGTGCGATCCGCTCACGGTGCGCGATTGCTGCCTGCTGACCGACGGCGCCGGCGCCTTCGTCATGATGCGCGCCGAGCGCGCCAAGGATGGCCCGCACGCGCCCGCCTATGTGCTGGGCAACGCCTCGGCGCTGTGGCACCGGCAGATCTCCAGCATGGACGACCTCACCACCACCGCCGCCACAGAATCGGGGCGGCGCGCCTACGCCATGGCGGGCGTCGGCGTGAACGACGTCGACCTGCTGTGCCTGTACGACGCCTTCACCATCAACGTCATCCTGTTCCTGGAAGACCTGGGCTTTTGTCCCAAGGGCGAGGGCGGGCGCTTCGTCGCCGGCGGCACGCTCGCGCCGGGTGGACGCCTGGCGCTCAACACCAATGGCGGCGGGCTGTCCTTCGGCCACCCCGGCATGTACGGGATTTTCCTGATCATCGAGGCGGTGCGCCAGTTGCGCGGCGAAGCCGGCGCGCGCCAGCAGGAGGGTGTCGACATCGCCCTGGTGCACGGCAATGGCGCCACGCTATCGTCCCAATCCACGGCCATTCTCGGCTCGGCCGCCGCCTTGTAGAACAAGCACATCACTGACAAAGGAATACCCATGAAGGACGCACAAACTCTGACAGGCAAGGTCGTGGTGGTCACCGGCGCCGGTGGCGGCATCGGCCGGGAAGTCGCGCTGTTGATGGCGCGCCACGGCGCGGCCGTGGTGGTCAACGACATCGGCACCGCGGTCAACGGCGACGGCCGCGACGACAGCGCCGCCGCGCGCGTGGTCGAGGAGATCCGCCAGGCTGGCGGCCAGGCCGTGGCCAGCATCCACAGCGTCGCGGAAGCCGCCGGGGCCGAGAGCACCATCGCGCTGGCGCTGGCCAGCTTCGGCCGTATCGACAGCGTCGTCAACAATGCCGGCATCCTGCGCGACAAGATTTTCCACAAGACCGGTCCGGAAGACTGGGACCCGGTGCTGAAGGTCAATCTATACGGCGCCTACAACATGAGCCGGGCCGCGGCCCCGTATTTCAAGGAGCAGCAGTCCGGCAGCCTGGTGCACATGACCTCGGCCTCGGGCCTGGTCGGCAACCTCGGCCAGGCCGGCTACTCGGCCGCCAAGCTCGGCATCGTCGCGCTGTCGAAATCGATCGCGCTCGACATGCAGCGCTTCAATGTGCGCTCCAACTGCATTTGCCCGTTCGCCTGGAGCCGCATGACCAGCGCCATCCCCACGGAAACACCGGAAGAGCAGGACCGGGTCGAAAAATTGAAGCGCATGACGCCGGACAAGATCGCGCCGCTGGCGGTGTTTCTCGCCAGCGACCTGGCCGCCGACGTCAACGCCCAGATCTTCGGCGCGCGCAACAACGAAATCTTCCTGATCAGCCAGCCGCGGCCGCTGCGCTCGGTACACCGTTCGGAAGGATGGACCCCGCAGGACATCGCCGCGCACGCCATGCCGGCCTTGCGCTCGTCCTTCTTCCCGCTGGACCGCTCGGCTGACGTGTTCAGCTGGGATCCAGTCTGAACTTTATTCGACAGCGCAACCAGCCATGGCGATCGATTACCACACCCTGAAGCACTGGACCTTCCCGGACGTGGAGCACACGTACACGGACAAGGACAGCATCCTGTATGCGCTCGCCATCGGCCTGGGCAGCGATCCGGTGGATCCACGGCCCTTGCGCTACGTCTATGAAAAGGAATTGCGGACGCTTCCCACCATGGCGGCCGTGCTCGGCTCGCCCGGGTTCTGGCAAAAGGATCCCGCGACCGGCATCGACTGGGTCAGGCTGGTGCACGGCGAACAGCGATTGCAGGTGCACCAGCCGCTGCCGCCGGCGGGGACCGTGATTGGGCGCATGCGCGTCAAGAGCATCACCGACAAGGGACCGGGCAAGGGCGCCATCGTGGTGTGCGAGCGCAGCCTGATCGACAAGTCCAGCGGGCAATTGCTGGTGAGCATGGACCAGACCTCGTTCTGCCGTGGCGACGGTGGCTACAGCAGCAGCGGCCAACCAGGCGACCAACCCAGTGATCAAGCGCCGGATCCCCGGCCGGCGCCGCCGCCAGGCGCGCCAGATGTCAGCCTGGACTTGCCCACCCGTAGCGACATGGCCTTGCTCTACCGCCTGCTGGCCGACCGCAATCCGCTGCATGCCGACCCCGAGGTCGCGCGCGCCGCCGGCTTCGAGCGCCCGATCCTGCACGGCCTGGCCTTGTACGGTCTGGCCGCGCATGCGCTGGTGCGCAGCTTTTGCGAATACGACGCCAGGCGCCTGGTTTGCATCGACACGCGTTTCTCGGCCCCGGTCTATCCCGGCGAAACCGTGCGCATGGAAATGTGGCGGCAAGGCCGGCAAATCGCCTTTCGCGCGCGGGTGGCGGAACGCGACAGCGTGGTGCTGAACCATGGCTACGCCGAAATCGCATGACGTCCCATTTTGTCTTCAACCCACTCAGGAGCCGCCCATGACAGAGTCCAGCTTCCAGGCCATCGGCTATAGCGTCTGCGACGGCGTGGCCAGTATTACCCTGAACCGCCCGGCGCGGAAAAACGCCATCGACATGGTCATGCGCGCGGAGCTGGCGCAAGTCATCGGCGCCATCCGTGCCGACCGCGGCATCCGCACCCTGATCCTCGGCGGCGCCGGCAAGGACTTTTGCGCCGGCGGCGACATCAGTACGATGCAGGACGGCGCCGGCTCGGCCGAAGCCGCGCGCAACCGCATGGCCGATGTGCATCTCTGGCTGGAGCAATTGCTGACGCTGGACAAGCCGGTGATCGCCGCCGTTGCCGGCGTCGCCTACGGCGCTGGCGCTGGCCTGGCGCTGGCCGCCGACTTCATCCTGGCCGCGCCCAGCGCGCGCTTTTGCATGTCCTTCATGCGCATGGG
>Ga0182745_1005795_pt1 | contig 10022 bp, 10 predicted proteins | sample eDN3rd30CKraftBY_FD_128523 | JGI IMG/M metagenome (GOLD analysis project Ga0182745, IMG submission 128523) | Enriched backyard soil microbial communities from Emeryville, California, USA - eDNA 3rd pass 30_C Kraft BY (version 2) (version 2) | ecosystem: Environmental > Terrestrial > Soil >... | reverse complement strand
TTGACGCCGATATCGGCCTTGACGATGCCCCAGTGGTCGATGATCAAGGCGTTGGTCAGCACCAGGTCCATGGCCTGGGCGGCCAGCATCTGGCCTTGGCCCATGCCGTCGCGGATGACTTTGCCGCCGCCGAACTTGACCTCTTCGCCATAGACGGTGAAGTCTTTCTCGACTTCCACCCACAGCGCGGTGTCGGCCAGGCGCACGCGGTCGCCGACCGTGGGGCCGAACATGTCGGCGTAGGCCCTGCGGGAAATCCGACTCATGCCCTGCCCTCCAACGCACCCATCACCTTGCCCTGGAAGCCGTAGACCTCGCGTTTGCCGGCATAGGCCACCAGTTGCACGGTGCGCGACTGGCCCGGCTCGAAGCGCACGGCGGTACCGGCCGGAATATCGAGGCGAAAACCAAGGGTCGGCGCGCGCTCGAACACCAGCGCATCGTTGACCTCATAGAAGTGATAATGCGAGCCGACCTGCACCGGCCGGTCGCCATGGTTGGCCACGCTGACACTGACCGTTGCACGGCCGGCGTTGAGCTCGATGTCGCCGTCGGCGACCTGAATTTCACCTGGGATCATGCGGGGCTCCTGGCCAGCTCAGACGATGGGGTCATGCACGGTCACCAGCTTGGTGCCGTCGGGGAATGTGGCCTCGACCTGCACGTCGTGGAGCATCTCGGCAACGCCGGCCATGACCTGCTCGCGGCCGATCACTTCGCGGCCCAGGCTCATCAGCTCGGCCACCGTGCGGCCGTCGCGGGCGCCTTCGAGCACCGCGGCGCTGATCAGCGCCACCGCCTCCGGGTAGTTGAGCTTCAGGCCACGGGCCAGGCGCCGTTCCGCCAACAGTGCGGCGGTAAACAGCAGCAGTTTGTCTTTCTCTCTCGGGGTCAGCTCCATGGCGCTCTCTCAAGTGGCCCAGATACGCGGCGGGCACGCGGGCAGGCCGAGAACGGCCGGACGCAGGACGTGCCAGAGGCGCTGCAGGGTGCGTTGCAGGTGTTGGTTGTCGTGGTCGAGCAGGCGAATCACCAGCAGCGAGCCGAGCAAAGTCGCGCCGGCGGGCGTGTCGAGTTCATCGAGCACGGCCCTGACCTGCTCCAGTACGGTCGGGTCCGCAGGTGATGCACAGAAGGTGGCGGACAACGGGTGCCCGCCCAGCTTGGCCAGTTGGCCGCCGCTGATGCGCAGGCGCTCGTGCAGGCCGGGGTCGTCGGGCAGTTCGATGCGCAGGCGGCTGTCCAGCGTGCCCTGGTCGAAGCGCTCGTTCATCACCGGGCGGCCCAGGCACAAGGTTTCCCAGGCCAGTAGCCGGGCCCCGGGCTCCAAGGTGAAGCAGCTGTCCAGGCTGGCGCGCGCGCCGCAGAAGAAGATGCTGTCCTGGGGTAGCCACTCCAGCGTGCTGCCGGCTTGCAGGTGAAAGCGCTGGGCCAGGTACGCGGTCGGGCCGATGCTGCGGTAGAACTTGCTGGCACCGGGCATGGTCAGCAGCGCATGGCGGCCGGGCTCCAGGTGAATGTCCAGCTCCAGCCGGTCACCGGCGACGATGCCGCCGGGTGGGTGCAGCACATAAACGTGGCAGGGCGCGCCTTCCGGGTAGAACGGGCGCTGCACCAAAAGAGGTCCGAAATGACGACGCGCACCAAGGCGGGTCACGCCATCGCGCTCGATGAAGCGCAATTGTAGGTGGGCGCTCCACCCTGCATCCCTTTCAGATTTATCTACCTGTACGGCGAGCGACATCCTACAGCCCCCGAGATTCATGGCCTTTCGGCTCTCTGGAGGGATCTGGCCACTGCGCGAACGCGTGATTGGCCTGACCACTCGATCAAATTCAATGGCTGGGATATAGCAGGTAGCGGGCCAACTACGCAGGTGAAGGCAGATGAAATATTCGGGGCGATGGCTCTGGCATGGGGCATACAAAGGACCAGGCGCACAATGCGGGCGCGCCGCTTGGCCCCAATCGGGTGCTGCGCTACAGTCGCGGTTTACCCACGGCCAAGGAACCGCCATGTCCCTCGCACCCGCCATTCCCGTGCTGCGCATCTTTTCGGTCGACAAGGCCAAGGAGTTCTACCTCGATTTCCTCGGCTTCACCCTGGACTGGGAGCACCGCTTCAGCCCGGACCTGCCGCTCTATGCGCAAATCCACCGCGACGGGCTGATCCTGCACTTGAGCGAACACCACGGTGATGCCTGCCCAGGCTCGACCGTATTTGCCCGGACCGAAGACCTCCGCGCACTGGAGCGCGAGCTGCAAGACAAGCAATATGGCTATTCCCGCCCACATGCTGAGCCTGTCGACTGGGGCCTGCAGATGCAGATCCACGACCCGTTCGGCAACCTGCTGCGCTTCTGCCAGCAGATCGACGACGAGGCCGCCCAGTGAAACCCATGAGCAAGCGCGAACTGGCGCGCCTTGAGCGTGAACTGGTCGCCTGCCTGACCGATGCCTGCGAAACGGCCAAGGCGCACATCGTGGGCTTTACCTGGCTGACCCATCGCCTGGACCCTGACCAGTTCCCGGCCAGCCTGCGCATCACCTGGGTCTTCGAGCGCGAGGCCGACAAGGCCGCAGCGCTGGCTGGGGAGGCAAAAGCGCGCATGCTCATGCTGACGTCCCAGGCGCTCGACGAGGCCGGCATTCAGCTGGATCACCCCGCCTGGCACGTGCGTTTCGACAGTGAAGAAGCCTGTGCACGCAGCCATGCGGGCGATTGGAACAAGCGCTTGCAGGGGCGCTGAGGGCAATCGGCGAGCGGTGCTTTACCTGCCCTCGCCTGTCCGCTAGCCTGTTCCATCCCACTTCACGAGGTGTTCGTCCAATGCGCCATTGATGCCGCCGTCCCTTCGACGGCCAGTCTTCAGCCTCCGGTTCGCTCCGGAGATGTCGCGGCATGAGTGGAGTTGTGCATGACGAATACGTCGATCCTGACGCTGGACAGCGTCTCCCTGGTCTTGCCTGATGGCAGGCCACTGTTTACCAACCTGAACGAGTCCTTCGACCTGCGCCGTACCGGCCTGGTCGGGCGCAATGGCGTGGGCAAGAGCTTGCTCGGGCAGATCCTCGCCGGCCAGCGCTCACCCAGCAGCGGCCGTTGTCTGCGCCATGGCCGGGTTCATCACCTGGACCAGCAGGTGATCCGGCACAGCACCTGCGTGGCCGAACTGGCGCAGGTCGGCACAGTGATCACCGCGCTGCAGCGTATCGAGCAAGGCAGCTTCGACCCGCTTGATTTCGACACCGTGGGCGAACGCTGGGATATCCGCGACAGACTGCACGTGCTTTTGCAGCGTCACGGCCTGGGCCACCTCGACCACGATCACCCCGCTACCCACCTCAGTGGCGGCCAGGCCATGCGCATCGCCCTGCTGGGCGCCTGGCTCAGCGATGCCGATTACCTGATCCTCGACGAGCCCAGCAACCACCTGGATAGCGAGGGCCGCGATCAGCTGATGGCAATGATCGAGACCTGGGACAAGGGTTTGCTGGTCATCAGTCATGACCGCCGCTTGCTCGACCGCCTGTCGCGCATCGTCGAGCTTTCCAGCCTTGGCCTGCAGCCATTCGGGGGCAATTACAGCTTCTATGTCCAGCACAAGGCCGAACAGCGCGATCAGGCCCAGCAACAACTGGCCCGCGCCAAGCATGAGCGTCAACGCGTGACCCGCGAGCTGCAGCAGCAGCGCGAGCGCCTTGAACGACACCAGGCGCGCGCCAGCCACCATGCCAAGCACGCCAATCAGGCGAAGATACTCATCGACCGCCAGCAGGAACGCAGCCAGGCCACCGCAGGAAAGCAGCGCCGAGACCATCGCGACGCCCTCCAGGCACACCAGATGCAGGTGCAGGCCGCAGCGCGCCAGGTTGAACGAGACGACGCGATCACGCTCCATGCACCGATTCCGCAACGGCACGCCGGCCGTGAAGTGCTGGTACTGCAAGGCCTTGTACTGCCACGTGGCAGCGCCAGCCCCATCGACCTGCACCTGTGCCTGGGCCAGCGGCTTGGGCTGGTCGGTGCCAACGGCAGCGGCAAATCCACGCTCCTTCAGGTGGTGTGCGAGGCACTACCCGTCCAGGCCGGCAGTGTTCGAGTAAGCGGTGAAGTGGCCTTACTGGATCAGCACTGCAGCGCATTACCCGGGCAGCAGAGCGTTCTCGATCACGTGCGCGAGGCCAATCCGGCACTGCAACCTGGCATCCTGCGCACCCGGTTAGCGCAATTGGGGCTCGATGCCGCGCGCATCGACCTGCCCAGCGGCCTGCTCAGCGGCGGCGAGCGCCTGAAGGCAGCGCTGGCTGCCGTGCTTTACCGCGAACGCGCCGTGGACCTGCTCTTGCTCGACGAGCCCGGCAACCACCTTGACCTGCCGTCGCTGGAAGCGCTGGAGGCCATGCTGCGCCTGTTTCAGGGGGCGATGATGGTGGTTTCCCATGATTCGGCGTTTCTCCAGCAGCTTGAGCTGGACGCCTACCTGCACCTGCCTTTGGCTACACGGTGACCGAGATAACCGCCAATTCGTGACTGGCCGTTCCCGATCCGCGACGGATGTATTATGGTGGCGTGGTGCGCATATAACAGCAGCCCGAGCGATCGGGCATCTGCAATACAATCGAGGGTGTCATGAGTAACGAGAGCATTAACTGGGACAAGCTGGGTTTCGACTACATCAAGACCGACAAGCGCTACCTGTCCGTGTGGCGCAATGGTGAGTGGGACAAAGGCACCCTGACCGAAGACAATGTGCTGCATATCAGTGAAGGCTCCACTGCCCTGCACTATGGCCAGCAGTGCTTCGAAGGCCTGAAGGCCTACCGTTGCAAAGACGGCTCGATCAACCTGTTCCGCCCAGACCAGAATGCCGCCCGCATGCAGCGCAGCTGCGCACGCCTGCTGATGCCGCACGTGCCGACCGATGTGTTCATCGAGGCCTGCAAGCAAGTGGTCCTGGCCAACGAGCGCTTCGTTCCGCCGCACGGCAAAGGGGCCCTGTACCTGCGCCCGTTCGTGATCGGCACCGGTGACAACATTGGCGTGCGTACCGCCCCCGAGTTCATCTTCTCGGTATTCGCCATCCCGGTTGGCTCGTACTTCAAAGGCGGCATGAAGCCGCACAACTTCCAGATTTCCAGCTTCGACCGCGCAGCCCCGCAGGGCACCGGCGCGGCCAAGGTCGGTGGCAACTACGCGGCCAGCCTGCAGCCAGGCGCTGAAGCCAAGAAGGCGCACTTCGCCGACGCCATCTACCTCGACCCGCTGACCCACACCAAGATCGAGGAAGTCGGTTCGGCCAACTTCTTCGGCATCACTGCCAACAACGAGTTCGTTACCCCGAAATCGGCCTCGGTACTGCCCGGCATCACCCGCCTGTCGCTGATGGAACTGGCGTCCTCGCGCCTGGGCCTGACCGTGATCGAAGGCGATGTCGAGATCAACAAGCTCGACCGCTTCATCGAAGCCGGTGCCTGCGGCACCGCTGCGGTGATTACCCCGATTGGCGGCATCGAATACAACGGCAAGCTGCACGTGTTCCACGACCTGGAAAAAGTCGGTCCGGTCACCCAGAAGCTCTACAACGAGCTGACCGGCATCCAGAGCGGTGACGTCGAAGCGCCAGCCGGCTGGATCGTCAAGGTCGCCTGAGCCTTCGTAACAGGCTGAACCACGGGGTATGCCAGTCGCTGGCATGCCCCGTTTTTTTTCGGCTGAATGAACCGGCCTCATCGCCGGCAAGCCGGCTCCCACAGTGAAGGCGTGGGAGCCGGCTTGCCGGCGATGAGGCCATTTCAGAAGATGAATTTTTCTTAAATCGCCGTTTGGCTATTCTTTGGCACAATCAAGTCTCCTCTAGACGCCCAGGAACGAGCATGCCACGCGTACTGACCATCGAAGACGACGCCGTCACCGGCCAGGAAATCGTCGCCGAACTGACCAGCCACGGTCTGGAAGTGGATTGGGCCGACAACGGCCGCGAAGGCCTGTCCAAGGCCATCGCCGGCGGTTACGACCTGATCACCCTCGACCGCATGCTGCCCGAGGTCGATGGCCTGACGATCGTCACCACCCTGCGCAACCTCAAGATCGCCACGCCGATCCTGATGATCAGCGCCCTGTCCGACGTCGACGAACGTGTGCGTGGCCTGCGCGCTGGCGGTGATGACTACCTGACCAAGCCGTTCGCCTCCGACGAGATGGCCGCCCGGGTGGAAGTGCTGTTGCGGCGCAACAGCGTGCCCATGACCCAGACCCGCCTGCAGGTCGCTGACCTGCAACTGGACCTGATCAGCCACGAGGCCCGCCGCGGCGAGGCGACCCTCAACCTGCTGCCCACCGAATACAAACTGCTGGAGTACCTGATGCGCCACAGTGGCCAGGTGATTACGCGGATGATGATCTTCGAGGAAGTCTGGGGTTATCACTTCGACCCTGGCACCAACCTGATCGACGTGCACATCGGCCGCTTGCGCAAGAAGATCGATTCCCCCGGGCAGTCGCCGCTGATCCGTACGGTACGGGGCTCGGGCTATGCCATTGCTGAACCCGTCTAAGGGCTGGAGCTCCTCGACCAGCCGTTTGCTGGCGTTGTACAGCTTCCTCTTCGTGGCCTGGAGCAGCATCCTCATGGGGGTGCTGTACTTCGAGGTATCCAGCTACCTGAACAAACTCACCCGCCACTCCATGCTGCAGCGCCAGCACTTGTTCGCCCACATGAGCGGCAAGCAACTGGACGACGCCCTGATCGCCAGCCAGGCCTTCGAGGAACGGGCGTTCGATGCCTATGGCCTGTTCGACGCCCAGCTCAACCCGGTTGGCGGGCGCATCCGCGCCATTCCAACGGGTCTTGGCCTGGACGGCAAGGTGCACGAACTCAAGCGCTGCCTGGACGCCGATGACCCGCACATGCCACGCGACAGCTGCGACGCGGTGGCGATCAAGGTGCAGGACGGCCGCTGGCTGGTGCTGTTCCGCGACAATGGCTCGCTGTTCGTGGTCACCCGCATCATCCTGCACGCGCTGCTCTGGGGTATATCCCTTACCCTGATCCCTGGCTTTGCCGGCTGGTACCTGCTGCGCCGCCGGCCACTCAAGCGTATTCGTGCGATCCAGGCCCAGGCCGAGCTGATCGTCGCCGGCGACCTCACCCACCGCCTGCCGCTGTCGGCACGGCGCGACGAGCTGGACATGCTGGCAGCCATTGTCAATGCCATGCTCGACCGTATCGAGCGGCTGATGCATGAGGTCAAAGGGGTATGCGACAACATCGCCCATGACTTGCGCACCCCCCTCACCCGCCTGCGTGCCCAGCTGTATCGCATCCGCCAGCAGAGCGATGCGGATTCAGCCCAAGCCGAGGCGCTGGACCAGGCCATCGGCGAAACCGACACCCTGATGGCACGTTTTCGCGGCCTGTTGCGCATCAGTGAGCTGGAGGACCGCCAACGCCGTGCGGGCTTCGTCGAGCTGGATCCGCATGGGTTGCTGGTGGAGCTGCATGACTTCTACCTGCCTCTGGCCGAGGACGGCGGCATTCGCTTGCAGCTGCAGCAACCGGAACGATTGCCAGCCCTGCACGGTGACCGCGAGTTGCTGTTCGAGGCATTGGCCAATCTGGTGGGCAACGGTATCAAGTTCACCCCTGAAGGGGGCCAGGTGGCCATCCACGCGACCCAGGACGAGCTGGGCGTGCACATTGCCATCGAGGACAGCGGGCCGGGGATTCCCGAAGAAGAACGTACCGCCGTGTTGAAGCGGTTCTATCGCAGCGAGGAAGGCCATCGTCACCCAGGGTTCGGGCTGGGGTTGTCGATCGTCGCGGCGATCGTCGACCTGCATGGGTTCAGGCTGGAGGTGGGCGACAGCGAGTTGGGTGGGGCGAAGCTGGTGTTGCACTGCCCGTTGGCCGGGGTGGCCAGGTAGAAGCTGGGGCTGCTACGCAGCCCAATCGCCGGCAAGCCGGCTCCCACAAGTACTGCGCTGTACCTGTGGGAGCCGGCTTGCCGGCGATTGTGCCTACATCGTTTAGTCAGCCAGACGCCAGGTCGTGCCGCCCTTGCCGTCTTCCAGCACCACGCCCATGGCGGTCAGCTGGTCGCGGATACGGTCGGATTCCGCCCAGTTCTTGTCCGCACGCGCCTGCAGGCGCGCCTGGATCAAGGCTTCGACTTCAGCGGCATCGACTTTACCCTCCGCCCCTGCGCGCAGGAAGTCATCGGCTTCCAACTGCAGTACACCCAGCACATCACCCAGCTCACGCAGGCGACCTGCCAGGCCAGCAGCGGCGTCAAGGTCGCTGTCACGCAGGCGGTTGATCTCGCGCACCAGGTCGAACAGCACGGCGCAGGCTTCCGGAGTACCGAAGTCATCGTTCATCGCCACGCTGAAGCGCTCGACGAATTCCTCACCGCCCTTGGCCGGAACACGCGGCAGGCCACGCAGGGCGTGGTAGAAGCGCTCCAGGGCACCCTTGGCGTCGCGCAGGCTGTCTTCGGAGTAGTTGATGGCACTGCGGTAGTGGCTGGCCACCAGCAGGTAGCGCACCACCTCCGGGTGGTACTTCTCGAGCACGTCACGGATGGTGAAGAAGTTGTTCAACGACTTGGACATCTTCTCGCCATTGATACGGATCATGCCGCAGTGCATCCAGGCGTTGGCGTACTGCTTGCCCGTGGCGGCCTCGCTCTGGGCGATCTCGTTCTCGTGGTGCGGGAACTCCAGGTCGCTGCCGCCACCGTGGATGTCGAAGCTCTCGCCCAGGCAGCAGGTGGACATCACCGAGCACTCGATGTGCCAGCCCGGACGGCCCGGACCCCAGGGCGAATCCCAGTACGGCTCGCCCGGCTTGACGCCTTTCCACAGGACGAAGTCGAGCGGGTCCTGCTTGGCCTCGTCCACTTCGATACGGGCACCGATGCGCAGGTCTTCGATCTTCTTGCGCGACAGCTTGCCGTAGCCGACGAACTTGCCGACCCGGTAGTACACGTCGCCATTGCCCGGCGCGTAGGCATAGCCCTTGTCGATCAGGGTCTGGATCATCGCGTGCATGCCGGCGATATGGTCGGTGGCACGCGGCTCCTGGTCCGGCTTGAGGATGTTCAGGCGGCGCTCGTCTTCGTGCATCGCGTCGATCATGCGGGCAGTCAGCGCATCGAACGATTCGCCGTTCTCGTTGGCCCGGTTGATGATCTTGTCGTCGATGTCGGTGATGTTACGCACGTAGGTCAGCTCATAGCCGCTCTTGCGCAGCCAGCGGGTGACCAGGTCGAAGGCGACCATGCTGCGGCCGTGGCCAAGGTGGCAGTAGTCGTACACGGTCATGCCGCACACGTACATGCGCACCTTGTTGCCATCGAGCGGCTTGAAGGCTTCCTTGGTCTTGCTCAGCGTGTTGTAGATGTTAAGCACGGCGGTTCCTCAGCTGCCCCAGGAGTCACGCAGGGTGACGGTGCGGTTGAACACCGGGCGGCCCGGCTGGCTGTCCTTGAGGTCGGCGCAGAAGTAGCCTTCGCGCTCGAACTGGAAGCGGTCTTCAGGCTGGGCCTGGCCCAGCGACGGCTCGGCGCGGCAGCCGGTCAGCACTTGCAGCGAATCCGGGTTGATGTTGTCCAGGAAGCTGCCGCCTTCCTCGGCCTTTTCCGGGTTCGGCGAGCGGAACAGGCGGTCGTACAGGCGCACTTCGCACTCGACGCTGCCCTCGGCCGGCACCCAGTGGATCACGCCCTTGACCTTGCGGCCTTCGGGGTTCTTGCCCAGGGTGTCCGGGTCGTAGGAGCAGCGCAGCTCGACGATGTTGCCGGCTTCATCCTTGATCGCCTCGTCGGCGCGGATCACGTAGCTGCCGCGCAGGCGCACTTCACCGGCCGGTTCCAGGCGCTTGTAGCCCTTCGGCGGCACTTCCATGAAGTCGTCGCGGTCGATGTACAGCTCGCGCGCGAACGGCAGCACGCGCACGCCCATGTCTTCCTTCGGGTGGCGTGGCAGTTCGAGCTGCTCGACCTTGCCTTCCTCGTAGTTGG
>Ga0182745_1005790_pt1 | contig 10028 bp, 5 predicted proteins | sample eDN3rd30CKraftBY_FD_128523 | JGI IMG/M metagenome (GOLD analysis project Ga0182745, IMG submission 128523) | Enriched backyard soil microbial communities from Emeryville, California, USA - eDNA 3rd pass 30_C Kraft BY (version 2) (version 2) | ecosystem: Environmental > Terrestrial > Soil >... | reverse complement strand
TATGTCCAAACGGAGTAAAGCACGACAAGTCGCCGTTCAAATGCTGTTTCAGACAGACTTGAATCCAGATGTGACCGGAAGAATGGTTCGGGAAATGATCGCGGACCGCTTGACGGAGATCGCCATCCAGGATTTCTCATGGAGTCTTTTTGCCGGCACCATGGAACACCGGCCGGAGCTTGATGAAAAAATCCAAAGGGTTGCCGAAAATTGGAAATTGAACCGAATGGCCGCAACAGATCGGGCCATCTTACGGCTGGGAACTTTTGAGCTGACTTGCACCGCTACGCCCGTGGGAGTCGTGATTGACGAAGCAGTCGAACTGGCGAAAAAATTCGGCAGCCGGCAGTCTTCCCAATTCGTCAACGGCATTCTGGACCGCCTGGTCCCTGCGGAACGTCGCCCGAATCGAACCACTGCAGTCCCTGAATCCCACCTCCTCGAAGAAGAGGACGACTCGCCGGAAATCAACCCCAACGACGAAGACCTGTAAGAGCCTGTCTGAAAAGGTGCTTTGTCAGGCGAGTTCGGCTTCCAGCGTCTTCAACGAGAACATCCTGTTGCATAAAAAAGCCACCACGGTTTTCCGTGGTGGCTTTTGTCGAGTTTCGCCGCATTCTACTGGCCAGTACCGTTCACAGCTTCCTGTTCACAGCTTCCTGTTCACAGCTTCCTGTTCACAGCTTCCCGGGAGAGTCCATCACCGCAAAACTTCCTTCCCTTCGTGGCAAATCAACCGATGAGGGCAGTTGCTCTCGTCTTAGACCAGTTTGGGCGATCATGTGCCCGCGTCGAAAAGGTTTCACCTGATGAAAGACGAAATACCGCGAAGCAAGCTCACCACAAGATTTACAAAAATGCTCTATTCACCATAGAACTTGGTCATTTCTTCAGCGGTCAAAGGTTCGGGAACGGATTCGCTGGACAAGAGTGCCCGGAATCGCAGGCTGCCGGCAACGTTGGATTTCACTTTCACTTTGAAGACGACATTCTGTCCCGCTCCCACTTCCGGGATGGATCGGAAGACCACGGAATTTCTTTCTGAAAGGTATTCCGCAGGCCCCTCTGCCGTGACCAGACTCATGCCATCAGCCAATTCGCAGGTCAAAGCCACACCTTTGGCAGCTGCAGACCCTTCGTTGCGGATCCGAATTTCATATGACATTTCTGAACTGACTTCGACCGGATCTTCCAGGTCTTTCACCTGCACGGCCAGCGAAGGCGTCCCTTCCACGGTCGAGATAAATTCGGCATCGGCCACGGCACCATGCTCGGAAGAGGCCCGGTCCATTTGTTTTAATTCGCCACTCTGACGGTCCAGCAGCTTCACTTTGATTTCCGACTTCTGCCCCCGTTCCAGGCGGCCGACAAACCAGGTCACCAGCCCGGTCGCCGGGTCATACTGTGCCCCACGATCCGCACTGACGAAGTCGAATCCACTGGGCATCTTATATCGCATCTGCACATTGTCGCTGGGGGCTTCCCCGGCATTGGTCACGCTCATCACAAAGCTGGCCTGCCGTCCCAGATATCGCAGCCCGGGCCCCTGAATACTCGCCGTCAGACTCGGGGCGATAACGTTCACGTCCGAAGTCGCAGAACGTGCCAGCCCCGATTCCGCCCGTGCGTTCACTGTCAGATGTTGCGGGCCTCCTTTGGCGGCAGCCAGCGCCAGGCGCACGCTGCGAGATTCTCCAGGATTCAGATTGCCCAGATCCATCTGCAGTCTCTGGCCACGGGCATGTTCCAGACCTTCCGGGATCAGCGCTTCGATCTGCACATGGCTGGCGATGCCGGTTCCGGGATTCGAGACCGTCACGATCTGGGCTGCCGATTCCCCGATAATGACCTGCTCCGGGCCTTCCACTTTGATGTCGAGCATTGGCTCCGCAACCGCGAAGCGGCCGTTGGCCACACCTGAGAAGCGAACTTCCGCACGGGTGTTGATGTCTCCCCGCTGCAACGGAATCATCGTGATTTCAATTGTCCGTACTTCACTGGGTTTGAGTTCTTCAACTTTCCAGCTCAGATATCGATCGCTGGTGCTGGGGGCGGGTTTGGCATTGATGAGCCGGACGCTTTCTGGAAAATAAGCTTGAACTTCCATTTCTCGGGCAGCGGTCTGGCCGCTATTTTTGACGATCAAATGGCACACACATTCCTGGCCCACGTTCAAGTCGGACTGCTTTCGCCATTCCACACTCACAGTGGGAGTCTGTGTCACAGAACTGGCGCTGGCATCTTTCTTCACGGCCGCCGTCGTGATTCTTGAGGCGGATGCGGGAGTGACCGCCCCAGAAGAGGAACCACCCCGACTGAATGACACCGAGCCGCGAGATTCTCCTGCGGTTGTTGTGGTTGGGGTTGTTGTGGATGGGGTTGTCTTGGCAGCAAACTCCGCCGTCGCGGGACGAGGGGACGATTTGATCGTTGTGTCGTTCCGGCCAAATGCCGAATCTTCGAAAACCTGAGCCGAAGAGTTTCTCATTGCACCGGGAAAGGGCCGGGCCGAGAAATATTCTTCATGAACCTGCTGGATTTTTTTCTCTCCGGGAGCCGTCTGGTCACGAAATTCAGCATGGATCACCTGGCTGTCGTCCGACTGATTGAGCGTCGCTTTGTTCTCGGCAGCAGGATTTGCTTGTGTACTGCGGGTGATTGTGGATGGTCGGACCGGCATGTTCACGGCTGCGGCCGATGCCCCGGGTATGGCCGACGGTCCCACAACCGAATTCGATCCACTGGCCGCAAAGCGATCTCGAGTCACGCCGTCTGCCGTCAATCCCCCGATGGCGGCCCCTCCCGAGGAGAACGACTTCATTGCCGAATTGCCGGAAGTTGCCGAGGCACCTGCTGAGAGCGAGGAGGGCCCAGTCGGTGTCAATCTCTGGGGAGACGCATCGAGTTGAGCGGTCCCCTGTGTGGGCGGAGTCGTTGTGGGCGGAGTCGTTCCGAAGAGTTCTTTGTAGTAATTTCGCAATTCATCATTTGGCTCCTGCGAAGAGGCAGCCGAGCGTGTGAATCGCTGTGGTGTTGTCGCGGGGAGTGAAGTGGGCGAAAGTGCCGGAGCCGTCGCCGTTTTCGTCGGCAGAGTGGCACGGGCGGCACCCGGGCTGAACAGGTCATCCGCAACAGCAGATTGAACCGTCATCCCCAACAGTGCTAACAGGCATGCTCCACGTCGCATCTTGGTCTCCTTACCGCTCAGCGTCATTTCCATTTCCTCATTCAGACTGCTGCAGGAAAATGCAGCGAACGGGTCCATCCTCTTCGTAATCGGCACGAATCACGGAGCTGCATGAAACGACTATGCAGAATTTCCCAGATTTGACGATTCTTTCTGGAAATCCTGGAATTCGAATCCATGCAATGCAAGCGATCAAAGTTCTCTCAACGTGCGAAGATTTTGTGCCGGAGGAATGATTCTGGCGATGTCCAGGGCAAGCCGACCACACCAGGAAGTCAATCAACTTCGTGAATCACGGGATTCTTCACGAGGTCAATCGTTTCAAATTGCTCGAAATCATTCTCTGAACGGCTGGTTTTGCCGAATTTTTCCACGAGTCCCTCCGGCAGAGCACATGCATCCTGTCTCTGCTCCGTGCAGGGCTGCCGGCGATTCATTTTTTCGCCCAGACAGCAAAGAAACGGGCCTCGGCTTCGGCATCTCCAATCACGATCAACTCTCCTCCGGCAGGAAGAGGCTGAAAGGGGTTGGGATTGACTTGAACTTCCCCGTTCCGCACAACCGCCACGACGTTACAGCCTGTTGTCTGCCGCAACCGGCTTTCAGCCAATGACTGCCCCACCAGTGCCCTGGGGATCGGAAGCCGGACCACGTCCAATCCCTCGGCCAGCAACAAAATCTTTCCGTGTCGAAGCAGATTGAAAATGACATTGGCCCCAGTCGAAGCGTACGACATCACAAAATCGACCCCCGCCCGATGCAACGTGCTTGCGTTGCGGTCTTGATTGGCACGTCCGACGATCTGGATGTCTGGTCGCAGCCGTCGGCAATAAATTGCCAGGTAAACATTCATGTCGTCATCGTGTGTTGTGATGACGACCGACGATGACTCCATGATCCCAGCCTGGTGCAACACCCCCAGTTCCGCAGCATCGCCAATGACATAATGTTTCGGATCACCCGCCCTTTCGGGAAGACGTTCGACAATCCGGTAGGGAACCTGTTGTCGCGAAAGTTCCTGCGCCGTTGCCCGGCCCACGCGCCCGCCACCGAGAATCACAACGGGAGTATTCGTGTCGCTATAGATACAGAATAAGCTGTCGTATTCTTCCAACTGCTCCCGGGACCCGGCCAGCACCAGGACGGATGTGGCGGTCAATGTTGAATCGGGTCGGGCAATCACGAACTTTCCCCGATCCCAGATTCCAATGACCGTCACTTTGGCGTGGTCACCCAGGCGGATTTCCCGAAGTGTCCGCCCCACCATCGGCGTTCCCGCCACCGCCGCTTCCGCAATGAGCAGATTGCCAAAGTGCCCGATCACTCGACTCTTGGCATCTCGTCCCAGAATGTGTCGGCCCAAAGACTGCCCCAGCATTTCGCTGAGTTGCAACACTTGATTGCAACCGGCAAGCGCCAAAATATCAACCGATGCGGCAGCAGCGGCAGATGCCACAATCGACACGGATTCCGAAATCTCTCGAACCGTGAAAGCAATATTGGCATTCGTGGTGTCTTTCTGCAGCGTCACAACCAGAGCGGCCTGCTTCACCTGTGCGTTGGCGTATGTTTCCGGATCGTCGATTTCTCCCAGCATGACTTGGTAGCCCTCATCATGCAGGCGGAGCGCTTCGGACAGTTCCGGAACCAGCAGAACATAACTCAAACGCGATCGATTCAACCGGCTGATCAAAGCCTGTTCCACGGGTCCTAATCCCGTCAGAATCACATGCCCCGAGATTGACGGGGGAAGTTTGCGAGGTGCGCGGGCAGCCGCCTGCGCTTCCAGCCATGGCACATAAAAAAACTGAATAAACATGAATGGCAGGACCACCAGCATCGAAATCGTCCCGGAGAGAAGCACGACGACGGAGAAAACCCGCCCTGCGTCCGATTCAAAAGTGATGTCACCAAACCCCAGTGTTGACATCACCGTCAGCGTCCAGTAGGCCCCGGTAATCCATGAAAACTCGCGGCCTTCATGCTTCATCAAGTAATGAAACAATATCGAGAATACGATGACCATGACGGTAAACGCCAACACCAGACGCATCAGAATCAAGAGATTGCGTCGCCGCGATGGACTGGTCAGAACGCTCAAGACGAGAGGAAGTGATTTCATAGAAAAGAACTCATCGCGAACTCGCCTCGCGGCTTTCAGTCTTTCATCAAGTGAAACCCTTTCGATGCGGGCGCATGAGAGACCAAACCGGTCTAACGCGCAGCCTTGTCAGGGCGCTCTCCAATTCGTCGTGAAAGAATTTTAAGATACGGTGGAGAAAAGGTCGCACGATGCTCGGCGGTGCCGGGAGGCGCCCAACCATCTCCCCGCGTTGGTTCTTGAACTTCTTCAATGCTGAATCCATTACGGCACAGCCCACCCAGCAATGCATCGAGTGTATGGATATATTCCATCATGCCTGGTTCTCGTTGAGGGAGTCCCGAAGCCGACTCCGGCGTGAGAGAAATTCCGTCCACCGCAGGGGTTCGCAGAACATAACTTTCCATCGACTTGTTCCATTCACCCGTTTGTAATGAGCCAGGAGACTTCTGCTGGGAAAAATAGTGTCCACCCAGTTTCAGCACACGGGCGATTTCCGCATACATGGGTTGCAGGTCCGGAATGTAGCAGGCACTGACCGGTTGTACCACAATGTCAAAATGCCGGTCCGGTAACGCGGAGAGATCGCACAGATCCGCCCGAATTGTTGTCAGGTCAAGTTGCTGATTCCGAGCAGCCTGTTCATCGACCGCCAGTAACGTGGAGCTGAAGTCGACAACGGTCACGCGAGCCCCCACACAGGCAAAAAGAGGACCATGGGTGCCTCCTCCTGCGGCCAGGCACAGGACATTTAACCCCGCAAGCGGAATCCTCGCCAGCCAGGGGTCCAAAGAGGCAATCGCCTGTTCGCGAGACATCGGTTCGTTGGCCTGCAGATTGACAAAGCGAAAGTCCTTTGCATGACTGTCCCATGCAGAGCGATTGAATTCGCGCGCGTTGGGAAGATTGGAAGAACTCTGGAAGTTCGTCAATCGGATCAAGTCTTGAAGAGCGGGAGCTGCTGCATCGTTCAGACGTCGCCGGACAGCATCGATCGGGCTGTAGCAGGCTCCGTGCAAGCAAATACGCGGCGGGACAGGTTCGTATAATCCAGTCCATGCTGCATGCCGTCTTGTCACGAGCATTTGACCGATCCAGGCGCCATAACACAGAGCCAACGACTCCTGTTCGCGGACGTCTCCACGTAACCGTTCACGGTCGAGAATCATATCCAGCCGATGCCAGTCCTCCGGTTGTAACACAACTTCATGCTGCTGTTGTGCATGAATTTCTGCCGCGCCGGCGAATTCTGCGAGTTGTCGGATGATCTGTGCTGCTGCAGGATCAGGAGTTGGCATGAATTCCCGATTTCCGTTCAGAAAAAAGCCCATGAGACCAGTTTGGTCGATCATGTGCCCGCGTCGAACAGGTTTCACCTGATGAAAGACTGAATCCCGCGAGGCAAGTCCGCCACAAGATTGACAAAAACTCGCTAATAATCTGCATTTTTCCGGTAACGAAACGGATAGCTCTGGACGATCGAGACCACGAGTTCACCAAACCGTCCTTCCCGTTCACTGGCGATTTTGGCCGCATCTCGAATTACGCATTCGTCCTCCGTTTGCAGGCTGCGTCCCAGGGCGTAAATGGTCAGAAACCGAAGCAGAGTCTGCGTGAAGACTGGCTCCTGCTCAAGGATCGCATCCTTGAGATCTGTCGGGCCAGAAAGTTTGCGGCCGTCCGGCAGTTCTCCACTTGGATCGATGGCCTGACCAAAATCCGTCGTGCGCCAGCGTCCGACAGCATCATAATTCTCCAAGCTGAAGCCAATCGGATCGATTCGGGCATGGCAACTGGCGCACTCCGCACTTTTGCGGTGCAACTCGAGTTGTTCCCGCAGGGTCAGCCTTTTCCCATTTGCTTCCGTTTCCCCAAGCGCTGGAATGTCTGGAGGCGGGGGAGGGGGGGCATCTCCCAGAATTCGTCCTGCGATGAAATTGCCTCGCCGCGGAATATTCGTCCGCGGGGGATCGGATTGCAGCATCAAGACCGCGGCGGTTGTCAGAATCCCTCCACGACGACGGTCCTGCAACGTAACGCGACGAATTTCATCTCCCTGGACCCCGGCAATGCCATACCATTCCGCAAGTGTCTGGTTCAAATAGGTATAGTCTGCGTCGATCAATTCCCGGATGGGACGATTTTCCCGCACGATTTCTCTAAGGAGACCGCGTGTTTCTCCGGCAATAGCCTGGCGAATTGCAGCGTTATAATTGGGGAAAGCCGCCTCATCCGGGGTATGCGTCGCCACGCGCCGCAACTCCAGCCATTGACCGAAGAAGTGGTCCACCAAGGCATCGCTTCGAGGATCGGAAAGCATTCTCCGCGTCTGCTTTTCGAGAACCTTGGAATCGGTCAACTTCCCTTGAGCAGCCAGTTGCAGCAAGGTTTCATCCGGGGGACGGGACCATAAGAAGTAACTCAATCGGGAAGCGAGTTCATAGTCGTCGACTTGATATGGTTCTGTTTCGTCCGGGCGTGGAGATTCAATCCGTATCAGAAACCGGGGAGAGATCAAGACAGCCCGGAAAGCATGGCTGATGGCCAGAGACGGATCATCACCACGTTGAACGCTCAAATCGTAAATGGCCAGCAGCCGATCAACATATTCGGCTTCAACGGGCCTGCGAAATGCCTTCGTCGCAAACCGGGATATCATGAATCGGGCTGCTTCACGAGGTGCCATCGTTGCTTTCGAATCGATGACCAGCAGCGGGTGGGGGGCCCGACCCTGCTTTCGGCCGACCTCGAGAATGGCATTGGAAATCTCACCTGCCGCCTTGTGGTACTGCTCAATCAACACCGGAGAAAGCGTCAGGGACTCGCCGATATTATCAAAACCAAAGCTATGGGAATCGGGAGAGAAATTGTCTGCCGGACGAAGGTCCAGCCCCGTCAAATCGAGAATCGTATTATTGTATTCAACATTATTTAATCGGCGAAAAGGAGGAGGGCCGGGATCCTGAAGGGAACTGCAATCAAAGCTGCCAAGCGTCTGCGTTAAAAACTCCACCATGACCCGGCGTTCTTCAGCCGTGGGCTGTGCAGCTTTCGAAGGGGGCATCAATTCCAGCTCAATCATCGACCTGGCGTCGTCCCAGGTCTGGCGATGTTCCAGGATCAGGCGAGGATTGACATCCTGTGCCAGGTTCACCCCTCCGCTGGCCTTTTCCTCTTTATGGCAGGAAATGCAGTATTTCTTGACGAGCCCAGCCACGTTGCGGTCCCAGGAAAGCGGATCGAGATGCTTTTGCGGCTGAGCCCAGGCGGGTGATGTGGACAACAGAATCAGAAGAGTGATGAGTCCATGCTGGAGTCTCGAAAATGCTCGCAATGCCATGTTTTCTGTCCGCCGCGAACGGCGCCTCATGTTGAATTCGATCCCCCCGCCTGTTCACCACCAGCAATCACAGACTTGGATGGGAGCGCGATCTCGTCGATCGTTGTTCGGCCATTCATCTGACAGAACGCGGGCCAATATCGCACGAATGCGTTTTATCCGTTGAGATTTCCGAGCAGTCCTGTGCTGTCGCCAAAAGACTTTTGCGGCACGCCCACACGTTGCAGCATCTCAAGGTAAAGATTGCACAATGGAGTCTTCTTCCCGTACGCGAGATGACGGCCTCCCTGGAGTGTCCCGCCACCCCCGCCAGCCAGCAATATCGGCAAATCATCATGGTTGTGGCGGTTTCCATCGCTGATACCACATCCGTAACAGAAGATCACATGATCCAGAAGGGTGCTCTCTCCCTCCTGGATCTTTGCCATCTTCTGCAACATACGAGAGAAAAGTTCCATGTGATGCGTATTGACCAGCGTCAATGCTTCGTGCTTCTTCGCTTCTCCCTGATGGTGAGAATTCGAATGATGCCCCCCTCGTACGCCAATCTGAGGATAGGCCCGTCCCGATTTCTCATAAGAAAACATGAACGTCGCCACCCGCGTGGTGTCTGTCTGAAATGCGAGCGTCAGGATGTCCAGCATGAGATTGACATGCTCCGCATACTCCGAGGGAATCCCTCGTCCATCCGGCAGAATCAGCGGCTTTAACTCCTCGCGCCGAGCCTCTTTGGAATCAGCTTCGGGAAAAGCATCCTGATGATGCGAATGCCTGTCGCGACTGGCAAACGCAATCCGCCGTTCGATGCTGTGCAGACCCTCTAAATATTCCTCCAACTTGCGGCGATCGTTATATCCAAGTTGTCGTTGTAGAGAACGGGCATCTTCCAGCACCAGATCCAGCACACCCGCTTCAACGGGATCACTGGGTGAACTTGTGGCTTCTGGCAGCGGATTGCTCCAACTTGGCTGACGGAGCGGACGACCATGAAACAGACGCTCGTAAAGGACTTTCGGATTCAGTTCCAGAGCGGCTGGAGTTGTTTTACTGCGCCACGAAATGTGCGACATGTAGGTCCCACTATATCCGTGATCACCGCGATATCCGACATCAATCCCCATGGCCAATGAGTCGACGGGAGTTTTGAGCCCCACTTCTTTTGCCACCACCTGATCCACCGACGCCCCACCGACCTCGGGAAGCTCTGAGTGCTTGCACTTTTGTCCAATCAAAAATCCACCTGTGGAAGGCTCGTGTCCTGCAGACTTGCCGATGCAATGGTCCGCTGCCAGGTCGCTGAGGACCAAGACTCGATCTTTCACCGGTTCCAATGACTGGAGAGTTCGCGGAAGAGTCGTCAGTTTTCCGACTCCTTCCGGCTTCCAGTGCGGCATGTGAAT
>Ga0182745_1005788_pt1 | contig 10030 bp, 4 predicted proteins | sample eDN3rd30CKraftBY_FD_128523 | JGI IMG/M metagenome (GOLD analysis project Ga0182745, IMG submission 128523) | Enriched backyard soil microbial communities from Emeryville, California, USA - eDNA 3rd pass 30_C Kraft BY (version 2) (version 2) | ecosystem: Environmental > Terrestrial > Soil >... | reverse complement strand
CTGCGCGCCGAGGGCTATGAAACCGCGAATTCCTACGACAACGCCGACCTGGTGATCGTCAATACCTGCGGCTTCATCGACGCCGCCGTGCAGGAATCGCTGGATGCGATCGGCGAGGCCTTGCACGAAAACGGCAAGGTCATCGTGACTGGCTGCCTCGGTGTGAAAAAGGATGACGACGGCGCCGACCTGATCCGCAAGGTGCACCCCAAGGTGCTGGCGGTCACCGGCCCGCACGCCCTGGGCGAGGTCATGGATGCGGTGCATACCCATCTGCCCAAGCCGCACGAGCCCTTCCTCGACCTGGTGCCGCAGCAAGGCATCAAGCTCACGCCCCGGCATTACGCTTACTTGAAGATCTCAGAAGGCTGCAACCATCGCTGCAGCTTTTGCATCATTCCTTCGATGCGCGGCGACCTGGTATCGCGCCCGATCGCCGAGATCATGCTGGAAGCGGAAAACCTGTTCAAGGCCGGGGTCAAGGAATTGCTGGTGATCTCGCAGGACACCAGCGCCTACGGCGTGGACATCAAGTTCCGCACCGGATTCTGGAACGGCCGCCCGGTGCGCAGCCACATGACGCAACTGGTGCAGGCGCTGGGCGTATTGGCCGCCGGCTACGGCGCCTGGGTACGCTTGCACTACGTTTATCCGTATCCGCATGTGGATCACATCATTCCTTTCATGCAGCAAGGCCACATCCTGCCTTACCTCGACGTGCCGCTCCAGCATGCCCATCCCGACGTCTTGAAGCGCATGAAGCGCCCGGCGAATGTCGAGCGCAATATCGAGCGCATCCGCGCCTGGCGCGAGATCTGTCCGGACATCACCATCCGCTCGACCTTCATCGCCGGTTTTCCGGGCGAGACCGAGGAAGAGTTCCAATACCTGCTGGATTTCCTGCAGGAGGCGCAAATCGACCGGCTCGGCTGCTTCGCCTATTCGCCGGTGGCGGGCGCGACCGCCAATGACCTGGCCAACCCGGTCCCCGACGAAGTGCGCGAGGAACGGCGCGGACGGGTGATGCAGTTGCAGGAAGAGATTTCCCGCGCACGCCTGCAGAACAAGATCGGCCGCACCATCAAGATATTGATCGACGAGTTGACGCCCCAGGGCGGCGTTGGCCGCTCCGCCGCCGATGCGCCGGAAATCGATGGCGTGGTATATGTCAAGCCACCCTACGAGCCGCACCGCAAGCTGCGGGTGGGGGAATTCATCGAGGCCGAAGTGACCGCGGCCGACGCCCACGATCTGTGGGCGAAGGCCTGATGCGCTAGAGCATTTTCGGCTTAATTATTGACAGGTCCACACGCAGCAAGGCGGGCGGGTTTGAAACCCGCCCCTACGAAAACCGGGGGCGGCCGAATCCATATCCATAGCAAGAATCCGTAGGGGCGGGTTTCAAACCCGCCCTGGTTGTGTAAGCAAGTCAATTGAAAATGCTCTAGTCTGAGGGAGACAACGCGTGAGCGACAACAGCAACCCCACCAACGCCCCTTCCAAAAGCCTGCAGACCCGGCTGATCCACAGCGACTATGCCGCTCCGAGCGGATTCGCCTCGCTGCCGCACGCCATCCACCACGCATCGACGGTGTTGTTCGACAACGTTGCGGCGATGCGTTCGCGCGATTGGCAAACCAAATCCGCCTACACCTATGGCCTGCACGGCACCCCGACCACCTTCACCCTGGAAGCGCAACTGGCGGCGATCGAGGGCGCCGAGCATTGCTTGCTGGCGCCCAGCGGGCTGGCGGCGATCGCGATGGTGGATCTGGCTTTCCTGAAGAGCGGCGACGACGTGCTGCTGCCGGAGAACGTGTACAACCCCAACCGCGAGCTGGGCAATTGGCTGGCCCAGGATTTCGGCATGTCGGTGCGCTACTACGACCCGCTGATCGGCGCCGGCATCGAGCAGATGATCCGGCCCAATACCCGCTTGATCTGGACCGAGGCGCCGGGATCGGTGTCGATGGAAGTGCCGGACATTCCCGCGATCTGCCAGGCCGCGCGGCGCCACGGGGTGTTGGTGGCGCTGGACAATACCTGGGCCGCGGGGCTGGCCTTCGACGGTTTTGGCCATGGGGTGGATATCGTGATGCAGGCCTTGACCAAGTACCAGTCGGGTGGCTCGGACGTGCTGATGGGCGCGGTCATGACGCGCAGCGCGGAACTCAACCAGCGCCTGGGGCAAGCGCACATGCGCTTGGGGCTGGGGGTGGGCGCGGACGACGTGTATCTGATCTTGCGCAGCCTGCCCAGCCTGAAGATGCGTTTCCAGGCGCACGATGCGGCGGCGCGCCAGGTCGCGGGCTGGCTCAAGCAGCGTCCCGAGATCGCCCGGGTATTGCATCCCGCCTTTCCCGACTGCCCCGGCCACGCCCATTGGAAGCGCGATTTCACCGGCGCTGGTGGTTTGTTCTCGGTGATTTTCGACCCCGTTTTCAGCGAGGCGCAGACCGATCGTTTCGTCGATGCCCTGCGCCTGTTCCGGATCGGTTTTTCCTGGGGCGGCGCGCACAGCCTGTGCGTGCCATATCGGATCCAGGCGATGCGCAAGGGCTGGAGCGATTCAGGCCAGCTGGTGCGTTTTCACATCGGCTTGGAAAGTCCGGACGACTTGATCGTCGATATCGAGCAAGCCCTGGCGGTATTGCGCAGTGTCGGATAGCTGCCGCGGGGGCGATTGACGCAGGTCGGCGCCAACAGCGCCAGGCGCAGGTTCTCCTGCAGCAATTCGCCGAATTCCTCCGCCGGGACCGGCTTGCCGAAGTAATAGCCCTGCAATTCGTCGCATTCCATGCGGCGCAGGAACTGCACTTGTTCGGCGCTCTCGACGCCTTCGGCCACAACGCGCACGCGCAGGCTCTTGCCCATGGCGATGATGGCGGCGACGATGGCCTGGTCGTGCTGATCGTGGGGGATGCCGGTAATGAAGCAGCGGTCGATCTTGATGGTATCGATCGGGAAATGCTTCAACTGCGACAGCGACGAATATCCGGTGCCAAAATCGTCCACCGAGATGTGCACGCCGAGTTTCTTCAGCAATAGCATCAAGGCCGCGGTCTTGCCGGTGTCGCGCATCATCATGCTTTCGGTGATTTCCAGTTCCAGTTGTTGCGGCGGCATCTGCGCCGCGGCCAGCACCTCGGCCACTTCGGTAGCCAGGTGTTCATCGCTGAAATTGCGTGCCGAGAGATTCACGGCGATGCGCAGCGGCGGCAAGCCCTGGGCGATCCAGACTTGGTATTGATGGCAGGCCTGCTGCAGGATGGCCTTGGTCAGCGGCACGATCAAGCCGGTTTCCTCGGCCAGCGGGATGAACTGGTCTGGCGCCAGCACCCCGAGCTCGGGGTGAGCCCAGCGCGCCAGCACCTCGACTCCGCAGATACGTCCGGACAGCGCATCGACCTTGGCCTGATAGTGCAGCAGCAATTCATTGCGCGCGATGGCGCGGCGCAGGCTGGCTTCCAGCGCCAGCCGCGAAGCCGAGTGGCCGTCGGTCTGTTCGGAATAGAAGTGGAAGGTGTTCTTGCCGCTTTCCTTGGCCCGGTACATGGCGATGTCGGCGTTCTTCATCAGCGAGAACGCATCCTGGCCGTCGGCGGGGCAGCAACTGATGCCGATGCTGGCGGTAATGTGGACCAGTTGCCCATCCAGCATGTATTCGCGCACCAGGGCCGCCAGGATATGCCGGGCGACTTGGGTGACGTCGCTGCTTTCCTCGATCAGTACCACGAATTCATCGCCGCCCAGCCTGGCCACCAGGTCGCCGGCGCGCAAGGTCGCGCTCAGGCGGCGCGCCATTTCCTGCAGCAGCCGGTCGCCGGCGTCATGGCCCAGGGTGTCGTTGATGTTCTTGAAGCGGTCCAGGTCGATGAACAACACCGCCAGATTCCTGCCGTGGCGGTTGGCCTGCGCCAGCGCATGGTCGAGGTGGCGGTTGAACATGGTGCGGTTGGGCAAATCGGTGAGCGGGTCGTGGTAGGCCAGGTGACGGATATGTTCCTGCATCTTCTTGCGCTCGGTGACGTCGCGCACCAGGGACAACAACTGCAGGCGGCCGTTGACCTGGATCGGGCCGATGCGGATCTCGACCGGAAACACGCTGCCATCGCGGCGCCGGTAGCGGCTTTCCAGCACGATCGAACCGCGCGGCTTCAAGGCGCCCAGCAATTCGGCCAGGCGTTGCACCGGCATGCCGATGTCGATGTCGTGCAGGTGCAGGGCCAGCAATTGCTCGCGGGTATAGCCCAGGCTGTCGCAGCCACGCTGGTTGACGTCGATGAAGCGGCCCTCGGCGTCGTGCACGTAAAAACTGTCGGAGGCCTGCTCCACCAGGGCACGGAAATGCGCTTCGCTTTCGCGCAAGGCGCGTTGGGCCTGATCGCGCTGCATGATCTGGCCGATATGGCGGCCGATGAATTCCAGGCTGTCCAGCAGGCCTGGGGTCTCATGCTGCGCCTGGGAAGCGAACAATTCGACCACGCCGAAGATTTGCCGGCCCGCGCCGATGGGGAACGCCAGGAGCGCGTGCAATCCGGCGCGGCGCGCCGCCACCAGGCGCCGGGGGCAGGGCGCGCGCGCAGCCAGGCGGGCCAACTCCGGGATGCACACGGGTTGGCCGGAGCGCAGCGCCTGGATCGCCGGGCCGTTGTCCGTGTCCGCGCCGCTATCCTGCGAGGGTGGCAGGGGCAAGCGCTGGCAGCAGGATTCCAGGAAACTCTCGAGCCGGGCGTGCGGCTGGCTCCAGCTGGCGCCGCGTTCCAGGAGCTCGTGTTCAGGATGGTGTTGCCAGAACACGGCACAGCTCCAGCCCAGCGCCTGGCACAGAGTTTCGAGGATGCGCGGCATGGCTTCCACGGCGTTGCTGCTTTCGGCCAGCAGCCGGGCCGCGGCATGCTCCATGGACTGGCGCAGTTCGACTTCCTTGCGCGCCGTGATATCCATTACCGTGCCATGCAGGCGTTGCAATACGCCGTCGGCATCGCAGACCGGCTGGCCGAGCACGCGCACCCAGCGAATGGCGCCGCCGCCCGCGTGCAAGCGCAGCTCGGCTTCGAATCGATCAGCATTGCGCACGGCGGATTCGACGCATTGCTTCAGGACACGCCGGTCTTCACGCTGCAACTGGCGCGATAAGCGCCGATAAGTCAGCGCGGTCTGGTTTACGCCCAAGAGGCGCAGACAGTCGTCCGACCAGTCGCCCGCCATGCCGGGCCGGGAAAACGACCAATGCCCGAGTCCGGCGATACGCTGTGCTTCCTCCAGGCGGTTATACGATTCCCGCACCTGGCGCACGAAGGTGGTCCAGAGGCGCTCGGGCAGGGCGCCAAGGGGATCGGGATTGCCGCCACCGGGGTGCGGCCAGGATGGCACTGCCGGACCCTGGCTTGAAGCCCGGACAGGGGCGCGTTTCATGGCGTGCCCGGAAGCCTGGCGCGGCGGGATGTTGGATTGGGCCTTGAAGTGGCGAGCTGACACGAAACAAGCCTCCCGGGAGAAAGAGGAGGCAGTCTGAGGCGGACTTAAAATCCTGGCAATCTTTGTTCGGACGGTTTAACAATTCTGGCGATCCGCGCCAATACCTGTTGCGGTTTCGGCGCGGGATAGCTCGGCCGGGTGTTGCTGGTTTGAAATCTGTTCGCATCAGGAGACAGAGGCCAGAGGTCAGGGAGCAGTGAACGAAATCACCACGCCCATGGCCCATGCCGTCACCCTGCGGATGGCCGCCCCGCGGATGGCCGCCCCGCGGAATGACAGTTCATAGGGCGGGTTTAACAATCCGCCCTGACCTCTGACCTCTGACCTCTGACCTCTGACCTCTGACCTCTGTCACACCGGCATCGGCTTGTTTTCCTGCAAGTCGAGAAAACCCTTGATCAGGCGGTAGGCTTTCCAGATCCAGGCGCCGGCCCAGATCAGGTAGGCGAAGGGGATGCCGATGATGGTGATGAACATCACCGAGCCGGCGATCACCCAGAACACGTACCAGAGGAAAGACCGTATCTGCCAGGTATGGTGGCTGTAGACGAAGGTGCCGGCGGCGTCGGCGCGCTTCAACCAGCTGATGATCAGGGGAATCCAGGACAGCGCCCCCAGGGCGAAGACCAGGCTGATGCCATGGAACAGGTAGAGCCACCAGGCCAGGTTTTTCTTGGCGGCCAGATCGTTGTCCAGTACGAGTTCTTGAGCCATTTTCTTGTTACTCCTTGGCAAATGAATGGGTTGCCAGCAAGCCTAGCATTTATTCGTCGAACAGGGACAGGATGCCGTCCAGGCCGTTGAAATTCAAGGCCGCGCCGGCTTGCGCGCGCACGATGGGTTTGGCGCGGTAGGCGACCGACAGTCCGGCGATCGACATCATTTCCAGATCGTTGGCGCCATCGCCGATCACGATGGCTCCGGAGCTGGCGATGCCGAGGGCGGCGCAGGTCGATTCCACCATGCGCCGCTTGCCCGCGGCGTCGACGATATCCCCGACGACCCGGCCGGTCAGCTTGCCGTGTTCGATTTCGAGCACGTTGGCGTGGGCGAAGTCCAGTCCCAGTTGCTGCTTGACGCGCTCGGTGAAATAGGTGAACCCGCCGGATACCAGCAGGGTTTTCAAGCCCGCCTTGCGGGCGCGCTCGATCAGCACCGTCGCCCCCGGCGAAAAGCGCAAGCGCTGCTCGTATACCTGCTGCAGGGCGCCGTGGTCCAGCCCGCGCAACAGCGCCACGCGCTGGACCAGGCTTTCGGCAAAGGCGATCTCGCCGCGCATGGCGGCTTCGGTGATGCGCGCCACCTGCGGCTTCAGGCCTTGCATGTCGGCGATCTCGTCGATGCATTCGATGGTGATCAGGGTCGAATCCATGTCCATCGCCAGCAAGCCAAAGTCGGACAGGCGGCGCCCGGCGCGCATGTAGTTGCCGTCGATGCCGGCGTCGAAACACGCGCGCAGCACGGCCAGGCGCAGCGCCGGGTCGTCCTCGGCCTGCTCGCAGCGCCAGGTGCGCGGGTTCAATTCGACGATCGTGCGCGCACGCGCCATGGCGGCGATGCCTTGCATGCTGGCGGGATCGGGTGCTGGGCCTTGCAGGATCAGGTTCATGGTCATGGTCGTCAAATTCAGGCGGCAAGCGCGCGGATGGTGCTCTTGATCTGGGCCACACGGCTGGCCAGGTCAGGCATGTTGCGGGTAATCCGCAGCTTATCCTGGCCGTTCAAGCGGATATCGCGGTTCTTCTGGATCAATTCGATGATGCGCAAGGCATCGATGGGCGGATTGGGCTCGAACTGCAGCAAGGCCGAATCGGCGTGGGCGTCGATCTTGATGATGCCCATGGGTTCGGCTTCGATGCGCAGCCGGTGGGTTTCGACCAGGGCGCGCGCCGGATCGGGCAGCTTGCCGAAACGATCCACCAGTTCTTCCTGCAGGCGCGTGACGGCGTCCTGCTCGCTGCAATTGGCCAGGCGCTTGTACAGCGACAGCCGTTCGTGCACGTCGCCGCAATAGTCGCCGGGCAAGAGCGCCGGCACGTGCAGGTTGATTTCGGTGGTGCTCGCCAGCGGCGCGGCCAGGTCCGGCTCCTTGCCGCTCCTCAAGGCACGGATGGCGGCGTTCAACATGTCGGAATACATCTGGAAGCCGACCTCGAGGATTTCGCCGGATTGATTTTCTCCCAGTACCTCGCCGGCGCCGCGGATTTCCAGGTCGTGCATGGCGAGGTAGAAGCCGCTGCCCAGTTCTTCCATCTGCTGGATCGCATCCAGGCGGCGCTGCGCCAGCCGGCTCAGGGTCTGGACGTCGCTGACCAGCAGATAGGCGTAGGCCTGATGATGCGAGCGCCCGACCCGGCCACGCAACTGGTGCAGCTGCGCCAGTCCGAACTTGTCGGCGCGGTGCATCACGATGGTGTTCGCGCTGGGTACGTCGATACCGGTTTCGATGATGGTGCTGCACAACAGGATGTTGAAGCGCTGCGCCACGAAATCGCGCATCACCCGCTCCAGGTCGCGCTCGTGCATCTGGCCATGGGCGACGCCGATGCGCGCCTGCGGCAACAATTCCTCGAGCATGGCCTTGCGGTTCTGGATGGTATCGACTTCGTTGTGCAGGAAGTAGACCTGGCCGCCGCGCTTCAATTCGCGCAGGCAGGCTTCGCGGATCACCGAATCGTCCTCGGTGCGCACGAAGGTCTTGATCGCCAGGCGCTTTTGCGGCGCGGTGGCGATGACCGAAAAGTCGCGCAAGCCTTCCAGCGCCATGCCCAGGGTGCGGGGGATCGGCGTGGCGGTCAGGGTCAGGACATCGACCTCGGCGCGCAAGGCCTTCAAGGCTTCCTTCTGGCGCACGCCAAAGCGGTGCTCCTCGTCGATGATGATCAAGCCCAGGCGCGAAAACTTGACGTCCGGCGACAGCAGCTTATGGGTGCCGATGACGATGTCGATGGTGCCGTCGCGCAATCCCTTGATCGCCTGGGTGACTTCCTTGCCGCTGCGAAAACGCGATAGTTCGGCAATGCGCACCGGCCAGTCGGCAAACCGGTCGGCGAAGGTTTGCGCATGCTGTTCGGCCAGCAGCGTGGTGGGCGCCAGCAGCGCCACCTGCTTGCCGCCCATGACCGCGACAAAGGCCGCGCGCAGCGCGACCTCGGTCTTGCCGAAGCCGACGTCGCCGCAAATCAGCCGGTCCATCGGACGGCCGCTGGTCATGTCGCCGATCACGGCCTCGATGGCGGCGGCCTGGTCGGCGGTTTCCTCGAAGCCGAAGCTGGCGGCAAACGCCTCGTAATCGGCGCTGGAATATTGGAACGCATGGCCCTCGCGCAGGGCGCGCCGGGCGTACAGGTTCAACAATTCGGCAGCGGTGTCGCGCACTTGCCTGGCGGCCTTGCGCTTGGCCTTTTCCCACTGGCCAGACCCCAGGGCGTGCAGCGGCGCATCTTCGGGCGCGGTGCCGGAGTAGCGCGAGATCACGTGCAATTGCGATACCGGCACGTACAGCTTGGCATCCTTGGCGTATTCCAGATGCAGGAATTCGGTCTCGCCCAGGCCCAGATCCATGCTGACCAGGCCTTGGTAGCGTCCGATCCCATGGTTGATGTGCACCACCGGGTCGCCGATCTTCAATTCCGACAGGTCGCGCACCATGGCGTCGACCTGGGTCGCCGCTTCCTGCTTCCTGCGGCCGAGCCGGCGCGGGACGTCGGCGTACAGCTCGGTTTCGGTGACGCAAGCATAGGCGCCCAGGGCTACGCCCAGCTGGAACCCGCGCATCAGGGGCGCGACGCCCAACATCACCTTGTCCGTGGCGGCGCAAAACTCGCGCCAGTCCTCGCACAAGGTCAGGTCGATGCCGTGTTCGGTAAACATCTGTTGCAGGGTTTCGCGCCGGCCATTCGATTCCGCGCACAGCAATACACGCTTGCTGCCCCCTTGATCCAGCCAGACCCGCAACCTGGCCACCGGATCGCTGGCGCGGCGCTCGACGCTGAGATCGGGCAGGGGCGCGGAATACTCCGATGCCGCCGCTTCCTGGCGCAGCGCCAGGCGCCCGTGCGCCTTGCTCAGTACAAAGAAGGCTTCGTCCGAGAGAAATAATTCCTGCGGCGCGAGTATCGGACGCTCGCTGTCCGACTTCAGGAATTGATAGCGCGCCTTGGTGTCGTTCCAGAAATGCCCGATGGCTTCGTCGATATTGCCGACCGTGGCCAGCATGGTGTCCTGCGGCAGGTAGTCGAACAGGGTCGCGGTCTGCTCGAAGAACAGCGGCAGGTAGTACTCGATGCCGGCGGCGGCGATGCCGCTGCCGATGTCGCGGTAAATCGGCGTGCGCGACGGATCGCCTTCGAACACTTCACGCCAGCGTCCGCGAAAGGCGGTGCGCGCGGCCTCGTCCATGGGAAACTCGCGTCCGGGCAGCAAGCGCACTTCCGGCACCGGGTAGAGCGAGCGCTGGGTGTCGGCGTCGAAGGTGCGGATCGATTCCACGGTATCGCCGAACAAGTCGAGCCGGTACGGCAGTGCCGAACCCATCGGGAACAAGTCG
>Ga0182745_1005785_pt1 | contig 10034 bp, 7 predicted proteins | sample eDN3rd30CKraftBY_FD_128523 | JGI IMG/M metagenome (GOLD analysis project Ga0182745, IMG submission 128523) | Enriched backyard soil microbial communities from Emeryville, California, USA - eDNA 3rd pass 30_C Kraft BY (version 2) (version 2) | ecosystem: Environmental > Terrestrial > Soil >... | reverse complement strand
TTCAGCGTCTGCCAGTCTTTGTGGGCTTCGCCATCCGGTAACTCGATGCGCAACACGCGGCGGCCGGTGCGCGCCAACGCCGCCTCGACCCGCTCGCCGTACAGGGCGGCCACGGTCGGATTGGTCACGATGGCAATCGTGGTCGCGTCAGCAGGTATGGACTGATCCAGCATATCCAGGCGGCCCGGGCCGATATGGATCGGATAACGCCCCCCAGGGGTATCGACATCAACAACGGTCATACATTCTTCTCGTAGGCTTGCAGCAAAGGCAGAATCGATTTCACCAATTGAAAGACCGGCATCGTACCGGTGTCGACCACCAGATCCGCCACTTCTTCGTATAACGGTGTACGTTTAATCATCAAATCGTGCAAGGTGCCGCGCGGATCGGCATTGGCCAACAGCGGCCGATTGCGATCGCGGCTGGTGCGCCGGAACAATTCGTCGAGGCTGGCGCGCAAATACACGACCACGCCGCGCTCGCGCAGCATGCGACGGTTGTCGGCCGACAAAATGGCGCCGCCGCCCGTGGCCAGGACAATACCGCGCCGCCCGGAGCAATGATCCAGGGCCGCGGCCTCGCGCTTGCGAAAACCGTCTTCGCCCTCGATCTCGAAAATGATCGGCACGCGCACGCCGCAACGCGCCTCGAGCTCGTGATCCAGATCGATGAATTCGCGCCCCAGCGCCCGCGCCAGTCCGCGACCGATGGTCGTCTTGCCGGCGCCCATCATGCCCACGAGAAAAATGGGCAGATCATGCGGCAGGCTCGTGCAGGGGCCGGCCTCTGCGGACGTACAGACACTCTCGGCCGGGGCCGCACAGGCGGCTGATGCTATATTGGCATGGGCATTCATGCTGACATTATCCCATTGCCAGCCGGTTGCCTGCTTACCACACTGAACGAATTTGTTACAGAAACCCCGTAACGGCCATCGAGTGGTGCGACCGTTACCCGTAAAATCGCCGCGATGAGCAAGTCGCATAATTCCTCCAAAAAAGCCCCTCCCCAGAAAAGCGGATCGCCCATTTTGCGGTTTTTCGTGAAAATGGGCATTTTCTGCGGCGGCATCGCGCTGTGCGGCATCCTGCTGGGCGGGATGGCGCTGGCGTTGGCATGGCCCAATCTGCCGGACCTGCACGCCATGACCGACTATCGGCCACGCGTGCCATTGCGCATTTACACCAGTGATCACGTCCTGATCGGCGAATTCGGCGAAGAACGACGCAACGTGCTGCGCTTCGACGAAATACCCGACGTGATGAAATCGGCCGTGCTGGCGGCGGAGGATGATCGCTTTTACGAGCACGGCGGCATCGACTGGATGGGCGTGGCGCGTGCCGGCCTGACCAACCTGATGAGCATGTCCAAATCGCAGGGCGCCAGCACCATCACCATGCAAGTGGCGCGTAATTTCTACTTATCGTCCGAGAAAACATATTCGCGCAAGTTTTACGAGCTGCTACTGACGTTCAAGATCGAATCCGAGCTCACCAAGAATCAGATTCTTGAGCTCTATATGAATCAGATTTACCTGGGGCATCGCGCCTACGGCTTTGCCGCCGCGTCGCGCACCTATTTCGGCAAGCTCCTGTCCGAGGTAACGGCGGCCGAGGCGGCCATGCTCGCCGGCATCCCGAAGGCCCCCTCGCGCTACAACCCCATCGCCAATTTCAAGCGTTCGGAAATCCGCCAGCACTATATCTTGGGCCGCATGCATTCGCTGGGTTATCTGACCGACGCCGAATACCAGCAGGCCAAGGCGCAGCCGATCGTGATCAAGGCGGCCGAAGGCACGCCCGCCGGCGGTTACGCCATTCACGGCGAATACGTGGCGGAGCTCGCCCGCCAATTGCTCTATGGCGTATACCAGGACGAACTGTATTCGCGCGGAATCAACATCTACACCACCGTCAGCGCCAAGGACCAGGAATCCGCGTACAACGCCGTGCGCGACGGCATCCTGCAATACACGCGGCGCGCGGTGTACCCAGGCCCCGAAGAGCAGCTCCAGATGCCCGACGGCATCGAACAGGACGCGCAGGCGCTCGACGAGTTTCTGGACGCGGCATTCGACAAATACCCCGATAGCGGCGACCTGCTGACGGGCGTGATCCTGTCGGCCAGCCCCACCGAAATCAAGGTCATGCGCAGTGCCAACGAGATCATTTCGATCACCGACAAAAAGGTGCTCAACGTGGTGGCGCGTTCGCTGAATCCCAAGGCAGCCGAAGACAAGCGCCTCAAGCGCGGCTCGGTGGTGTACATCCACAAGTTCGGCGACGGCTGGGAAGTCATCAACATGCCGGCGGTACAGGCGGCGTTCGTGTCGCTGTCGCCCCAGGACGGCGCGATTCGCGCCATGGTGGGTGGCTTTGATTTCTATCGCGGCAAGTTCAACCGGGTGACGCAGGCCTGGCGCCAACCGGGTTCGGCCATCAAGCCCTTTATCTATGCCGCCTCGCTGGAACGCGGTTTGACGCCCGCGACGCAGATTTCCGATCAGCCATTCCACCTGACGGCGGCGCAGACCGGGTCCAAGCCCTGGAATCCAAAGAACTACGGCAACGTGTACGAGCCCATGCTGACAATGCGTCAGGGCCTGTATAAATCCAAAAACATGGTGTCGATCCGTATCCTGCAGGCCATCGGCCCGCAGTATGCCCAGGACTACCTGACACGGTTCGGTTTCGACAAGGCACGTCAGCCGGCGGTCTTGCCGTTGGCGCTCGGCGCCGGCTCGGTCACACCGCTGCAACTGGCGGGCGCCTACGCCGTCTTTGCCAACGGCGGCTACCGCATCGCCCCCTATCTGATCGAACGGGTGACCGACAGCAGCGGCAAAGTCCTGATGCAGTCCAAACCCATCGTCGCCGGCGACGAAGCGGCCCGCGCGATCGACCCCCGCACGGCTTTTGTCATGAGCGACATGCTGCGCGGCGTCGCCACCAGCGGCACGGCGGCGCGAGCACGCGCCATGCTGAAACGATCGGATATCGCCGGCAAAACCGGTACCACCAACGAATCGGTCGATGCGTGGTTCTCAGGATTTACCCCGTCATTGGTTGCGACCGCTTGGATGGGCTTTGATCAGCCGAAATCACTGGGTTCGCGCGAGACGGGAGGCGGCATCGCCATGCCCATCTGGGTGGAATACATGGGCGATGCGCTCAAGGGCGTGCCCGAACAAAAACCCGGGCCGCGCCCGGACGGCCTGATCGTGGATCGCGGAGAGTTTTACTTCTCGGAGTTTCCGCCGGGTCAGGCCGTCGCCCGGTTGGGCCTGTCCGAGCCCACGCCCGAGGAAACGGATCAATTGGGCGATTTTCTGAACGACCTGACGGGCGGCAGAGACAACAGTATTCGCGTATCGCCCAATATGAATTCGGGCCAGCAAACCGCGCCCTGGACGCAGAAGATCCCCTTCTGACGTCCCTGGTGGGCGCTCAAAACGGTGGTACCGTCCGAGTTATACGCGGACGGTCACCGGAATCCCGGCCGCCTCGGAACAGATCTGTGACAAGGCGTCGGGCAATTGCGGGCCGCCGCGCGTGTTGATCCATTGCCCGTCCTGGTAGCGATAATGGAATCCGCCGCTGCGTGCGGCGACCCAGATTTCTTGCATCGCCGCCTGGCTATTGACCACGACGTGGGTGCCGTCTTCAAAGACCAGGGTCAGCACATTACCGCTACGACTGGTCTCGATATCGACATCCTGTGACGCCGCCCAGTCGTCCGCCTGACTTTCAATACTGTTGAGTACTTGGTCAACCAACGCAAGGAATTCAGTTTCAGTCATAATCGAGCCTGCAAGAATTACGGAGTTTCAAGTGTCCCATATGGCACATGGCCACCTGGTCTTACGCATTGTAGCCACGCTCGCCGCCGTCAGCCTGATCGCGGCCTGTGGCTTCAAGGGCCCGTTGTATCTGCCACCGGAGTCCGAGCAGACTCCGTCCGAATCGCCCGCGCCGCCCTCTACTGTCCCCGCTACTACATCTCCATGACTTCCCTTTCCGTGCAACCCGGTTTGGCCGGACACCCGCATTTTCACTACAAAAACGGCGTTTTGCACGCCGAGAACGTCCCGCTGGACCGTCTGGCCAGCGAACTGGGCACGCCACTGTACGTGTATTCGCGCGCCGCGCTGGCCCAAGCCTGGTACGCGTATCGCGACGCCATCGGCGAACGCCCGGTTCTGGTTTGCTATGGCATGAAGGCCAACTCCAACCTCGCCGTTCTCAAGGAATTCGCGCGCCTGGGCACGGGTTTTGACATCGTGTCGGGCGGCGAACTACAGCGCGTGCTGGCCGCCGGCGGCGACCCCGCAAAGATCGTGTTCTCCGGTGTCGGAAAACAGGTCTGGGAAATGCGCGCCGCAATCGAGGCCGACGTCAAATGCTTCAACGTCGAATCGCAGGCCGAGCTGGAATGCCTGTCCGAGGTCGCACAGTCGATGGGACGGCGTGCGCGCGTCTCGCTGCGCGTCAATCCTGACGTGGACGCACAGACCCATCCGTATATTTCCACCGGATTGAAAGAAAACAAATTCGGCATCGCAATTGAGTCCGCGCTCGACGTGTATCGCGTGGCCGCCTCGTTGCCTGGCGTCGAAGTCGTCGGGGTCGATTGCCACATCGGCTCGCAACTGACCGATATCAGCCCGTATTTCGACGCGCTGGAAAAGCTCATGGACCTGATCCAGCGATTGGATGCCGCCGGCATCTCGATCCGGCACCTGGATCTGGGCGGCGGCCTGGGGATTCGCTATACCGACGAAATCCCGCCATCGCCCAAGGCATTGCTCGACGAGGTATTCGCGCGCCTGCAAGCCCGCGGCCTGGGCCACCTGCATGTGATCCTGGAACCCGGCCGCTCGCTGGTGGGTAACGCGGGCGTGCTGCTGACCACGGTTCAGTACCTGAAACATGCCCCCGCACGCAATTTCGCGATCGTCGACGCCGCCATGAACGATCTGCTGCGCCCGGCGCTGTACGACGCCTATCATGGCGTGCAGGCTGTCGTCCCGCGCGAGGGACAGACCGCCGAATACGACATCGTCGGCCCGGTATGCGAAAGCGCCGATTGGCTGGCTCGCCAACGGCAACTGTTTCTGCAGGCCGGCGACGTGTTGGCGGTGGAATCCGCCGGCGCCTACGCGATGGTCATGGCCAGCAATTACAACACGCGCGCTCGCGCCGCCGAGGTCATGGTCGACGGCGACCAACACTACATCGTGCGCGAACGCGAAACGCTCGACGATCTGCTACGCGGCGAATCGACGCTGCCCTGATCGCGCCGATCCCCACCGCGACGCGCCCCGCTCCACGCACGATGGAGCGGGGCGTTTCTTTATCCGGCGACGCCGCAAGACATCAGGTCAATCCCTCACATCCCCAGTTTTTCGGAGATCCTCACCAACTCCGCCAACGACCCCGCCTGCATTTTGCGCATGACGTGTCCACGGCGCACCTTCACGGTAATCTCACTCAATTCCAACTGCGCGGCGATTTGCTTGTTCAGCAATCCCTGCGCGACCAGGCGCATCACGTCCTGTTCGCCGGGCGACAGCGACTCCCACCGGGCCTGCAACGCAGCGACGAGTGCGGCGCCCTTACGTCGTTCGCGATCCTTTTCGAGGCCATGATGAATCGCATCAAGCAGGCTCTGATCCCTGAACGGCTTGGTCAGGAATTCGATGGCGCCGTTCTTCATCGCCTCGACCCCCATGGCAATATCGCCATGGCCAGTGATGAACACCACCGGCATACCCATCCCCAGCTCGATCATCTGCCGATGAAAATCCATGCCGCTTTGCCCCGGCATCCGGACATCCAGAACCACGCAGGCCGGAATGTCCTCTATCGTGTTCGCCAGAAATGCCTGCGTAGACGCGAACGACAACGCTCTCAAGCCGACCGACGCCAATAGATCCTCGATGGCGGCGCGAACCGAACCATCATCGTCGATGATGTAGACGACGGGCTCGTCGGCAGCCGCCGTGGAATGCGTTGTCACGGATGCTTCTCCTGCGAAATGCTTGGGACGCTGAATCGGAACACCGCGCCACCGCCCGCGTTCGACTCCGCCCATAGTTGTCCGCCATTGGACTCGATGATGGCCCTGCTGATGCTCAGGCCGACACCGATACCTTCCTCTTTGGTCGTCCAGAATGCTTCGAACAAATGTTGGTGCACCTCCGGTGCAAACCCAACCCCGGAATCGAAGACGGAAAACACAATGGTGCTGCCGCTGGCCGCCGAACTGATACGCATCGTGCGGCTTGGCGCCGATACCTCGATCATGGCTTCGATGGCGTTCAATATCAGGTTGCCGATCACCTGCTGTATCTGGACGCGGTCCGCCACGGCATCCGCGAGGTCAGGATCGAGCGTCGTCGTCAGGATAATGTTGTTGCGCGCAATCTCCGCCTGTGACAACGCGAGCACGTCGCGCACAGCCTCGTTGAACGCAAAGGCGCTCTTATCGGGCGGCTCTCCTCGGGTGAGACTGCGCACGCGCGCAATGATGCTGCTGGCTCGTCCCGCATCGCTCAATATCCGTTCGAGCGCCTGACGCGCCTTGCCGAGATTCGGTGGTGTCTGCGCCAACCAACGTTGGCAGGCATTGCCGCTGGTCACGATCGCGGCCAGTGGCTGATTGACTTCGTGCGCGATCGAGGTCGTAAGTCCCTCCAGACTTGTGACGCGCGAAAGGCGCATCAACTGCGCCTGTGCATCGTGAGCCGCCATCCTGGCCGCCTCCATCTTCATGATCAGATAAGTCGTCATGAGAATCGCGGCGATACTGATGCCCGTGTTGATCAGACCGGCACGCAGATCACCATGCGGTGTGATCAACACACTGAGCACCGTCATGCCGATGCAGACCACACAGAGCACAATCAATTCGCGACGGCTCAATACCCGAGCCGCGGTCACGATCACGACCGAATAGAACACCGCGGCGGCGACCTCGTAGTTCGTGCCGGTATCGGCCACAAAGATGGCCGCCAAGGCCGCAACGATGAGCGCGATATTCAATGGACGCGGATGGCGCACGGAGATGCGTTTTCGAGATGACGGCATGGCAAAACCTATGGATGCTTGGCAAACGTCATGCGGTGCGGGCGATGACCTGCGGCGCACGGCAAACGCTTGACGATGACAGGACGCAACGGACACGATCTCCAAGCAAGTAGGATACTACGCCTGCCTGGTTCAAACCCGGGATGCAGGCGATGGCCTTTTCACTGCCAGCCGAATCGACGGATGTAGATTTTTTTCATCGCCGTCGTCAGCAGTGCATAGCTCAGCAAGATCCCGACCAGCCACGGAAAATAGCTCAACGGCAAGGCTTGAAGCTTGAAATAATCCGCCATCGGACTCATCGGCAACACCACGCCGATCGTCATGATGAGTACGGTCATGACCATCAATGGCCAAGCGGCGCGACTCTGAATGAACGGCACCTTCGGCGTGCGGATCATGTGTACGATCAACGTCTGCGTCAGCAGCCCGACGACAAACCATCCCGACTGAAACAGACTCTGATCTGCCAGCGTGTTCGCGCTGAATACGTACCACATGAGCACATACGTCATGATGTCGAAGATCGAACTGATTGGACCGAAGAAGATCATGAAGCGTCCGATGTCGGCCGGATTCCAATTCAATGGTTTGGCCACCAGCTCCTCGTCCACATCATCGAACGGAATGGCGATCTGCGAGATGTCGTACAGCAGATTCTGCACCAGCAATTGCAACGGCAGCATCGGCAAAAACGGCAGAAACGCGCTGCCCACGAGAACGGAAAACACGTTACCGAAATTCGAGCTGGCGGTCATGCGGATGTACTTGAGCATGTTGCTGAAGGTCTTGCGGCCTTCGATGACACCCTCCTCCAGAATCATCAGGCTCTTCTCCAGCAGAATGATATCGGCCGCCTCCTTGGCAATATCGACACCCGAGTCCACTGAAATGCCGATGTCCGCTGCCCGTAATGCCGGCGCATCGTTGATGCCATCGCCCATGAAACCGACTACATGACCGTTGTCGCGCAACAGGCGCACGATGCGTTCCTTGTCATGCGGGGTCAGGCGCGCGAAGAGCTGATAGGATTCGACCGCCTTCGCCAAAACATCGTCGCTCATTTTTTCGATCTGCGGACCCAACAGATAACGATCGCTCTGCAGGCCGACTTGACGACACACGTGCGTCGCGATGAGTTCGTTATCGCCAGTCAACACCTTGACCTGAACGCCATGCTCGTCCAGCGCACGCAGCGCCGGTTCGGTCGACTCTTTCGGTGGGTCGAGAAAAGCGATGTAGCCGATCAATGTCAATTCCGATTCGTCGGCAATGGAGTAAACCGATTGCGAGGCGCTCAACGTCTTGGCCGCGACAACCACAACCCGCAAGCCCTGTCGGCTCAGTTCATGCGTGACCGTGCGCACACGATCCAATAGTTCGTCATCGAGCAGCACGTGCCGAGGGCCATCATCGGTCTCAATGCGGATCTGCGCGCATATGGACAGCATTTCCTCGACCGCCCCCTTGCAGATCAATTCGTGATGATCGTCACGTGCCGAGACGACGACAGACATGCGGCGCCGCTCGAAATCAAACGGGATTTCGTCGATCTTGCGATAGTCCTGCGCCACTCGCAACGCCCGTTGCAACTCCGCATGCTCGAGCACGGCGTGATCGAGCAGATTCTTCAAACCCGTCTGATAATAGCTATTGAGATAAGCACATCGCAGCACCTCGTCGCAAGGCGTGCCGAACGCATCGGTGTGCCGTTCCAATGCGATCCTGTCTTGTGTGAGCGTGCCCGTCTTGTCGGTGCACAGCACGTCCATCGCGCCAAAGTTCTGGATCGCATCCAGGCGTTTGACGATGACTTTTTTACGAGACATCACGACTGCACCTTTGGCCAGCGTCGAGGTCACGATCATCGGCAACATCTCGGGCGTCAGCCCGACCGCGACCGAAAGCGCAAACAGAGCGGCCTCGACCCAATCACCTTTGGTAAAACCATTGATGAGCAGTACTATCGGCACCATCACGAGTGCGAACCGTATCAACAACCAGCTCACGCTGTTGACGCCCGCTTCGAACGCCGTGGGCGTGCGATCCGTCGCGGTAACGCGCTCGGAAAGTCCGCCAAAATAGGTGCGATTGCCTGTCGCGATGACCAACGCCGTTGCCGAACCCGACACCACGTTCGTTCCCATGAACACCAGATTGGGAGCGTCGAATATCGTCTCGAACGGTTGGACGACCGCGGCAAATTTCTCGACCGGCAACGACTCGCCCGTCATCGCGGCCTGAGCGACGAACAGGTCCTTGGCGGTCAACAGACGGCAATCCGCGGGGATCATGTCACCGGCCGAAAGCGTGATGTGATCACCCGGCACGAGGTCTCGAATCGGCAGTTCGATCGATCTGGTGCCTCGGCAGCCACGCGCGTTCGCGCCATGGTTCTTGTCACCGGCATCGATATCCCGCTCCTCGGTCATCTGGCGCCGGATCACCGACGCGGTATTGCCGACCATGGCTTTGAGTCGTTCGGCAGCGCGATTTGAGCGGCCTTCCTGCACATAGCGGATCAACGTGCTGAGCACCACCATTGTGCCGATCACCGCGGTGGCTGTGGGATCGTCCGTCATGAAGGAAATGCCCGCCAACACGGTCAACAGCAGATTGAACGGATTCTTGTAGCAGTGCCAAAGATGTAGCCACCAGGGCAGCGGCTTCTCGTGTGCAACCTCGTTCGGACCGAAGCGGTCGCGACGGTCATCAGCTTCGGCTTGCGTCAATCCGTCTTCATGGGAGGACAGTCGAATGATCGCCGCAGCCACATCGTCGGACGCAATACGCCGCATGTTGCGGGAAACACGCGCGGATGCAGCCTGTACATCGCTGCTGCTATGTCCTTTACGTGCAGACTCCAGCAGTTGTTGACGCTTGAAATGACGGTTCGTGCGCCGCCGTTTGAGAAATCCGCTGAATAGATTTTTCAGCATGTTG
>Ga0182745_1005783_pt1 | contig 10036 bp, 9 predicted proteins | sample eDN3rd30CKraftBY_FD_128523 | JGI IMG/M metagenome (GOLD analysis project Ga0182745, IMG submission 128523) | Enriched backyard soil microbial communities from Emeryville, California, USA - eDNA 3rd pass 30_C Kraft BY (version 2) (version 2) | ecosystem: Environmental > Terrestrial > Soil >... | reverse complement strand
CCGGCGCAGGCACAGGTACCTACCGCGACGGCGGCCTGCTCGACTATCACCTCGACCTGCCCTACCGCGGCGACGACCTGGTGCTCTACCCGCACTTCACCGACAAGGTAGTGCCCGGCTGGTTCGACAAGGCCCTGCCCTGGCGCAAGGGCGACGCCACCCGCCTGCGCAATGTGCTGCTGATGACGCCCTCGCCGCAGTACCTGGCGGCCCTGCCCTACGGCAAGCTGCCCGACCGCAACGACTTCAAGCGCTTCATGGGCGATGCGCCAAGCCGCAAACGCTACTGGTACAAGGCCATCGCCGAGAGCCAGCGCCTGGGTGACGAGCTGCTGGAGCTGATAGCCACCGGGCGGTTGCATGAACGCCTGCAAGCCTTGTAACGGCCATGCTGGTAGACTGCGCGCATTATTGATTCACACAGAGTTATGACAGCGTGGAAATTTTCAAGGATTCCACAGTGGATTCCCGCCTAAAACCGGACAATCTCGACAGAAGGCAAGGTGCCCGTATATGGGCGCCTCTGCCGTCCTGATTCGTCCCGGTATGACTCTCCACATCCTTTATTAATTAGTACATCATCCAGTACATCCAACGAACAGACAGAGGCAATGTACTAGTGGCACTCACGGACACTGCGGCCAGGCAGGCCAAGCCCCGGGAAAAGGGCTACACCCTGGCGGACTCGCTCGGGCTAACTCTCTACGTGGCTGAGAGCGGCGTGAAGAGCTGGCACTTTAGGTTCACCTGGCTTGGAAAGCAGGCAAGGATTTCGCTTGGGACTTATCCGGAGATCGGCTTGAAGGAAGCGCGTGCGCGGAGGGATGAGGCGCGCGAAGAGGTTGCGCAGGGCAAAGACCCGCGCGAATCGAGAAGAGAGAAGATGATCGAGCGCTTGGGCGCCCAGGAAAGGACATTCCGCCGTGTCTACGAGGAGTGGCTGGAATTCAGGAAGGGAGGCCTGACCGAGTCAACGGTCAAGGTGATTTCTAACGCGATGGAGCTGGATGTACTACCTGCTTTCGGCCTGCGCCAGATAGACAGCATCAAGCGCGCTGACGTGATCACGCTGATCCGCAGGATTGAGCGGCGCGGCTCAATCACAACCGCAGTTAAAACAAGGCAGTGGATCGGCCAGGTGTTCCGCTATGCCGTCGCGATCGGGATGATTGAGATCAACCCCACGGCGGAAATGCACGCTGTGACTGAGAAAATGGCTCCGCACAAGAATAGGCCCTTCCTCGCATTCACGGAGATGCCGGCCATCATCAAGGCCATTGAGGAAAGTCAGTCTGGCCTACAGCTGCAGTGTGCCACCAAGCTGCTCATCCTAACCGCCTGCCGGCCGGCAGAGGTGCGCAAGGCTGAATGGTCGGAGATTGACCTGGATACGGCGACCTGGTCCATCCCTGCCAGCAAGATGAAGATGCGGCGCGACCATGTGGTACCGCTGTCCCGCCAGGCTGTCGAGTTACTGCGATCTATGCTGCCGATCTCCGGCGGTTTGAAATACGTGTTTCCGAACCGAACCGATGCCGTGCGCCCGATCGGCATCAACTACGCGGTGAACCTGCTGGACCGGTGCGGGTATACCGGCCGGCAATCTCCGCACGGTTTCCGACATCTGTTTTCCACGGAGATGAACAGTCGCGGCTACAACAAGGACTGGATCGAGCGCCAGCTGGCCCACGCCGACAGCAGCGCCATCCGTGACGTGTACAACCACGCCACATATATAGAGCAGCGCCGCGACATGATGCAGGCATGGGCCGACATGGTTCTGCCGGTCATGGTTTTTGGACAGGGTTAACGCGCAGCCCATCTACCACTGCCTCGCACGCCAAGCCCGCTATTCGGCTTCGCTCAAGCGCTGTCGAGAGGTCTCCCGCCATTCGGTCAGCTTCTTCAAGCAATCCCCCGAGCACCACGACGGCAGAGGTTCCTGCCTGGCGCTGCTGGGCAGCGATGGCGTCGCAGGTGGCTCGGTGGCCATCCCGCAGTCTGGCGATTTCCCCGCGCAGCCCGCCAGCAGCAGACTCAGCAGCAGCGGCGCGGCCTCTGGCCAGCTCCAGTTTCTTGCGTGCACTCTCACCCTCCTCGTCCGCCACTTTCTGGCGGCGCTGTTCCTCGGTTCGGGCCTGGGCTGCGGCGCGCCGATCGCGCTCAGCAACCTCCAGGCGGTAGCTGGCCAGCTCGCCCTGAGCTGCCTCAGTTTCGCCCTGCGCCACCACCACCCGGTACTGCTGGCCGCCGGCAACCAGCACCAGGGCGACCAGCCACCAGCACCAGGCCGGTACCGCGCCCAGCCAGTTCATGCCAGCACCCCACCGAGCTGCTGCCACTGAGCCAGCAGCCTGTCCAGGCGGTGCGGGTTCTGCCCATAGTTGTTGCCTGGCAGCGATGCCCAGATGTTCGAGCACTTGGAGATGGCCAGCTCGATGCGGCCCGCCTTGATGTCGTCCAGAGCCCTGCGCTCGCGGATCTGCTGCAGCGCGATGCGGTCCTGGTTCTCCGGCGTGAATCCGCCCGCCAGGCGAAGACTGACCCGGTACGCGTCCCAGTAGCGCTCGAGCAGCTGGTATCGGCCAGCTGCCGTGCTGGTCACGGGTTTGCCGTTGATGGGGAAGGTCAGCTTCTTTCGCGGATGGTCCGCGTAACCCGTGAACAGCCCTCGCCCGTACAGGACGTTGTATCCGTCATCGCTGCCTTTGACGGTCGAGGTGCCCTCTGAAAAGGCGATCAGGTCCAGGAAACGGAGCACGTTCGCGCCTCCGCCCTGGGGTTCGGCGAGTCTGGCCATGTTTTCTCCTGGCGAAAAAAATCCGCACGAGGCGGATTGGTGGGTGTGGTAGCAGAAATTTATTGCGATATGATGTACGACAGCTTTTTTTCCGCCATTTGGAGGCGCAGGATGCACTCAGTTAAATGTTCGCCAGATTTGGCGCCTCACCCGACAGCTGATGGCTGGTATGAGGGGTGGGCTGTTCTATGCGACACCCGTCTGTCGTGGGGCTTGAAGGCGATCTACTCCCAGGAAAGCGAGGCCGACGCAGGAGCTGCAGAGCTCGGCGCCCCATACCGCGCGGCTCGCGGATGGTACCGGCCAACCACGAACGACTTCATGCACTGGCACGATGTAAATAGCGCAGCGCTTCCCCTCCTTGCCTAGATTCAGCTGGGGCGGCCCTGACCAAAGGCTTGGACGACATACCATCGCTATATTACGATGCGAGGACATTTTGACTTCGTTTCAGTGAAACCTGATGGAGCATGGCATGACCGCATGCAGCACTTATGTCGCCTGCGGCCGAGGGAAGGCCTCCCAAAGGCGAGCAGCCACCCCCTAGCATTGGGACACTGCAGTACCAGCTAGAAGAGCTAAGGACATAGCCTTTGAACACTTCGCGTAAGTTTAAAGAAATTTTCCCAGGAGCCATTTTCTTTGGCTCCAATCCTGAGATGTGCCTTCAAATTCCAGTCGGAAAACGCATCAAGGGAATACGATTCTCGATTGCTGCTGAAGAAGCGGAGTTTCTGAACTTCACAGGCTTCACCATTCACACTAATGATGGGAAGCAGCTCAAGCTGAGCAAGGGAAACTGCTCTGTCAGCATGAGCAGCATCTTCAACGAAAACAGCTCTCGATTCGGACCTGACTATATTCAAGGTGGGGATGGTGGAGAGATCCACACTAAAAAAGAGCACTCTCCTTTTGTCAAGATAGTCTTGAATCAAGCTATTGACGTATCGTCAATCAATGTTCTAAATCGTGCCGACAAGTGGTCTGCAAGGAACAAAGACCTTCGGGTAGAGATCTTGACTGATGGCGCCTGGGAATTGCAATGGCAAAACTCCAGCGAAGAGAACTACAGCGAAATCTATGACTCCGTTAGCAAATGGGTATCTGCACCTCTAATTCAGAGCCTTGAGGATCTGGAAACCGCACAGGCCAGATCTGTCCTCAAGAATGTTTTGGTAGGCATCATCCAAAGCGACCAGCTGCCTAACTTCATTGAAGAAGACTCCTGCCTCTTCTCAATCCTCGATTTTTATGGAAATCGTCCAGCCGACGATCTTGATGTAGAGATTCTAGCTGCGATGATTGCGGCCTCGCTTCGCAAAGAAAAAGTCCTCGGCAGCTTCTCCTTCATACAGAATCTTATCCCAACGAAAGAGCTGACGATTAAGCTTCAAGAGTCTATAAATACATACACGAAACGCTTGTTTAACGACTCTGCGTTCATTATGACTCGACATGGCATCCGTAAAAGCCATCTCCTCAGTCTAAAGGACGAGCTGCTCGATCACACGGCCCGTGTCATGGACTTCGTCCAGTCCGCTGGCTACCCCTGCACCTTGCTATACGGCACTCTGCTCGGGGCAATTCGTGACAAGGGGTTCATTCCGCACGACGATGACCTCGATGTCTGCTTCTTTAGCAATCATGGAGACATGAGGGAAGCAAGCAATGACCTTCACGACAAGTTGAAGGCGCATGGCTTTACCGTTGTCCGCAACATGGGCTGCAACTTGCACGTCTTGGGCGGAAGAGGAATCTGCGTTGATCTCTTCCCCGGCGTGATTTCCGGCGATGCAATTTCTCTCCACATGGAGAAAATGAGCATCCGCCAGATTCCTAAAGACATAATACTCCCGGCTGGGACAATTGATTTTTATGGAAGAACTTTCAGCGCCCCAAGCAACCCTGAAGCATTCCTAACCGAAAGGTATGGTAACGACTGGACAGAATCGAACCCCTTCTTTGAATGGCCGTACGCACTATCATGAAAAAGCAGAAGACATTAATCACATACGGAACCTTCGACCTTCTTCATATTGGGCACCTCAATCTATTGGAAAATCTTTCCAATCTATGTGACAGGCTCATCGTCGGGGTTTCAACCGATGAGTTCAACGCTCTCAAGGGGAAAAAGTGCGTAGTCCCTTACGAGGATCGAGCAAGACTCGTGCAATCCCTGAAGGTTGTGGACCTGGTTATCCCTGAGACAGACTGGGCGCAGAAGCGGTCCGACATTATTGAGCATGAAGCCGATATATTTGCTATCGGCAATGACTGGGCCGGAAAATTCGACGATCTTCAAGACATAGTTCAAGTTCTGTACCTCCCTAGAACTGATGGGATTTCCACGACTGAGATCAAGGATATAATCTCGAAAACCAACGATGACAAGTTGCTTTCCATCAAGAATACCCTTGAGCATGCCTTGTCAATGTTCGGCGCGCTAACATCGAAATAGCTATTAATGATACCTGGGCTGAGGATCCCCAGCCCAGGGCAGCCTGCGATTGTCGGCCCAGATAGATGGCCGGAAGAGTTTAGGCTACACGAATTTTAAGCGTGCTCCCGGTCCGGTAGTGCGCGCCAATTGGCACCCCGCCAGCAGCTGCCGCAGTGTCGTCAGCAAAGTTGGGGATGTTCGCCACTGGGTTGATGATGTAGCCAGCCCCTTTTGGCGCCTGAATCAGGCTCACGTTGGTGTCGGACCCAAAGGCCTCCATCCGAACTCCTGTACCTGTTGCCGATCCTCTCACAATCAGCCCGTTGACCGCGCCAGTAGCAGCAAGAACCTGAAGGGCGTTGGAAAGCACTTCGTTTCCGAGTTCTGCCCCGCCTGCCCCCTTCCCGCGACCCTTGAAGGCAACGTCAGCTGCAGCGCCTTCGGTTCGGTAAACTGCGTCGTAAACCCTGGGCCCAGAGCCCCCCAGAAGCATCTGTCCTGACGTGGAATTCATCTCGATGTAAACGCCAGAGGCCGGCCGTACTGCTCCAGCTCCAGAGCTGATGATTAGGCCATTGAACGCAACGATCGCGTTGATGTTCAGCTCTGTGGCATTCGCAGATCGGAGGGTGCCGGTTAGCGTCAAGCGTGGGGCATCGAATACAGGTATGCCTGGGGTGACCTGATGGCCGATCGAGATATCGGCGTTAGTGATGGACAGGTTGCCGGAGGTCGCATCTTGCTTGAGCGAAGCAACGGCCGCATGCGGAACCCCGACCTTGAAAGTCAGCCCTTCAAGCTCGCTGGCGGTACCATCACCCAGGAACTTGATCTGATATTTGCAACCAGTGTTCCCTGGAGTTGGTTGATTCTGGAACTGGGTCTCCATCAGCCCCTCAATAGAAAGGTTCTGATGCACACTTGTCGATGTCTGCCAAATCTCGAAGTTCGCGTCGTTGTAGCTGAGCACGTAACAGCCACGGTCGAATCCCCATCCCCTGGTGAACTCAAGCCATACGCAACTCCCGCCGCCGACGTTGCGAATATCGCACGAATAGAACTGGTTGTTGGTGAACGATACTGCAGTTCCTGCTGCGCGCAGTTCCGCATAATCGCTCGTTGCTCCATTACGCATGCGACCATCGCCAATAAAGGCTTTGGCATCCGCGGCCTGGTTGTAGTTTACAGCCCTGCAGCGCACCCAAGTCGTTGTCTCTGACCCGATATTCCAAACTGCGGTTTTGCCGAAGTGGCCAGTGAAATTACAGCCAAAGAACGCATTGTTACCACTGGTCTCAACGTTTTGCGGACCAAGCAGCAATCCGTTTTTTGGTGGCTCTACCTCATCACCAAAGACGGTAAGGCCGTACACCTGAAGCCACCGAGTGCCCGTCATGTCGAGAACGTTTTTAGTGGCCCCTCGCCCGTAAAACACTGCGCCATGCGCCACTACTATGGTGTTTCTCGCCTTGATGTTGGTCCAGTTGACGCTACCATCAACGCGATAAACACCACTTGGCACTTCACCACATTTTTTCAGGTAGTCTTCAGACGAAACATCGACGAATGTCGATTTCATGTACTGCCAGAAGGCGTTCAGGGCGCTGGTTTGGTCAACGAGCGCGGCACCAGAGAAGAAGTCATTCTTCTGCTCGGTGCTCATGAAATCTACGACGCTAACACGTTCTGCAATCTTGAATTTGACCGATGTCGGCTGGCTGGACTCTGCACCGAATACATAGCCAACTCCCTCTGAGCCATCGCTTTCCGCAAGCTGCATGGCGCGAACCAGTTCGTTCGGCATCCAGTTGATATCAAGCTTCGCATCGTCGCCCGCCTTTGGTGTGTTGCCAGGAGCCGGGATTTCAGTGATGCGCTCCATCAAGGCATCGAGAGCGACACTGCTGTCGTTTGCCTCCCAGCCACTGGCTTTGTAGATGTATTCCGTCTGCTCTTCGGTATTGAAGTAACGGTCACCCTCTTGCAGAGGAAGGCCGTTGTCACGAACGACAGGGTCTGTCGCGGATGGCGCGAGGAAACCTGCGGTGCGCGCTGTGGCCGTGTCTGCTGCCTCCTCGGCAGCCTGGGCAGCTTCATTCGAAGCATCCAGCGCCTGCTGGATTGCCTCGGAGGACATAGCGCTTTTGCCGGTGTTCACCGCGGAGCCTGCGTTGTTTTTCCAGACGGTGTAGATCTCGTTGGCGTCGTCCGACTGAACCAGGAATATCTCTTGGTCGGCGGTTGCGGCCAGGCCGGCGGCCACGGACGGGTAGATCGTCGTGGAGATGCTGATCTTCTCGGCGGCGTCCGCCTGGATCTGCAGGATCACCTGCTTGAGGTTGTTGATATCGCCCGACTCTGTAGGGATTGCATCTGCAGCGGCGGCATCGTTAGAGAACCGGTACAGGATGTTGCTGCCGACTTCCGCGCGCACGGTCGCGATTTCAAGGCGCTGAGTTTGATCAGCCATGTGATTTCCTTAGGGCGAGTTTGGAGAGCGCGCCAGGCGCGGTCAGCGAATCGGGGAATTACGAGATCCAGCCGCTCGAGAAGAAGCTGCCGGTGTTGTTGATGAGCATGTCGGCGACGGCGTCGAAGATGGTGTCGACCTGGTCGTCGTGATCGTGGGTGTCGTCAGCGGTGAAAGCTGCCGCCTCGGTGAGGAATGTGGTGACCCATTCAGTCGGGGCCACAACCTCGCCTCGGTGGTCTTTCACGTGCTGGATTGCCCGGCCCTGCTCGTCGTAGATGGCCGGCACGAACACCCGACCTGACTTGAACCACGGGACAGCATCCATGCAGCGGGTGACCTTGTTGGCGGCCGGGCCGCGCGGCTGCGGCTCGATCTGTATCGATCCCTTCTTGCTGATGGTCTGGATAAGTCCGGTACCGCTCGACTTGTCCTCCACCCGCATGTAGCGCAGAGCTGCCGGCCGGAACTGGTCCCAGGGCTTCCAGCGCTCCCAGAGGCGCAGCGCCTCCGTTTCGAGGTCGCCGGCATCCCATTTCCCGCGCACGATCTCGATGATGTAGAGGTTTCCGTCTATGCCCAGGCCGCAATGGGCAAACACCGAGAAGTCGTGTTGCTCGCCCGTCTTCTGGGCGGTGTCCACGTAGACCCCGCGCCAGACAAGGAACGGCAGCTGCTCATAGGTTTTGAACCAGTCCGCATCGATCATGCCGCCGGTCAGGGCCACAGGATCCTGCTGGTACTGGCTGAGCATGGTGTAGGCGTCTTTGTCCCACAGCGCCATCAGGTCGTAGACCGATTCCTTGGCCGGCCAGTAGGACCAATACTCGACGCCGCCGCGCACCACAGACGGGCCGCTGAAGACGTCACGCTCGGCGTGCTCTCGGATCTCGGGCGGCAGGCTGGCGATGTACTCGCGGGTCACCAGGGCCGGAACCTTGATGTGCGCAAAGTCCAGACCCATGCCGCCCTTGAGCAGGAAGCCGGATACATCGTCCGTGTGCAGGCGCTGCTGGGTGCAGATGACTGGCGTATCAGGCGATGCGCGACGGCTGCGCAGCGTGTTAGTGACGATCCGCTGAGCCTTGGCCCGCATGGTCGCCGAAAACGCGCTGTCGGCCTTCTCAGGGTCATCCAGGTTGATGAAGCCAGAGAACCCCTCGGAGATATAGCCACCCCGCACACCGGTGATCTGACCGCCCGTTGAGCGGCTGAACATCTGGTGCTTGTTGCGGCCATCTTCGTCGCAGATGATCCAGTTGGCTACGTCGGCCTTGCCCAGCGAGCAGGGCCAGAGGTCTTGGTATTCGCTGCTCTCAACAATCGACTTGATCCGGTTGGAGTTCTCCTCCACCAGGGCCTTCGAATACGAGACGCTGAGGTTGCGGGTCCGGTCGTACTTCGTCATGACGTAGGCCGGCAGGTGGATCGACCAATACTCGGTCTTGGTCCCGCCTGGCGGCATGTTGAAGACGACGTTCTTGAGCTTGCCCTGAAGCACCTGCAGGGCCGTGTGATCCATGTAGCGGTGGTGCCAGTTGCAGAGGAATTTCATGCCCTGGTTGAGTTGAAACCAAACGCGCATGAACGACAGCGGCGAATGCTCGCTGATGAGTCTTGCTGCCTGCCGTTCTGCGCTGCTCATCGCCTCCCAGTCGAGCAGGTCATTCATAGGCAGCCAAGGACCGCGTCCAGCGCTTCCTGGTCGACCTTGATCGTCGACTGGGTCTCGATCGGGGCGCCGTCCTTGCCGGTCAGCTCGACGATCTGCTTGTCCAGGCCTAGGAGCTTGGCCTTGCCCATGGTGGCGGTGACAGCGGCAGCGGCTTTCTTGGTCTCCAGGGCCAGTCTCCGCGCCTGCTCAAGCTCGAGCAGCAGCGTGTCGACGGTGATTTCATGGCGATCCATGACCTGATTCCTTAACTCTTCGATCCGGGCCTGCACCTGCGGCTTCTGGAGGGTGTTGTAGCCTTCACGCTGGGCTGTCTTGTCGGCCATGTTCGCGGTGTTGTAGGACCGGCGGTACGCCTCTGAAGCATTGCCGGTCTCGACATAGACGAGGCAGAAGAGCTCCATCTTGTCGGTGAAGCGTCTCTTGGCCTTGCGTTCCATATCTCACCTACGGGCTAATCAATTTCCACTTGTAGCCGACCCACTTCGGCAGCTTGCCGGCGGTGAAGATCGGCGGCTTCGTTTCGGTGCAGCCGGCCGGAAGCAGCCAGTTACCTGGCACCTGAGGATCGCGCTCGGCAATGGTCTCGCCGATATAGAAGCCGTTCTGGTCGTACTGGTAGACGGTTTTCTGGTTCATAGGTATCGAATCCAT
>Ga0182745_1005782_pt1 | contig 10037 bp, 7 predicted proteins | sample eDN3rd30CKraftBY_FD_128523 | JGI IMG/M metagenome (GOLD analysis project Ga0182745, IMG submission 128523) | Enriched backyard soil microbial communities from Emeryville, California, USA - eDNA 3rd pass 30_C Kraft BY (version 2) (version 2) | ecosystem: Environmental > Terrestrial > Soil >... | reverse complement strand
GATCTCCCATCAACCAGAACATGACGCCGCGCAGGCGCGTGTCCGGCACCAGGGTCATGATCAGGGACAAGAGCGCGCCAAACCCGGCGGCGATCATGACCCCGGTCAGGATCAGCCGCACCCCTGCGGCGCCGGCCGGGCCGGACGCCTCGACCCGCAGCAAGGCGCGCCGCCCCAGGCCGAACAACAACGCCACCGCGAACAAGGCGCCCGCGAGGGCGCCGAGTTGCATGGTCCAGGCGCCCCAGGCGGCCGGAGCGATCAACAACAAGCCCATCGCGCCGGTGGCCGCGCCGCCCGACACCCCCAATATGTAGGGATCGGCCAGCGGATTGCGCAGCAATAATTGCATCAAGGCGCCGGCCAGCGCGAGCAAGCCGCCGACGGCGAAGGCCGACAGGGCGCGCGGCCAGCGCAGGCTCCAGACCCAGTCGTCAGCCGCGCCCCCCAGCATGCAGCCGGTACTGCCGCAGGCAACCGCCAGCGCCAGCGCCGCCAACGCGCACAGCGTCAGACCCGACAGTATCCAGAGGGCGCGGCGCATGCGCGGATCAGAAGTCGCGCCGCAGCGTCAGCCGCAACTGGCGTCCGCTGTCCGGATAAATGCCGTTGCGGCAAACGCCGAAGGCATTGCTGAAATAATCCTTGTCGGTCAGGTTGGTGCCGGCCACGGCCACTTCCCAGGGGCCGCTGCGGTAGGCGTAGCGCGCATCGAAAGTCCCATATGCCGGAATCCGGGCGTCGCAGCCATTGGAAAAGTCGCCGCCATAGCGCTGTTTGGAAGTCCATTGCCAGCCGACGTCGGCGCTATGGCCATTGCCCGGCAGCCAGTTCAGGCGCAGGGCGGCGGTGTGGCGCGGCACCAGCGGCACCTGGCGGCCGGAATTGGGGCCCTCGACGAACCGGGCCGAGACCTGGCGCAGATTGGCCGAGACGGCAAAGTCCGCGCTCACCTGCGCGCGCAACTCGAGCTCCACCCCTTGGCGCCGGGTCGGATCGAGGTTGGCGTTGGCGCCGAACACGCCGGCGGTCGGATCATAATAAATCTCATCGGTCAGCCGGTGCCGGAAGGCGCGCACGGTCAGCTTGCGTTGCGCGTTACCAAGGGTCGCGCCGATTTCCAGGTCGCGCGAGATTTGCGGTTCGAGCGGCTGATTCAGGTTGGGCGTCAAGCCATTCTCGTCGGCGTTCGCCATCCGATAGCTGCGGCCGGTCTTGGCGAACAATTCGAGTTGCGCGGCAGGCGTGTAGCCGGCCTGCAGTTCCCAGGCATGCAGCGAGCGCTTCTTCTCGTACGCGGTGTTCGAGAACGACAACGGATCGCTGTAGTCCTGGTCGAAGCGTTCGTGGCGCGCACCCGCGGCAATCCGCCATTGGTCCAGGCGCACTTCGTCGCGCAGATAGATCGCATGCGATCTTTGCGTGGCGCGCGCGTCGGCCGATGGGAAGCCGCCGAAAGTGGCGTCGGTATCGCGCGACCAGCGCGCCAGATCCAGCCCCAGCACCAGTTCGTTGTCGATCGCGCCGAAGCTGGCGTTGTGGCGCAGGCGCGGCGAGAACTGGGTGACATGGCTGTCAGCCCGCGACACGTAATCGCCAAACACGCTGATCAGCGCAGCCTCGGCTTTTTTCTTGCGGTGGGACAGCTCGGCAGCCAGTTCCAGCGCGCCGATGCGATGTTCCGCGCTCAGCGTCACGCGGTCGGAATCATAGGAGCCGAAGTCGTCCGGCGACAGTGTCTGGCGCGGGTTGGCGCGGAATTGCGCCAGGTCCAGCGCCCCCGCCATACGCGAGTCCTGGCGCGCCAGATCCAGCCGCAGCGCCACGCGGGTGCCGCCCTCGGCCCATTGCAGGCCGCCGCCGAAGTTGCGCTGGCGCACACCGTTGTTGTCGCGGTAGTTATCGCTGTTCAAGACCCCCAGGTTGGCGTCGACGGAAAACCCCGACCAGGCCTGCGCCAGCGAAGCGCGCAATTCCTTGTGCCCGAGCGTGCCCAGCTCGGCCACCAAGGTGCCGTGCAGACCGGGTTGGGCGCCGCGCTTGGTGATCACCTGGATGACGCCGGCGGTGGCGCCCTCGCCATACAGCACGCTGCTGCCGCCGCGCACGATTTCTATCCTGTCGACCGACTCGATCGGGATCGAGGACAGCAAGGGCACGGTCAATTCGTTTTCCGACAGGCGCACCCCATCCACCAGCACCACCATGTTCTGGCTGGCGGTCTCGCCAAAGCCGCGCAGGTCGATGACCATGTCGGAAGTGCCGGAGGCGTTCTGGCGCCCATGGATGCCGCCGAGTTTCCGAATCGCCTCGTTGACGTTGCCGATCCCGGCCTGGCGGATCTGTTGCGCATCGATGACGGTCGCGCCTATCGGCCTCGATCCAGGATCGCTGGCGAAGCGCACCGCGCTGACGAAGACCGGATCGAGCACGCGGGCGTTCTCGGCAGCGGCGGAGGCGACACTCTGCGCCTGGGCAAATGCGGGCGCTAATACAGGAGCAAACAGGAAAGTCGCGCCGGCAAGCGCCAGCGTGGGCCAGACGGCCGCACGGCCGCAGGTTGGAAATACTGTCATGGTAAAGGTTCAGGAAAGAAAAGCATCCGTCCTGCCTCCCCGCAGTCCGGACTCAAAAAAGCGCGCGGCTTTACCCGCGGCTTTCACCTGTCGTGGCCGGTATCCGGGCTGACAAGACCAGCCGCCAAGCCTTCCCATGCAGAGTGCACAGTGGCGAAGTGACGGCTTGCGCGACCCAGGAACGCGGGCGCGCGCTTGCTTACCGTTGCGGGGGCAGCACAGATAATGCCGAAGCATCTCGTGTTTCCCGTTTAACTGCGCGCCAGAGCGGCGCGCGGGCACCAAAACCCCGCAAGTGTAGCGGTTTAGGAGGCGTGGCTCAAGCACGGCGCCGGGACGGACGTGTTGCAGGCGCCGGCTCCTCTCCCCCTTCCCTTATTGGTCTTGGCACGGCGCGACCAGCTCCTGGCAATATTGGCGCAGCGTCTGGCCCACCCACTCCAGGAACGACGTGTAGCTCTCCGGGTTCTGGAACGCACCCAGCCCCTGGCCCAACTGCACCTGCGTATCGGGCGCGTCCAGCGCCGTGCACAGGATGCCGGCAAAACATCGCACCACGTCGTGCCGGATGATTTTTTCGGCGTGCTTGACCACGTCGCCAAGCTTGACCGTGCCCGCATCCAGGCGCAGTTTGCGCCGGAAGATTTGGCTGGCGGCCTGCTCCCAGGCGCTGACGATCAGCCTGGCAAACACCATGGGCAAACCCTGTGCGCACAGGTCTTTCAGCAATTGCTCCCGATCCACGCACAAATCCCCATCGAGCGATTCGATGCAATGCTGGGTCAGCGCCGACAAGCCCTTCCGGAATCCATGACAATGCTGCTGCCCGATGGCGTTCAGGCGTTCCCGCTGGGCCTGGGCCACCTGGCTCGGGGCTTGCGCCCGCGGACCCGCCTCTCCTACCGACAGGCTCCACACGACGAACAGGCTTTTCTGGCGTTCGGTGGCTTGCCTGCCCGGTCCTGCGAGGTAAATCCAGATCATGTCCGCTTCCCGCAAGAGGCTGGCCAGATGACCGCTATTGGCGGGACGCAAACCATGCCCGCAAAATGCCCGAAACAAGGCTTCCACGCTCTGCCCGGGACGCAAGTCGCCTGAGCGGAAAACATCGTTGAGCGTTCCCATCAGCCCCGTGTGCCGCTGCAGATAATGCCGGTTGCGCAGGCCGAGGGGATTGTCGGAGCTGGGCGGGAACAGCGTGTCGCACAAGAGCTCGGCGCTTGCCTGCTGCATGACGCTGTCACCGGCATCCGGCGAGTCGATGGCAGGGGCGCGCGCGGCAGCACCCGGCAAGCCACGCTGGCGCTTGATGTGTGGCGCGGCTGCGGGTTCGGGCGCAAGTTCGGCTACAGGTTCGGGCGCAGTCCGCTTGCGGTTTGCACGCGTGACTTGCGGATGCGTGCTGGAGTTGATCTGCTCGGACTCCCGGCGCGGCGACGGCGCGGGCTCCTGCCCGGTCCGTATGCGGGTTGCGGTGCCGTTCACGATGAACCGATGCGGATTGTCAGGGGAAAGCGGCTGCGGGCCATTGCCGGACGGCAGGCGCGGCTGGCGGCCCGCCGAATACAGCACCGGCGGCAACCTGAGGGGGGCTGTGATCGGCGCTGGCTGTGGTACCGATCTCCAGTTGGCACGGAGCGGCGGGTACTGCGGCGGCAGGCCCCAGGGATGGAAAGTATTGGGATTCATGCTGACTCTGAACTGGTTGGAAATGCGCATCGCATGTTGCCTGCCGGTCAAGCCGGCGGCACGGATGCTTGGGTAACCAGGTTGCCGCCATGGTTCCTGATTCAGGACGGGTGAGGAACCCGTTCCCTGTCATGGGATGAGGGTAAACGACGAGGGCGGGTTTGAAACCCGCCCCTCACCCATACCAGGCCGGTGATTTTTCGTAGGGGCGGGTTTCAAACCCGCCCGCCTTGATGCAGGATCAAGGCATGCCATCAACCGCCGTAGGCGTAGCTGAAGCGGTTGTTGACGATGCGTCCCATGACGCGCGAGCGCTGGTCCAGGCCGACGTGGTCGGTGGGGCTCATGTTGATCACGCCTTGCGGGACCGTCAGTTCCTTGGTGTTTTCCAGGCCATCGCGCAGGGCGCTGCGGAACTCGGCCGTGCCCGGCTTGCCCGCCTTCAAGGCATGCGGCACGGCATTGGCGATCAGCATGTAGGCGCCCCAGGCGTCGGCGGCGAACTGGGTCATGGTGTTGGCGCCATAGGCGGCTTCGTAACGGCGCGTGAAGTCCATCGCCACTTTCTTCACCGGATTGGTTTCCGGCAGCTGCTTGGCGACCACCGCCGGGCCGGTCGGGAAGAACGTGCCTTCCACGTCCTTGCCGCCGATCTTCAGGAACTCCAGCGTGCCGATGCCATGGGTCTGGTAGATGCGGCCCTTGTAGCCGCGCTCGACCAGGGTTCTTTGCGGCAGCACCGCGGGCGTGGCCGAACCGGCCACCAGCACCGCGTCAGGCTTGGCCGACATGATTTTCAGGATCTGGCCGGTCACGCTGGTATCGGTGCGGGCATAGCGCTCGCTGGACACCACGCGCAGCTTGCGCAGCTCGGCCAGCTTGGAGAATTCACGCCACCAGCCGTCGCCATAGGCGTCGGCAAAACCGATGAAGGCGACCGTCTTGATGCCGTTGTCGGCCATGTGCTGGGTCAGGATGGTGGCCATGTGCGAGTCGTTCTGCGGCATCTTGAAGGCCCAGGAACGGCGCGCGTCCACCGGCTCGACGATCAAGGCGGAGGCGGCCAGCGTCACCATCGGGGTTTTAGCTTCGGCGATGACGTCGAGCATGGCGAGCGCGTTGGGCGTCGTATTCGGCCCCACCACCACGTCGACCTTTTCCTCTGCGGTCAGCTTGCGCGTATTGCGCACCGCATTGGTGGTGTCGGAAGCGTCGTCCAGGAAGATATATTCGACTTTCTGCCCGGCGATTTCCTTCGGCCACAACAGCATCGCGTTCCTGGTCGGAGCGCCGATCGCCGCCGCCGGCCCGGTGGTGGAAATATTGACGCCGATCTTGATCTGGGCGAGCGCCGGCGCCGCCGCCAGTATTGTCGTCGCTGCGCACACCAACCCGATGGCTGAAAGTTTACCTGGCATGATGGTTCCCCCTATGGAAAACAGCGATTGTAGCCGAACCCAGGGGGTATGGGCGCCCCGGTCATGTCACTCACCTTCGCCACGAGCATGGTTTTCGTAGGGGCGGGTTTCAAACCCGCCCGCCTTGCTTCGTGTGGACATGTCAATCATTAAACCGAAAACGTTCTAACAATTCGCCTTGGCGGTTTGCGGATTGCACACGCGCGGGCGTCCCAGAAAATTGATGATCAGCTTGCGTCTTTGCTGGCCGGCGGAGAATTGCCAATGCCCGGCGCGCACCTGCTGGCTGCTGGCATGGGTACGGCTGCGCCCGTTGGCGTTATAGGACAGGTATTGGGCCGCGCCGCTGAAGCCGGAATGAATCTGCACCTTGGCATCGGTCTGCGCATGCTGGAGCAAGATTTCTTCGTTCGTCTCGGCCTGCAGATTGCCGTTGTCGTCGACAAAAACCATCCAGCCAGTGCTCCAATCGCGGCCATCGAGGGGAATCAGGTCGACCCGCGCGCCGCGCCGGATCGCCTCGGCGCGGGTAAAGTTCACCGCCGCCAGAAAGCTGTCGACGCAAACGCGCAGGCGCTGGGCCGCCAGCAACTGCGACAGGCCCGGCACCCCCATGCCCAGCAACAGCGCCAGCAAGCCCATGACCAGCAGGGATTCGACCAGCGATATCCCTGCTTGGCGCTGGCCCAGGGCGATGGGGCGGCGCATCAGCGCGGCGCGCAAGCTGACCCGCCGTCGGCTTGGCGCCGGCCGCTGCTGTCCAGGCTCAGCTGGCCGCAAACCCGATCGCTGAAACGCGCATCGACCCGGGGCGTGCCGGGCAGCGCGGTCAGACGCACGCATTCGGCCAGGGTTTTTCCGGTACAGGCGTCGGCCCGGATTTCATAGGCGCTCGCGCCCGGGGTCGCGGCCGAATGCCAACTGAAATCGCCCGCCTGCGGCGCGGCAAACGACCGGTAAGTCTGGTGCTGGAAATGATGGCGCTCCTGCTGCTGCATCACTTTCATCAGGGCGATCCACCCTTCGGCGCGCCTGGCCTGGTCGATCGATGCGCGCCAGGAAGGCAGCGCGATCCCGGCCAGTATCCCCGCCACCACCAGGACCACCAACAGTTCGATCAGGGTGAAACCCGCGCACGCAGCGCGCTGGATCGGCGCGCTCACCTCTTTCCTGTGATTCGTACGGCATCCATCCATGGTCGAGACTCCCTTGCCAGTTCATTGAATGATGATTTCGCGCCAGCCCAGGCGCCCCGACGGTGGTTCCCGGATCTGATCCGTCTGGTCTGCCGACTCGGCCTGCATCTCCTGCTCCTGAATCACGCTGATCGAATGCGATTCCGGCGGCAGCTGGAATGCCTTGCTGCTGACTGCCTCATGCACCTGGGCCTGGCCCTGCGCGCTGAACAGCGGCGCCGGACTCGATGACGGTAAAACGCGTACAGCATCGTGCCCGGCCAGTTGCAAGCCGCTCAGGCTTTCGAGCAAGTAGCGGCGTGTCATGCCAGCGCCGCAGCCATCCGGATCAGGCGACCAGGTTTGGAAACTCAGTACGCCATTCATGATCGATGGGCTGCTGCTGATGCGCTCAGGGACAGGCAAGTCGAGATACCATCCGCGCACCGCGTCGGCGTCCAGGCCGTACTGAAAGGTCGCCCCCAGCACCTGGCGCGCCGTCGCGGTTTCCCGCAGCAGCCGTGGCGCCAACTGCGCGCGCATCGCCGTTCCGGGTTGACGCAGATGATCATGGATGGCGTAGAAGGTATCCGTGGCGGCGGCGTCTTCGGCGGCGCTGTGACCGATTCCGCCAGCGGCGCCGAACAACACCAGATAACCATGCGCGGCAAACGCCAGGGCCGGGCGCAGTTGGACGGCCTGCGCCCGGCCCTGGGCATCCGCCGCCGCGAACAACGGCGTCGGAGGCGGCGGACGCTGCTGCCAGCCGTCGTCGAAATCGAGGCGCCAGAGCCGGCCCGCGGCATCGCCGACATAGGCATGGCGGATGGCGCCGTCGTTGCCCGGCGCCAGCGCCGGGGCGGAGAGCGCCGCCTCGGAAGACACGGTATCGGCGCCGTCCGGCGTCAGCGCCAGCTTGTGGTAGTTCCGCCCCGCCACCCAAGCCTGGCCGGGCGGCTGGTCCAGCGCCAGCAGGAACAGATGACCGGCCCCCGGCATGGCCAGGAATTGGCGGTGCGCCGTACTGCCCACGCGCCAGCGGGCACTGGACAATGGCTGCCGCAGCGGCAGTACCGCCGGGTCATCGCGGGCGTCGAACGTGAACACGACCTGGTCCGGATGTTCGGCGTTGCGCGCCACGATACCGGGAGCGCCATCGGCGGCGGCAGTGATCAACAGGCGGCGCTGAACGCCGTCGCTGCCTGTCACATCGATGCGCAATGGCGGGACGGTGCTCGTGGGGTTGTCTGGATCACCGGGCCTGGCACAGGCCGCCTCCCCATCGGGCTCGGTGCTGGCAGGTGCCGCATGTGCATGTGCACCTGCCGCGTCCGCCATGGCCGCGAACACGGCATCCGGCGCAGCCAGGTCAGCGGCGCTGGTGCCGCCGCCAGCCAATGCGGGGGACGGCTTGCGGTACAGCGATTGCAATACCACGCGGGTGGAATCGCGCGTGCCGAAACCCAGCGCGGTAATCCTGTGCACGCTGCGCAGGCCGCCGCTATCCGCTGCCGCGCCGGGAGTGCGATCCGGCAGGACTTCGACGATATAGCGCGGCAAGCGCGCCGGCAGTCCGGCGCCGCCTTGCGGCATATGCTGGCCGGTGAACCTGCCATAGGAAACCCAGCCGGCAAGCGCAGCGTCCTGGTTCTCGTCATCCTCGTGCGCGTCATCCTGGAGCTTGGCATTCACCTGTACATCGACCAGGCCGCGCCAGGCTGACGCCTGACACAGCCCCAGGGCACGATTCGATTCGCCCCTGCCGCAGCCTGGAAGGAAAACTGTGCTGGTATCGGCAGCGAACGGCTCGGCACGGAACAGCGCGGCACGGCCTTGATCCACGGCGCCCGCGATGTCGCGCTCGGCATCGATGAGCGCCGCTTCCGCCGCCTGGAAGGCGATTTCCCGGTCCCAGCCATTGCGCGCCGCCTGGGCGTCGATCTGCACCAGCCGGGCCGCGGTCATGCCCAGCAGCAGCGCCGCCATCAGCATCAGCAAGACGATCGGCAGGGCTATCCCGCCGGATCTGGCCGAACCATGCCAGGGCGTGCGCCTCATGGCTGGCCTCCGTGCGCGGCGGCGGCACTGACTGCCTGGGCGGGGCCGCTTGGGACCTGGGACGGGTCCGGATGCAACGGGTCCGGCCAATTGCGCAAGCGTACCGTGGCGCCGAAGATCCGGCGCAGCCGGTTCGGTTCGGACAATTCGCGCCGCTGCAGGCGCGTGCCCGGATCGCTGCCCGCATGCTGGTCCGCATAGGCGCTGCCGAAGAGATCGAAACTTTGATCCCCGGCGCCGGCATCAACAGCCTCGGCGCTGCGCACCAGTAGCGCAAAGCGCACCGCGACAACGCGGTTCCAGGCCGATCCGTGCGCTCCCACGGGCAGCTTGTCCATCCGTCCGGCGGCGGCAAAATCATCGGGCATGCCGTCGCCATCGATATCGACGCCATAGGCCACCTGAAAACTCTCGACCCCGGATACCAGGGCATCGGTGGCCCAGCCCGACTGTCCCAGATAGCGGCAGCGCAACTCCGGCTCGCCGCCTGCGCTGCGGGCGACGAAGAATACGCTGCGTCCCGGCACCCCATCCGCGCCGGCGCCGGAATCTTTCGCCGGGTGCGCGGCCACCGCGAACCCGGCGCAGTTCTGCACCGTGCCATCCTTGCTCCCGAAAAAGCGGATGTCGAGCACGTCGCTGCCATGGTGCGCTTGCCGGTTGGCGGCTTCCAGCCCCCCGCCCGCGCTCAGGCCGGCGCTGTCGCGTCCTTCCAGTGCCGGCAGTTGTGCCGGCCAGCGGACCCAGGCGCCGCTGTCCTGGTCGAAGTCGCGCTGCCCCGCGCGGCGCAATTCGCGGCTGACGATGTCGAGCGCGTGCCGGCCCGAGTCTTCCACCCTGGCCAAGGCTTCCTGCATGCGGTAGGCGGCCAGTATCTGGACCAGCAGCGCCGTCGCCGCCAGCGCGATCCCCAGGCCCAGCGCCAGCCCGATCATGAGCTCGACCAGGCTCACGCCGGACTGCTTCCCGGGCCTGGCGCGACTAATGCCCATCGCTGCTCGCACCGGCGCCCGCCACCAGGAGCGCGAGTATCGGGCCGTCGTCCCCGCCCCAATGGATCTTGATCACCAGCGCAGCGTCGGGTGCGGCTCCCGTGCATTCCCAGCGCCAGGCGGATGCCG
>Ga0182745_1005781_pt1 | contig 10037 bp, 8 predicted proteins | sample eDN3rd30CKraftBY_FD_128523 | JGI IMG/M metagenome (GOLD analysis project Ga0182745, IMG submission 128523) | Enriched backyard soil microbial communities from Emeryville, California, USA - eDNA 3rd pass 30_C Kraft BY (version 2) (version 2) | ecosystem: Environmental > Terrestrial > Soil >... | reverse complement strand
GCGCCGGCAAGGCTTGCCGGTGGACACCCAGGACATCCACGAATTCATCCCGGCGCCAGGGTATCGGCGCGCGCGAAAAGTACATGGCGCAGCCGGCTGCATTCAACACCACCTTCACCACGTTGGGATCGAACATGTCCCGGGCCTCGGTCAAATGATGGGCGGCGGTCGCCATCGGCACGCCCGGGCACACCAGGGCCGCGGTCGCGGCAATCAAGGCCGGATCGATCAGCGGTTCGTCGCCCTGCACGTTGACCACCACCGCGTCGTCAGCCAAGCCCAGGTCCTTGGCCACTTCGGCGATCCGGTCGGTGCCGGAAGGATGGTCGCTGCGCGTCATGCGCGCAGCGATACCGTGCAAGGCGCAGGCGGCCAGGATGTCGGCATGATCGGTCGCGACGATCACTTGCGCGGCGCCGGACAATACGGCGCGCTCGGCCACCCGCACCACCATGGGTTTGCCGCCCAGGTCGGCCAGAGGCTTGCCGGGCAGGCGCGTGGACGCCAGGCGCGCGGGAATGATGACGGTGAATGACATGGGAAACGATGAAGCGGGCGCGGCCGGATCAGGGTGCGGGGTCGGATGCAGAACCGGGCACAGAATCAGGCGCAGAACCGGCAGCGGCAAACAGCGGGCGCGCCTCCTCCGACCACATGATGGGTATGCCGTCACGGATCGGGTAGGCCAGCTTGTCCGAACGGCAAATCAATTCCTGCGCCGCCTTGTCGTATTCCAGGGTGCGCTTGCATATCGGGCAAACCAAAACATCAAGCAATCTGGTATCCACGTATTCTCTCCACGATCTTCGCCGCCAGCAAACCATCGACCTGGGCCTGCACCGGCACTATCCACAGCCGCGCATCCTGTTGCAGCGCCGCCAAACGTTCACATTTTACTGCATCCTTTTCGGTAACCAGGATGATGTCGGCGCCAAGCGCGGCAAACGGGTTGTCGAGATAGGCGTAATGGTCGGGCAAGGGCAGGCGCTCGATGCGCAATCCGTGCCGCTCCAGCATGGTGAAGAAACGCTCGGGATTGCCGATGCCGGCGGCGGCGGTGATGCGCGCGCCGCCGCCGCCATCGGTACCATCGGCGGCTGCGGCCAGGCTGCGCAAAGGCCGGCGCTGGCGCCGGTCGGCCAGCGCCTCCAGTTCGCCCGCCACCAACTCCATGGCGTAGGCATGCGCCGGCGCCTGCGCGGACGGACCATTGAAGACGCTGAAATCGCGCGCGCGCGTGACCGGTTCGCGCAGCGGGCCCGCCGGCAGCATCCAGCCATTGCCGGCGCCGCGCTCGTCGGACAGTACGATTTCGAGCGTGCGTCCGAGCGCATAGTGCTGCAAGCCGTCATCGGCGATGATCACATTCACCTCGGGGCGGGCCGCCAGCAACGCGCGCGCCGCCGCCACCCGGTCGCGCCCGACCATGACCGGCGCACCGGTCCGGCGCCGGATCAGCAAGGGCTCGTCGCCGACCTCGGCGGGCGCAGCATCCGCTTCCACCAGGATGGGGGCGTGCCGGCTGCCGCCGTGTCCGCGCGAGATCACCCCGGGCACGAAGCCTGCGCGCGTCAGCGCCGCGCAGAGCCAGATCACCAGCGGCGTCTTGCCGGTACCGCCGACGAACAGGTTGCCGACCACGATCACCGGCACCGGCAGGCGCGTACTCTTGAATATCCCCCACCGATACAGGCCGCGGCGCAGCGCCACCAGCGCCCGAAACAGGCAGGAGAGCGGCCACAGCGCGCGCGCCAGCCAGCCGCGCGTTTGCCATGCGCGCATCAATGCCGATTCAAGGCCTGGCTTGGGCATGGGAACCAGCACGGGAAGGAACTGCGGCGCACACGGTGCGCAATATCGGCCTCATCGGCCCGTAGATTGGGCCGCGAAGGTTACCCTGGCCAGTCCGGCAAGGCGCGCCGCCTCCAGCACATTGATGACGGTTTGGTGGGTCGCCAGGGCATCGGCGTTGATGATCACCATCGGCTCGGGCCGGTCCGGGGATGGCTGTCCCACCGCCTGCAGCAGTTGCTCGGACAGACCGGCCGGGTCGCTGTAGGCGATCTGCCTGTCGTTGATCGCGTAGCGCCCCTTGGCGTCGATCACGATGTTGATCTCCAGGGGCTGCTCCATGAGCTTTTCCGCCTGGGCGCTGGGCAGGGTGATCTGCAGCGCGGCGAACTTGCTGAAGGTGGTGGAAATCATGAGGAAGATCAGGATCACCAGCAACACGTCGATGAACGGGATCAGGTTGATTTCTGGCTCTTCCCTGGTGCTGCCCTTGCGGAAATCCATGACACTACTCCTATCAGCGCCGGGCGCCGTGCACGATATCGACGAAACGCACGGCCTGCTGTTCCATGTCGACGATGAAGCTATCCACCAGCGCGCGGAAATGGCGATAGAAGACCAGCGCCGGCATGGCGATCGCCAGCCCGAAACCGGTGTTGTACAAGGCCACCGAAATGCCGTGCGCCAATTGCGCCGGGTTGGTGCCGCTGGCGTCCTGGGAAGCGAAGATCTCGATCATGCCGACCACCGTGCCGAACAAGCCCATCAGGGGCGCCAGCGTGGCGATGGTGCCGAGCGTGGTCAGGAAGCGCTCGAGTTCATGCGCGGTACCGCGCCCGGCTTCCTCGATGGCCTCCTTCATCAGGTTGCGCTCGGCGTCGACGTTGCGCAGTCCCGCGGCCAGAACCCGGCCCAGGGGCGAATTCTGTTCGAGATTGGCCACGACTTCGGCATTGATCTTGCCGCTTTGGTAGACCCGGATCACGTCGTGCAAAAGATTGGGAGGCAGGATGCGATTGCGCCGCAAGTACAATGTGCGTTCGATGATCAAGGTCAGGGCGATGACCGATGCAAGCAGCAAAAACCAGATCGGCCAACCTGCGGCTTCAATGATGGCGAACAATAAGGACTCCTCGAGCTTGGATGACAGTGGCCGCACGCATGGCGCAGCGCTGGTTCAGAAGAAATCCGGAATGGCTGGCATGGGCTACAAAGGTTACAGGGGTACAAGGGTTACGGAATATCATGAGACGATCGTCACGCAACGCATACCCGGCGGAAATTCCGCCATGGGTGAATGTAACGTTTTGGGCGCTTTGCGGCAAGCGCTGGGACGGCAAAAATTTTACCGCCGCGTCACGCGCGGGCGGTTTTCCGTCGCAAGCGGCCGCACAGCGCGCCGGCAGGCGTTTTGCTGCACTGAAGCATCTTTTTTTTCACCAGGTTTTGTGGATAACTTTGTGGATAAAGGCCACATGTCTGGCAAAAGTATTTGATTCACAAGGAATATTTATTTTGCACAGCAAACAGGCAGGTAATTTTATCATTTAAAATCAATGAGTTATGAGCAACTCCAGAGGCAAGAAAGCTTGCTGAAATCTAATTGAGAATCAGGATCACCCTGTGGACAGAACACCAGACCAAACTCCCGCGCAAGCCGCGTCCGCAAGCCAAAGTACGGCTGACGGCCCACCCGTGTTATCGGTTTCGGCGCTGAATCAGGCGGTGGGGCGCCTGCTCGAGCGCAGCTTCCCCCTGACCTGGGTGGCGGGAGAAATCTCCAACTTCACCCGTGCCGCATCCGGGCACTGGTACTTCACGCTCAAGGACGACGGCGCCCAGGTGCGTGCCGTGATGTTCCGCGGGCGCGCGCAATACGCCGGCTTCATCCCGCGCGAAGGCGACCGGGTCGAGGTGCGCGCCCTGGTCACCTTGTACACGCCGCGCGGAGACTACCAGCTCAATGTCGAGGCGATCCGCCAGGCTGGCCTGGGCAATCTGTACGAAGCCTTCCTGCGGCTCAAGGAAAAGCTCGGCGCCGAAGGCTTGTTCGACCCCGCGCGCAAGCGCCCCCTGCCGCGCTTTGCGCGCACCATCGGCATCGTCACCAGCCCGCAGGCGGCGGCCTTGCGCGATATCCTGACGACGCTGGCGCGACGCGCGCCGCACGTGCGCGTGATCCTCTACCCGACCCCGGTGCAAGGGGAGGGCGCGGCGGAAAAAATCGTGCAAGCCTTGCAGCGCGCCTCCGCGCGCGCCGAATGCGAGCTGCTGCTGCTGTGCCGGGGCGGCGGCAGCATCGAGGATCTGTGGTCCTTCAACCATGAAAGCGTGGCGCGCGCGATCGTGGCTTGCCCCATGCCGGTCATCGCCGGCGTCGGTCACGAAACCGACTTCACCATCGCCGACTTCGCCGCCGACCTGCGCGCGCCGACGCCCACCGCGGCGGCGGAAATGGCCGCCATCGCCCGCAATGAATGGATCGCCGCCCTGCTTGGCCAGGCCGGCAGCCTGACCAGCGCCACCCAAAGGCATCTGGGAGGGCTGGCGCAAACGCTGGACTGGCACTGGCGCCGCCTGGTCAGCCCCAGCGCCCTGATTGCCAACCAGCGCCTGCGCCTGGACGGAATCTGGCGGCGCCAGTTGCACGCGGCCCACTTGCCCGTGAACCAGGCGCGGCTGGTGTTGATGGGGCTGGACAGGCGCCTCGGCGCGCACCTGCCGGATACCGGGATGCTGCGCAGCGGGGTACTGGAAAGGATGCAGCGCATGCGGCGCCAGGCGCAGCATGGCGCCGGCCAAAGACGCCACCGCCTCGCCGCCCTGGCGGCGCAACTGGAAATGCTCAACCCGCAGCGCACCCTGGAGCGCGGCTACGCCATCGCCACCGACAGCAGCGGGCGTATACTGCGCGCTCCGGACCAATTGCAGGCGCGCCAGACCATACGGCTGCGGCTGGCCAAGGGCAGCGCCGACATCGGCATCCAGAGCGTGCAACCGACCCTGGACTGACGCCGGCACCGATTGCTTGTGCGGCGGCAGTGCAAGCCGAGCCCATCCGACTTACAATGGCTCTTTTGTCAAAGTAACACCCTACGAACAACGGAAAGGAATCATCATGGAACACCAACTGCCTGCCCTGCCTTATGCCATGGATGCGCTGCAGCCGCACATCTCGAAAGAGACGCTGGAATTCCACTACGGCAAGCATCACCAGACCTATGTGACCAATCTGAACAACCTGATCAAGGGGTCCGAATTCGAAAACGCCAGCCTGGAAGAGATCGTCAAGAAATCCTCCGGCGGCGTGTTCAACAATGCCGCGCAAGTCTGGAATCACACCTTCTACTGGAACTGCCTGAGCCCGAACGGCGGCGGCGCTCCGGCCGGCAAGCTGGCTGACGCCATCAACGCCAAATGGGGTTCGGCCGACAAGTTCAAGGAAGAATTCACCAAATCCAGCGTCGGCAACTTCGGTTCCGGCTGGACCTGGCTGGTCAAGAAAGCCGATGGCAGCCTGGACATCGTCAACACCTCCAACGCCGCCACGCCCCTGACCGGCAGCGACACCCCGCTGTTGACCTGCGACGTCTGGGAACACGCCTACTACATCGACTACCGCAATGCCCGTCCCAAGTACCTGGAAAACTTCTGGAACCTGGTGAACTGGGACTTCGCCGCCAAGAACCTGGGTTGAGCCTCGGGGTGGGCTTGAAACCCGTCCCTACCGACGGGAGCATGGGCCAAGGTTTTTCGTAGGGGCGGGTTTCTAGCCCGCCCTGGTGGTCATGCCCACACAAGACATCATCCCAACGGCGGTGTCATGTGGGTCCGAAACATGTTCGTCGGATAGCGGTAATCGACGAGGGCGGGTTAGAAACCCGCCCCAGATTGCTGACTACGAAGGTGATGGTTCCGGGGGCGCCAATTCCATCTGCGCCAGTTCGGCCACCTGCTCGCGCAAGGCCTCCAGCCGTACCTGATCGGCCGCCAGCGGCGCGCCTATCCGCACCCCGACCCTGCTCCACAGGCCGCGCCGAAATGGCCGCACCATAGCGGCGGGTTTGGCGCCCACACGCTCGATGCGGGAGAAAAACGAACCCCACAGATTCTGCAAGCCCAGCGGCACCACCGGCACGTCCAGGCCATCGGCGCGCGCACGTTCCAGTATCTTCATCACGCCGCCCTTGAACTCCTGCACCCGGCCATCCGCCGTGATGCCCCCTTCGGGAAAGATCAACAGCAAGTCGCCCGCCCGCAACACCTGCGCCGCGCGCTCGAAGGCTTGCTGGTAGGCGCCGGCGTCCTCGGCGCGCGTGACCACGGGTATCGCCCGCGCCAGCCGGAACAACGCACCCAGCAGCGGCAGCTTGAAGATGCGCGCATCCATCAGAAAGTAAATCGGACGCGGACTCGCGCTCATCAGCAATACCGCATCGACGAAGCTGACGTGGTTGCACACCAGCAGCGCCGGCCCGGTCGCGGGGATGTGCTGGTCTCCCCGCACCTTGAAGCGATACACCAGATGCGACATGACCCAGGCGACGAAGCGCAGCAGGTATTCCGGCACCAGCAGGAAGATATACCCGGCCACCAGCGCGTTCGCCAATCCGGCCGTCAGGAAGATCTCGGGGATGCTGGACCCGGCGTAGAGCATGAGCGCGGCCAGCAGTGCGCTGACCACCATGAACAAGGCGTTCAGGATATTGTTGGCGGCGATCACGCGCGCGCGATGGGTGGGCGGGGTGCGCAACTGGATCAAGGCATACATGGGCACGCTGTACAAGCCGGTGCACAGGCTCAGCAGCACCAGGTCGGCCATCACGCGCCAATGCGCCGGCAGCGCCACAAAGCTTTGCACGTCGAGCATGGGCCCAGGCGGCAAGGCGTGCGCGGCGAAATACAAGTCGATGGCAAACACGCTCATGCCGATCGCGCCCAAGGGCACCAGGCCGATCTCCACATGGCGCCGCCCCAGCACCTCGCACAACAGCGCGCCGGTGCCGATGCCGATCGAAAACAGCACCAGCATCAGCGACGCGACATGCTCGTCGCCATGCAGCACCTCGCGCGCGAAGCTGGGGAACTGGCTCAGGAACACCGCGCCGAAAAACCACATCCAGCTGATCCCGAGCAGCGAGCGGAACACCACCAGATTGCCATGCGCCATCTTCAGGTTGCGCAGGGTTTCGGAAATCGGATTCCAGTTGATGCGCAAACCCGGGTCGGTCGCCGGCGCCAGCGGGATCCGGCCCGCCACCAGGCGCCCGAGTATGGCCACGCCGACGCAGGCGAGCGCCACCTGCAGGCGGCCCAGCTCGGGCTGCGCCACCAGCAGCCCGCCGGCGACATTACCGAGCAGGATGGCGACGAAGGTTCCCATCTCGACCATGCCATTGCCGCCGGTCAGTTCGCGTTCGCTCAGGATTTGCGGCAGGTAGGCGAACTTGACCGGGCCGAACAGGGTGGAATGGGTACCCATCAGGAAAGTGCACAACAGCAGCAAGGCAGGCAGCTCCCGCAGGAAACCATAGGCGGCCAGGAGCATGATGCCGATCTCGAGGTTCTTGACCAGGCGGATCAAGCGGGTTTTCTCGTATTTGTCGGACAGTTGCCCGCTGGTCGCCGAAAACAGCAGGAACGGCAGGATGAACAAGGCTCCGATCACCAGCCCCGCCATCGCCGGCGGCAGCCACGATACCTGCAACTGGTAAGTCACCATCACGGTAAAGGCGAACTTGAACAGGTTGTCGTTGGCCGCGCCGGAAAACTGGGTCCAGAAAAAGGGCGCGAACCGTCTCTGCCCCAGCAAGGCGAACTGGTTGGGATGCCGGGCCGCGGCGTCATTCATCGCGCCGGCGGCGCTGCTATCAGGTTCCGGGGTATCGGCGCTCTGGTGCATATTTCCTCCAAGAATGCCGCATGATACCGTCTGAAGAAATCCCTTGGGCCATACCGCGCGCCCCGGAAAATCCCGTCCGGGCGCGGGCCGAGGCATAATGATGCACCACAGCCACAACCAATCGCCTACCCATGAAAGTTCCAGCACAAGCCCAGCGCGGCCTCACCATCCTGCAAACCATGCTCGTTCTGTTCGTTCTTGGTATCATCGGCTGGCTGGCGCTGGATTATGTGATCGACTGGCGTTGCCAGCAGGGCTCCACCCACGCCATGTGCGTCGATCGCGTGGCTATCGACCCCGCCCCACCGACTGCGCCAGCAGACCCTGCGCCGCCCGTCAGGTAAGCCGTCCCGCACCAATCTGTCCCGGCGCACTGCGATAAGCCATCAGAAGCACCATGATGAGGCGTCAGTGCACTGTAACAAGATATGACAAAGCCCCGAGTTATATCTTTCAGTTATAAGGGATATGGCCAATCGAAATTGGAGTTCCTGAGCTCAAGTCCATATACTTGCACTGTACCAACCTTATCAATGTATTCAGGAGCCCACAATGTCTTCTATCGCTGCATCCCATCCGTCACAAGCCGATGGCGTTCGCGGTTATGTTGCAAACGTTTCACAAGCCTTACGCACCTTAGCCTCCGCCATTGTTTCATTTATCCCTGAAAAATCGGCGGACGCTGTCTCGTCGGTAGCGCAAAGCCGCGAATACAAGAGCATGTATGAGCTGTATCGCATGGCTGGTCGGTACGAGACCCTGTCTCCGAACCTGGCCAACGAACTGCGCGCCATCGCTTGCCGTCAGAATTAAGCATTCTGGCAGCCCGCCAGCGGGCCTGACGACAAACCGGCTTTTAGCCGGTTTGTTCGTTCTGGCTGGCGCATTCCATAGCGGCCGCCGCTGCCCGCTCCTTCTTCCCCCTTCCCCCCTCTTCTTCTCTGCGCCTGACGCAACTTATTAAAAAACACCAAAAATTACTAACAAATTTAGCTGAAATTGAAACCAGCTAATAATATCGTCACTGCAAGTTCCTACCCGCGAAATACCCTCTTTCCACTTTGGCTCGTGATGCATTGATCCAGCCCAGATGAGACGAATCGTGCGCGCCTTGCTTTCCGGACCGGGCCAGACAAGCACACGCTTGTTCGCCCGCTTGTTCGCGATCCTGGCGCTCGCCACGCTGTTGCTGGCCAGTTGCGGCGACGGCGTGCAGGAAGGCCATCTGCGCCTGGGAGACCCTGAAAACGCCGCAGCCATCTGCCCCGACGCCAACCTGGCAAGCGTCCCAAGCGTGATCTTCGTTTCCCCGAAAGGAACGGACTCGGCCAGTTGCGGACACAGCATCGACGGCGCCTGCCGCAGCATTGCCCAAGGCCTGGCCAACTGCAGCGGTGAGCGCTGCAGCGTCCTGGTCCAGCACGGGCTTTACCCCACCAGCGCCAGCATCAACCTGCGCGATGGCGTCAACCTGGTCGGCAGTTGCCGCTTCAACGGCGAAGCCGACCTGAAATACCGCACCGTGATCCAGGCGGCGCCCGCCGCCGGCACCGCAGCCATCGTCGGCAGCGGCATCAACAGCCCGACTACCGTATCCGGCCTGGTGGTCATCGGGAAAGATGAAACCACGCCCGGCGCCGCCAGCATCGCCCTGGCGCTCGACAACAGCCGCGGCCTGACCCTGCTGCACTCCACCCTGGCCCCGGGGCGCGGCGGCGACGGCGCCACGGGGGCCAGCGTAGCTGGCGGGGCGGGCGGCGCGGGGCTCTCTCCCACCTGTACCAACAGCATGAACTGCCGTGGTGCCGGCGGGCCATCCTGTCCCGCAAATCCCAGTCCGATCCACGCCGGCGATGGCGGTCAGGGTGGCGCGGCGAACCTGGTCATCAACAATGTATGCATCCTCGGGCAGTGCAGCTGCGACGATCCGGCACCCCCTCTCCACCTGGGCATGCCAGGCATTGACAGCGGCGCGGCCAAAGGCGGCGCTGGCGGTCAGTTTGGCGGTAACGGTTGCAACTGCACGAACGCCTTGAGCCGCGATCCCGGTCCCGGCAGCGATGGTTCCCGCGGTCAGGCGGGCGCCTGCGCCACCCAGGGCGGCACCAAGAGTGCCGACTTGTTCGGATCAGGCAGTTTCCAGGGCTTGGTCTGGCGTGGCGGTGCCGGCGGCGATGGCACTGAGGGCATGCGCGGAGCCGGCGGCGGCGGGGGGGGAGCTGGCGGCGCCAGCGCCCCGCGTTTTGACCTCGCTGGCATTCCCGGAGGGGGGGGCGGAGGTGGTGGTTGCGGCGGCAGCGGCGGCAAAGGCGGGCAACAAGGCGGCGCATCGATTCCCCTGGTT
>Ga0182745_1005780_pt1 | contig 10038 bp, 8 predicted proteins | sample eDN3rd30CKraftBY_FD_128523 | JGI IMG/M metagenome (GOLD analysis project Ga0182745, IMG submission 128523) | Enriched backyard soil microbial communities from Emeryville, California, USA - eDNA 3rd pass 30_C Kraft BY (version 2) (version 2) | ecosystem: Environmental > Terrestrial > Soil >... | reverse complement strand
CGCCGCGCGCGGCTTCAGCAATGTCGAGGTCAGGGCGGGACTGAGGATCAGCGCGACGAGCACCGACAGCCCCATCGCCGAGACGATGGTGACCGAGAATTGGCGATAGATGACTCCGGTCGAGCCGCCGAAAAAGGCCATCGGCAGGAACACCGCCGACAGCACGAGCGCGATCGCGATCAGCGCGACCTGCAATTCCTTCATCGATTCGATCGTCGCCTCGCGCGCCGACATGCCCGGATTTTCTTCCATCAATCGCTCGACATTCTCGACGACGACGATCGCATCGTCGACGAGCAGGCCGATCGCGAGCGTCAACCCGAACAGGGTCAGCGTGTTGATCGTGAAGCCCGCGATATAGAAGATGCCGAAGGTTCCGAGCAGGACGACCGGCACCGCGATTGCGGGGACCAGCACCGCGCGCCAGCTTTGCAGGAAGACGAACATCACGAGGACGACGAGCAGGATCGCCTCGAGCAGCGATTTTCGTACCTCGCTGACCGACAATTTGATGAAGGCGGTCGCGTCGTTGGCATAGCTGTAGGCAAGGCCGTCGGGGAAATCGGCGGAAAGCTCTTCCATCCGCGTCTTGACGCGATCGGCGGTTTCGAGCGCGTCGGCCCCCGGCGACAGCGAGATCGACATGCCCGCGCCCGGATGGCCGTTGACGCGGCTGACGGTCGTATAGCTTTCGGCCCCGATTTCGACCCGCGCGACATCCCTGAGCCGCACCGCCGACCCGTCGGGAAGCGTCTTGAGGACGATATTCTCGAACTGTTCGGGGGTCTGGAGGCGCGACTGGGCGGTGACGGTCGCGTTGAGCATCTGGCCCTGCGGCGCCGGCAGGCCGCCGACGTCGCCGGGCATCAGCGAGACGGCGGCGAGCCGCTGCGGATTGAGCCAGATGCGCATCGCGTGCGGCGCGCCATAGACGTTGACGTCGCCGACCCCCTCGACGCGCGACAGCGGGTCCTGGATGTTCGACGCCATATAGTCGGACACGTCCTGGTTCGACCGCGTGTCAGTTTCGTCATAGACGCCGACGAGCAACAGCGAATCGGCGTTCGACTTGGTGACGCGCACCCCCTGCTGCTGCACCTGCTGCGGCAGGCGCGAGATCGCCGAGGCGATCTTGTTCTGCACCTGCACCTGCGCGATGTCGGGGTCGGTCCCCTTGGCGAAGATCGCCGAAATGCTGGCTTGCCCGCGCGAGCTCGATTGCGAGCTGAAATAGAGAAGACCGTCGATTCCGGTGAGCTGCTGTTCGAGGACCTGCGTGACGCTGTTCTCGATCGTCTCGGCCGACGCGCCCGGATAGCTCGCGCGGATATTGACCTGCGTCGGGGCGATGTCGGGATATTGCTCGAGCGGCAGCGAGAAGAGCGCGCCCAGCCCGCCCAGCATGACGACGATCGCCAGCACCCAGGCGAAGATCGGCCGATCGATGAAGATGCGCGACATGAGGGGCTATTGTCCTTTCGTCGCCGCACCCTTGTCCGCGGGCGCCCCTATTCGCTGCGGACTGCCGGCCGGAACCGGCTTGATCGGCGCGCCCTGCCTCAGGTTGCCGACCCCCTGGCTGATGACCTTGTCGCCGGGCTTCAGCCCGCCGGTGACGACCCAGTTCGTCCCCACCGTGCGCTCGGCGACGATCTTGCGCCGTGCCGCCTTGTTGTCCTTGCCGACCAGATAGACGAAGGCCGACCCGTCGAAATCGCGCTGCACCGCAGTCTGCGGCACGAGCATCGCGGTCGGATTGATCGCTTGGTCGAACAGCGCGGTTACGAACATGCCGGGAAGCAGCAGCCCCCCAGGGTTCGGGAAGCGAGCGCGCAGCGTCACCGTGCCGGTTTCCTCGCTGACCGTCACTTCCGAAAACTGCACCGTGCCGGGAAGGGCATAGTCGCTTCCGTCCTCCAGCTTCAGCCGCACCGACGTGCCGCCCGGCGTCACCCCGCCGCTCGCGAGCGCCTGGCGCAGCCGGGTGAGGTCGGCGCTCGACTGCTGCATGTCGACATAGATGGGGTCGGTCTGCTGGATCACCGCGAGCGGGGTCGCCTGGCTCGCGCTGACCAGCCCGCCCGGCGTCACCAAGCTGCGACCGATGCGCCCGCTGATCGGCGCCGACAGGCTGGTGTAGCGCAAGTTGATGCGCGCGGTTTCGAGCGCGGCGGCGTTTTGCGCCACCGCGGCGCGCGCGCTGCGCGCCTGCGCGAGGGCATCGGTATAGTCCTGCTCGGCGACCGCCTGAATTTTCGCGAGCGGGGCAAAGCGCTTCGCTTTCTCCTCGGCCGCTTGCGCGCTCGCGCGCGCGCTCGCAAGATTCGCTTCGGCTTGATCGACCGCCGCCTGATAAAGGCTCGCATCGATCTGATAGAGCGGCTGACCAGCACGGACGAAGCCGCCCTCGGTGAACAGGCGGCGGCGGATGACGCCGTTCACCTGCGGCCGCACCTCGCTCGTCTCGAAAGCGACGGTGCGGCCGCCGAGCGAGGTGGTGACCGGCACCGGCTCCTGCCTGACGACGACATAGCCGACCTCGGCGGTGCGATTACCGCCCTTCGCATCCTTGTCCGAACAGGCGCCGAGCGAAAGCGTCGCGACGCACAGGGCTCCGATCAGGAGCAGCGGCCTTGTCTTCGTCATCAGAATTCCGGTCTTGATTTGTGCCGGGCGGCTGGGGAGTCGGCGCTATTCAGCCGAATGGCAGGGGCCATGCAAGCGGTTTCGGGGCTTTGCGACAAAGTGCGACAATTTGGTTGCGCGCGATACCATCGCCGCGGCGATCGAGGTTTGGCGCCGATCCCGCGTCCTAAACGACGATCAGCGAAAAGACGATGAAGGCGGCCAGCGCCTCGATCATCGCGCGCGAGGCGTGCATCGCCGCGCGCCAGCGGCTGACGCGCAAATGCTGCGCGAACCACAAAATCTGCAAGCTGCCGAACCAGAGCAGCGCGAAGACGAGGAGCGCCAGCCCCGCGATTCCCGCCGCGAGCGGGTGCAACTGCAACAATATCCCGCTGCCCGAAACCATCAGCGCAAAGGGCGCGGCGACATAGCATTGGCTGTAGAAGGGCGCTTTCAGCGGTGCCCGGTCGAGCTTCACATGGCGCGCCTGCACCAGTCGCGCCGCCATGACGAGCGGAAACAGGCTGAAAAAGGCGGCGCGCATCAGCACATAGGTCGAATCGTCGTTGACCAGCCCGCCGATGCCGGTCTTGTCGAGCACGACCGCGCTCTCGCCGACCGTCGACAGCTCGACCGCGTGGCTGATGACGAGGGTCAGCAGCAGAAACAGCGGCGGCGACAGCGTGTCGGTATATTGCCGTTCGGCCGGATCCTCCTGCTCGGCGTCCGAATAATCCATCATGTGCAAAGGTCGCGTCAGCGCGCGCCACAGCGTGACCGGATAGAAGATCAGCCATGACATCACTTCATAAAGAAGCTCATCGAGCGATTTCAGGAGGTTGAAGAAGTTCATGCAGTTGTGCGGGCTGGGCGCCCGTTGGTGAGCCAGCGGGCAAAATTGCGTACCGTTGTCGGCTGCTCAGCGGCCCATGGCGGCCAACTGCGCCAATCATGGCCGAACCGGTCGCAATACCGCTTCAACCAATCCTCGGGTTCCTCATCGTCAATCAGCAGGTCTTTCAGAAAATCATCGTCAGGATGCGGAGTCAGATTCGGCTTCCAATATGGCAGTAACTCTTCCCAGAGAAATTCGGCCGCGCCGGTGTCCGTCGCATCCGCCAGCAGCGCGACAAATTCTTCGCGCGTCAGATTGGGCCGACGCGCTCGCAACGCGACGGCGATCCTTTTTTGTTGTCGATTTCCGACAAGCTGGATGAGCAGAAAAACCGCGATGATCAACGCGATCGCGCCGAACCAGCCCCTCAAGCGCGCGCGCCTGCCTCTTCGACGCCCGCGCTGTTGTGGCGGAGCGCCTTCAGTACCGTGTCGACGATTTGCGGCGCGTTGAGCCCCGCTTCGTCATATTGCGCCTCGGGCTTGTCCTGATCCTGAAAGACGTCGGGCAGCCGCATCGTGCGCAGTTTCAGCCCGGCGTCGATCAGCCCCTCGTCGCTCGCGAGCGTCAGCACATGCGCGCCGAGCCCGCCGATGCTGCCTTCCTCGATCGTCACGCAGACCTCGTGGGCGGCCAGCGTCCTGCGGATCAGCTCCTCGTCGAGCGGCTTGGCGAAGCGCAGGTCGACTACGCTCGTCGACAGCCCGCGCGCCTCCAGCGTGTCGGCCGCCTTCAGCGCTTCGGCGAGCCGGGTACCGAGCGACAGGATCGCGACCGTCTTGCCCTGGCGGACGACGCGGCCCTTGCCGATCTCCAGCTTCCGGGGAGTCTCGGGCAGCGCCACGCCGGTGCCGCTTCCGCGCGGGTAGCGAAAGGCGATCGGCCCCGCGTCATATTCGGCGGCGGTATAGGTCATGTGGACGAGCTCGGCCTCGTCGGCCGCCGCCATCACCACCATATTGGGCAAGGTCGCGAGATAGGTGATGTCGAACGAGCCCGCGTGGGTCGATCCGTCCGCCCCGACCAGCCCCGCGCGGTCGATCGCGAAGCGCACCGGCAGATTCTGGATCGCGACGTCGTGCACCACCTGATCGTAGGCGCGCTGGAGGAAGGTCGAATAGATCGCCGCGAACGGCCGCATTCCCTGCGCGGCGAGCCCGGCGGCAAAGGTCACCGCATGTTGCTCGGCGATGCCGACGTCGAAGCTGCGGCCCGGATGCGCCTTCGCGAATTTATCGACCCCGGTCCCCGACGGCATCGCCGCGGTGATCGCGACGATCCGCTTGTCGGTCTCGGCGAGCTTGGCCAGCGTTTCGCCGAACACATTCTGATAGGCGGGCGGTCCCGGCGGCGCCTTCGCCTGCACGCCGGTGATGACGTCGAATTTCTGTACGCCATGATATTTGTCGGCGGCGGCCTCGGCGGGGGCATAGCCTTTGCCCTTCTGCGTCACCGCATGGATCAGCACCGGGCCATGGTCGCTGTCGCGGACATTTTCGAGCACCGGGATCAGATGGTCGAGATTATGCCCGTCGATCGGCCCGACATAATAGAAACCGAGTTCCTCGAACAACGTGCCGCCCATCGCCATGCCGCGCGCGAATTCGTCGGTCTTCTTCGCTGCCTTGTGGAGCGGCTGCGGCAGCTTGCGCGCAAAGCGCCGCGCGATCTCGCGCAGCTCGACGAACGGCCGCGACGACACGAGCTTGGCGAGATAGGCCGAAAGGCCGCCGACCGGCGGCGCGATCGACATGTCATTGTCGTTGAGAATGACGATCAGCCGGTTGCCCGCGGCGGCGGCATTGTTCATCGCCTCATAGGCCATGCCCGCCGACATCGACCCGTCGCCGATCACCGCGATCGCCCGGCCGGGCTCGTCCTTCAGCTTGTTGGCGATCGCAAAGCCGAGCGCGGCGCTGATCGAGGTCGACGAATGCGCCGCCCCGAACGGGTCGTATTCGCTCTCGCTACGCTTGGTGAAGCCGCTGAGGCCTCCGCCGGTGCGCAGCGTGCGGATGCGATCGCGGCGGCCGGTGACGATCTTGTGCGGATAGCATTGATGCCCGACGTCCCAGACGATCTTGTCGCGCGGCGTGTCGAACACATAGTGGAGCGCGACCGTCAACTCGACGACGCCGAGCCCCGAACCCAGGTGGCCCCCGGTGGTGCCGACGGCCGAAATCATCTCGGCGCGCAGTTCGTCGGCGAACTGGCGGAGGTCTTCGGGCTTCAGCTTGCGGAGGTCGGCGGGGACATCCACCGTGTCGAGCAGCGGCGTATGCGGATGATCGGTCATCGCCGCGTCATACTGGTAACCATGGAAACTGTCGAACAAAAAGGGCCGGGGCGGCCAGCCTGCCTTTACCGAAAGGGAGAAGGATTCTCCTCCTCCCGTTGCTCTTCCTCGCGCCCTTTCGCCGTATCGATCTGCGCATACAGCCCGCGCACCATCAGGTCGGTGAACACCAGCATCGCCCCCACCATCGCGAGCAGCAGCACGACCGCGATCACCGGAAATGGCCCGATCGTCGCGATCGCCTCGCGCCGCGTCACCGCCGCGATCAGCGCCGCGCCCGCGAGCAGCGCATAGCCCGCGAACCGTCCGGCGCGGCTCATCGGGAACCGATGCGCGCTTGCGCGGATAGAAAGGAAGGACGGACGGAGCGATGCATGAAAGCCACGATGACGCGAAAAGCCTCCCCCGGCAAGACGAAGTCTTTGCATTGTCGGGGCAATCTCATACACCCGCTGCCAGAGGGGCAAGAACATAGGATGGATATGCCCGATTTGACGTCGCTCTTCCGTTTCCTCCGCCTGGCGCCGATCCTTGCTGCCCTCGCGGGCTTCGCGGCGCCCGCCGCTGCCGAGGAGGTCGCGCTTCCCTACGATCTGCCGCTCACCGCCGATCCGTCGCCGGTCGCTGTGCCCGCCGATGCGCCGGCGCGCTTCGTGCAGGACAGCGGCGACATTGACGAGAATATTCTGCTCCCCGCCGCGCGGCCGCAGGATGATCGTGAGGACCGCCGCTATGCGCGCGACTATTTCGCGCTCGCCGCGGGGGTGATCACCGTTCCGAGCTATAATGGTTCGGACGAACGCAACGTCCTTCCCGCCTTCTATTTTCGGGGGCGCTACAAGGGGTACAGCTTCTCGACCCGCGGCACCAATTTTCAGGTCGACCTGATCCGCCAGAAGCGCGGGCAGCGGACCGACTTCAAGTTCGGCCCGATCATCAACCTGCGCAGCGACCGCACCGGCCGCATCAAGGACGCGCAGGTCGAGGCGCTCGGCGACCGCAAGATGGCGGTCGAGCTCGGCATTTCGGCGGGGATCACGCAATCGGGCATCATCACCAGCCGCTACGACCAGCTCGGCTTCCGCGTCGTCGGGGTCAAGGACATCAGCGGCCGGCACGGAAGCTGGGTCGTCTCGCCGACGATCGACTATGGCACGCCGCTGTCGAAGCGCGCCTATATCGGCGTTTCGGCGTCGTTCAACGTCTATGGCAAGGGCTTCGGCCGCTATTATTTCGATGTCGACCCCATTGGCAGCGCGGCGAGCGGGCTGCCCGTCTATACCGGTGCCGGCCGCAAGGCGACGCTCGGCAAATATACGATCGGCATGGCCGGCGCCTATTCGCTGTCGGGCGATCTGCGCAAGGGCTTCGTGCTGATCGGCGGCGCGCAATATGGCCGGATGACGAGCCGTTTCGGGGCTTCGCCGATCGTCGATGTCGCCGGGAGCCGCGACCAGTGGCTCATGGGCGGCGGGCTCGCCTATCAGTTCTAGAGTCGGTTTCCGCTGCGCGGAATCGCGGCACCGGCCCGCTCCCTCGCCCGGCCTCCCATAGTTTACTATCGTCGGGGAGGCCGGGTGGAGGAGCGGGCCGGTGCCGCTTCCACGTGAGTGGATCAACGCGCGCCATCAGCCGGGCACCAGCAGGCTCCGATTCTCGCGCACCTCGGCATCGAGCCATTCGATGAAGGCACGAATCCGCGGCTGCGGCGCGACGTCGCGGTGGAGCGCGAGCCAGAAGGCGCGCGCGATCACCTGATCGGCGCGGACGCGCACCAGCGCGGGGTCGTCCGCGGCCAGGAAACAGGGCAGGACGCCGACCCCGGCGCCGCCCGCGATCATCCGCCGCTGCGCGAGGATCGACGATGAGCGGACAGTGGCGCGCAGCCCCGGCTCGATCTCGCCCAGATAGTCGAGTTCGGGCGCATAGAGGATGTCGGGCATATAGCCGATCACCGGAATCCCCGCGCGCGCCAGCGGCGTCCGCTCGGCCGCGTCCCGCCATTCGGGCCGGTCGGCAGGCGCATAGAGGCCCAGGCTGTAATCCGACAGCTTGCGCGTGATCAGCGGGCCTTTTCGGGGTCGCGCGAGCAGGATCGCCATATCGGCTTCGCGCCGCGACGGGTCGAGGAAGCCCGACGAGGCGACGAGGTCGATCTCGAGCTCGGGATGCGCGGCGACGAAACGGCCGAGCCGCGGCGCGATGAAGCTGTTGCCGAAGCCTTCGGAAACGCTGACCCGAAGCTGCCCCGACAGGCCCGTTTCCTCGTCGCGTGCATGAATCCGCGCCGCCGCCGCCGCCATCGCTTCGGCGTGCGGCACGAGCGCGCGGCCCGCCGCGGTCAGGACGAAGCCGGTGGGCGCGCGCTCGAACAAGGTCTGGCCGAGCGCGGTTTCGAGCGCGCTCACCCGGCGGCTGACCGTCGTCGCATCGACGTGCAGCGCCGCTCCCGCCCGCGCGAGCGTGCCGTGGCGCGCGACGAACAGGAAATATTGCAGCTTGTCCCAATCCATTTTCCTGCAAATATGCAGTATGGTCCTGCAAGTCTATCCCTTGCAATCGGGCTGCAACTGGTCTGTGGCAGGGACAAGATTTTACGGGAGACTCATGGCTATGCGACAGATCGACCATCACATCGCCGGCGGTGCCGGCGGCAGCGCCAGTGGTTCGGGGCGCTTCGGCGACATCCTCGACCCCAACAATGGCGGCGTGCAGGCGCGGGTCGCGCTCGGCGACCGCGCCGTCCTCGACCGCGCCGTCGCGGCGGCGAAGAAGGCGCAGCCCGGCTGGGCGATGACCAATCCGCAGCGCCGCGCCCGCGTAATGTTCGAATTCAAGCGGTTGGTCGAGGCCAATCTGGAAGAACTCGCGCAGATGCTGTCGGCCGAGCATGGCAAGGTGATCGCCGACGCGCGCGGCGACGTCCAGCGCGGGCTCGACGTCGTCGAATTCGCCTGTGCCGCGCCGCATGTGCTGAAAGGCGACTATACGATCGGCGCGGGTCCCGGCATCGACGTCTATTCGATGCGCCAGCCGATCGGCATCGGCGCGGGCATCACCCCGTTCAACTTCCCCGCGATGATCCCGCTGTGGATGGGCGCGATCGCGACCGTCGTCGGCAACGCCTTCATCCTCAAGCCCAGCGAGCGCGACCCGTCGGTTCCCGTGCGCCTGTCGGAGCTGTTTCTTGAGGCGGGGATGCCCGAGGGTATCTTCCAGACGGTCCACGGCGACAAGGAGATGGTCGACGCGATCCTCGATCATCCCGACATCGGCGCGGTCAGCTTCGTCGGCTCGTCGGACATCGCGCATTATGTCTACAACCGCGGCGTCGCGAACGGAAAGCGCGTCCAGGCGATGGGCGGGGCGAAGAACCACGGCATCGTCATGCCCGACGCCGACCTCGACCAGGTGGTGAACGACCTCACCGGCGCGGCCTTCGGCTCGGCGGGCGAGCGCTGCATGGCGTTGCCGGTCGTCGTGCCGGTCGGCGAGGACACCGCGAACCGCCTCCGCGACAAGCTCGTCCCCGCGATCGAGGCGCTGCGCGTCGGCGTGTCGACCGATGCCGAGGCGCATTACGGCCCGGTGGTCACCGAAGCGCACAAGCAGAAGGTCGAAGGCTGGATCCAGAAATGCGCCGACGAGGGCGCCGAGCTCGTCATCGACGGCCGCGGTTTCACGCTGCAGGGGCATGAGAAGGGCTTCTTCGTCGGCCCGACGCTGTTCGACCACGTCACCCCCAACATGGAAAGCTACAAGGAAGAAATCTTCGGCCCCGTCCTCCAGATCGTCCGCGCCCCCGACTTCGAGACAGCGCTCGAACTGCCGTCGAAGCATCAATATGGCAACGGCGTCGCCATCTTCACCCGCAACGGTCACGCCGCGCGTGAATTCGCCGCGCGCGTCAACGTCGGCATGGTCGGCATCAACGTGCCGATCCCGGTGCCCGTCGCCTATCACACCTTCGGCGGCTGGAAGCGTTCGGCGTTCGGCGACACCAACCAGCACGGCATGGAAGGCGTGAAATTCTGGACCAAGGTCAAGACGGTGACCGCGCGCTGGCCCGACGGGTCGCCCGATGGGGGCAATGCCTTCGTCATCCCGACAATGGGCTAGGCAACCCTTGCGCCGGGTCGACCATTTCTCCTGTCGAAGGAGAAGGACGATGATGCGATGGACGATGCCGGCGGCGCTGCTGCTGCTCGCTGCCTGTGGT
>Ga0182745_1005779_pt1 | contig 10040 bp, 5 predicted proteins | sample eDN3rd30CKraftBY_FD_128523 | JGI IMG/M metagenome (GOLD analysis project Ga0182745, IMG submission 128523) | Enriched backyard soil microbial communities from Emeryville, California, USA - eDNA 3rd pass 30_C Kraft BY (version 2) (version 2) | ecosystem: Environmental > Terrestrial > Soil >... | reverse complement strand
CTTCGGGGTGCTGGTGCGTGGTCAGAGACCACCAGCATCGAAGGAGACCCGCCCTCATCGGCGGAGCCACACGGGTGAGCACTTTCGGTAAGCGGGACTGAGCAGGATCAATGAGCGCCATCATCCTTCCAGCAGTGCCTTACGGCACCACAGTTCAGATGTCACCTGCTCCTACATCAGTCCCAAGCACCACGGAGTCGTCACAGGTGACAAGCGGCGCCTCGGTTCGGTAAACGACCCACTGCCGCAGGTAGAGACCGGCCGCGACCGGACAACCTGACATCGGAGAACATCAGCCGCCGCTGCTGCTCTGAAGAACGCTCCCTGAGGCCATCAGAGAAGCGCGTGCACGTTCTCCGCACGGTACTTGCTACGAGTTGGGTCGTAGACAGGATCGAAAGCGAGAAGATTGCCCTTCTCCAGGCCACTCCACACCCGGCGATCCCGCAGCGCTTTGACGTGAAAGAAATACGACTGGTCGCCCGACTTCACAAACCCGTAGGACTGCCCCGACGGTAAGTTTTCCACGACACCAGTCATCCGCCCCGCCACTTCTGCGGGGTGCGCAAGTAGTGAGCGGCACGTCACCGCGAGCGCCGTTGCCCTGCGGCCCAGGTACTCGTCCGGTCCGGCCACTGACTCCACACGATCACACAGACTTGCAAGGTGGTAGAGCCAGTCGTCGAATTCGTTGTTTCGACTATCCGAGGAGACTTCCATGACCGATTCAGTACACCCCTCCACCAGTTCCAAGGTTTCGGAGAGGCGGCCTGCAATGAATGCTGCTTCCCCGCCGAAAGTTGCGGACCGGAGAAGCAGCTCCAGCACCTGGTACCTCTGGTGCGGTGCAGATTGTTTCTTCATTGCGGTTGTGGCGGCGCCGAGCGCGTACAGATACGAGCCCTCGGTGAAGTAGGAATGACCGATACGAAGAATAATTTCGCAACTGTCGGGGTCCAGGCGTGCTGCCTCTTCGAAGTAGGCACGTGCCGTGCCCAGCTCTATTCCTTCGATTTCGAGGAAGGCGGCGAGGTGGAAGAGAGCGAGGGGGCGGGAGAGCTCATCTGCCAGCTCGAGGGCCTGCTCGTATGCGTGCCGGGCTGCGGACGTGTCTCCTCGCAGTTCGTGTACGTAGCCTTCGACCCGTCGTGTCTCGTAGTAGCCCGGTGACAGCTGTTGTGCTTCAGCACATGCGGACAGCGCGCTATCCAGTTTGCCTGCCTTGGTTTCCCGAACGGCGCGGATAAGGTGTCGGGCGGCCGGCGCGTTATGGAGCTCGCGTAGATCGACCGTCCTTGGGTCGAATCGGCGATCGCGTTGCGCACTACCTCGTTGGAGGCGATTGCTCAGCCGTGTCAGTTCCTTGCTCTTCTCTAGTACTCGCGCGCGGGACGTCTCGGTGACCGGGTTGCGCTTCGCCAGGTACTCCCGCGCCAGCTCGTTGACTTCGTATCCTGCGTCGCTGTCGATGCCGGACACATGTGTCATCGAGACGAAGTTGCTCCTCATCAGGTCCATGAGGGATTGCTGGATCTCTGTCGCCGAGACACCGTTGATGAAGGCAAGCTCTCCTTGGTAGCGGACACCTCTCAGCACCTGCATGCTCTGCAGAACCTCATGCGCACCGCTACTTAGCTGGTCGTAGACATTGGACATGCAGAAATCGAGGATCAGGGAGCTGGACCCCAGCATGTCGGAGGGACGCCGTCCGGCTTGGACGCCGGAAACCACCCACTTGATGTACAGAGGGTGGCCTTTCAGCTTCGATACGAGCTTTTGCCGTCCCGGTTCGTCGAGTTCCTTCAGGAGTTTTACATTGCGCCCGTGCGCCAGTGTCATGAGCAGTGATCTGGATTCTTCGTCGGTCAGCGGATCGAGCTTCACATCATTTTCCTTGAAGACCCCGATCCGGCTCGTCATCAGAACCTTGGAACCGTTGGGGATCTCTCGAAGAAATTCGCGTAGGCGCTCGTCCGAGACAGTTTCCATATTGTCCAGGATGAGCAGCACCTTGAACAGCGCCATGTATTCGAGAAGCTCTTCGGTGGGGTCGGTACCGGCCTGACCTACCAGCTGTCGTGCAGCTTCCGAGAACATGCCGAGGCTGTCCTCGATGGCCCCGTTGATCCGTTCGATCTCGGTCACTGTGAGTTGCTGACTCTTGGCCGTGACCCAGACGATTGCTTCGAAGTCGGATTTCGGGTCGTCGAGCAGGTCGTATGCAACCTTGAGTGCGATGGCCGTCTTCCCGATCCCGCCGTCGCCCAGGATCGAGATCGCGGGCCATGACCCCAGGACGTACCTCTTGATCTTGCGCAGTACAGCCGTTCTACCCAGGAATCCTGTTTCATCGAAGTCCGGCATCGGCAGATTGTGGAAGGGCTCGTTTACCGGATCTGCCGGCAGGTTCACTCGTAGGCCGAGCACCGACGACGGATCTTCCTGGATCCGGGCAAGCATGTCCTGAGTAGCGCGCCAGTGCTCCGGGGCGTCCCGAACGAGTTGCTTGGCGATGTCGAGCGTATGAGGTAGGTCCTCGATCTCCAGGGGCCGTGTATGTGCCACGCGGTTGCGGATCTGTGTGAAAGTCCCAAGCAAGCGCGCCACCGCAGACAACGAGTCACGAAGCGTGGGCTCCAGCAGCTTCTTGTGAGACAGAAGGAACTGGTGTGTGTCTGCGAAATCGAGATAGTCCACCAGCGCAGCCGAGCTCTGCGTCGACGAGCCGCGGTCTCGGACGAGCCGTGCCTCAGCCTTCTCCGTCATCGCCCCCGGGAGTTGCACATCGTGCATCGACTGTAGGTCCACGACTGCCGTTCTTGAATCCGTCTCAATCGACGAGATCAGCGCAAAGCACGTCAAACGCGACGCATTGAACACCAGCACCGGCACTCTCCTCCTACTTACTACCCAAGGAATTCAATCAGGCAGGACCGACCGTCTTTGACACAGGACACGCCCTATCACCCGAACCCGCGTATGTCTGATCCGATGACGATGAACGACACGAAGGACACGACGGCGGTCCAGGTACGCCGTCGGCACCGCCGCATGAATTCCGCTTCCCGCGCTGAACAGATCGACGTGCCCGGCGGCGCGGCCCTTGTCACGCCTCAGGTTGTGGGTCGAGTGCTGCCTCGTAGAACGCCTCGGCCAGGGCGGTGATGACCGCGCGGATGCCGGGGCCGTCGCTGAAGAAATGATCGGCCATCGTGTTGTGCGCGTTCTGGTTGTCGAGGACCGCCTCGGTGACCGCCTCCTGGAAGTCCTGCGACTCGAGGAACTGCTTCTTCGAGTTCACCATGGCCTGCTTGACCAGATCCGGATCCTCGAGCAGCCGCTGCACCAACCCCTGCACAAACTCGCGGATCTGCGCCTGGGTGAACGCCTCCGCCCCGAACAGATCGTTCATCTTCTCGATCACGACCTGCAACGCGACAAACTTCGGTTCCTTCCGGGCCGCGGTGCCGGCCGCGCTGATGCCCCTGAGTTGACTATCGCCGGTCAAGGAGATGTCGACCGTGGTGGCCTTGGTGTGGCGGACCCCGACCAGCACCACATCCGACAGATCGACCTCCGCACTCCAGGAGGAGTCCTGGATCACCCGCTCGAGCAGCCGCAGGAAGATCGACAGCATCTCCAGATACGGATCGCCGTAGTCGACGATCTGGCTCATGAAGTCGTACAACCGCACATAGGTCGACACGTCCTTGCGGAACAGATCCAGCGTGGTGAGGGTGACCTTGTCGTCGGCTTCGAGGGCGGCGGCGTAGCGGCGCGCGAATTCGTGCTGCACCGGGCTGATCGCCGACGACAACGCATTGTTGCCACGGCGGGTGACCCACAGCTCGGCGACCTGGCGGACCTGCTCGGGGGTGTAGATCCCGGCCTGGGCCAACTTGGTGGCCAGATGGATCACCACATACGGATCGGTTTCGGTCTCGAGCACCGCGCCGGTGTAGTACGGATCGAACGCCCTGCGGATCTCCTCCGGTGTATTGGCGAAGTCGATGACGAACGTCTTGGTCTTCAGCTCCCCACCGGGGCTGCGGTAGGTGCGGTTCAACCGTGACAGGGTCTGCACCGCGGTGAGACCGGAGAGTTTCTTGTCGATGTACATCGCCGACAGCAGGGGCTGGTCGAAGCCGGTCTGGAACTTGTTCGCGACCAGCATGATCGTGTACGTCGTGCCCTTGAACGCCGCCGCCAGATCCGCGCCCGCCCCCGGGTTCAGGCTCGCCTCGGTGAACTCCTCATCCTCACCGGGGCGCGGCCCCCACTCCACGCTCCAGGTCTCGTCGTCGTCCATCGACACCGATCCGGAGAACGCGACCAGGGTGCGGTAGGTGTAGGACGGATCGTCCGCGGCACGTTTGGCGATGTAGGCGTCGATCGCCTTTTTGTACTTGACCGCCGCTTTGCGTGAGTCGGTGACCACCATCGCCTTGGCCTTGCCGTCGAGTAGATGAGCGACGTTGGTGTGGAAGTGCTCGACGATGATCTGCACCTTCTGGCCGATGTTGGTCGGGTGCAGCTGCACCCACCGCATCAACCCCCGCCGAGCTGCGGATTCCTCCACCTCACCACCGGCACCGTTACCGTTACCGTTGCCGTTGCCGTTGCCGTCTGCGAGCTTGCTGGCGATCTTCAAGGCGGTGTCGTAGGTCTGATAGCCCTTGAGTACATCGAGGATGTAGCCCTCCTCGATCGCCTGACGCATCGAATACAGATGAAACGCCACCGGCTTGCCGTCCGGGCCCGGGCGACCGAACCGGGTGAGGGTCTTGTCCTTCGGGGTCGCCGTGAACGCGAAATAGGAGACGTTCTTCGATTCGGCCCGCTCGGTCATCTCCGACGAGAGGATCGCCTCGACATCGACCTCACCAGTCTCTTCGACCTCCGCCAGCTCCTCGGCGGTCAGCACCGCCTTGAGCTTCGAAGAGATCTGACCGGACTGCGACGAATGCGCCTCATCGGCGATCACCGCGAACCTACGGTCCTTCAGGGACGTGCTCTTGCGGATCTCGTCGAGCGCGTGCGGGAAGGTCTGCACCGTCACCGCGATAATCAGCTCCCCGTTCTTCAACGCGGTCGCCAGCAAACCCGACTTGGATTTCGCGCCGGCCTTGCGCACATCCTCGGGGCTGATCGTGGCCACGATCTTCCCCGACCCGTCGATCTGCCGGATGGCCTCCTGCAACTGCCCATCGAGCACGGTGCGGTCGACGACCACGATCACCGAATCGAACACCTTCACATCGTCGATGTGCAGGCGCGCGAGACGATGCGCGGTCCAGGCAATCGTGTTGGTCTTGCCGGACCCGGCCGAATGCTCGATCAGATACTTGTGCCCCACCCCTTCCTCGCGGACGGCAGCAACCAGGTTCGTTACCGCCTCCCACTGATGGAACCGGGGAAAGAGCATGTGGGTGCGGCGCACCGAGGTACCGGTGGCCACATCCCATTCCTGCTTCGATTCGACGATCATCAGCCGGCCGATGATCATCAGCCAGGCGTGTTTGTCCCACACCCGCTCCCACAGATACGCCGTCGCCGAGCGCCCACCCTCGGCCGGAGGGTTGCCGGCGCCGCCCTTGTAACCGATGTTGAACGGCAAGAAATGGGTTTTCTCGCCCTCGAGGCGGGTGGTCATCGCCACCAGATCGTTCGACACGGCGAAGTGCACCAGCGCCCGGCGCCCGAACGACAATAACGGCTCGGGCCTGCCGTTGGTCATCGGATGCCGGTCCTTGCGGTACTGGTTGATGGCTTCATCCACCGACTGGGTGAAATCGGTCTTCAGCTCCACTGTCGCCACGGGGATGCCGTTGACGAAGAACACCAGATCGATGCAGCGCCGGTCCGCGGTCGAGAAATGTACCTGCCGCATCACCCGCACACGCATCGCCTCGTACTGGGCGGTGGTCGTCGCATTCAGGTTGGTCTCGGGCCGGAACTGCGCCATCTTCAACCGGCCGGCACCGATGTACTGCACCCCATTGCGCAGAATGTTCAAGGTGCCACCGCCATGTTCGAGGGGCTTGTCCAACGCGGTGGTCAGCACATCGAGGAACTTCCCCTCCGACCCGGCTGCCTTCAACGCCTTCTCGAACGCCGCTGGCTGGGTATCCTCGAGCCACCCGAACACATCCCCCGGGAACAAGGCGCGTTCCCGGTCGTAACCAGCATCGTTCTTCGAATACAACCACCCGTGCTCGGCGAGGTACTGGCAGATCTCGGATTCGAAGACGACCTCGTTGTGACTGGCCATCACACCAACTCTCGCACGTCGATCTGCCCGGTCACTGCGGCGGTGATTAACGCCGATCGCCGCTCACGCGCCAACTCTATTAACTGTTCCGCCTCGGCTATCAGCATGTCGATCTTCTCGGTCTGCTCGTCAAGGTACGCGGTGATCCGCTGCTGTTCATTGAGAGGCGGCACCGCGACCTTGAAATCGGCGAGCAACGGACGTCGGAGAGACTCCATGGTGACCGTGTTGCTACCCGCGAGCGCCACCGGACGAAGGAACGTGGACAAAAAGTAGTAGAAGTACCAACCGGTGACCTCCGTGAAGTCAGTGAACACGTAAACCCGTTGGTGTGCTTCGAACTTCCCATCAACATAGTGGAAGACCTTGCCAGTGCCTCCTTGACCGTCTCCAGGCGTCATGACCGCTTCTCCGTCAAACGAGTAGTGGTCGATCCGCAGAACCTCACGACCCCGCACGTAGAAGGGGTACTCGCCGTCCTCAGTAGCGTTCCCGGAGTCTTCAGACCCGGTCGTGATCGTGCATAGATACCGGGTAGGAACCATCTGCCAGTGCTTCGGTACGGCACCGAGCAACTCCACTCCAGACGGTTTGGTGTCTGCGTCATCGAGACCGGACAGCAGTGCCGATCGGATCGTTGCCTCGCGCCGCTCTCGCAGCATCTCGATCAGGCGCTGCTGCTCCTCTATAAGCGTGTCGATACGGGTGATCTCGCGATCGAGGTAGTCAGCGATAGCTCGTTGATCTTCTGTCGACACCCGAGGGACGGTCATCGAGAACAGATCATTGACGTTCAGCCGGGGTGTCCGCACGTTCCCGGCTTCGGTACCGCCGATGCCCCGGACCAAACTTGCCATCGTCGCCACAGTGAATCCACTGGTGAGAAAGTAGTTCAGCCACCGCTTGTCCACTCTGGAGTCGACTCGCAGTACCGCATAGTCCGGGCTGACAACTCCATCTTCTGGAGCGATGCCGAGCGCACCCTGGAACGCTCGCATCCTGTTGATGACGAGATCGCCAGCGCGACAGAGCTTGTAGTTGGATAGGTCCTCGGACGCCGCTCGTGTGGCCGTGTCCGATGTTTCCCGACGCCGAACGCCCCGACTGATCGAGACCGACAAGAGCGGAAGAGTCTCTGCTTCTGATCCTGCTCTGAGGTCGGATTCTGTGAGCAGCCACTTGAGACGGACCGAGTGGGTCATCCCTCGACCTTCCGCAGCAGGTCGAGGATCTTGGCGACCTGCTTCTCGAGGTCGGCGTCGATCTCAGCGAGGGGACGGGGAGGGATGTACTTGTAGAAGTGGCGGGTAAAGGGGATCTCGTAGCCGGTCTTGGTCTTGGCCCAGTCGATCCAGGCTTCGGGAACGTGGGGCTTGACCTCGGCATCGAAATACTGCTGGATCACCTCATCCTTGCCCGCAGCACCAGCGGTGGAGCCGCCGTAGGTGAACGGCACATTCTCGGTGTCGCGTTTCTTCGGGTCCGCTTTGGGCTTGCCTTTGCGATCGACGACAGGGGTGCCGTTCTCGTCGAGCAGAGGACGCTCTACGGTGATGGTCCAGTAGCCGAACTCATCGGTGCGCAGCACCTTGGAGTAGTCGGAGTCTGCGGCGGTGAAGGCGGCATACAGCTCGAGGATCTGGGCGCGGTCGGTGTCGCTGATCTCGCGACCTTTGGAGCCGAGGTTCTTGCGCATCTTGGTCCAGAACGAGGTGCCGTCGATGAGCTGGACCAGACCCTTGCGGTCGGGGTGTTTGGTGTTGTCGAGGATCCAGATGTAGGTGGCGATGCCGGTGTTGAAGAACATGTTGGTCGGCAACGCGACGATCGCCTCGACCAGATCGTTCTCGAGCAGCCACCGGCGAATGTTGGAAGGACCGGACTCGGCGGCACCGTTGAACAGCGGTGAGCCGTTCATGACGATCCCGACCCGGCCGCCGCCGTCTTCGGGCGCGCGCATCTTGTGGGCGAGGTGCAACAGAAACAGCATCTGCCCGTCCGAGGTCGAGGGCAGGCCGGGGGCGAAGCGGCCGTAGGGGCCCGCTTCGTCGCGTTCTTTCTTCACGGCGGTGGCGTACTGCTTCCAGTCCACCCCGTATGGGGGGTTGGACATGCAGAAGTCGAACGTCTTGCCCTTGAACGCGTCGTCGGTGAGGGTGTTGCCGAAGGCGATGTTGGTTGCGTCGTGGCCTTTGGCGATCAGGTCGGATTTGCAGATCGCATAGGACTGGGGGTTGTACTCCTGCCCGTACAGGCTCAGCTTCGCGTCGGGGTTCTGTTTGAGCAGGTACTCCTCGGCCAGGGCGAGCATGCCGCCGGTGCCGGCGGTGGGGTCGTACAGGGTGCGGACGATGCCGGATTCGGTCAGGTCGACGTCTTTTTCGGCGAACAGCAGATCAACCAGCAGCCGGATGGCGTCCCGCGGGGTGTAGTGGTCACCGGAGGTTTCGTTCGCGGCTTCGTTGAACTTGCGGATGATGTACTCGAACGCGTCACCCATATCGGCGTTGGAGACCACATCCGGATGCAGATCCACCGCCTTGAACGAGGTGATGATCTCGCGCAGCAATCCCGCCTTGTCGAGCGCGAGGATTTCCTTCTTGAAGTCGAAGTATTCGAACACGTCAAGGTCGGGTGAGAACCGATCGATGTAGTCGGCGAGGTTGTCGGCCAAGCCGTCGGCGTCGGCGAGGAGGTTGGCGAACGAGTAGTTCGAGGTGTTGTAGAACGGCCGGCCAGTGGCTTTTTTCACCGCGACCCGCAGCCGGTTCGGATTGTCGTACTTTGCTGCGAGCTCGCGCATCGTCTCGCGGTCGGGTTCGATGATGCAGTCCAGGCGCCGCAGGATCGTCAGCGGCAGGATCACATTGCCGTACTGGTTGGGACGGTAGGGACCCCGAAGCTGATCGGCGATCGACCAGATGAAACTACCGAGGGTGCTCACAAGGCTCCTTACACCGCGGGCTCGACAACATACTGCTCGACGCCCCACACCCCTAGACCGTGCACACGCCCGAACAGACACTGTGCACCGCTGTTGCAGCCGGGACGTCGCCGAACCATCATTGCCCATCGGCCGTAGCCCACACTCGTCGAGGTCCACCCCACAACCCACCGCGCGGACCCACCGCAGGTGAAGCCCACCGGCGGGGGTTCTCGACCTGCAAGTTGCCCCAGGAAAAGTGCGTTGACCTGTACAGACGCATGTCCCCCACCGGCGAGGTTCCGCAGACAACGACGCGCTGCCGGCACAATCCACCGACAATCCCCGTGCACCCGGACGGCGCCGGCATCGACGAGCCCCCGATCGCTGCTACCCGACTCGGCACAGTTGTCGCTCCGGCCAGGTAACAGATCCTCACAGTGGCCCCCTATCGGCCCACTGCTCGGCCGGGTCGATCGCGGTGGGGCCGTGCCCGAGACGGTACCGCGCAGAATCAACAGGCAAGGCCGGGTGACCTGCACAGACGACACGTCCCCCGGCATGGTTCCACGACGTCGCCGATCGGATGCCCCCGGCCGGCACCGGCGCGCCCCGCCCACCGGCGGCGCGCCTCAGACCATGCGCTGATCCGACACCCACTCGGCCCGGCCGTCGGCTCCGAACCGCACCTGGTGCAGCACCTCGGCAGGGAGCTCGTAGCCGTTGTCGGCGACCGACCAGACCACCCTCACCGGCCCGGCCAGCACCACCGCGTCCTGCACCGTCTCGTCGATGTCGGTGGCGCGCACGAGCACCCGCTGCCCCGGCGGACGACGACGCGCCTGG
>Ga0182745_1005777_pt1 | contig 10043 bp, 8 predicted proteins | sample eDN3rd30CKraftBY_FD_128523 | JGI IMG/M metagenome (GOLD analysis project Ga0182745, IMG submission 128523) | Enriched backyard soil microbial communities from Emeryville, California, USA - eDNA 3rd pass 30_C Kraft BY (version 2) (version 2) | ecosystem: Environmental > Terrestrial > Soil >... | reverse complement strand
GCGGTTTCGCCGCGCTGTATCGCCCAGGCCAGCAAATGCGCCAGGTGTTCGCCCCGAGCCGCGACCATGGCCGCGCCCAGCAGCCGGCCGCTGGCGGCATCGGCATAGACCCGCAACAGGCTGGCATCGGCGCCGAGTATCTGCGCACGGCCATTCGACTTGCCTTCGCAGCGGCCGATCAGGACCTTGTCGTGTTCCAGTTGGTCGTGGCGCGCGCCCACCGTAACGATATCGGGGTCGGTGAAGGCGATCCCCAGCGCGACCTTGCGCTGGAAGCGGGTAGGGGTGTCGCGCGCCGCATTGAATCCGGCCATGCTGCCTTGATCCGCGGCTTCATGCATCAGCGGCCGCTCGGCATTGCAGTCGCCGGCGATGAATAGCGGCAAGTCCCCGATTTGCATGGTGGCGGGGTCGAACTGTGGGGCGCCGCGCTTGTCCAGCGCAACACCTGCCGCTTCCAGGTTCAGATCGTCGGTATTCGGACGCCGGCCTAGGGCGGCCAGCAATAGCTCGACTTGGGCGTGTTGCTCGCCCGAGCGCAGCAGCACCCCGGACACGCTCGGCTCGACCGAGGGCTTTTCCCCTAGCCAGAGTTGCATTTCCTGTCCGAAGATCTGTTGCGCGCGTGCCGCGATCTCGGGGTCGGTGATGCCGGCGACTACCGGCGCCAGGTCGGCGCCGTAGACGCGCACGCCCAGGCGCGCCAAGGCGGCGCCCATTTCCAGGCCGATGGCGCCGAGTCCGAGAATGCCAATCGAGGCGGGCAGCTGGTCCAATTCGAAGATCTGGTCGGTGCTGATGGTACGTTCGCGCACCGGCGCCAGCCAATCCGGCAGCACCGGATGCGAGCCGTTGGCGATCACCACCGCCTTGGCGCTTACCTGGACAATGCCTTGGGGCGTGGTGACTTGGAGCACGGTCGGTTCAAGAAAGCGGGCTCGTCCCAGCAATAATTTTTCCTTGGCGCCGCGGCGCGCGTTCTCGGCGGCGCCGTTGGCAAAGGCATCGCGCTGCTGGCGCAACTGGCCCCAGGTCTGGGACAGGTCGATGCGCAGCTGTTCCACGCCGGCCGCGCCAAGCGGGACCAGATCGTGCCGAACGGCCCATTGCGCGCCGGCATGCAAGGCGACCTTGGACGGCATGCAGCCGACCCGGGCGCAGGTGGTGCCCAGCGGACCGCTGTCGATCAGCAGAAAATCCTTGCCGGCGCGGCGCACTTCGCGCAGCGCGTACAGGCCGGCTGTGCCGGCGCCGATGATGGCGACGTCGGTGGAAAGCGTTTGACTCATGGCGACTCCATGCTTTGGGCAGTATGCGGGCTGAGCCCAACTGCATCGGAGACAGTGTAAGGGAGTTTCCCGGCTTCAGCTTGCGTGCGCCAGCGGCAGGGCGGTGGTGTACTTGATTTGCTCCATGGCGAACATGGAACTGACGTCGGACAGTTCCGCGCCCTGGATCAGGGTTTTGTAGATCCTGTCATAGCCTTCTATGCTCGATACCACGACTTTCATCAGGTAATCGGTATTGCCGGCGACGCGGTAGAACTCGGTGACCTCGGGCAAGTCGCTGACCAGGCGGTGGAACGATTCAAACCATTCGATGTTGTGCTGGTTGGTGCGGATCGAGATGAATACCGTGGTACCCACGTTCAATTGATTCGGATCGAGCAAGGCCACCCGCTTGCGGATGATGCCGCGCTGCTCCAGTCTTTGCACGCGGCGCCAGCACGGCGTGGCGCTCAAGCCAACCTTCTCGCCGAGCTCGGCGACCGAGAGGGTGGCGTCTTCCTGCAGCAGCGCCAGAATCTCCCGGTCGAACCGGTCCAGTTTTCCCGATGTTTGTTCCATATTGAATGAATATTCCAATTTATATATGAATTTGGGAATAGTAATCTAATTACTAGGATTTTCAAGCAGTAAACAGCAAACCTCTTTCCGGCGCGGCTTCGTACAATATCCCCACTCGCAACACACTTTGGGATGTCCCGACATGCAAGACCTTTTGAACACGCAGCAAGCCAGCGACCCTCTCACCCGGCTAGTCCACATGGGGCGCGCGCCTTCCGAGCATGCCGGCATGGTGAACGTGCCGGTCTACCGCGGCTCGACCATCCTCTCGGAAACCCTGGAGGAGTGGGATGCGCGCAAGACCGTGGAGAATCCAATGGCCAGCTATGGGCGCTTCGGCACGCCCCTGACCCGGGCTTTCGAGGAGGCCGTGTGCGAACTCGAAGGCGGGCACCGTTCCATCGTGTTTCCTTCCGGCCTGTCGGCGTGCACGCATGCGCTATTGAGCCTGTTGCAGGCGGGCGACCATGTCTTGCTCAGCGATAGCGTGTATGGGCCAACGCGCGCCTTTGCCGAGCGTGTCCTGACGCGCATGCAGATCGCGGTGGAGTTCTTCGATCCGCTGGACGTGGACGCCCTGGCCGCGCGCATGCGCCCCAATACCCGGGTGGTGTATGTCGAGTCGCCCGGTTCCTTGAGCTTCGAGGTGCAGGACATCGCCTGCATTGCGCAAATTGCGCATGAGCATTCGGCCTTCGTGGTGATGGATAATACCTGGGCCACTCCGCTGTATTTCAAGCCCTTCGCGCATGGCGTCGATATATCGATACAGGCCGCCACCAAGTATCTGATCGGCCATTCCGACGCCTTGCTGGGCGTGGCCAGCGCCAATGCGCGCGCCTGGCCCTTGCTGCAGGCGGGAGCCCAGGATTTCGGCCAGACCGCCGGCCCGGATGACTTGTACCTGGCCTTGCGCGGCTTGCGCACGCTGGGTTTACGCATGCAAAGGCATTGGGAAAACGGCGTGTTGCTGGCGCAGAGCATGCAACGGCATCCGGCGGTATTGCAGGTGCTGCATCCGGCGCTGGAGGACGATCCGGGACATCGCCTGTGGGAGCGCGATTTCCTCGGGGCCAGCGGCTTGTTCGGGGTGGTGTTGAAGCCATTGCGGCAGGAGCAGCTTTCCACCCTGTTCAAAAGTCTGCAATTGTTTGGCATCGGCCTGTCGTGGGGCGGTTTCGAGAGTCTGGCCTTGCCGGTGGATGGCTTGTGCCGCCAGCATCGCCATCAGGTCCAGCCCGGACAATTGCTGCGCATCCATGCGGGACTGGAAAACGCCGACGACCTCAGCGCCGACATGCGCCAGGCGCTGGACGCCGCCTGGCGCGGGACCCAGGTCCAGGCCGGGAGCGCCGGGCCGGTGCGTCTGGCTGGCTAGGCGGCCAGCGCGCCAAACTTGGTTATCATCGCCATACCAACAAGCACAAGGGCGCATATGCCCACGGGGGAGAGAGCATCATGACGCTGAGCGCGGTACTGGATCATGCCATCATCAATGTGCGCGACCGACTGGATCGCGCCCAGGATACCTTCGGGCGGCTGGGATTTACCCTGACGCCACGCGGTCATCACACGCTCGGCTCCAGCAATCATCTGTGCATGTTCGACGAGAACTACCTGGAACTGCTGGGCTACGAGAGCGCGGCCCAGAGGCCGGAACTGGCGCGTCAGCCCCTGGGCCTGGGCGGGCTGGTGTTCAAGATGCGCGATGCCGAGGAAAGTTTTCAGCACTTGCGCCGGTCCGGGGTCGAGGCCGAGGCGCCGCGCGCCTTCCAGCGGCCGGTCGCGCTGGGTGAGACCCGGGGTGCGACCATGCACGAGGCGCGCTTCCAGACGGTCCATCTCGCGCCCGGGCAGGTGCCTTACGGCAGGGTCTTTTTCTGCCAGCATGAAACTCCGGAACTGGTGTGGCAGCCGCAGTGGCAAAGCCACGCGAATGGGGTCACGCACATCGCCGCCTTCATCCTGGCGGCGGACGACGTGCAAGAGGCGACGCAACTGTACCAGGCCATGTTCGGCGCCGACGCGTTCACCGAATGCGCGGATGGCAGCCGCATGCTGGCGGCCGGCAAGGCCTGGGTGCATTGCCTGCCGGCGCCGCGTACCCTTGCGCTATTCCAGCAGCAGGAACGATTTCCCAGCCTGCCCTGCATGGCGGGGCTGGTGTTTCACACTACTTCCCTGGAACTGGTGCGCCAGGCTTGCGCCAGCGGCGGCATTGCCGTGCGTGAGGAGAACGATGCCTTGCTGGTGGATGGCGCGGATGCGCTGGGCGTACCCTTGATGTTCATTGCGCGGAGTTATGCATGATGCCGCCGGATTATTGGGATTGCTTTGCCGGCAGCTATGTGGGCGCGCGCGCGAATTTTCGCAACGCGGCGCGCCAGGCCGGCGTCGAGTGGCAAAGCTATGCGCATCCGGTCGAGCTGGCCGCCGACGGCAGTGCCTTGAGCATCGATGTCGCCCATCTGGGCGATGTGCGCGGTGCGCGCCAGTTGCTGGTCATCAGCGGCACCCATGGACTCGAAGGCGCGGCGGGCTCCGCGCTCCAGGTGGCCTGGATGCGGAGCTTGCGCGAGGGGGCTATTGCACCCATTCCGCCCGGGGTGGGCGTGCTGCTGGTACACAGTTTCAATCCCTACGGCCATGAGCATGGCACGCGTGGCACCGAGAACAATGTCGACCTGAACCGCAACTTCGTCGACCACCAGGCGCCATACCCGGACAATCCGGGCTACGCCGCCCTGCACGCGGCGCTGATTCCGGAACAGTGGACCCAGGCGGCGTTCGCGGCGATCGAGGATGCCACGCGCGAATTCGAGCAAAGCCATGGCGCCGATGCGCTTTACAATGCCTTGACCAGCGGCCAGTACGATCACCCCGACGGCCTGGTGTACGGTGGGCGCGCCCGCGAGTGGTCGAACCGCATGCTGGAACGGATAGTGCGCGACAAGCTTGGGTCCGCGGAGCAGGTCGGGTTCATCGATTGGCATACCGGTATCGGCGCTTATGGCGAGCCGTTTTTTCTTTGCTTCCATCCATCAGGCAGCGCGCCGGAACGGCTTGCCGCCGACTGGTGGGGGCGGGAACGCGTTCTGGGGCAGCGTCCCAATGGGCTGGCGCGGCCGGACTACCAGGGCCTGGTCTTTCATGGCCTGCAAGCCTTGCTGGAGCCGCGTCCCATGGTTGGCGCGGTGGTGGAATTCGGCACCAGGGGGTTGGGCACCCGCTATGCGCTGCGGCTGGATCAGTGGCTGCGCCACCGGGCGCGGCAGCAGCCCAATCTGGAGCGCGACGCGCAATTGCGCGCCGATCTTGCGGATGCGTTCGTACCCCTGTCCAGCGTCTGGAGGAATTCGGTGCTGCGGCATGGAATGCAGATTACGCAACAAGCTGTTCTGGGCCTTTCGGCCTGGTAGCATTTATTTTTGTATCGACTGGAGGAAGTCTCATGAGGGCAATGGTTTTGCGGGAACACGGCGGCAGCGAAAAAGTGCAGCTGGAAGCGGATTTTCCGGATCCGGTGGCGAATGCCGGCGATGTCGTGCTGCGGGTCAAGGCTGCCTCGCTGAATTATCACGATGTGTTCACCCGGCGCGGCATGCCCGGAATCAAGCTGCCTTTCCCGGTCATCATGGGATTGGACGTTGCCGGCGAGATCATCGAAGTCGGCGCCGGCGTGGAAGGGTGGCAGGTGGGCGACCGCGTCCTGGTGGATCCGTCCAACAAGATCGAAGGGGGCCTGATCGGAGAGACCGAGCACGGCGGCCTGGCGGAGAAATGCCGGGTGCGCGCGCACCAGTTGATCCGCATTCCCGACAACGTGCCGTTCGAGCAGGCGGCGGCGCTGCCGGTCGCCTATGGCACCGCGCATCGCATGATGCAGACCATCGGCCAGATTCGCGCCGGCGAGAAAGTCCTGATCCTGGGCGCCAGCGGCGGCGTGGGCGTGTGCTGCGTGCAATTGGCGAAGCTGGCCGGGGCCGAAGTGTATGCCTGCGCCGGCAGCGAGGAAAAGGGCGCGCGCTTGAAGGAGTTGGGCGCCGACCACGTGATCCTGTATACGCAAACCGATTTCATGAAGGCAGTGCATGAATTGACCGGCAAACCCAATCGCAATCGCCTGCAGAAATCCGGCGGGGTCGATGTGGTGGTGAACTTTACCGGCGGCGATACCTGGGTCAAGTCGCTGCGCTGCCTGCGTCTGGGCGGGCGCCTGTTGACCTGTGGCGCCACCGCCGGCTTCGACCCCAAGGAAGACCTGCGCTACGTGTGGAGTTTCGAGTTGCAGATCCGTGGTTCGAATGGCTGGGATCGCAGCGATTTGCACGAACTGCTGGAACTGGTTTCCAGCGGCAAGCTGATGGCGCCGCTGGACCAGGTCTGGCCGCTGGAGCAAGCGGCGCAGGCCCTGGAAACGATAGAACAGCGCAAGGTGTTCGGGAAGGTGGTGGTGGCGCCATGAGTATGCAACCGAGTACGCAACTGAGCCAGGAACAAATCCAGGAAAGATTCGATAGCTCGCCATTCATCGCCTTGTTCAACATGCGCATCACCCATCTGGATCACGAACAGGGAATACTGACCGTGCATGTGCCGATGCGCAAGGAATTCGAGCGCGGCAAGGACAGCGGCCAATGGCATGGCGGCGCGATCGCCGCCATCATTGACACGGTGGGCGACTATGCCCTGGGCATGCTGGTCGGGCGCGGCCTGCCGACCGTGAACTTCCGGGTGGATTATTTCCGCCCGGCGGTCAACACCGGGATCGTGGCGACCGCGCGCGTGCGCCGCAATGGCAAAAGCGTGGGCGTGGCCGATGTCGATGTCTACAACGAAGACCAGGTGCTGCTGGCGGTGGGGCGGGCAACCTATTCGACGCAGTGATGCGTGATGCAAATGGCGATGCGGCGTCATGGCGCCAGGCGTATCATGTGCGCCTGCCACCGCCATGCGCTGGCGGTGGATTCAGGGGGAGTGTGATGAAATTCTGCAGCGAGAGGAGTGGCGGCGCATGAGCGAGCGTTGGAACAATATCGGCGAGTTGAGCGATCCAGGCGACCAGCCTGATCGTCCCGCCATCATCGATTTGATCGATCCGGATAGTCCTGACCATCCGCGTACCTACAGCTATGCCGAAGTCGATGGCCTTGTGTGCGGCGTGGCCAGGCTGCTGGTCGAGCAAGGCCTGCAGCGTGGCGCGCATGTGGCGGTGGCGGCGCACAACCGGGCCGAGTACGTGATGGCGTATTTCGGCATCCAGCGCGCCGGCATGGTGGTGGTGCCGATCAACATCAAGCTGCCCCGGGACAAGGTCGAATACGTCTTGAACGATGCCGCGATCCAGTTCATGTTCGTCGACGGCGCCAGCCGGGCCCTGGTGCCGGAAGGTTTGCCGTATGTCGATTTCGACGGCGCCGATAGTCATGGGTTTGCCCAGTGCGTGCAGCCTGCCGACTTTGCCCCGGTCCGGGTGGCGCGCGACGAGGTCGGCCAGATCATCTATACCTCGGGTTCGACCGGCAACCCCAAGGGCGTGCTGCTGCCGCATTCGGGCCAGCTCTGGGTGGTCGAGCGCACCGCGGTGCCGGTCACTCCCGAACCCGAGCGCTACCTGGTGGCCCAGCCCTTGTTCCATATGAACGGGCTGTTGCTGGTCAAGCGCACCTTCGCCAGCCGCGGCACGCTGGTGATCCTGCCTGGCTTCGACGCGGCCCAGTATATCGATACCATCGAGCGCTACCGCATCAATGCCCTGACGGCGATCCCCACCATGTTCGCGCGCATCTTCCGCAATCCTGAATTGCTCGCGCAACATGATCTGTCGTCCTTGAAGCGGGTATCGCTGGCCTCCGCGCCGATGAGCCTGACCCTGTGGGAACGCATACGCAAGGCCTTGCCGGGCGTACGCATGACCCATGGCTATGGTTCGACCGAGGCCGGCGCCGGCACCTTCGGCCCGCATCCGGACGGCTTGCCGACCCCGCCGCTGTCGCTGGGCTATCAATCCAGGTCCACCGAGATCAAATTGATCGACGGCCCGAACGAAAACGAGGGGGTGCTGATCTCGCGCAATCCGGCGATGTTCGTCGGCTATCAGAACCTCCCCGAGAAAACCGCGGAAGTGTTGCGCGACGGCTGGTATTACAGCGGCGACGTGATGCGGCGCGACGAAAACGGGTTCTACTATTTTGTCGGGCGCGCCGACGACATGTTCGTATGCAGCGGCGAGAATATCCATCCGGGCGAGATCGAAAAGATGCTGGAGCTGCATCCGCACGTCCGCCAGGCTTGCGTGGTTCCCCTGGATGATGAGGAACGCGGCCAGATGCCGGTGGCTTTCATCGTTCCCAAGCCCGGCGCCACCCTGGATTTCGACAGCGTCAAGCAGCATGCGCTCGCGAACGCGCCCGCCTACCACTACCCGCGCCGGGTGCTGTTCGTCGATGAACTGCCCCTGGCCGGTACCGCCAAGGTGGATCGCGCCGCGCTGATCCAGCGGGCCAGAATGCTGGAAGCACAAGGAGGATGGTCATGAGCTGCAAGCGCCTGGCCTTCGCACATCGTAGGAACAACCAACAAGACTTCATTGAACAGGAGATTATATGAAAGCCCTGACGATACGCAGCACCGCCGCTTTGCTGGCCAGCGTGGCCATGGCTGTTCCGGCAACGATGGCGCTGGCCCAGACGCCTGACTATCCCAACAAGCCGGTCAACCTGATCGTCTCGTTCCCGCCAGGAGGCTCCTCGGATTACTTCACGCGCCTGGTCGGCAACAACCTGGGCAAGATCTGGGGCCAACCGGTGATCATCCAGAACCGTCCCGGCGCCGGCGGCAATATCGGCGCCCGCGAGGCGGCGCGCGCGCCCGGCGACGGCTATACCCTGTACATGAGCTCGATCAATACCCACGCCATCAACGCCACCATGTACAAGGATCCGGGTTACGACCACATCAAGGACTTCCGCCCGATCTCGCGGATTGCCACGGTCTCGAACGTCCTCGTGGTGCATCCGGACGTGCCCGCCAAGACCGTGAGCGAATTGGTGGCCTTGGTCAAGAAGGACCCCAGCAAGGCGTTCTACGCCAGTCCGGGCGCCGGCACTTCGCCGCATCTGTCCTCCGAGCTGTTCAAGAGCCTGACCGGTACCAACATCACCAACGTGTCGTACAAGGGCAGCGCCGCCGCCCTGACCGACGTGGTCGCCGGCATGGTTCCCATGGCGATCGACAACCTACCCGCGGCCTTGCCGCTGGTCCGTGCCGGCAAGCTGCGCGCGCTGGCGGTTACCGGCTCCAGGCGCAGCACCGATCTGCCGGACGTCCCGACCATGGCCGAAGCCGGCGTCAAGGGTTATGACGTGACTTCCTGGTGGGCATTGTTCGCCCCTGCCGGCACTCCCGACGCCATCATCGCGAAAATCAACGCCGACGTGATTACCCTGCTCAACTCGGAAGAAGTCAAGAAGAGCATCGCCCAGCAAGGCGCGCTGCCCGCTCCTTCGACGCCTGCCGAATTGGCCCAGCTGGTGGATTCGGAAACGGTGCGTTGGAGCAAGGTGATCAAGGATGCCGGTATCCCCACCAACTGAGCACCGCAACCTGAGCGCCGCCGGATCGGCGCCATGACATAGAAAGAGCCCCGTATGGCGCGCTTGCCCAGGCTGGTGGTTCCCGCCCAACCCCATTACGTGATGCAACGCAGCAGTGATGGGGTGCTGGCGTTTCGCGACGCCAGCGACTACCAGCAACTGTTGCATTGGCTGCGCGAAGCAAGCAGGAAGTTCAAGGTCGCGCTGCACGCCTACGTCTGCATGCCGGAATACTGGAGCCTGCTTGCCAGCCCCAGCGATGGCGAGGGCTTGGGCCGGATGATGCAATGGGTGGGGCGCTATTACGTGCCCTACTACAACCGCAAATACGGGCGTGCCGGCGGCCTCTGGCAGGGCCGCTACAAGGCCAGCGTGCTAGATGCCCAGGAATTCCTGTTGCCGTGCATGCGCTATCTGGAATTATTGCCGGTCCAGGACCGGCTGGTCGCCCAGGCCATCGATTACCCCTGGTCCAGCCTGGCGCATCATCTGGGAATCTCCCAGGATGCCCTGGTCACCGATCATCCTCTGTACTGGAGCCTGGGAAATACGCCGTTCGAGCGCGAAGCCGCCTACAAGGCTTTCATCGAGCAAGCGGTGG
>Ga0182745_1005776_pt1 | contig 10045 bp, 18 predicted proteins | sample eDN3rd30CKraftBY_FD_128523 | JGI IMG/M metagenome (GOLD analysis project Ga0182745, IMG submission 128523) | Enriched backyard soil microbial communities from Emeryville, California, USA - eDNA 3rd pass 30_C Kraft BY (version 2) (version 2) | ecosystem: Environmental > Terrestrial > Soil >... | reverse complement strand
TGACGCGGGCACATGCGAGACCAAACTGGTCTAAATGCTGGCTATTCCCTGAGTGCCTTGAAACTTGCCCCCATTTATTGAATGACAGTCACGCCCAGTCTGTGCAGGTGGCGGAGGCAAAAGGAGGAGGGAGCCGAAGACAGGGACGAGGATGAAAATCGGCAACCTTGTCTGCGACCGCACGAAATGCCAGCCAGCGCAATAAAAAAAGGAGGACCTTCGTCACTCCTCTTCGATCTCTGTTTTTTACCTGGAACGTTGCAGCAGGCTTATTCTTCAGAAACATATGGCATCAGGCCAATGAAACGGGCACGGAGGACCGCCTCACGAACAGCCCGCTGAAAAATTGCACTGGTGCCTGTCCGACGACGCGGCAAAATCCGACCTTCCCGGTCAACCAGTTGCTTAAGCGTCTTTGTATCCTTGAAATCCACGTAAACGGGACGTGGAATCGTTCCATCCGGGCAGAATCGACACTTCAGCTTTCGCTTAAGTCGAGCCCGTTTCTTACGAATCTTGCGAATGTCTACTTTATTCAGCGTCGCCATCAGTCACACCTGAACCTGTAATTCTAGCTTCTGTGAAGCGCGAAAGTATTGCAAATCGGACGCTCGTCTGCAATGGAGCCAGCGTTCAGAAATCGTCCAGATTGCAAGAAGATTGAAAATATGGCTGACGAGGGAATGCTGCCCTGTCGTCCATAGCATGTATTACCAATGGAACATTGGATCTGACGTTCTACGGTGCGCCATTGCCAGCGCCAGTCAGTCCGTCAATTCTATCAGTAACTTTTTCTGCCTAACTGCAGGTCTCTCTCGGATTGCAGATCTGTTTCTATTTTTATCGTGGGCAGGCTGCAGCAGCAATGCAGCGTGAAACACGCCGAACCTTACAGATTGCGATAGGCTGCGACTTGTAGTTTGCAACTTGACTGCAGCCTACAACTTGACTGCCTCCCTTTGGAAGAGCCCCCGTCCAGCAGGCTTTGAAATCAACAGTCCTATCCTGGCAACACCTGATATCATTGGGCGTTGTGAAATCTGCATGCCTGCGTGATATCATGCGAAACAACCCTATTTATCGCCTTGGGCCTGTCACCAAAACGAACACTGCCGAAAATGGCAAAATAGGATTCGACTGCGAGAAATTGTGGCATGAATTCGTCAAGGTGAAATCGGCTCCGCCGAAAAACTTCGAGAAAAGTGCTCAAAAACGATAGGGGTAGATCGTTGACAGAAACCATGCCCGCAACTAACATGCTCCGTTTCCCACACCGGAACGAGGTTTTCGGTGTTGCCACAGAAGTGGCGCAAAATGTTCAGGTGAAGGAAGTTAAGTCGTGGCTGCGAACGAGCGAATTCGGATTCGGATGGAGGCGTTTGACCATACCATTCTGGATCAGTCGGCGACAGATATTGTCGACACTGCAAAGCGGACAGGGGCAATTGTTCATGGTCCGATTCCGCTGCCGACTCGTATTGAGCGTTACACGGTTCTGCGTAGCCCGCATATTGATAAGAAGTCTCGGGAGCAATTTGAGATCAGAACGCACAAGCGTGTGATTGATATTGTTCAGCCTACTGGCAAGACGATTGATGCTCTGAACAAACTTTCGTTGCCGGCAGGTGTGGATATTAAGATTAAGGCGTCCACGTAGGCGCGGAGTCGCTTTAGCCTCTTGGTTTTGCTGGCGCGTGTGGTGCCCTCGCAGGTTTGGACTGGCTGAATTGCTGGTCGGTGGGCCTGTGGAGAAGCTTTGTTTGAAGACGCATTAAATATTTGAGGGGTCGAGCCATGCCCGTCGGGCTTCTCGGACGAAAAGTTGGAATGACGCAAGTCTACGGTGACAATGGTTTGATTGTCCCGGTGACGGTGATAGAGGCTGGTCCTTGTGCTGTTCTTCAGGTGAAAACACTTGAGCGGGATGGTTACCAGGCGGTTCAGCTTGGGTTTGAGGATAAGTTGAGTCGCAAAGATCTGGCTCGGTCGGAAGAGCAGCGAAATCGCAATCGTGCGAATCGCGCGGAGCGTGGTCATGTGGCTCAGCTGAAGAGTAAGCGGCAAAAGAAGCTGGCTGAGGCGGGTGTTGAGAGTCGCCTTAAGGCCAATTGTGAGCCTAAGCGGTATGTTCGCGAATTTCGGATGGATGGCGAAGAGCATTCGGTGGAGGTTGGTCAGGTGATTACCGCCGGCCAGTTTGGTGATGTGAAGGCTGTGGATGTCATCGGGACGACAAAAGGTCGTGGTTTTACGGGGGCGATGAAGCGGCACAATTTCAGCGGGCAGGGGGCTGCTCACGGGACAAAGAAGGTTCATCGTCGTGTGGGGGCCATTGGTGCGAACTCTATGAATCGCGGTACCTCCGGGATGATTAAAAAGGGGATGCGAATGGCCGGTCATTACGGAAATGAACGTGCCACGGTTCGTAATCTCAAAGTGGTTCGTGTTGATGCTGAGAATAACATGTTGCTGGTGACCGGAGCTGTTCCGGGTCCGAACGGTGGATACCTGATGATTCGGGTTGCCAAATAACGGCTTTCCAGTGGCGGTTTCAAGTTGCGGTTATAGAGATAAAGCAATGGTAGAGACTCTGAAGATATCAGCACCAGTGCGAGGGATGGACGGCGCAGACGTCGGCTCCTACGACTTTGAGGGTGTCGATCTGGCGGATCGCATCAGCAAGCAGTTGCTGCATGATGTGATCGTGATGTATGAGAATAATCTCCGTCAAGGTTCGGCGCGCACAAAAACTCGCGGTGAAGTGGCGGGAAGCAGCAAAAAATTGTTTCGCCAGAAAGGGACCGGAAACGCCCGAATGGGAACCAAGCGGTCTCCCACGCGTCGCGGCGGCGGTCATACTTTTGCCAAAACTCCCAAGGATTGGAGTTATCGGCTGCCTCGAAAGGCAGTGCGGCTGGCGACACGAATGGCATTGTTGAGCAAGTTTCAAGACAGTGAAGCAACGGTGATTGACTCGTTCAATGTTCCTGAAATTAAAACAAAAACAATTTCACAGATGCTGGTCGCCCTGGGAGTTGCCAAGGAGTCGTGCCTGCTGGTGATTCCCGATCATAACGTAACGGTCTGGCGATCGGGTCGGAACATCGGCAATCTGATGATTTCGCCCGTGGGTGAATTGAACGCATATCAGTTGTTGCGACAAAAACGTCTGCTGATTACTCGTGAAGCGATTGATCAGGCACGTCAAGGTCGACAGGAAGCGGTCGCTGCTGGTTAGAGCGAGTTGCTCTCACCTGTGTCCCTGACAAGCCTGTTTTGTTTTATGGAAAACGGCGTGTCGCGAGACAGAACTTGGATCATGGCAGGATGGATATGCTGGAGTCGTCGGAGGACGGGCAGCGTGTCGATTGAGGAGGAAGAGCAGTGTCAGCACCGCAAGTCGAAGATGTGCAACAATCGGGTATTCAGCTAGAGCCTCACCAGGTGATTTTTCGTCCGTTGGTGACGGAGAAGGGGGTCTTTCAGGCTGAGAATCTCAATGCTTATGCGTTTGAGATTCACCCGAATGCCACCAAAGCGGATGTTCGTAAAGCGGTCCAGTCGCTGTGGAATGTGCGTGTCGTTGAAGTTCGCACGCAGACTCGTCGTGGCAAGCCACGCCGCAGCCGGATCCTCGTCGGGCATACAACAGATTGGAAAAAGGCGATTGTGCAACTGCATGAAGATGATCGTATTTCATTCTTCTAGAAGTGGAGTGGCTGGCTATCGAATGGTTGCCCAGCACATGTTGCACGGTTTTAAAAGTCAATTGAATATTTCGGGATGAATCGATGGGGATTCGCTTTTACAAACCGGTCACACCAGGACGTCGAGGGGCGTCGGTCAGTGATTTCGCGGAAATCACAGATCGCAAGAAGCAGCCCGAGAAGTCCCTGACGATTCGCCTGAAGAAGCATGGCGGACGTAATCATCATGGCAAGATTGTTGCTCGCCATCGTGGGGGTGGACATCGAAAGATGTATCGGATCATCGATTTCAGTCGGCGACTGGATGGTGTCGAATTTAAGGTGACACATATCGAATACGATCCGAATCGCTCGTGTCGTATTGCATTGCTGGAATATACCTGTCCTAAGACCGAAAAGCTCGCCAAGTGTTATATCATTGCCGCAGAGGGAATGAAGGCGGGAGACATTTTAATGAACGGCCCGGATGCGGAGCCGAAGAACGGGAATTGTTTGCCGCTGGCAAATATTCCTCCAGGAAGCAGCATTCATAATATTGAAATGCAACCGGGCGGAGGCGGACAACTTGTTCGCAGTGCCGGGGGAGCAGCGGTCATGAATGCAACTGAAAAAGGTTGGGCACAAATTACATTGCCCTCCGGAGAAGTTCGTCGATTGCCGTCTGGCTGTAAGGCGACAATCGGAACGGTTGGCAATTCGGATCATATTAAGATTAATATCGGAAAAGCAGGGCGTAACCGTTGGAAGGGGATTCGTCCTCATGTCCGCGGGACTGCGATGAATCCTGTCGCCCATCCGATGGGTGGGGGTGAGGGCCGGACAGCGGGTGGTCGCCATCCCTGCAGCCCGACGGGCCGTCTGGCCAAGGGGGGAAACACTCGCAAGCGTCGTAAGGCGTCTTCGAAGGCGATCATTCGTCGCCGCCGATCTCGTCGGAATGGTTTGAAGAGGGTTTGATCAGTATTACAGGCGGCATGCTGGACGATCTTGTCCAGGTGATTCTGGTCGGTGTTTAAAACAATAAATAAGTCATCGTGGTATGTGAGGAAGGTTAGTTATGGGTCGGTCGCTGAAAAAAGGCCCTTTTGTTGACGAGAACCTGCTGCAGAAAATTTCTCGGCTGGACGCCTCGGGCTCGAAGCAGCAGATCAAAACCTGGGCACGTCGCTCCACGATCTCGCCCGAGTTTATCGGCCATACCTTTATGGTCCATAACGGCAAGATTCACGTGCAGGTTTATGTGACAGAAGATATGGTTGGCCACAAACTGGGTGAATTTGCTCCAACTCGGACGTTCCGTGGGCACGGCGCCAAGGGGAACCGGTAACGGCCGGGGTTTGCCAGAATCGTTATTCAGCGAAGAAGATGAAGTGAGGGGAATAATGTCACATGTCAAGGCCACACACCGGTTCGCACGGATCGCAGCGACCAAGGTGCGCCCCTTTGCCGACTTGATTCGGGGAATGACCGTTCAGGAAGGTTTGAATGCATTGAAATATGTTCCAAACCGCGGGGCACGGTTTCTGGAAAAAGTTCTGCGAAGTGCCGCTGCCAATGCGGAAGATCGCGGAGCCCGAAATGTGGATAGTCTGCCTATCGTTGATTGTCAGGTCGACGGGGGGCCGATGTTCAAGCGATTGAGTCCTCAATCACGGGGACAATCATTCATGATCCGGCGCCGATTTGCACATATTCATGTGGCAATTGACGCTCCGGAAGTGGAATAGTACAGCTCAAAAGACGAGACGGAAACACTCGATCAAGTGAATTAATATGGGACAGAAAACACATCCGCTGGGCTTTCGAATTGGCGTGACCGAAGACTGGCGCAGCCGGTGGTACGCGAACAAGAAGGAATTTGGTGATCTCCTGGTGGAAGACCAGAAGATTCGGAAATTCATTAATACGGAATACAAATCTGCCGCGATTGACAAAGTGGAAATTGAGCGGACGCGAGATCAGGTGGTGGTCTTCATGCATTCTGCCCGGCCAGGGATTATCATTGGTCGGAAAGGACAGGAGATTGACCGCTTGAAGGCCCGGCTGGAAGACCAGTTCGGTCGTCGAATGGAAGTCAAGATTATTGAAATCAACAACCCGTTCAAGCGGGCTCAGTTGATTGCGGAGGATATCGCTCAACAGCTGATCAAACGCGGAAGTTTTCGGCGGGCAATCAAGCGAACTCTGGACCAGGTGATGGAAGCCGGAGTCAAGGGTGTGAAAGTTCAACTCTCCGGCCGACTGGGCGGAGCGGAAATGTCGAGATGTGAAAAGGCGAGTCGCGGATCTATTCCCCTGTCTACCCTTCAACGTCGAGTCGATTATGGATTTGCTGTCGCGCAGACAGCTCAGGGTAGCATTGGCGTCAAAGTTTGGGTTGATTTAGGCGATTACGCGGACGAGGAGAATTCCGATGGCTCTTATGCCGAAACGGGTCAAACATCGAAAAGACCAAAGAGGTCGCATAAAAGGTAACGCCACTCGTGGAAATACGGTGGTGTTCGGCGAGTTCGGTCTGCAGTCGACGCAGCCTGGGCATGTTAGCGCAACGACGATTGAAGCGTGTCGAATCGCTGCGACACAATATATTCGCGCCTCCGGTGGCAAACTTTATATTCGTATTTTTCCTGATAAGCCGGTGACTGCCCGGCCGTTGGAAACACGAATGGGTAAAGGAAAGGGTGAGCCCGACCACTGGGTGGCCGTGGTGAAACCTGGAACAGTGTTATTTGAAATTGCCGGCGCGAATAAAGACGCTGCCCGCGATTGTTTTAACCGTGTGGCTCATAAACTGCCGGTGAGAGTTCGCCTTGTCGAACGAACGCCTGGGACATGATGGCTCCGGTACATTAGAGAGACAGCGCTGGGCGGGGTTTGTTCACTCAATTTTTGAAATGAGAGTGAATCGTCAGGGATCAGTCATAAAGCACGAATATGTCAAAGACCAAAGAATTGCGGGAGATGAGCGACGAACAGCTCCAATCTGAATTGACTCAGACACAACAGGAGTTGTTTCGTCTAAGGCTGCAGGCATCTACCGAAAAGCTCGATGCCCCCAGTAATTTGCGTAAGCTGCGGCGGCAGATCGCCAGAATGAAGACAATTGCTCATGAGCGCGGCGCAGCGAACTCATAGTTCGGTGGTGTCGGCTGTGAACGTGTTACTTTGATCTCATTTATCAAGCATAGTATAGACAAGAATTTCAGGTATCGACCAGATGCGACGAACATTAATTGGAACCGTGGTGAGCGACCGAAATTCAAAGACACGTCGTGTCGATGTTCGACGAGTCTTTCAGCATGCGAAATACAAGAAAATCGTACGCGGGCGGACCATTTGTTACGTCCATGATGAGAAGAATGAATCCAAAGTGGGTGATTCCGTAGAGATTGTCGAGTCTCGTCCCAGGTCGGCCACGAAACGTTGGGAATTGGTCCGTGTCGTTTCCGCTGCGGGGGCAGTGGAAAGCCAGTTGACTCGGGAATCACTGGCAGCCGCCAAGGCTGGCACAACAGAGCCTGAAGTGGCAGAGTAGTTTTGAAATACGCGTCGTCCCTTTTTATTCGGCTGAAATCAGGCCGATCCGAGAGCAGGCTGAACTGACTGCAGGCTGACCAGAGAACTGATCAGTGTGATCTGGCAGCCGGGGTAACAAGGACAAAATCGTCATGATTCAAATGCAAACCATGCTGGACGTCGCGGATAATACCGGTGCGAAATCTGTCCGTTGCATTCGGGTGCTGGGTGGAACCAAGCGGCGGACGGCTGGGCTGGGCGATGTCATTGTTGTGAGCATTCAGAAATCCATTGCGGGTGCTCCGGATGCGTTCAGGTCGGGACGTGTGGCACGTGGAGTCATTGTTCGCTGCCGTAAAGGGACCCGTCGCGAGGACGGGAGCTACGTACGATTCGATACGAATGCGATTGTGCTTGTTGATACTGATGGCAATCCACGTGGAACACGTATTTTTGGAGCTGTGGCTCGCGAATTGCGTGATCGTCGATTTATGAAAATTATCAGCCTTGCTGCTGAAGTGGTGTGATTATGAAAATCAAACGTGGTGACATGGTGGTTGTCGTTTGCGGCGACGACAAGAGCAATACTCCTCGGCTGGTGCAAGCTGTTCTTGCCGGTGGATCCAAGGTGTTGGTGGATGGTGTTAATCTGATCTACAAGCACGTAAAACGTGGTCATCCCAAGAGTCCCCAGGGGGGACGTTTGCGGATGGAGAAACCGATTAACAGTTCTAACGTCATGTATTATTGCAATGGCTGCAATAAAGGGGTGAAGATTGGACTGCGATATCAGGAAGATGGTTCTAAAGAACGTTATTGTCGCAGTTGTGAAAAAACCATCAGCCAGATGAGCCCTGCTCGTCCGCGGCATGCTGCGGCAAATGCGGCTCAATAGGTTTATCGCATTTTATCCCGCGAAACGACGAAGTTTATTGGTCAGGTTGAGTTGGATTTAGATTGAGTCAAAGATAATGGCCCGGTTAATCGAAAAATATCGTACCGAAATCGTTCCTCAGCTTGCCAAGGAGCTGGGGCGCACAAATCCGCACAGCCTGCCGCAAATCGAAAAAATCGTGATCAGCATGGGTGTCGGCAAGGCGATTCAGGATCAGAAGATTCTGGATGAAGCCCTGGAACATCTGGCACAGATTTCGGGTCAGAAGCCGACAGTACGGTTGGCTCGCAAGTCCGTGGCAAACTTTAAACTTCGTGAAGGGATGCGGATCGGTGGTTGTGTCACGTTGCGAAAGAAGCAGATGTATGAGTTTCTGGATCGCTTGATCACACTCGTTCTGCCTCGTGTGCGTGACTTTCGCGGGATCAATCCCCATGCGTTTGACGGTCGTGGGAACTATAGCCTAGGCTTGAGCGAGCAGGTGGTGTTTCCAGAAGTCAACGCAGATAAGGTGAAGAACATTCAGGGGATGAACATTGCGATTGTGACATCTGCCAGAAACGATGATGAAGGTCGTTTATTGCTGAAGTCATTCGGCATGCCGTTCAAAGAAATTAAGAGCAAGAGTAATAGCTAGAGCAAGTTGCCCTCGCCGGTGACCGCGATGAAAGCGTTTCGATTAGTGAAATGCCGGATGCCACGAGGCAGAACGCGGATGGTATGGGATGAACGCGTTCTAAATACATATTCCGCGAAATTTTGAGAGATTCGTCGTCCGACACACGACGCAGGAATTGAAATGGCCAGCAAAGCACATATCGCCAAGTCGAATCGCGTCCCCAAGTTCAGTAGTCGCCTTGAGCGTCGCTGTTCACTTTGCGGTCGCCCACGCGCGGTGTATCGCAAGTTCAAAGTTTGTCGAATCTGCTTCCGTAACTTGTGTCTGAATGGCCTGGTACCTGGTGCGAAAAAGGCGAGCTGGTAACACTAACGAGATGGTTGAGGCATCGGTCCCGATGGTGACCGCATGCCTGAGGATCAGACGATTATGATGACAGACCCCATTGCTGACATGCTCACCCGGATTCGGAACGCGCTGTTGATCGAGCGTTCCCACGTCGACATGCCGCATTCCATCGTGAAAAGTGGGATTGCCGACGTGCTTCAGCGTGAAGGTTATATCTGGGACCATGAAGTTCTGGAGACGACACCGAGCAAGACGTTGCGGATCAATTTGAAATATAGTCCGACGGGAGAGCGTGTGATTCAGAAGATTTCTCGGGTGAGCAAGCCTGGTCGACGCGTTTATTCCGAGTCCCGTAAGCTGCCTTCGGTGTTGCAGGGGATGGGAATCTGTATTCTGTCAACGAATCTGGGAATGCTGAGCAATCGTGAGGCCAAAGCGAAAAATGTGGGCGGCGAAATCCTGTGTGAAGTCTGGTAATTGAAAATACCGGCGATTCACGCGGTCGAAGCTCCGGTAATAGGGTCTCTGCAAAAGGGCCAAGGTGACTGTCAGTTCATGGCGATGATGAATGACGAAGCACCAGCCGGTAATAGGGTCTCTGCAAAAGGGCCAAGGTGACTGGGTCTGCTGCGAGTCAGATCTGACGTTGTAAAAAGTGAAGACTCGCTGCCAAGAGCCAGCGAAGCGAACGAGACGAGTGGAATTATGTCAAGAATTGGTAAAAAGCCGATCCCCGTCGCTGCCGGTGTGGATGTCACCGTGAATGAGGGAACGATCAGGATCAAGGGTAAGAATGGGGAGCTGAGTCAAACCTGGCACCCGAATGTCGGTGTCAGCTGGGACAGCACAGATCGGCAGATTCATGTTTCGCGATCTGACGATCAACGTCAGAATCGTGCTTTGCATGGCCTGACACGTGCTTTAATTGCGAATATGGTACAGGGTGTCCAGGTTCTGTTC
>Ga0182745_1005775_pt1 | contig 10048 bp, 6 predicted proteins | sample eDN3rd30CKraftBY_FD_128523 | JGI IMG/M metagenome (GOLD analysis project Ga0182745, IMG submission 128523) | Enriched backyard soil microbial communities from Emeryville, California, USA - eDNA 3rd pass 30_C Kraft BY (version 2) (version 2) | ecosystem: Environmental > Terrestrial > Soil >... | reverse complement strand
TTCCAGGGCTGCATCGATCGCTTCTGTGGCTGCGGCGCCGGCAGCCTGACCGGAAACCGGGGCCAGCATCCGGCGCCCCTGCTTATCATAGACAGGCTTGTTGGAAGGAGGAGCGGCCACGGGCGGCGGAGTCGACAGCCCCGCACTCGCTTTGACACCGGCAGCACTCTCATCCATCAGGAAAGAGTCGACGTCGAAGTCGTTCTCATCGGCTCCAGGTGTTTCGGCGTTCGCTGCAGCTGAAACTGTACTTTCAGGTGCATTGGCAGTTTCGGTCGCCTCCTGGTCGACGGGAGGATCGTCCGGTCTGGAGCGCGGAGCTTGGGATTTGGTCGGGGCCGCTGCAGAAGCTGGAGTGAGAGGGGCGGCAGGTTTCTGCTCAACAGGATTTTGGTTGGAATGGGGGGAGGATTTCTCTTGGACTGCCGATTCTGGAATGGCTGCAGCGGGTGGGGGCGTTCTTGTGAGCTTGCTGGAACGAGGGGCTTCCCGAGGGGGAATCTTCTTTTGGATGGTGGAATCGATCAGGTTTTCGATGCCGACCCCGGAGGCTCCCCCTTTATCGGGGACGACGAAGCTGACCCGACAGTTCGGACACTTTCCCTTGGTTCCGGCCAGGGATTCTTTAATCTTGAAGACCGAGCCGCATTCATGGCATTCATAGCGGATCGACATACTTACAAACCTTTACTACATAACAACGTGACTGGGCAGAGTACGAGAGCCTTTCCGGACAGACTCTTCGTGCCGCGAACAAAACCTCTTGGACAAGGGAAATCTCCTTTCCGCGAGCAAGTTCGTAATACGTTTTGTCAGGGCTTCTTAGAAGGAATCGACAGGTGATCCTTGTGCCATGTTTCCCAGGTTCTGCCAGGTGCGCAAATCGATATTCAGACTCATAAAGTGTACGCTTCCGTCCACCGTCAGTACATTGAAACCCAGGGCGTGTTCGCTTCCCGCTTCGTCAAAGTATTCTCCAAACGCATTTCCCGGTGGTTGCGGCTGATGCAATGTGGAAAACAGTGTGGCGGGTCCTCCCCAGGCCCAGCCATCACAACTGGTGCGCTGTTCCAGTGAAATTCCTTCCCGAGGGGCAGGATTGCGAAAAATCCGCCGTTCACTGACTGCAATGGTGCTGGAAATTCCATCAGAAATATTTTTCAGGCTGGTCCGGCTGTTCACTCCAAAGATGCCGGCATGGATGGGGTCCTGGGTGAATGGAGAACTCGTGGACCCCGGCAGGACCGTTCGGCTCAACTGATCGGCGTTCAAGAGATATGTCTGCTGGGAATAAGGGGTTCCACTTTTGAATGCGAAGCCGACTCCCGATCCCACGCAGCCGGCGAAGTCATTTCCGCCGGTCGACCAGGTTTCATCGACACGTTGAACATTTGCATATTGTGAACCAGACAGCATTGTTGAGCGTCGAGAAGGGCAGTAAAGCGTGGGCACGTGTGCCCTGGCGGGATAGATCGCCTGTCCCTGTTCGTCCGAAACGAGTGGAGGATCGTTTCCTCCCGCGAGACTGCCGCCGTTTCGATGCACATTGGCGGTGAACTGCCACGCATGATAAATCTCCGCCTGATCCAGCAAGGGCATCAGAAACAGGAAGAAACTTGTTCCCTGGTCACCCGGTCGAACGGATTTCTGATTGCCTGCCTGGTAGTTGCGGGCTTCCGCAGGATCAGCAAACGCTCCAAACTGATCGGGACGGGATAAGTAAGCAGCCACCTGGCCGGGAGGAAAAACCTTGTGCTTCTCAACATAGGCATGCAATGCCAGCCCAATCTGTCTTAAACGATTGGTGCATTGCGTATGCCGCGATGTTTCCCGGGCATTCTGCACAGCAGGTAACAGGATCGCGATCAGCAACCCGATCACGCCCATCACAACCAGCAATTCAATCAGAGTGAAGGCCAACCGCCGATGGCGTACGGCAACCTTTTCACCTAAGGATAACGAGACAAACACAGGCTCTCCGGGGGGCTGCGATAGCTTTATCGACCTTTTTCAATGGGCCGGTCTCAACGCAACATCTGACAAAAATCTGACAGCAGCGGATATTTTGCGATGACACACCCTTTCATCAGGTGAAACCTTTTGGACGCGGGCACATGAGAGACCAAACTGGTCTATCTGCGGTTTTGAATCACGGACAATGATTCATCGTTGAGCAGACGGGCGGCCTGGGCCTCCAGGATGACCTGCTTGACGCGTTGCGGAGAGGTGACCGCACGAATCGTGAGCAGGATATTGCCCTGGGCATTTTCGAGACTCACATCTCCTGCACGGTGAAAGCGGTATCCGCTTCCAGATGTGCTGGTCTCGATCTGGGCAATGTCCCGCAAGGCAATGGTCTGACTGAGACGGGACCCCAGAATCGATTTGATCGACACGGAACGGTTCGTAAGCAGATAGCAGCGGCCAAACAATTTATTCAGAGCATATGCCAGAACAGCCAACAGGCTCATGGGAATTCCCAGAATGATGGATGCCAGCAATCGTAGTGGTGTGGTGGGAACCAGATTGGCGAGCCCCATGACTTCACCAATCAACTGCCCCAGCTTTCCCGCAGCCACCGAAGGATAAAAAATTTCAATTTCCGCTTCACGATTGGCGGAAACACCAGCAATAGGTTGTGCGGCAACAACTGACATGGGAGATCGTCCTCAGAGAAGTCTCACTGGCACCTGGAGCAGGTTGCTCGTGCCTGTGCCTGCGGTGAATATATTTGATTTGATTGTGTGTTGCATCCCGCATGGCTGAACTCGGATAATATGAGGTGCATGGGAGATGCATTGCAAGCTCGCACGATTATGGTTGTACACACAACAGATCGAATACGCGAACGTCTTTCTCATCCACAATTTTCTCATCCACAATTCGAGAATCATCCAACGCTTGTGCTTTGTCAACTCTGAAAACGGGGGCTTCAACATCGCCCCCAATCGTGGAGGAGATATTGCGATCTCGTCTCCTAAAACCAGGCCCTGATCAAACCGGGCGCTGACAGGACCCTGTTCCGGGCGTGTGACTCAGCCTTCGTTGTATCCCGGTTCCAGACGACCGCTAGCGGTCTGGACGAATGGCACCCAGACGAGACTGACTTCGTCGACAGCCAGGTCTGATTTTCTTGGCTTGATTTCATAATCTTCGATCTTCAGGTTTCCGTCCGAGAACGTCTCCTTGATCTGGTCGAGTTGTTGCTGCAATTCCTCGCTGAGCGAATTCATCTCTGCTTCAAGCTGGTCCCGGGATTCCTGTGCACGTTTGATATCGCCCCGTTGTTCTGCGGCCCGCGTGGCCGCACGCATGCTTGTGGTGGCCCGATTCAAATTTGTCGCGCTCAGTCTCTTCCGTCCAAACAGTGCTCCCAGCATGGATGAACCAAAAGTCATGGCAGCAGTCATCGTAGCAGAGGTCGCCTGTTGTCTTTCGGTATCGATTTTCTGTTCCGCTTTGCGAATCCGTTCCTTGAGCTTTTCCGCATTCCCTTGATACTGCTGTCGCAACTTCTCAATTTGCAAATCCCGTTTCTCGCGGGCCTGATGGCTCAATTGTGCGCGAAATGTTCCGGCCTGATCTTCCGGAGCAGAATACAACTCCAGGTCCGGGCAATAGCTGAGTGTTAATGTTTGTGTGCGATAGAGAAAGCTTTTAAAAGAGGTTCCCCAGGACTTATAGGATGTGGCCCGCAGACATTCTGCGGGAAGTTCTGCGTAGTGCGCTTCGGGGGCAGCCGCATCATCTGGAGTATCGCCCATTAATGCGTCCCCTTCATCCCAGGGATCTTTGGGAATGGAGTCTTCCGGGACAGAAACCAGCCAGTTGATATTCTTCCAGTAATCCACTTTGGAACGACGATCGACATAATGAATCCGTCCTACTGCGAGAAGTGCGGGTTTATAAAGCAGGACAGCATCCCGGGAGACGTTTCGAGAGATCGGCAGATGCCGCTGGCGAATTTGTGGCGGGAGAATCGGGGCCTGCTGAGTCGCTCCGGGAAGAGTCCCCTCTTCCGATGTGGTCGCTGCCATCATTCCGGCAGCTTGTCTTATTGCGGACATCCCGGTTTGCAGAACGGATTTGAAGGGGGCGGTGAGTGTTCGAACCTGGTCCCTGGTTAATGGACCTCGCAGATAAGAGAGCGCCCAGCGGCACTGAAAGACAATGGGATGGTCATCATGAACATTATTCATCAGGAAGACCCGGCTCTTCAAGCTGGACAGAACCGATTCGATGTTCTTGCGGTCAAATGCCGCTCCAGCAGCTTCGCTGGCTCCCTGCAGCCCATCCAGAACTCGTAATTTATCCCGTTCTGTCTGCAGCCGTCCCAGGAACCAGGTGCCGGCATTGGAGAGCGCTTTGTAATCCAGATCGACGGGATTTTGTGTGGCCAGAACCAGGCCCAGGCCATACGCCCGGGCCTGCTTGAGCAGCGTCAGCAACGGAATTTTGGAGGGAGGATTGGCTGTCGGCGGAAGATAACCGAACAGTTCATCCATATACAGAATTGCACGCAGGCTGGAAGTTCCCGGTTGTGACCGCATCCAGGAGATCATCTCATTCAGTACGATGGTCACGAAGAACATTCGTTCCTGTTCGCTGAGGTGCGCGATGGAGAGCACGGCCAGGCGGGGACGTCCCTCTTTGGTGTACAGCAGTTTTTGAATGTCGAGTGGCTCTCCCTGTGTCCAACTGGCGAATGCCGGTGACGCCAGCACGTTGTTGATGGTCATGGCCAGCTGTCGCCGATCTGCCACCGGAAAGATCGATTCCAGATCCATCACTCCAATTTTGGTGAATGCGGGGGACTGAATCTCGCGAATCAATTGCGGAAGATCCAGATTCTTTCCCTCCTTCCATGCCGACTCCAGAATGTTGGATAGTAAAATATGTTCCCGGCTGCGAAGTGGATCGGCATTCAATCCTAATAATGTCAAGAGTCCCGTGACCGCAATAGAAACTCCTTCCCGCAGAGAATCTGCATTCTCCCGGACATTCTGCGGAGGAGCATCCAGCGACTTCAAAACCGTAAGCGGGATTCCCGTATCGCTGCCGGGGGTATAAATGGCCACTTCCGCAGCTGCTCGAAAACGGGCAATCCGTTCGGGCGACTCGTCCCATTCCGCCAGTCCATTTTTCCAGAGTCTGGCCTGATCTGTCGCGAAATCTTCCACCGTCATCCCTTTCCGGAGGGCTTCAGACGGCTCCACCCAGGGTTGAAAATCGGCGGGTTGTAGATTGGGGAAAGTGAGCATCAGATTCCCCAGATCCCCTTTCGGGTCGATGATGATCGCAGGAATGTTGTCGATGGCCGCCTCTTCCAGCAGTGTGATGCCCAGTCCGGTTTTCCCGCTTCCGGTCATTCCGACAATCACGGCATGCGTCGTCAGATCCTTCGAATCGTAAAGGATTGGATCGGATGAAGCTTGGCTCGATTCCACCTCATCGCGGCGTCCCAGATAGAAAACGCCCAGTTGCTCATAGTCGATCATGTCAGTTCGTTTCGTGGACCAAACGGCAATCAGGGATGTGTAAAGATGCTGTGAAAATTACTCGAAGCAGCCCCGCGACGGAAGACGATTCGGAAGGCGTTTCACCCAGATCCCGCAATTGAATGTTGTTCGACAGACGAAAGAACGATATAGAACGTCTGCAGCCGATCGGTATTTTGTCAATCACCACCAACACCGGACGGGTCCTGTGCAATCTTTCAACTGGTCAATCTTTCAAGCAGAAAAGAACTTTCCATGCCACTTCTGGGTTCTCACCTGTCTGTCTCTGGGGGATATTATAAAGCCGCCGACGCTGCGGGAGCATTGGGGATGCAGACGGTGCAGATTTTCACGAAGAACAATAACCAGTGGAGCGGAAAGCCGTTGACAGATGATGATGTTCGGCTGTTTCGGGCAGCAGTGACGGAGCATGGATTGCTGGCCCCTTGTTCGCATGACAGCTATCTCATCAATCTGGCCAGTCCCAATGATGAACTCTGGGCAAAGTCGCTGGAGGCTTTCGTCGTGGAACTGGAGCGGGCTGAAGCTTTGGGGTTGGCAGGAGTCGTGATGCACCCTGGCAGTTATGTGAACAGCAGCGAAGCAGAAGGACTGGCGCGGATTGTCCAGGCTCTGGACGAAGTTCATCGCCGTACAGCGGGGTTTGTCGTGCAGACCTGGCTGGAAGCCACTGCCGGCCAGGGGACGAATCTGGGGCATCGCTTCGAGCATCTGGGGCAGATTATACAGCAGTCCGCAGAACCGGATCGTTATGGTGTGTGCATTGATACCTGTCATGTCTTCGCTGCCGGCTACGGGCTCAAAACACGAGAAGAGTATGATGCGACCATGCAGCAACTGGACGAGCATGTGGGGCTGGACCGGGTTCGGGCCTTTCATCTTAACGACAGCAAGAAAGAACAGGGAAGCCGGGTGGATCGGCATGAGCATATCGGTGAAGGTTGTCTGGGACTGGAACCATTCCGATTTCTCTTGAACGACTCCAGATTCTCGGGACTTCCCATGTATCTGGAAACAAAAAAAGAGAAGCGTGACGGCGAAGAAATGGATGCGGTCAACCTGCGGGTCTTGCGGGCGTTAATATCTCAATAATGCACCGGCCCCCGTCATCAAGTCATCGTTCTTAAAATCATTATTCTTAAAAGCATTGTTCTTACCTCAGCCGGTTCAATTTTCGAATCAAAAAGCGAATCCCTTATGTCGGAAGTCCTTACTGAGACAACTGCTTCGCAGGCACAAGCATTACGTCCGATGAGCTATTTCGGCTGTGGAGTGCTGATGGGAATCTGCAATGTCATCCCCGGTGGGGACAGCGGAACCATCGCCCTGATTGTCGGAATTTATCAGCGCATTGTCACTGCCATCAGTCGTGCGGATGGAACATTTGTGATGCAGCTGCTCAAAGGGCACTGGAAGTCCGCATTAGCGCGAGTGGATGCTTGGTTCATGTTGCCGCTGGTCGCGGGTGTGGGGTTTGGCATCGCCAGCATGGGGACGTTCATGCACTACATGCTGGAGCATCACTATCAAATCATGATGCCCATTTTCTTCGGACTGATTGCCGCCTCCTGCTGGATGGTGGCCAAGTTGATCGAGCGCTGGGGACCGGCTGAGATTTTTCTGCTGGTTGGAGGAACCATTCTGGCCTTCTGGATGGTCCGGCAGCCGGGGTTGTCGCATCCTCCGGATCAACTCTGGTACATCGTGATGTGCGGGTTCATCGGAATTTGCGCGCTCATCCTGCCCGGCATCAGCGGCTCGTTTCTATTGATCATTCTAGGGAAGTACCACGATCTGACGGGAGTGATCGACCGGGCCACAAAGTTCAATTTGACGGGGGACGATTTCTCGGTGCTGGTGGCCTTTGCGATTGGATGTGCACTGGGTCTGATTGGTTGCAGTAAATTTTTGAAGTGGCTGCTGGAGCATCACGGTTCTGCAACAATGGCGGGGCTGTGTGGTTTCAAAATCGGGTCGCTCTATAAAATCTGGCCCTTTCAGGTCGATGTGACCCCGGAAATTCAGGAGTTCAAGCACAAGGACTTTCAGCCGGTGTTTCGAGACATTCCGTTGGACGTTCACTTCTGGCTGGCTATTTTTCTGGTCATTTTTGTGGCTGTGGCCATGTTGTGGCTGGAACACTTTGCCTTGCGGCGGGCCCGACAGGTGGTTCACGACGATCCCGGTTCGGAAACGCCATCAGACGCACGAAAATAGAGAGAGCTTTCTTCAACGGAAGATTTGTGTTCACTTCGCCCACCCGCCTGGATGAGCTACGATTTCACTGGCTGGTCGATAAGCACCTTTCAGGTCAACATCTTTCTGCGAGACTGGTCGGCCTGCAGAGAGGTTCGGCTTGTGCACGTTACATGCATATTATTGACCAGCGACAGCAACTCATCGCGCCGTGGAACGTGGTCTGTGTGGGATTCATCCGCACTCAACCAGTTTGGTCGACCATGTGCCCGCGCCGGAAGGTTTCACCTACTGTAAAGAGGGTTTCACCTGATGAAAGGCTGAATGCTGCGAGGCAAGTTCGCGACAAGATTTACAAAAACGCTCTAAAGCATCGAGAAATCATTCATGTTATGGGAAATTGAAGTTCAACCAGTGGCAGGGGAAATTGACCGGGAAGGAGCGCGGATTCTCAAAGAATCCCAGTCCCGCCGACTCCATTCCATCCGGCAGGTCCAGGCAGCCCGTTCCTTTCTGGTGGAAGGGGATCTGCAACCTGCGCAACGGGAGCAGGCGGCTCGTTTGCTCAGTGACCTCGTTGTGGAAACCACGATCACCCGGGCACTGCCTGCAAGCCGGGACGAAACCGATCCGCGTCATCTGCTGAATGTCCTGTACAAGCCGGGTGTGACCGACAACGTGGGCCAGACGGCGGCCAAGGCGCTGCAGGATCTGGGGCTCGCCGTGACTGGTGTGGCCACAACCCGAAAATACTGGATCAACGCTGATGCCAGCCAAGAGGATGTGACTCGGCTGGCAAACCGTGTCCTGTCCAACGACTCGGTCGAACGGGTGCTGGCAGGTCCGTTGTCATTGCACAGTCTGGCGATTGGTTCGGACTATGATTTCAAATTGCAGCACGTTGCCCTTCGCGACATGGACGATGCCGGGCTGATGAATCTCAGCAAGGATGGCCAACTCTATCTGAGTCTGGCAGAGATGCAGACCATCCGCCAGCACTTTCGGGACCAACAGCGCGATCCCACGGACATCGAACTGGAGACCATTGCCCAGACATGGAGCGAACACTGTTCGCACAAGACTCTGGCGGGCCGGATTGCCTATTCCGATGACTCCGGGGAACGGAATTTTACGAACATGCTCAAGGAGACGGTCTTTGCAGCCACCCAGCGTATCCGTCAGCACCTGGGAGAAAATGACTGGTGTGTCAGTGTGTTTAAAGACAATGCCGGGGTCGTGCGTTTTGACGAAAAGAACGATGTCTGCATCAAGGTCGAAACACACAACCATCCTTCCGCGCTGGAACCTTATGGCGGAGCCAATACCGGTTTGGGGGGAGTCATTCGTGATCCGCTTGGAACCGGCCTGGGAGCCAAGCCGGTCTGCAATACCGATGTTTTCTGCTTTGCTCCGCCGCAAACTCCATTTGATGATCTGCCGCAAGGAGTTCTGCATCCGCAAACCGTGATGTCCGGCGTGGTTTCCGGCGTGCGTGATTATGGCAATCGCATGGGAATCCCCACGGTGAACGGTGCAGTCTTCTTTGACGACCGTTATCTGGGGAACCCGCTGGTCTATTGTGGAAACGTGGCCATTCTGCCGCGTGGGATGAGTGAAAAACACGTTTTGCCCGGTGATTTGATTGTGGCTGTCGGCGGACGCACCGGTCGCGACGGCATTCATGGAGCAACGTTCTCCTCGGCGGAATTGACCCACGAAAGTGAAGAGCTGTCTGGCGGGGCAGTCCAAATCGGCAATGCCATCACCGAAAAAATGGTGATGGATGTCCTGCTGGCAGCGCGCGACCGCAGGCTGTTTCGTGCTGTCACCGATTGCGGAGCGGGTGGATTCAGCAGTGCGGTAGGGGAGATGGGGGAAGAAACCGGCGCGGAAGTCTGGCTGGAACAAGCCCCATTGAAGTACAGCGGTCTGTCTTATACGGAAATCTGGATCAGTGAGGCCCAGGAACGGATGGTTCTGGCGGTTCCTCCGGAAAATTGGGAAGAATTCCATACGCTGTGTGCTTCAGAAGGAGTGGAAGCCACTGTCATCGGCAAGTTCACGGAGACTCAACGACTGGTGCTGAAGTATGACGGTCAGCCGGTCGGTGAACTGACCATGGAGTTTCTGCACAATGGCCGTCCGCCCGTGGTCCGGGATGCCACTTATCAACCTGTCCGAACGAAGCCGTTCCGATTGCCCTCCACATCTTTGAACCTGGGGGAGACGCTCAAGAAAATTCTTTCGTCATTGAATGTCTGCTCGAAAGAAAGCATTATCCGGCAGTATGACCATGAGGTGCAGGCAGGGAGTGTCATCAAGCCCTTGGTGGG
>Ga0182745_1005767_pt1 | contig 10054 bp, 10 predicted proteins | sample eDN3rd30CKraftBY_FD_128523 | JGI IMG/M metagenome (GOLD analysis project Ga0182745, IMG submission 128523) | Enriched backyard soil microbial communities from Emeryville, California, USA - eDNA 3rd pass 30_C Kraft BY (version 2) (version 2) | ecosystem: Environmental > Terrestrial > Soil >... | reverse complement strand
GGGGCCCACCAGCGGACGCCGGGGCTCGCGGGTGGGCGCGAAGGCATGGAGCACCAGCTGCGCGGGCAGGCCCTTCACGCCCTGGAGCGACGCGGTGACGAAGGCGCCCAGCTCGCTGTACTCCACCTTGCCGTCGCCGTTGATGTCGGCCGCGCCCATGAGGCCGGAGCGGGCCACATGGCTGAAGACACCGGCGCGGATGCGGGACCACTCGTGCGTCTCGCCGTCGTCGCTCTCCGCGAACACGGCGCCCACGGTGGGGCGCGTGGCGAGCTGCTCGCGGGCGAGCATGCTGCGCAGCTCGGCCAGCACCGCCGCGTCCGTCTGGCCGCCGCGGCTGCCCACGACCCCCGAGGCGCGGCACGCGTCCACGATGACATGGACGTAGTCCGCGCCGAGCGGGTCCACCACGTCCGCGTAGAGACTGGCTTTGTCCAGACGTCCGCCCGCGAGCGTGAAGTACGCGCGCCCGGCCTCATCCGTGTTGCCGTGACCCACGTAGACGAGGAGCACGTCCGTCTGTCGTCCCTGCTCCTGGTCCACGAGGTTGGCCGCGCGCAGCCGCGCCACCTCGCGCTTCACCTCGTCGAGCGTAGGGGGGCGGGCGCCGGCGAGCGCGGGCCGGGCCGTGGCGAGGGTCGCCTCGTCGGGGGCCACCAGCAGCGTCGTCTCCACGCCCAGGCGTTGCAGCGTCTCCGCCCACAGGACGCCGTCATCGTCGGCGAAGCGCAAGGACGGGAGTGATGGGTCGTCGCTCCCGTTGTGGGCGATGACGAGGGCGCGGCGGACCACGGTTTCGGCCGAGGCACCTCGGGCCAGCAGCAGCGCCGCGGCTCCGAGGAGCGCTCCCAGCGTTTTCATCGCCCTTCCTCTACCCTCACTGACTGCCTGAGCACCACCGTGCCCTCGGCCTGTTCACCGCGCAGGGTCGCCATGGACTCGGACGGGCTGCGCGCGAAGACGGCAATGACTTCCACGACGCCCGCAATCTCTGGCATGGGGACCGTCAGCTCGAGGGGGGCTTCGTTGCCCGGGCCGCCCGACAGGGCGAAGGGACCGGCCGTCACCTCCGCGTTCTTGACGCCGCGAACCTGGACCGCGACGTGGGTGAAGGGAGGTTGGCCGCCAGCGGCGAAGGCCAGCATGGCGCCGGCGCGGCAGGCATCGCCCGCGTGCAGCTCGCGCAGGGGCTGGCCGGGCGTGGCGCAGAAGATTCGCAGCGCGGCGCCAGGGGACGGCGTGCCGTCACCCCGCGAGACGAACTCGCCGGGGACGTGGGTGGTGGTGGGGATGAGCACCACCGCGAGGAGGACGGCAGCCAGGGCACCTCCCAGCAGGGCGAGGGAGGACCAGCGCGAGGGGGCCTGCTCCGGGGCCGCCGCGGCCAGGGCGGCCTCCAGGCCCGCTTGTGAAAGGGCTTGCAGCTCCATGAAGGACGGCGTGTCGAGCTGACCATGTTCGAGGCCGCGGTGGGCCTGGGCCCAGCGCTCATAGCGCGCGCCACAGCGCTGGCAGCGGTGGGCGTGGCGCAGCAGGCGGGTGGCCTGTGGGGACGAGAGGTCCCCCAGCGACCACCGGGGCAGGCTGGCGTCGATATGTCTCTCGTACCACCTCATGAGGGCATGCTCCCGATTGCGCACAGGGCGAACGAGGCCAGGAGGACGCCCAGCTCCATCCGCCCGGGGGCGGACGACGTGTCCAGCCAGCCCGAGGACTGCAGATGCTCCGTGAACCGCGTCCGCAGCCGCCGCTCACGCACCCGGACTTCGCCTCGGGTGAGCTGGAGTCTCTCCGCGGCGGACTCCTGCGAGAGTCCTTCCACGAAACGGAGCTGCGCCAGGGCGCGGCCTTCCTCCGTCAGCGTTTCGAGGAAGCGGCGGACCAGGTCGCGTACCTCCGAGCTCAACGCCTCTTCCTCCGGCGAGCGGCCCTCGGTGGGCAGGTGTGTCAGCTCCGGCGCGTCGTCCAGGGGGATGGCTTCGCGCGACACGCGCCCCGACGCGCGCATCAGGTCGATGGCCGTCGAGCGCGCCACCGAGAGGAGGAAGCCCAGGTAGGGGCGCACCCCGTCATAGGCCTGCCGCATGTTGGGCCGGAAGGCCCTGACGAACGTCTCCTGATGGGCGGCGTCCAAATCGAGCGCGGACAGTGCCACCGTCCGCGTCCCCCCTTCCGAGCCCACCGCGAACCTTCGCGAGAGATAGCGGAGCACCTCTCGCGAATAGGTCCGGTACACCTGTGTGAGGACGGACGTCTCCCCCCGGCGGAAAGCCTCCAAGACGGCCCGGTCGTTCCCTGGCAGCACGGTTGCTCCGTCCCTTGCGAGCCGGCCCGAGCCCGATGCCCGGCCGTCCGTCATCCCTTCAAGAGGGGATACGGAGTGAGGTCGCAAAATGGGTCGCGCCTAATAACGCCATCAGGCGCATTTCATTGCGCGGCCGTTTGGCGATTCCCGCCTGGGATGGGCAAAGGCCATACGGGGTACAGGGCCACCCAGGCCTCGCGGACGCGGTCGTGCAGCGTGAGGAGCGCGGCCGTGTCCAGTCCCTGGGCGGGAGCTGGGGAGGACGCCCACCATGCAAAGTTGAAGAGACAGGCGACGGCGTTGGCCTGAATCAGCGCTTGAAGCCGGGGCAGGCCGCCTCCGCTCTGCTTGAACAGCGCCAGTCCTTGGCTCTCCAGGGGACCCAGCGTGGTGTCCGGACCGCGGTACTCCGGGCCGTACCATGCCTCGATGAATCGAATGGGGCCTTGGATGTGACGATTGAAGGTGTCCAGGTCCTCGGCGGGGACCCACAGCTCCTGGTGGAGGCTGTTGCCCACGGTTTGCACGGTGAAGCGCGAGAGAGAGTCCGCATCCACGTCGAAGGTCGTGACGAAGCCCGCGTGCCCGGAGCCCGCGTCCGGCGTGTTCCAGTCCCGGGCAATCTGCCGTGCGTATCCGGCATTCAGCACCGGGTAGAAGATGGGCTGGTCCGGGAGCCGGGGCGGGAACGCCGAGCAGCCGCTGTCGAGGATGAGCTGTGCCTCATTGAGACCGACTGGGCGGTACAGCGTGAGGGTCTTCGACATGGGGCGGTCTCCTTCGTTCGGGCTGTGTGTATCGCAGCAAGGCAGGTCGCTGACGAACTACGCGCACGGTCGACGCGAGCAGGAGAGCGTTGCTGACGTAATCAACGCGCCGTCTCTCACTCTGGAGGGGTCATCCGCGTCCGTTTAGCGCGAAGAGGAAAATCAGAGCAGAATCAAAGGGATAAGGGCAGCCGAGCAGGCATGCTCTCCGGAACGAGGTGGCTGGGAGCACTCTTTCGGGACGAAGAAGAGCACTCCGAGGACGAAGGTTGCAGAGGGGCTGCGCGCGCTCGTATCGGCAGAGGACATCCTGGAGGCCGCGCGTCGGCTGGGGGCGTTGCAGCGCCAGCGCAGGTGGACATGGTGGCCCTGGTGGAGTCCACCGTGGCCGCGGTGATGCCCATGCCCGGTACGCAGACGACGGCTTTCGCCAGCTACCTGGCGCTCACCGGGGAATGCTGTCACCCAGCGCCTTCTTTGAGAGATTCAGTCAAGACTTCGAACAGTTGATGCGCGAGGTGGCGAGCCGAGCCATCCTGGCAGTGCGCGTAGCCGCCGGCGAGGACAAGCCCTTCATCGAGTTGGGGGCGCTGCTGGAGGAATTCGCAGACGTAAAGGTAGCCAACTCCACGTGCCAACTGTTGCAGCGGTTGGCGGCGGGTTGGGCGCCGTCCACCAGCGAGGCGAGGCCGGCGGCCTTCAAGTGGCACGTGTGGTGTCTCTGCGCGACGAGTTACCGGGTGGCCAACGGGGTGGCGCCTCAGCGCACTCAGGACACGCGCGCACTGCCCGAGGAGGCGCTGGCGCCCGGCACGCTCATCCTCATGGACCTGGGGTACACGGACACCGGCCGCTTCCTCGACGCGATTGAGGCCGGAGCCCACTTCTTGGTGCGACTGAAGGCCCAGCATGCCCCGAAGGTGCTGCGGTGCACGTGGGCAAGGGTGAGCGCGTCCGGGCGTGTGGCCTGCGTCTGACAGGCGCGCTACTGATGGGAGTCCTCCAGGCCGATGGCGGGCGTCATCGACGTGGAGGTGCCGTCATGCGCGCTTGGCGAGCAGTACGCCGTCCTGATGCGTTCCGTGGGCATGTTGGAAGAACTCGCGAATTTCGAAGAAGCGCCCCCACTTCTCGCGGATGTACGGAGTTGTGTAGAACGTATGCATGTTCTGGAAGGGAGAGGGCATGTAGCGCAGGACCACGCGTTCGGCTGGCATTGGCTGCTCAAACCATGAGGGGGGCACCGGGTTGGTGGCCGACTCCACGCTCCTGTATGGGTGGTTGGTGAGATGTTGCCGAATCGGGTTGGCGGGATCCTTCAGCCCATCCCATGTGCGTTCGGTGTGCAGTGAAATGAACGCAATGCCTCCTGGCTTCAGAACGCGGCGAAACTCTAGCAGCCACGACTCCTCGAACTCGTCCATGTGGGTAAAGACAGAGCCACAGAAGACGAGGTCGATGGATGCATCCGGAATGGGGAGTGACGGGACGATGCTGTTCTGGAAATAGAACCCACGCGGAGGCAGGTACTTGTTCATCCACCGGACGGCGTTCGAATAAAGGTCGGTGCCGTAGACTTCTGCGTTCGGCGAGTGCGCGATGAAGTGTCGAAGCACACGGCCCGACGAACACGCGAAGTCCAGGAAACGGAAGTTCGAGTCTGGAGCAACCCCCGATGACTCCAGTAACCCACGAAGAAAGAGGTAGTCGCTCAGGCCATTGAGCCAATAGCTGACATGCTGCTCACCGAAGTAGTGGGCGCGGTCTTCCGTGCGCGGCAGAGGCGCGGTATCTGCCGAGACGAACGCCTGGAGTTTCTCTTCGGAAAGGGCGTGCAACAGCTTGGTCTGGATGGTGCCGTCATCGCCGAAGAGACCGCGGAGAACCTGGCTGACAGGCTGCTCGCCATGTTGGGTGCGCAAGAGTTCCGCAACGGGGGGGAGGGCCTCGCGCAGTGGCCGGTCCGGGAGTGTCCACACCGCACTGGTGGGGTCCGGAGCAGCCGGCGCGACCGGTTGGGGCTCAGGGGGAGGCAGCCAAGGCTTCAATCGATGGATGACTTTACGAGCTGCGGATCTTACCAGGGGCTTGAGGCGCTTGGTCATGATTCTCCGGGGCCGTTCGAGTATGGCCATCGGTTCCTCGCTCTACTCCGGTTGAGGTAAAGGGGGGAGTTTCTTGCCAATCTGTAATGGCCAAGCGACTGCAAGCACTCCACCTGGGACCCGGCTGCTACCGCGCCCCGGCTCAAGAGGTTCGCTACTTCCTCAGCGCTCCCAGTGGCCCGACTCGATCCGCCGAGGTACGAATAAGGCCATGAGGAAAAGCGTTGGGCGGCCGGTGATCCCGTCAGAACGCCGTGCCGTCCACCCGCTGCCCAGGCGAAGCCTCGACTCCAGGTGACAGCCGCGTATGTGGCACCCAGGTCCCGGTGGCGCTCCCATCCGGGCTCCGGTTGTAGGAGATACCCTTCGTCGTGTCCTGATAGCCCGCGCTGTCCTGCACGGTGTTGTCCGGCCGCACCAGGTACACGGTGTCGCCGCTGCTGCCTTGATTGACGCCCCGGTTGAAGTACAGCCCGCCGCCCGAGGCGAACGTGGCGTTCGTCGCGCCCACGGGCACCGCCGTCGGACCCGAGTACACGACATACGCCTTGCCCGGCTGAATCATCGTCCCGGGAGGGAACTCATGCCGGGTGGGGTCGATCCCCGCTTGCGAGTTGGCGTCGTGAAGCTTCCAGCCGCCGAGGTCCACCGCCGTGGTGCCCGCGTTGACCAGCTCGACGAACTGCTGGTCGTAGTCCGGCGTCGTCGAGCCCGGGATGTCACGCGTCTGGGGCAGGTACTCGTTGATGAACACCGGGTACTGCGTCCCGCCGTCCCCCGTGCCGCCAGTGCCCGACTTGCCGAAGTTGAAGCGGCTGATGATGGGGTAGTGGTCGGACGTGGTGTAACGGTAGCTCGGAATCGTCGGACGCAGCACCGTCGTCGAGTTGGGGATGTAGTTCGCCCACAGCTCGTTGGAGACGAGCTGATGGTCGATGAACGTGCTCCGGCTCGCCGTGCTGCCCACGCCTGCCAGGGACAGGGCCTCGGTGGTGAACGCGTAGCGGGCCGTGTCGCTGACGAAGTTCTGGTACGGCGACGCGAACCTCCAGCCAGTGGCCGGATTGGTCGCGGTGGACTCGTCCACGTCGTCATTCCAATCGCCAATCACCATGACCCGCTGCGTGGGCAGGCGCACGTCCAGGTAGTCCTTGAGCGCCCTGCCCGCGGACAGGCGCCGCGCGTAGTCCTGCTCGCCTGTGTATGCCTTCATGTGCAGGACCAGCGCCGTCACGTCCACCGTGGAGCCATCGCGCTGGACGCGCAGGTCCACCCGGAGCGGGGGGCGCCCACCGAAGTCGTAGCTGGAGCTCAGCAGCACCACGTCCGCCCGCAGCACCTGCACCACGTCCGACTTGAACAACACGCCCACCTTCTGGTCGTTGGCCCCGTAGTAGGTCGTCCCCGACGACACGCGCGAGCCGTCGTCCGCGAGGAAGCCGTCGTACCCCGGGAGCCGCGCCTTCAGCTCGTTGAACTGGGCCGTGCTGACGATCTCCGCCAGGCCCCAGAAGTCCACGCCCGCGTCGGCGATGACGGCGTGCACGTTGGTCAGCTGCAGCGGGTCGTCGTTCGGGCCGTTGATGGGGTCCCCGAACCACTCGATGTTCCAGTTCGCCACCGACAGCGGGAAGCTCGTCTCCGGCCCACCGTCGGGCAACGTGGGCCCACCGTCGGGCAACTCTCCGGGGGCCAGCACCTGGAGCCCGAGCTGGACCTCTGCCTTGGCGCCGTGGGCGTCATGGACACGCAAGGTGACGGGGTATGTGCCTCGCCCTGCGGCTGGCCGCTCAGCACCCCATCCGGCGTCAGCGAGAGGCCCGTGGGCAGCGAGCCCTCCACCACCTCCCATTGCAGGGGCGGGCGCCCGCCCGTGGCGGCGAGCACGTGCTCATAGCTGCCGCCCGCGGTGGCCGCGGGGAGCGCGTCGCTGATGACCTCGGGCCGCGCCCAGATTTTCAGCGAGTACGTGCGCACGTTCTCGGCGCCGTTCGCATCCCGCACCGTCACCGTGAGCGGGTAGTCACCCGCCTCGGTGCCCGGCCCGACCAGCCGTCCCTCTCCCGTATAGAAGGAGAAGCCCGGCGGGGGCGGCGTCACCTGGTAGCGCAGGGGGGGCTCGCCCCCGGTCGCGGTGAACATCGCCTCGTAGGCGAGCCCCACCGTGGTGGGGGACAGCTCGACGGCGGGCAACTGCGGCACGCCAGAGGTTCCGCGCCCATCGGAGCAGGCGCACAGCAGGGTGAGGACGGCGAGCATCCCCGCCATTCGGGCTGACGACATGTCCGCGGGCTCCAGCGCGGGCTTCGAGGAGAGGGGCCCGCGAAGCGGGCACTCTAGCCTCGGCCCGCACTGGCGTGCACGAGGCAATGGCCACCGTCATCGCGCGTGTTTCACCTCAAGGAAGCGCGGAAGGTTTTGCGCTCCCGGGCAGGCGTGGAGTGGAATGGCGGTCTCAGGGGGGGACGTCCGCCCCAACGGAGGACACAGCACATGGCCAACAAGTGGGACAAGCAGCTGATGGACTTCCTCAAGCGCACCGGTGACGAGCTCAAGCGCACCACCGATGACCTCCGAGGAGAGGCGCAGCGTTTGCTCAAGGAAGTGAAGGACCCGCAGAACCAGGCCAAGGTGAAGGAGGGCCTGGAGCAGCTGCGCACCTGGGCCGCCAGCACCAGCAAGGTGGCGGCGGAGAAGATTGAAGTCGCCGTGCGCCAAGTCGAGGGCGCCGTCGAGCGCGCCTTCAAGGCCGACGAGGGCGCCGAGCAGGCGGCCCCTCCGCGCTCCGCTCCCGAGAAGACCGGGCCCGCCGCGGAGACGAGGGCCACCACCAAGGGCGGCGCCTCCCGTCCCGCCGCCAAGAAGGGGGGGGCCAAGTCCATTGGCCGCAAGAAGCCCGCGGCCAAGGGGGCCACGACGAAGACGGCCAAGAAGGCCGCGCCGGGTTCCAAGAAGACCATTGGCCGGACGAAGAAGCCGGCGGCGAAGCCCACCGCCTGAGCGTGAAGTTCCGCTCCACGTGAACTCGCCTGCCTGGGGGCCGTCAGGTTTCCTTTGTTCTTCTCGCTATTTGGAACGCCCTGCGGCGCGTGAGATAGTGCGCGGCGTGGCCGGGTCCAACGACAAGAGTGGAATCCAGACGGAAATCGGGCAGGACGTCATCGACGCGGCGGTGCGCAGCGTCGAGCGTCGCGGGAATGCAGAGGGCGAAGTGACCGGCGCCGAGGCGGGAGCCGAAGCGCCCCCATCCCCTGAGGAGGCGCCTCCCGCCGCGGCCGAGTCCGCGCCGGACGATGTGGCGGCGCTCCGCCAGCAGGTGGAGACGCTCCAGGCGCAGCTCGAGCTCAGCCAGGCCAAGGGCCGTGAGATGATGGAGCGCCTGCGCGAGGCCCACGAGCGTGCCAAGGAGGCGCAGGAGCGCACCCTGCGTCACGCCGCGGACCTGGAGAACTACCGCAAGCGCGCGCAGAAGGAGAAGGAGGAGGTCCAGCGCTTCGGCGTGGAGAAGCTGCTCAAGGACCTGCTCCCCGTGGTGGACAACCTCGACCGCGCGCTCGAAGCGGCGACGAAGTCACCGGACCTGGACAGCTTCGAGAAGGGCGTGGCCATGACGCGCAAGTCCTTCGAGGACGCGCTCGGCCGCCACGGCGTGAAGGGCTTCAGCGCCAGGGGGCAGCCGTTCGACCCGCGCGTGCACGAGGCCATCCAGCAGGTGGAGACCGCGGAGGTCCCCGCCGGCCACGTCGTCCATGAGGTCGTGCGCGGCTTCTTCCTCAACGACCGGCTGGTGCGCCCGGCCATGGTCGTCGTCGCGCGCGCGCCCACGGCGCCCGCAGTGACGAGCGAGCCCGGCGCAGCCGCTGAATCCGCCACCACCGATACCGGGGCGCCCGCCGCGCCCGAACAGACCGAGAACTCTTCTGGGGGGAGCCAGTAACCAACATGGGCAAGGTGATTGGAATCGACCTTGGGACGACCAACTCGTGCGTCGCCGTCATGGAGGGCGGCGAGCCCGTGGTCATCCCCAACAGTGAAGGCAGCCGGACCACGCCTTCCATGGTGGGCTTCACCGACTCCGGTGAGCGCCTGGTGGGCCAGATTGCCAAGCGGCAGGCCATCACCAACCCGGAGAACACCGTCTTCGCGGCGAAGCGGCTCATCGGCCGCAAGCTCGACTCGGCCGAGGCGAAGAAGGCCATCGGCGTGTCGCCCTTCAAGGTGGCCGCCAGCCCCAACGGCGACGCGTGGGTGGAGATTCGCGGCAAGGGCTACAGCCCGCCGGAGGTCTCCGCCATCGTCCTGATGAAGATGAAGCAGACGGCGGAGGACTACCTCGGTGAGCAGGTCTCCGAGGCGGTCATCACCGTCCCCGCCTACTTCAACGACAGCCAGCGCCAGGCCACCAAGGACGCGGGCCGCATCGCGGGCCTCAACGTCCTGCGCATCATCAACGAGCCCACCGCGGCGGCCCTGGCCTACGGCCTGGACAAGGTGCAGGAGGGCAACACCGAGCGCATCGCCGTCTACGACCTGGGCGGCGGCACCTTCGATATCTCCATCCTGGAGCTCAACGCCGGCGTGTTCGAGGTGAAGAGCACCAACGGCGACACCTTCCTTGGCGGTGAAGACTTCGACTCCAAGCTGGTCGAATGGCTGGCCGACAAGTTCAAGGCCAAGGAAAACATGGACCTGAAGACCGACAAGCTCGCTCTTCAGCGCCTGAAGGAAGCGGCAGAAAAGGCGAAGATCGAGCTTTCGAGCACCGCCAGCACCGAAATCAACCTACCCTTCATCACCGCCCGTATGGAAGGCGGCAGCACCACCCCGCTGCATCTGGTAGAAACGGTGACGCGCGCCGACCTCGAAAAGATGGTCGC
>Ga0182745_1005762_pt1 | contig 10061 bp, 7 predicted proteins | sample eDN3rd30CKraftBY_FD_128523 | JGI IMG/M metagenome (GOLD analysis project Ga0182745, IMG submission 128523) | Enriched backyard soil microbial communities from Emeryville, California, USA - eDNA 3rd pass 30_C Kraft BY (version 2) (version 2) | ecosystem: Environmental > Terrestrial > Soil >... | reverse complement strand
GGAGTGCCTTCGGGTGATGGGTGGATTATCCATATCAACTGATTTTTTGTCAAGAGGAGCGGGAAGGAACACGCATTCCTCCCACCTCTAAAGAGGTGGGTTTCCTGCTAATTTTTTATGAATTTCCTCGCCATCGAGGCTTGAAAAACGGCGATTGTAGGGCAGCCTTTGCAAATTTGCCTTGAGAATACGCTTTTTCGTCTTTCCTAGAGTCTAAGCGAATGCTAAAACTGGGATAGTCCGACTTGTTTGCCGATAGGAAGGTGTGTCAGACCCCGGCAATACGTGTCCTCCACACGATTCTCCCCCCTTTGCCGACCCAGCAATTAACGCTGACGATGACACCCTCGGCGAACGGTGGCGCTAGCCACCCATGTTCCCCCGCGCCCTTGATTTTCGTCCGAACGGGCCGGTCATCGTTCTAGGACCAGGTGCCCTTGCGCCTGGGCTCTGGCACGTACCCAGGTGGAGAAGAACATGCCTATTTCATCAGGATGAAACTCCATCTGATTCGGGAACAGGTAGACCAGTCATTCTAAAGAGCCAATTGAATTCGAACATTTGACTCAAGTTTTGACGGATTCAATCCATCGAAACATCGATTTCATTGCTTCCAAACCACTCTTTTTTGCTCTGACAGGTCATTGAGTACGATGAATTCGCGCCGACTCTGGCCGCTCGGGCGAGCGGCGAATCGTTGTTTCGTTCGATGGCATCGTTTCACCGCGGGCTGTCCACACATCAGAGCGGATTGATCCAAGTCCAGCCATGCCTGGGTGAGCCTTCCGCATTCGGAACGCCGCGTACCCGGCCCCAGAAGCGGGCGATGGGAGCCCCTTTCAACCGAACAACGGAATCGCCACCCAACCTCGACTCAACAGCATATCCTTCGAATCCAGAATTTTGCGCCTGCTGTTTTAAGCAACATCCTGATCAGGGGGTTACGTCGCGAATGAGAACCTTGGGCCTCGCTCAGTGGCTCTTGCTCCTTACCGGTTTGGCGGCGAGCGGAGAATCGTTCTTTTTATGGTGGGATTCTCGAACCGACGTGTATACGGATAATGCATACGTAGTCGGCAATATCACGCCGATCTCGTCGAAGGTGTCAGGACAAGTCGTCGCCCTGTTCGTCGATGACAACATGATCGTGCAGCCGGGGGACCCGATCGCGCAGATTGACCCGGTCGAGTTTCAGATTGCCGTGGATGAGGCCCTTGCCGACTATCAACAGGCGGGGTTCTCAGCCGACGCGGCCGACGTCACCACGCATTACACCACCGACGACCGGCAATCGCTGCTGCTCGCCGCCGAGGCCACGCGGGCCGAGGCCGACCAGGCGGTGCGGGCCGCGATGGTCGCCGTGCAGACGCACACGAAGCTGCACGAGAAGGAAACGCAAGCGCTCAAGGCGCTCGAAGCCCAGATGCCAGGGCTACTCGCCATCCAGCGCAATGCGAAATATTACTACGACCGATTCAAGAGCCTGGCCGAAAGTGGCGATGTTTCAGTCCAGGACTTCAACAATCGCGAGGCGGATTTCCGCGAGGCGACCGCCAAGGTTGAATCCCTCCGCAGCGATATCAGTGGAGCCGAGCGGCAGGTTCTGGCCAGCGAGTTGCAACTTCAGGAAGCTCGCGTGCGACTGGAGCAGAGCCGCAAGGCCCTGGCGAATACCGACGCGACGGTGGGCCGGGCCAAGGCCGAACAAATGCAGTTGACCGTGGCGGCCGACAAGGCCCTGGCTCTGCGAAACGAGCAACGCCTGGCCGAGGCCAAGCTCAGGCAGGCCAAGCTCAACCTGAGCAACACGCTCATCCGCGCTCCCAGGGCCGGCGTGATCAGCCGACGTACCATCCAGGTGGGCAAGACCGTCAAGGCCCACGAACCGTTTCTCAGTATTGTTCCGCTCGACTTCGACAACGTTTGGATCGTCGCCAACCTAAGGGAACAGCAAATGCCCCAGGTTCGCGTGGGTCAACCGGTCAAGGTTACCGTCGATGCCATCAAGGGAAAAGAATTCGATGGATGGGTGGAAAGCGTCGCGGGGGGTTCCGGGGCCGTCTTCTCGCTGTTCCCGCCGGATAACGCCACCGGAAACTTCGTGCGCGTCGTCCAACGGCTTCCCGTCCGCGTGCGATTCGCCGACAAGGAAAACTTTCAAAACCGAATCCGGCCCGGCATGTCCACACGCATTACAATTGACACAACACGTTATGTTCGTAAAAGCACTCATGCCTGGTGAGTGAGATCGTGCTCCGATGACAAGTGAGGCGAGGCGAGTTCATGAAACCAAGTTCTCTTCAGCCAATGCGGTTCCGGGCTGTGCGGCCGGTCCCCTTGGCTTTGACGCTGGCCATCCTGGTGTTGATTCCAATCGCGTTGACGCGTCGGAACGCTCAGGCCGCCTCCCCCACCGCTCCTGAAGAGACCGCTCCAGGTGAGAACCTTTCTTCCACGCCGCCCGCGAATCGCGAGGGGCCAACGGCGACCTTGCTCGGTACTCGCCCCACAAGGCACATGGCCGAAAGCTCGGATACCGAACCGGCGCAAGTGCCCTACCTGATGAACGAAGGGCCGCCGGCCGTCTTCGTCCCCTTGAACCTTGAGGAGGCGATTCGACGCAGCCTGGCGAACGTGAAGACGATCCAGGCCAATATCGCCGTCCAAACCGCCACCGTCGCTCGCTTTGAAGCGCTGAAGGAATTCGTGCCGCTGGTGAATCTTCCCCAACTCGCGGTCGCCTTCAACCAGTTCAGCGGACCCGGCAAGGTGATGATCTTACCCGACGTGACCGGAGGTGCCCTCCTGGAAGGGAGCCCAGGGCTTCAGCAAGCCGCGCTGAACCGGGCCAACCTCTACTTCCCCTTGACACCTTCGGGTCATATCACCGCCTTGCCAATCGCGGAAGAAGGCATTCACGCGAAGGTCTTGATGGAACAGCTCGTCCGCCGCTCGCAGATGATGCTGGCCATTCAGAATTACTACCAGGCCAAGCAGGTGGAGTACGGCGTGCGCACCGCCCGGCTCGGCGTGGTGCTCACCGAAGAGTCGTTGGCCCTCACCGAACGAAAGCTCCACCAGAAGCAGGTCCACGACGTCGAGCTCACCGAGGCCAAGGTCAACAACAAGAAGGCCCACGTCCTGCTGGCCGACCTGGAGAAAGAGGCCAGAGTCTCTCAGCGCGAGCTGGGGATCGTGCTTCACCAGAGCCGCTTGCTCATCCCCCAGCAATCCCGGATGATCCCCATCCGCCTGGACGACGGCTACCAGTTTGACCTCGCCTATCCCGACGAAGCCGACCTGCGCTGGATGCCGGACTTTCCCGGCACGCGCGAAGAAGCCATCCACCTCGCCAAGCAACAACGCGTTGACGTTCGCCTGCGCGTGGTGGGGTTGCGGATCGCCCGGCTTCAGAAAAAGCGTAATGTGTTGAATCTTTTGGGTGAAGGCCGGCTCCCCGCCGAGCTCGGCTTCAAGAACACCTCGCCCGACCGGAACGGTGGGATCACCCTTGGAGCCATCTTCGGCTCGGCCTACGGGCTCCCTCTGATCGACGTGGGCCTCTGGTCCGGAATCCGGGAGGCAAGGCTCGACGTGGTCCAGTCTCAACTCGAGCTGGAAGATGCGTTGCTCGAGGTCGCCTCGGACGCCGGGAACGCATGGGATCGCTGGCAACAGGCCATCCGTGAGTGGGACCTGAGCGAGGAAGAGCTCAAGCTCAAGCATGAGCTCATGGAACGCATGGAGCGGATGTACGAGCAAAAGCAGGCGATCTGGATTGAAGTGCTCGGAACCCGGGTGAACTTGCTCCAGGCGGACGCGAACCGCTGGACCCAGTGGTACAACCTTCAGCTTGCCCGATTCAACGTACTCCGGGCCACGGAACAGTTGCTCGACTACGTGGAGCGAAAACGGATCACCTCGCTGACGGCCTTCCAGAAGCCCCCATCGGAGAAACTCAACGAGCGCTGGCTTCCGTGGCTTGCGTCGAAGAAGAGCACGCGTCCCCCAGGCGTGACCAAGGAGGGTCATCAGCATGCGAACCACTGACCAGACGTTCGACACGGCAACGGCTCATCCCAACGTCGCGATCGATCGGCCCACGCTCCGACGAAACCCGGCCCCGCTGCTTCGAGTCGCGGCCTGCCTTCTCCTTGGAGTGGCTTCGACCTCGTACGCACAGTCTCCCTTCTCGCAGCCCCCTTCCCGAAGCGGCGCGTTCACCCTGCCGGATCCGCCGGTCGGCTCGCGCACCGGCCCAGGGATCGGGCGGATGGAGGGTGCCCGAATTCAGGCGAACCCCGGCCTTCTCCCTTTGCCCTCGGCAACGGAGTCTCAATCGCCAGCGAACCTCAACGGATCTAGCACGAACCTACCCGCGATTCCAGGGGAGACGGCTCCGCTGACCGGCACCAAAACGACGCTGGAACCACGCGAGCTCCCCCCCGCCCCCACGGTCATGCCCCCGCTCTCAAACGATGGGACGGGCCCCGTTCCGCGCTCCGCTCCACTGGTGCTCAAGTCGGGACTCACGGCGACGATACGCGTCTGTCAGTTCCTCCCAGCCGACGGGTTCACCTCGGGTGAACGACTTCTCAACGGTAAACCGGCCATTCAGCCAGGCGACTGCTTCCTCGCCGAAGTCATCCACCCGTGCCCCCCCTACCCGATCCTCGTCGGCGGCACCGTGACCGAAATTACCGAGCCCCGCCGGTTCGGCAAACCGGGCTATGTCAGCATCAAGATGACCCAGCTCGTTTATGAACAGGAAGGGAGCGCCGGTTATGCCCCCTGGCGCATGGAGCTGGCCGACCGCCGTTTCTCCACCCGAATGCGCAGAGTGCTGCTAACCGCCCTGCTCGGACTGGAAGGAGCGGGGACCGGAGCCAGCATCGGCGCCCAGTTCTCGGGCGGAAACATGGCGTTCATCGGCGGTGGCATGGGCATCGGCACCCTCGTGGGCCTTGGCTACGCCAGCTTTCAGCGCGGGACGGAGGCGAACCTCGAGCCGGGCGATACCTTCGAGGTCGTCGTCGGCACCACCCAATTCCGTCCCATCGCCAGAGAGTGGCAAACCATCCTCTACCCTGCTCAGGATCCCAGCACTCGAAAGAAACACCATAAATGAACACGCCTCAACTCCCTAGACGATCTCCTGTCCAATACTGGGCTCTTCTGCTCCTGACTCTGGCCGTCCCCGCCTGTGATCACGCGAACGCCGCCAAGCCGAATCCGTCACTCCCCCAGGCCTACGTTTCCCACCAGATCGTCCAACCTCAGCTTCAGAAGGTAGCGGCGGAGGTGCAAACCTGGGCGTCCCGACAAACGGACGCCCAGAAGCAGAAGCTCTACGGCCGGGTCGAGGTGCTCCCCCCCGTCCCAACCGTGCAGCCTTACGGCGTGGGAGTCTTTCAGCAGGAAGAGCGACTCCCGGTCATCTGCACCACGGGACCTGGGTGGAAGAGCCTGAAGGTCGAAGAGAAGGAAGAAGCCGCCCAATTGGCGTTTAACTCCATATCCAAACTTCTCGACACCTTGAAGCAGGATCCCACCCTCCAGCCGACCCTGACGATTCAAACGCCGGAGGGGATGGAGCTCGCCTGGATTAACCACCTCGAGCCGAACGGGAAGTACATCCATGGCGAGCAGTGACGGCACGCTCGTGATGGGGCGGCTGACGCGGACTCGCGAGGCGTTGCTCTCGGGACGGCCCATGGTTGCGCTGGTCGCGGTCTTGCTCACGACCGGCGGCCACACGATGAACCTGCGCGAGATGGGGGTCAGCCAGGGCTGGGTGCCGGCCGAGGTTTATTCCCTTCAGTCGGCCTATCTGGCGAGCCTGGCGGTCGGCATGCTGGCCTGCCCCGCGATGGCCCAGCGCTGGTCTTGTCGCCGCCTGGCCGAGTGGGGGCTGGCCCTCTTGATCTTCGGGGCCTTGATGCATGTGATCGAGGCGTGGGCATCACTGGCCGAGTTTCTCGTGGGGCGGGTCCTGGCGGGCCTGGGGGCGGGGATGGTGATCTACTCCACCCCTCACCTGATCGATCGGAGTTGGCGGATCGGCCTGGCGTCGGCCTTTATCCTCTGCCCGGTCGCCGGCCCGGCCATCGTCGCCTTGGCGACCATGTTGTATGAGACGTCGGACTGGCGTTATGGCTTCCTGTTCGAGGGGGTCGCCGCCGCGGTTGGCTTGTGGGCGCTCCTCTCCATGCGAGTGAGCTCGGAGCCCCAGGTTCCCCAGGCACCTCAAGGGTCGGCCCGCTATCTCCCCGGCTTCGTGATCGGTACGGTGGCCCTGATTTACACCCTCCACTGGGGACAGCTTCAGGGCTGGTTGGAAAGCGACGACATCCGCGCGGCCGCGCTGCTCTGTATCACCGCGTATCTCGTTGCGCTCTGGTTGGCCTGGCCTCACCTGAATTGGATCCTGGTAAGAGAAAACGCGATCCGGCTCGGACTGTTCTTCTTCGGAGGCTTTTGCCAATTCTTTCATGGCTATCTAATGAACGTCTACGGAGGGATGATTGTTAACCTGAGCTCCTGGCAGCGCGTTTTGCTGATCTTGCCCTTGCCGGTCGGCATGGCCCTTTCCTTGACACTTCTGCGGCTGCGCTGGCGCTCTCGGCAACTCTCGCTGGGGATCCCAGGCGCGGTCGCTGGCTTGCTGCTAATGGCCCATGGCCTTCACCTTTGCTATCTCTACACGCTGGAATGGCCCTACTGGGATGTGCGCGATGCCGTCGACCTGAACTGGTTCCCCGCGCCAGGGCACTGGGAACTTGCCCCGGCGCGGTTTTTCATGGGGCTCGGCATCGGCCTGATCATGGTGTCGATGGATACGAAAACCAGCCCCGACCCAGAGCGTGAAACCACAGTACGCCCCTACTTGAACATCCTGCAATTCTTTGGTGGGGCGATCGCCGCGGGGATCCTCATTAACTTCCTGATCATCGGCCACAAGCTGCATTACTCCTACTCGGCCGAGCGCGACACCATCCAGGCCGAGGAGCTTTCGCAACGCCTCACCCTATTGACCGAGACTCTCCAAAGCCGAGGCCAGCCCGAGCCCGAACACGCGGCCAAGGTCTTGCTCTTCCGTTTCATCAATTACGAGGCGGATAACCTCGTCTTCGCCTCGATTTACTCCGTCTTCTTCCGAACCACGCTGGGCCTGGCCTCTTCACTCGCCTGTTACTGGATTGGGACCCGGTTTCGCGCGTATCGTCGTAACCGGCGGGCCGCACTCTTTTAGCGGGGGTCGAAGGCAGAGGCGAGTTGGAAGAACCACTGGCACGGGGCAGGGTCGGATGCGAGGATCCCATCGGGCCGACACCGTTCTGAGTGCCTGCTTGTCCTGGGTAACCGCAATCGTCCCGGACGAGCCGGGCGCCCGTCCACGCACCTGTCAAGAGTGAGGTAACTTCGCCATGGACCCTGAGATACCCCATCGCTGGGTGACGCCCGCGGCGAGGAAGTCGCTCGTGCGACGATTCAATCTACCGGACGACCCGCTCAGTCAGGACTGGGGACGGGGGCTGACTCCCTGGCGGACGCTCAACCCCTCCTCCGAGCATTTGCCGGGACGATGCGCGGAAGCGGGGTTTGAAGCGAATCTTCTCGGAGTCGGTCCTATGCGTCGTCGTAGAGTTTCATCGTCACGACGCCATGACCAACAGCCCCACCAGCGCGGAGGGCGGCGGCGAGGAAGATCGCTTCGGCGACCTCCTCCCGCGTCGCCCCGGCCTTCTTGGCAGCGCGGGCGTGCGCCTCGATGCAGTAGACGCACTGGGTCGTGTTCGCCACCGCCAGTGCGATCAACTCGCGGTACTTGCGCGGGATCGCGCCGTCCTCGCGGCCGACGATGCTATTGAGATTGTGCCACGCCTCGAAATCCTTCGGAGCGGACTCCTTCAGGTCTTTCAGACGCTTCGGGTCTTCAGGGCCGTAGTAGTGATCTGACATCGCGAAGCCTCCCGTGAAAAACAATTCATAAGTACACCAGCTTGCAGCTTGCCCAATTCGGCGCCAGGCCGCATAAGTTACACCGTTCCCCTTGTTCCCCAATCCAAACCCACAAGCCATTCTGGCACGCGGGAGAGAGAGGCCTGGATATCATCATCCGTATGGAGGCCTCCGACGACCTCTCGGACTACGATGAGAGTGGCCTGATCGGTTAATTCCCGCCAGGCGTTCAGGGCCTCACGCAATCGGCTAACGAACCAATCGTATTCGCTGAATTGCTGTGAGCCGGCCGTCGTCAAATGACGACCGAGACGACCGCCATCGGGCAGGGTGTAACCGTAAACCTCGAATCGGTCTGCGTGAATGACTAACGGCGGCGGTCCACCGGGAGGAGTGAGCCAGCGAGTGAACAGGTCGCCCATGGACCACGGGTCCGCCCACTCGACGAAATAGAGAACCGGCGGCGACAATGAGTTGGCACGCAGCCGGTCGACGAAGGCATCCACCTCGACGCGGACGCTCGAAGGCCACTGGTCCTTGGACCATTCATCAGGCTCAGAAGTTCGGCGCGTACCAGCCCACTCTCGCAGACGCAGTAACGCTACGTCTGCCGCGATACCGCCAAGTTTCGCAATCGTGATCCGTTGAGTCGCCAAGTGGTCCTTCCTTACGATGAACGGCAGTTCCTCCTGCTACATTAGAACCCATCACGATAATTTATCGTGACTTGTTCACACACCTAATTATTCAGGCATTCTGCCTACATCGATAGCCAAGAATTGCGAGCGGGACGCCCTCGCTCGTAGGAATGAGGTCGTCGCGAGTCTCTCAATAATCCGAGTCTTTGCGCTCTTTATCCAACGTGACTTGAAATGAGGCCGAGAGCGTTTTTCTCTCTTCCAGGGGGGATTTGTCGTCAAACGTGATGTTGATTGAATAGTACCCTGGCTTGGAAGCATCCAAAAGCGTGTTCACGTCGACATCGAATGCTTCGAACGTCTCAAGTGGCTCCAGTTCACGAGTGGATTCGCGTTCATCAGGCGTGAATGCGCCTTCGTAGCTCTTGGCTGGGTCGGGAGGACCGACAATTAGGTCGAACAACGGCCCTCTTCCCTTTGAGTCAGGCTTGTATGTCCAGGTAAGTGTTACTCCTTGACGGAGCGCGGGGCGTTTCGACTTGTCAGGTGCCAGCCGCAAGTATTCTGTCGGGCAGGCGGTCGCCACTCCTCGAAGGTTTTGCAACTTCAACTTCAAGGGCACTGGTTCTCCTGAGGTATACTGACCGATTCGCCCCTGAGTCTGGCTCGGGATTTCAAGCTGGGCGACCAACCCATTTTTGAGACGGAAGTCCTTGTAAGGCCGAGGTCGAAACTCCAGTTCAGACGCGGGAACGCGCGTGATCGTGTGGTGGCCCACGAAGCCATAGTAACGCTCCCAGCGATCTCCCTCGCGAACCTCCTCCGCCTGCCAAACCCAGCCCTCAGCCACGTCATAATTCGTGTTCCCTCTCGCTCGGGATTCCACCGCTTCCACTGAGTCGGGCTTCCCTTCGAGCACCAACCAGCGGGCGGGACGGGGCAAATCGCCTAGAGAGACGCGCCGAACTTCCACCTCGCCCTCGCCATCTTCCTTAAGGGTGAAGATCGCTCGGCCCGACGCCACGTCGTCTGGGTTGGCAGGGTGTTCAAGCAGAGGAAACTCGAGTCGGAGGGAGCGCCGGGGATTGCGACGCATCTCATCGTCGGAGCGTTCGGCAACAGCGCGATCTCCATAGGTCTTTAAATACTGAATGCAGGCCGCCACCGCCTCATCCCGTTTCGCTTCAGGCCAGTGAAGTGCAATCGGCGGACAACCTTCGAGCTCCGAGAGCCTCAACATCAGGAGGTCGCAATATCGGAAGGGATAGGACTTGCCTTCCCGCATCTCCGAAACCTCGAGAGCGGCTGCGTCTCGCTGTTGCACCATGCGTTCCGAGCCGCCTTGAAGAATTGGCGCTCTGGCCGGAGTCCTGACGAGGTCCCCCACGAACTGTTTATTCGCCAAAGCCGCGATCATCCCTTCCCGAAAGGCCGGAACCCTTATGAGTGGTGAGGCGAACG
>Ga0182745_1005760_pt1 | contig 10061 bp, 8 predicted proteins | sample eDN3rd30CKraftBY_FD_128523 | JGI IMG/M metagenome (GOLD analysis project Ga0182745, IMG submission 128523) | Enriched backyard soil microbial communities from Emeryville, California, USA - eDNA 3rd pass 30_C Kraft BY (version 2) (version 2) | ecosystem: Environmental > Terrestrial > Soil >... | reverse complement strand
GGCGTTGATGGCCGTGGTGATGATCGTCTATGCCGACGCCATGAGCAGCCATGGCCTGAAGGGGCTGTACTTGGCCATCGCGGCGACCAACGCCCTGATGCTGGGGCTCATTTTCCTGATGCCGCAACAGCGCAACCCAGTGGCTCAGGAAACGTCGCGGCCAGCGCAGGCCCAGGTTCACAACGCTCGGGCGCTGCTGTCGATGCCAGCGCTGTTCATGATGGCGGCGATGTTCCTGTTTTCCATGCGCGATACCATGGGCTGGGCCTTCGTCGAGCAGGTCGGGGTGCGCGTGGGATACAGCGGCGACGAACTGGGACGCCTGTTCGCATTGCAATCGGTGCTTGGCCTGGTGGGGCCGGTGATCGCGTCTGTCATGGGCCGGCGCTTTGGCATTGCGATACCGGTAATCCTCGGGGTTCTTTCCACCGGCGCGGTCGGAATTGGCTACGTGATGGGCGAGCACTCCCGATGGGAATACACCCTGTCGGTAATGCTGATCTCCACCACCTACTTCTATGCCCTCGCCTACCTCACCGGGCTGGCGGCCTCGCTCGACAAAGAGGGGCGCATAGCCGCAGCGGCAGGTTCGTTCCTCACCCTGGGCATCGCCGTGGGCCCGACCTTCAGCGGCATCCTCGCCGAGCGTGGCGGCTTCCCCCTGGTGGGCTGGGGCATCGGCCTGGCCGTGCTCGCCACCCTGATCGCAGTGGCCGTGCCACTGGGCGCCTCACGTCGCCAGGTCTACGCCCGCAGCGTACTGGCGACCAACTGAGCGATACCCGCACGCGCGGCCTTGTGCCGCGCAAGCCCGGCTCCCGCATAGAGGCCACGTAGCCCCTTCAAAGGGCAAGCGCGCGGCTGGCCAACACGCCCAATAACACACCCAATGAAACCGACCAGATGCCGTCGCTGTTTCTGGTTTGATCTGTCATGCCCACTCTCCGCCGGTTGATTCATCCGTGCAAAAGCATATAGATATTTCCTTTGACTTCATATGTATTGGCGCGTATTTCTAATGGTGCCCGAGCGGGAGGCTTGGCGTGCATCGAGGCCTGGGAAGGCTGCGTATTCATGTGACTGCCAACAGCAAAATAATGAAGAGGTAGCATGATGAACCACCATGTTGATCAGCCGGCGGGCGGCGACGACGCTGCCCGCCTGGAATCACTGGGTTACAAGTCTGAATTCCGGCGGGATATGAGCCTCTGGGCCAACTTCGCCCTGGGCTTCACCTATCTTTCTCCCGTCGTCGGTATCTACACCGTGTTCGGCATAACCCTGGCACTGGGCGGCCCGCCAATGATCTGGGCGTTGCTGATCGCGGGCCTTGGGCAATTGCTGGTGGCGTTGGTGTTCGGCGAAGTGGTCTCGCAGTTTCCCCTCGCGGGCGGGGTGTACCCCTGGGCACGCCGCCTGTACGGCCGCAAATGGGCCTGGATGACTGGCTGGGTCTACCTGATGGCGCTGTTCTCCACCATCGCCGGTGTGGCCTATGGCGCGGCGCCCTACGTGGCCTCGTTCATGGGCTTCGAAGCCGGCGTGTTTTCAAGCGTCGTATGTGCCCTGGGGGTTCTGGCCCTGGCCACAGTGATCAACTTCATGGGCACCAAGGTCCTGGCCCAGGCGGCGATCATCGGCTTCCTGGCGGAAATCATCGGTGCACTGGTGGTGGGCATCTACCTCATCGCCTTCCATAAGCACCAGGACCTCAGCGTCCTGTTCGACACCTTCGGTTCGGAAAAACAAGGCTCTTACCTGGCCGCGTTCTGCGCAGCGAGCCTGATCGGGGTATTCCAGTACTACGGCTTCGAAGCCTGCGGGGACGTGGCGGAAGAGGTGCCGGACCCAGGCCGGCGCATCCCCAAGTCGATGCGCCGAACCATCTACATCGGCGGCGCAGCGGCTACCTTCGTGTGCCTGGCACTGACGCTGTCGGTGGTGGACTTCAACGCGGTCATCGATGGCACCAACGTCGACCCCGTCTCGACCATCCTGACCTCGGCGTTCGGCCCAGTAGGAGCCTGGGGCGTGATCGGCGTGGTGCTCATTTCCTTCCTGTCGTGCGTGATGAGCTTGCAGGCGGCGGCCAGCCGCCTGGTCTACGCCTATGCCCGCGATCGGATGATCTTCTGCAGCGCCCTGCTGGCGAAATTCTCCCATGAGAAGTTCGTCCCACCCTATGCCTTGCTGCTTTCTGCCGTGGTGCCTGCGGCAGTCGTGGTCGGCTCGATGATTTCCACCGATGCGCTGATGAAAATCATCGCCTTCTCGTCCGTCGGTATCTACATAGCATTCCAGATGGTGGTGTTCGCGTCCATCCGCGCACGCCTCAAAGGCTGGGTGCCGACGGGAGAATACCAGCTGGGCAAATGGGGCATGCCAGTGAACCTGGGCGCACTGGCCTATGGGGTGATGGCCATTTTGGTCATCGGCTGGCCACGCACCCCTGACGTGGCCTGGTACGATAACTGGATCGTGCTGCTTTCCGCCGGCCTGGTGATCGGTGTGGGGCTGCTCTACATGGCAATTGCACGTCCACACCTGCGCAGTGACGCGCCCTACGGCGACGCTGCCGCCCAACCGTCGCACCCACCTCGCGCTGCAGGCTCAATCGCCTAGCCATAGCGCAAAAAACGCCCTGCGGGGTAATGCCAGTCAGTCAAGCAATTGGGGGCCGCTTTGCGGCCCTTCGCGGGCAAGCCCGCTCCCACAAAGGCCCTGCTAGATCAATGAGTTATGTGTTGTTCTGTGGGAGCGGGCTTGCCCGCGAAGGGCTGCAAAGCAGCCCCAGTAATGCTGTAGAAACCTTAACTGGCTGGCATTACCCTGAGGGGCGCTTTTTGCCCTGCGGTTCAGGCCGCGCGCCGGGTCGGGCGAGCGATCAACGACCAGTGTGCACTGGTGCTGCCCAGCTCGACCTGCTTGCATTCGTTTTCCAGGCGGTTGAAGGCATGGCGGGCCATGTCGCCAACCATCCAGTTCGCCGTATTGGAAGCAATGACACGGCCCTCTTCCGACACGATGAGCGCCTCGTTCTTTAGCTTCATCAGGCCGGCCAGCAACAGCCTCTCGTAGCGATTGAGGGCAATATCGGCCCCGGCGATTCCGATGAAGCGGCCCTTGACCTGGATGGGCGCGGCGAAAGTCAGGATGTACATGTCGGCACCGTAGAGGTCGACGTAGGGCCCGATCACCACGTTCTGGTTGGTCGCCTTGGGTTGGCTGAACCACGGCATGTTCTGGTAGTTGTAGAAGCTTTCGCTACGCTGGTTGAAGTTGAGCGTGAGCGGCGCAGTACGGTTCGGCGCAGCGACGCGCAGCCACTCCAGATACATGCCCGAATCTTCCAGCACCCCCGGTTCCAGCACCACGCCCGTGCCCTGGATGCACGACCCGGGCGCCAGCAGGTAGTCGTCGATGAGCGTGCGCAGCGGGGTCAGGTCTTTCGACGAGGGCGAGCGCCCCTCGCCTTCGGCACACTCCCAGATATGCACCAGCGTCGTGGCCAGGGTTTCGAGCTGGGTGAAAATGTCGGAAATGGTGCCGTTGATATGCGACGCGCACGCATCGACATCGGAAGGAAAATCGACAATGGACATGTTTGTAATGCCTCGCGGTGTAGCTGCACGCATGCTCAGCAGTTCGGAACGGTTGGTCCGGGCGTTCCGTCACTGCCCCTCTTGTTTTTGTTAGTGCAAAGCTTGTGCCACTGGGGTCAAGCCACTTCGCTGGCAACCAATGCCAGCCTGACATCGATCAGGCGCTTGATACCACGATTCACATGGGCTTCCGCCAGCGCCCCGGCCAAGGTCGAATCGGCTGCGGCAATGGCATCGACGATGGCCTGGTGCTCCGAACAGATGCCAGCGGTATTGACTGCGTTGTTCGGCGCATCGACCCAAAGCAGTTCGCCGATTTGCGTCTGCAGGTTCATCTCGGCATGGGTCAAGCGTACCGATTGTGCAGCAACTGCGATCTCGATATGAAACCGCGCGTCGGCACGGCGCCGCTCGGTGCGGGTATCGGCCGCGACCAGCGCGTCCACATAGTGCTGAAGCCGATCCAGGTGCTCGGGGCTTGCACGCTTGGCCGCCAGGCGGGCGGCAGCGCCAGAGATTGCCGCATGCTCGTCGGCGAAGTCGCGTAGCTCCAACGCACTCATGTCCCGGATGCGATTGAGCAGATGCGCTGCGGGCAGCTCGACGCAGGGGCAGACGAAGCTGCCGCCATTGCGGCCTCGGCGTGTTTCGATCAGGCCACGTTCCCGCAGCAGGGCCAGTGCTTCGCGCAACGTCACGGTGGCGACACCGAACTGCATCGACAGCTCGGTCTCGCTTGGCAGTTGCTCGCCTTCGGCGAACAGGCCCAAGTCTATGACTTCAATAAGTCTGCGTACTACTTCTTCGGTGCGCCCTTCCTGGCGAAGGCGCATGAAAGAAGCGGTGCTAGCGCTGGTATCGTTCATGCTCAGCTTGGGCGCAGAGGGCATCCGATGCCGAATGTCTGCTGCCTCCCCTCTTGGTAATGGATGTAGATCGAATTTACCAGACTTGCATGGGCTTGCGAGATAAACATTAGTTTTTAAAGGTAACAACGGCCGTTTCACGAGGAAACGGCCGCCGCTGGAACCCTGATGCAAAGACCAGGCAAGGCAGGCAAAGGTAAGTGAGCTAGAAACTCACTCGAAGGGGTAGGCCAACGCAGGCATCCACTTCTGCCAGGTGTCCTTGAGCTTGCCGCTGGCCTTCAGCACGCCCAGCGCTGCATTGACCTCGGCAAGCCATTGGGGGTTGCCCTTCTTCACCGCCATGCCCCATTTGTTCTGGGTCCTGACCACGAAGGCCAGCTCCAGGTCGGCCTCGTCGGCCAGGGGCACCAGCGCCACGTCGTCATCGACGAAAGCGTCGATCGTGCCGTCGCGCAGGGCGTTGACCATGTCGGCCAGCACGTCATCGGTATCCCCGCCAAAGGGCACGCAGATGCAGCCCTCGAAGGTTTCGGCCAGGGCCATGTTGATACTTTTGTCGATCGCACCGACACGCTTGCCGACCAGGTCCGCCGCACTGCTGATTCCCGACCCGGCCAGCACCATGACTGCCTCGTCGAAGATCGCGTACGGCTCGGTGAAGTCTGCCAGCGTCTTGCGGTACTCGGAGATGCCCTGGCCGCAGAGGATCACCTCGCCCTTGCCCGCCTCGAGCGCGGGGTAAAAATCACCCCAGTTCTGGTACTCGAACCTGAATGGCAACTCGAGGGTTTCGCCGAGCAGGCGGGCGACATCCGATTCATAGCCGTGGCGGTAACCGTCTTTGTCCTTCCAGAACAGCGGAGGCGCTGGCAGGTCGGCACAAATGACGTGGAAACGCTTGGTTTGCGAGAGGCTATCGGTCATGGCAGGTAATCCAGGTACATTTTACGTTCCCAATCAGTGACGACGCCGCAGGAGCGGGCCCACTCATCGGCCTTGAGGTCGCGGTAGAGCTGGGCGAGTTCCTCAGGGAACGCCGCCTTGACCACTTCGTCCTTGTCGAATGCAGCCACCGCGTCACCCAGGGTCAGCGGAATGCCGACAGACTTGTTGTCATCCACGTAGCTGTCCTTGGCCACGGAAGCACCAGGGTCGATGCGGTTGCGCAGGCCGTCGAGCATGCCGGCGAGCAGCAGCGTGTGGGACAGGTAGGGGTTGACGCTGGCATCGGGCAGTTTGTATTCCAGGCGCCCGTTGGCCGACAGGCGCACGGTGCAGGTCTTGTTGTCCATGCCCCAGTTGATGCGGGTTGGGGCGAACTGGCCAGTGTCCCAGAAGCGCTTGTACGAGTTGACCGTCGAGGCCATGATCATCATCGAGCCTGGCGCGTGGGCCAGCATGCCACCCAGGGCGTGAAGGCCGACATCGGTCAGGTGCAGTTCCCGACGGCCAGGCTCCGCCAGGACGTTCTCGCTGCCCCTCCACAGGCTGACGTTGTGGTGGCAGCCGTTACCCATGCTGCCGGTGCTCGGCTTGGGCATGAAGCTGGCCTTGACGCCGAACTCGCTGGCCACCTGGCGGCAGATCAGGCGATAGGTCATCAGGCGGTCGGCGGTGAGTTCGCACGAGTCGAACATCCAGTTCAGCTCGAGCTGGCCCGGGTCCTCATAGTCACCCTCGATCATGTCCAGGCCCATGGCCTGGGCGTATTCCATGACTTTCTTGAAGATCGGGCGCATCAGCTCCAGGTTGCCGAGGTGGTAGGCAGGGCTTGCACCCGGGCGCACGTGGACTTCCAGCTTGTCACCGAACCAGGTCATTTCTGGCTCGCAACCAGACTTCATGCGCAGGCCGGTTTCCTTGATGAAGGCTTCGTGGCTACGGATCAGGTGGCCACGGGCATCGGTTGCCAGGGGCTGGCCACCGTTGCCCACGCGGTGGTCCGGCTCATACAGACGGCAGAAGAACGCGCCAATGCTGCGATCCCATGGCAGTACGTTGAACGAGTCGATATCCGGAATGGCGGTGAACTCCGCAGCGTTGGCGCCGCCTCCGAGCAGTTCGCCGCTGCGCGAGGTCTGCAGGTCGGAGATGGCAGTTCGGTGGAACTGCACCCCCTTCTCCAGGTTGCGCAGCAGATGCTTGGCGGGCACGACCTTGGCGATGACACGGCCGGAAAGGGTGACGACCTGGTAGTACAGGTACTCCACGCCCGAGTCCTTGATCTTGTTGGCTAGCTCTTGAGACTTCTGCGAACTGGTGTTCAGCTCACGATGCAGATCTAAAGCAGTCATTTGAGTACTCCTCGTGCTTATTCAATAGAGGTGCCGAATAGCGGCAACAGTTATCCGTCGCGCGCCGTTCACCTCGCGTTTTTTGTTAGTGCGTGACTGAGTTTGCTCGTCCTGAGCGGGTTGAAATCTACAACGGGTTATTGATCAGCAAGCATAAGGCTCACCCAGGCTGGCATAGCGATTGACCGGCTTGACGTGTTTGCGGAAGAACGTCGCCACCCATTCGGCAATGACTGCCGAGTCGACCGAAAGCCGGTCGATGGAACTCAGGGCACTGGCCGCTACTGAATCAGGCAGCAAGTTGCCACGAAACTTTTTGGCCAGTGCCGTTATATAGTCCGCGTTGAACTCCGGGTGGTACTGGACCGACAGCGCAGGGAAGTCATATTCCAGAACGCCGTTCGGGCAGTGGATCGATCCGCCCAGCACTTTCGCTTGCAGCGGCAGCTGGTTGACCTGGTCTTGGTGGAATATGAACGACGAGCACTGCGCGGGCAGGTAGTCGGCCTTGTACTCGTACAACTGCGCGCCCACGCCCCATCCGCACGCCGATTTCTCGGTACGCCCGCCATAGGCATCGGCCATGATCTGATGGCCAAAGCAGATGCCAAATACCGGGATCTTCTCAGTGCGCAGCTGCTGCAAGAGCGCAATCAGCGCGAGCATCCACGGTGCCCGCTCGTAAGTACTGAATTTGGAGCCGGAGAGAATATAACCGTCGTATTCATGCGGGCGCGGAAGCGCGTCCCCCAATATCGGCGATACGAACGCGAAGGTTGCCTCCGGCAGCGCAGGCGCGATCCACTTGGCGATCATCTCGGGGTAGGAGCCAAAACGTTCGATGAGGTCGTCCGGCGTTCTACCATTTTCCAGAATGCAAATTTTCAGCGGCTTGTTCATCTGGCACCTTTCCAGTTACGGGTTCGCGGGAATCACAACGCGCTCAGCACTTGCTTGGCCCAAGGCAGCGCGACATCCCCCGGCAAGTCACCGCTGGTGGCGTCATGCAGCCCGCGCTCGCCAACCTGGGAAGCGCCCAGCGCAGTGAAGGCGTTGGCGATGATTTCGCTGCCCTTGTTATAGGTGGCATAAAACGAATCGCCCAGGCCAAAAACAGCGAACCTGACACCGGTAAGGTCCGGTTTGTGCCGTTCCAGGCTGTCGAACAGTGGTTTGGCCGAGTTCGGCAGCTCACCGTCGCCATAGGTGGAGCAAACCACGAAGTAGAAGTTTTCCGCAGACACGTCGGTAATTGACACTTTCGACATGTCGGCACTCTCGATATCGAAGTCATCACTGAGGGCTTCGACGATGTCATCGGCCACCATTTCGGCATTACCTGTTTCAGTTCCGTAAATGACTTTGATATTCATGGTTGTTCTCCTGATCTTGTTGTTTGCGCAAGTTTCAACATGCTGGCGATATCGCGAAGTTTGCGACGCTGACGCCCTTCCGGCGCAATGGAGAGCTCTGCCCGGTCAATGCGGGTCCAGCCTTGATAACTGACGGTGTCACCCAGCCCCTGGGCGATCGCCTGCAGGCCGCGCTTGGCCGACACCTTGCTGCCCCAATGGGCGACAATATGTTCAGCCACCTGTTTGGCATCGTTGCGGTTGTCCGGGATGGTTCCGGTCGGGCCCCGGCGATACCAGCCGGTGCAGAACAAACCCTGGTCCAGCAGGCCCTTGTCCAGCTGCGCAGCCGCGCTGCTGATACGCTCGCGCTCAAGGCTCGAACCCGACGACTCCTGGAAGCCGACCGCCGTAATCAGGCTGCTGGCATCGATGACCTTGCTGTTGCCGGTCGCATCGCTTACCTGCAACGCCGACACCGCGCCGTGCGTGCTGTGGATGGATTGCGGCGCCCAGCCGAAGTGGAAGACAACCTTGCGAGCGCCTTGCGTACATGGCCGATCGGTGAGGCCCAGAATCGCTTCGAGTTTTGCCAACTGCGCGGCATCGGTTGCCTCACCGAGGACCGAGTCGGCACTGACCTCAAAGTGCACGCCTTGCAGCTTGGCAAGTTCGCGGATCATCACGGTGTCGAACTTCGCCTGTACTGCAGATGCCCGGCCAACGATGTGCACTTGCTGGATGTCATGCGCCACCAATTGGGCCAGGGACTCCTCGGAAAGCTCGGAACCATGGAAGTCTGCCGGCGCCTTCGCCAGCAACCGCAGTACATCGATCGCGACATTGCCATTGCCCACGATCACCGGGCTGCGACCGAAGCGCGGCGCAAGCCCGGCCTCATCCGGGTGGTCGTTGAGCAAACGGGTGATGCGCCCGGCACCATAGACATGCGCCACGTCCTCGCCCGCAATACCCAGCGGCCGGTCACCGTGCAGCCCGCTGGCGATCACCACCACGTCGAATGCTGCACGCAGCGCCTCGAGGGAAATCGACTTGCCCACCTCGACATTGCCGACGAACTGAATGCTGTCGCGTTCGAACATCCGCTCGAACTGTCGCGTCACGGCCTTGGTGCCCGGGTGGTCCGGCGCCACCCCATACCTGACCAGGCCATAGGGAACCGGCAGGCGATCGAAGATCACGATCTCGGCCTCAGCCCAGTGCCTGCGCAAGGCTTGCGCCATGTAGCAGCCCGATGGCCCGGAGCCGATGATTGCCACGCTTGGGGCGCTCATTTCAGTGCTCCGCGTCGAACGCAATCGGCATGGAGATCGGGCCGGTATTGCCGCTGTCCGGCAACCAACTGACCTCGCCAGCAAAGCGCGGGTTCTTGATACGTTGGGCGAGCAAGGCAAGCGCTTCGGTCATGTCGCCGCGCGCAATGAAGTGGCCTATGCAGTGGTGCGCGCCAGCACCAAAGCCGAAATGCGCCTGGCGCTTGGCAGTAATATCGAAGCCCGGGTTCTCGAACACCGAGGGGTCGGTACCCGCCGCCTGGCTGAACAAGTGCACAGTCGTACCCTTCTTGATCTCCAGGCCTTGGTACGTGAAGTCTTCCAGAGCCTCGCGGGTTACCCAGGTAACGGTGGGGCGAACACGCATGATCTCCTCCACGGCCGCACGTGCCAGTTCGGGTTTTTCGCCGAGCAACGCCCACTGCTCGGGGTGCTCGACGAACTGCTCCATGCCCAGGGCCAGCTGATTGCGCGTGGTGTCGATCCCGCCGAATATCGCCAGAATGATCATGTCGTACAGTTCCTGATCACTGAGCGCGGCTTTGTCTTCCTCGTTGGCCTTCACCAGCATGCTGAGGAAGTCGTCGCCCAGGCCATTGCGCTTGAGCGTTTCCACCGCCGCCTTGGCGTAACCGAACATCTTGTCGGT
>Ga0182745_1005759_pt1 | contig 10061 bp, 10 predicted proteins | sample eDN3rd30CKraftBY_FD_128523 | JGI IMG/M metagenome (GOLD analysis project Ga0182745, IMG submission 128523) | Enriched backyard soil microbial communities from Emeryville, California, USA - eDNA 3rd pass 30_C Kraft BY (version 2) (version 2) | ecosystem: Environmental > Terrestrial > Soil >... | reverse complement strand
TAGCTTACCTTATGAATATTACGAAAAATACGGTATTCGTAAATACGGTTTCCATGGTACTTCACATAAATATGTATCCGAACGTGCTGCTGAAATCTTAGGTAGACCAATTGAGCATCTTCGCTTAATCTCATGCCATCTTGGTAATGGGGCAAGTATTGCAGCTATTGAAGGTGGTAAATCAATTGATACTTCTATGGGCTTTACACCACTTGCAGGTGTTGCAATGGGAACACGTTCAGGGAATATCGATCCTGCGTTAATCCCATTCATCATGGAAAAAACAAATAAATCGGCTGATGAAGTACTGGATATCTTAAATAAGAAAAGTGGTATTTTAGGTATTTCAGGTTTATCAAGTGATTTGCGTGACATTCACAAAGCGGCTGAAGAAGGTAATGAAAGAGCGAAAACAGCTTTAGAAGTATTTGCTAGCAGAATTCATAAATACATTGGATCTTATGCTGCAAGAATGTCAGGTGTTGATGCTATTATCTTTACGGCAGGAATTGGTGAGAACAGTCATGATATTCGTGCACGTGTATTAAAAGGCTTAGAGTTCATGGGTATTTATTGGGATCCTGCTCTAAATATGGTTCATGGGGAAGAAGCATATATTAGCTACCCTCATTCTCCTGTAAAAGTATTAGTCATTCCTACGAATGAAGAAGTTATGATTGCACGTGATGTTGTAAGATTAGCTCAATAATTGTGATTAAAGGCAACCGTAAAGGTTGTCTTTTTTATAATAAAAAAGGGCATATGTTTAATATAGTTCCAACACATGCCCATTTATAAAAATAAACAGATCTTAAATTCTTTTCTTTTGACCATTAATACTTTACACCTACAAATTTTAGTTTATTGTTTTCGTTTCCTCTTTCTACAATGACTTTTTTTACTTGAGCGATGGCATCAATCATCCCGTTTGCTTTGATCACAATTTCATCGGATCCGATGGTAAAGATAAATTGTTTCTTCATAAACAAAACACTCCTTTCAAATGATAACTTGAGAACATGATAAGATAGAACAACAGCTCTTTCCAGTTGATTGTCAGGTTTTGTTCCTTGTTTTTCTTGTCGAATATAGTGAGTCTGTAACAAAATCTTCATCATTGGAAATGAACAATGACATTTCTATGACAAAGCAGATATATGTTATGATAAAACTAATTAATTCACTAAAAAATACCTTTTATGCTTTGAATAAGGAGACATGTGGATGAATGAATTAGAACGTGAAATGGAAATTTTAGAGGAAATAAAAGCGTGGGAACATGAATTGCAAAATGATAACCGAACAGATTTTCAGCGTACTTTTAGCCGATGGTTGGACCGGAAAATGGATGAAATTCCAGATCGAATGAAGAAGCTATTTTATGAAAAAGTAGATGCAAGTCTGTTTAATTTACATTCTGTTATACAAAATTCTTTTATCCAGCAGGATGCGAAGAAACAAATCATCTTATCTGCAAGAGCTTTAAATGAAAACATAATAGAAATTAGTGATTTGCACTTTCTCTCTGTTGACCAACTTCATTATTTAGCGGATTTACAAACTTCCAAGCACCGTCTATATTCATTTTTACAAGGAGGTATGACAGGAACTGGAGGAGTCCTCCTGATTGGTGCTGATCTTCCCTTGCAGACAATATTGAATTTACGCTCTATTCAAATGATTTCAATGTGTTATGGATATGAGATTAATAATCCTTATGAAATGATGACATCTTTAAAGGTTTACCATGCTGCATTAATGCCAAAACATCTACAGTATAGTCAATGGAAAGAATTAATAGGAGAAATTGATTCAGAAGATCGCATGGGCTATTTTTATTCAGGCAATGAGGACTTAGCGGATGTGAAAAGTGTAGAATTTTTATTAAAGCAAATCGCAAAGCTTTCGGTTGTATCATTGTTTAAACGTAAATTAGTTGCCGGTTTACCGGTTGTGAGTATGATGGTAGGCGCAACCAGTAATTATCATGCTACACGGCAAATTACTGAATTTGCCAATAAATTTTATCAATACAGATTAATTACCGAAACTGAAACAACACAATAAAGTATTGGAGGAAAGTATGAGTACGTTTGAACATAAGCAGGAAGCTCCTGATCAAGTTAGATGTAAAGTAATAACAGTTAGTGATACAAGAGATAAAGATAGTGACAAAAGTGGTCAGCTCATAAAGCGTTTTTTAGAAGATCAAGGACATATGGTGATGGATTATGAAATAGTCCATGATGAAAAAACACTTATTCGAAGTGCTATTTTAAAGGGGTGTGAAGCACAAGAAGTTGATGTTGTCCTAACAAATGGCGGAACAGGTATCGCCAAAAGGGATGTGACAATTGAGGCGGTCGAATCATTGATTGAAAAAGAAATTCCTGGCTTTGGTGAGATTTTTAGAATGCTGAGCTATCGAGATGATATAGGATCTGCCGCTATATTAAGTAGAGCAATTGCTGGAGTGTCCATGGATACAGCCGTATTTGCCATGCCGGGATCTTCAGGGGCTGTCAAACTAGCAATGGAAAAGCTCATTTTACCTGAGTTAGGACATATCGTAAGAGAAATTCAAAAGGATCTGTAAAAGAAGGTTGTCAACACAGCCTTCTTTTCTTATACATTTGACTTTGCTATAGAAAGCTGAACTTCGTCATTCATTATGTATTTTAGCATTTGAGATATGCTGTGCTGTTCGAAACCAAATCCATAAATCATTGATAATAGAAGCGAGCTCGGAAATTTCATCATTTAATTCACAGGATCGATTAAAATCCTCTTCGATGTTCAATGCTTCCTGCTTTTTATTTATTTCAGCCTCAAGCTCCCCGATTCGATCTGGAATACTCCCTCGAATTGTTTCCCATTCGGTTAATATTTTATTTTGAGTCTGAAGGTTATAGTGCGTCCATGATTTTGTTAAGTAGGGGACCTTTATTTTAAGTCTATGATCATAGGCAAAGTAATCGCTCACTTAATCTTCCTCCAATCTGCTCTATCCTTATTTTACAATACCTCCAATCATTCATCTACCATCACAAAAAGGAGAAAAATGAATAAAATATGATTAAATTTAATTTTTATACAAAGATTCTGCAAAAATATACAATTTTTCTATTGACGAAATAGGGAAACAGTTGGTAAAGTGGTACCTATACAAGAGATGTATTTTTATAAACACATATTAATTTTTATACAACCGAGGAGGAACAAATAGATGAAAAAGGTAGTTTTAGCATATTCCGGGGGTTTAGATACCTCTGTTGCAATTAAATGGTTACAAGAACAAGGTTATGATGTTGTTGCGGCATGTCTTGATGTAGGTGAAGGTAAAGATACTGCATTCGTTCAGCAAAAAGCTCTACAAGTAGGTGCAGTTGAATCATACATGATTGACGCTAAAGAAGAATTTGCAAATGACTTCGCGTTAGTGGCACTACAAGCACATACATTATATGAAGGAAAATATCCATTAGTTTCTGCACTATCACGTCCATTAATCGCAAAGAAGCTTGTGGAAATCGCTGAGAAAGAAAACGCAGTTGCAGTTGCTCATGGTTGTACTGGAAAAGGAAACGACCAAGTACGTTTTGAAGTTTCAATTAAAGCTTTAAATCCGGAACTTGAAGTACTTGCTCCAGTTCGAGAATGGGGTTGGTCACGTGAGGAAGAAATTGAATATGCTTCTAAGCACGGTATTCCGATTCCGATCAATTTAGATAGCCCATATTCAATCGACCAAAACCTGTGGGGAAGAAGTAATGAGTGTGGTATTTTAGAAGATCCATGGGCTGCGCCGCCAGAAGGAGCATACGATTTAACAACACCTTTAGAAAAAACTCCTGATCAAGCGGAAATGATTGAAATTGACTTTGAACAAGGTGTTCCAGTTAAGATCAATGGTAAGACATATCCTTTACATGAGCTTATTTTAACATTAAATGAAATTGCCGGTAAGCATGGTGTTGGACGTATTGACCATGTTGAAAACAGACTTGTCGGTATTAAATCACGTGAAGTTTACGAATGTCCGGGTGCAATGACGTTAATTAAAGCACATAAAGAACTTGAAGATTTAACACTTGTAAAAGAAGTTGCTCACTTTAAACCAGTTATTGAGCAAAAACTTGCTGAGCTTATCTATAACGGTTTATGGTTCTCACCATTAAAACCTGCCCTGCATGCATTCTTAAAAGAAACGCAAAAATATGTTACTGGTACAGTTAGAGTAAAATTATTTAAAGGTCATGCAATTGTAGAAGGAAGAAAATCAGAGTATTCTCTCTATGATGAAAAGCTTGCAACATATACAAAAGATGATGCATTCGATCACAATGCAGCAATCGGATTTATTGAACTATTCGGATTACCAACAAAAGTTAACAGCATGGTGAAAAACAAGAAGGTGGAAGTATGAAAAAGCTTTGGGGTGGACGCTTCCAAAAAACCCCTGAACAATGGGTGGATGAGTTCGGAGCATCCATCCATTTTGATCAGGAATTAGTTGAGGAAGACATCACTGGCAGTCTTGCACATGTTGATATGTTAGGCAAGTGTGGGATTATCAGCAAAGAAGAAGCAGAGCAGATTACAATTGGCTTAACAACTCTATTAGAAAAAGCCAAAAAGAACGAGCTTACTTTTTCGGTTAACTATGAAGATATTCATCTAAATATTGAAAAAATGTTAATTGATGAAATCGGTCCTGTTGGAGGAAAACTACATACAGGTAGAAGCCGTAATGATCAGGTTGCAACTGATATGCATTTATATTTACGTAAGCATGTTGCAATGGTCGTTGAGCTTATTGAGGGTCTTCAAAAATCCCTGATTGAAAAGGCGGAAGAAAATGTAGAAACAATTCTGCCTGGTTATACACACCTTCAAAGAGCACAGCCAATCTCATTTGCCCATCATTTAATGGCTTATTTTTGGATGTTGGACCGTGATAAGCAAAGATTTACAGAATCCTTAAAGCGGATTAATATATCCCCATTAGGAAGTGCTGCGCTTGCAGGGACTACATTTCCTATAGACCGTGAATATACAGCACAAAAGCTTGATTTTGACGGTATTTATGAAAATAGTCTTGATGGTGTTAGTGATCGTGACTTTATCATTGAATTTCTAAGCAACAGCTCTCTTATGATGATGCATTTATCTCGTTTTTGTGAAGAAATCATTTTGTGGTGCTCTCAGGAATTCCAATTTATTGAGCTTGATGATACGTATGCTACCGGAAGCAGTATCATGCCGCAAAAGAAAAATCCTGATATGGCAGAGTTAATTAGAGGGAAAACAGGAAGAGTCTACGGTAATTTAATGTCTCTATTAACGATTCTAAAGGGACTTCCGCTTGCTTACAACAAAGATCTTCAAGAAGATAAAGAAGGTATGTTTGATACAGTTAAAACAATTGAAGGCAGCTTACAAATCTTTATCGGAATGGTTGATACATTAAAAGTGAATAAAGAAAAAATGGAAAAGGCAACTTCAGAAGATTTCTCAAATGCAACTGAATTAGCAGACTACCTTTCAACAAAGGGAATGCCATTCAGAGAAGCGCATGAAGTCGTTGGTACTTTGGTTTATCAATGTATCCAGTCCGGAATTTATTTAAAGGATCTGCCGTTTGAAGAATATCAAAAAGCCTCAAATCTTTTTGAAGAGGATATTTATGAGATGATCAATCCTTATGAAGCTGTACGAAAAAGAATGAGTGCTGGTGGGACTGGCTTTGAAGTTGTAAAGAAAGCACTTGGAAAAGCAAAAGCAACACTATCTTAATAAAATCATCGTATAAGCTCTTTATTTTCAGAGACACTAATGTTCGTATACTGAAAATAAGGAGCTGTTTTAGTTTGAAAGAGAAACGAGTAACTAGACAAACCTATTATTATGACCACTTGGGTGAACAAGAAACAATGCAACAACTAACAGATTCCTATTCAAGTGGAGTTGTTGAACAACAATATGATCCAAATTTTCTCCAAGAGCATTTTAGATTAAGAAGAGATTCATAAAGAAAACTGCTGGCTTACTTTTTTAGTCAGCTTTTTTTGCCTTCAATTTCCCCATAATTAAATTTCCAAAATGAGCAATAAAAATAGAAACAATTTATATTTTCGTTTATTGTTATAATAACACCTTATATGAATATAAACGTAATGAATGAAGGAATATTCATGAAGCGGATCAAATAAAGATGTATAGAATAAGACAAGCTTTATGGGGAGGAAATGATATCGTGAGACATGCCCTTATTACTGCAGGATCAAAAGGGTTAGGAAAGAAAGTGACAGAAGAATTTTTGAAAAAGGGTTATTCCGTCACTGTCAATTACCGAAATGATATAGAAGCAGTAAATGAGTTCAAAGGGAATTACTCTCATCTTCTTGATCGTATTTTATTTGTTCAAGGTGATGTTACAAAGAAAGCAGATTTATCAAATATGATCGATGTATCACTTGAACGTTTTGGAAGACTAGATTGTTTAATAAATAATGCAGGTCCTTATATATTTGAAAGAAAAAAGCTTGCCGATTATACTGATGATGAATGGTATCAAATGATCGAAGGGAATTTAAGCTCTGTTTTTCATTTATTTAAAAAGGTTGTTCCCATCATGAGAAAACAAAAGTATGGAAGAATTGTTACATATGGTTTCCAAGGCGCTGAATCTTCACCAGGTTGGCTGCATCGCTCTGCTTATAGTGCAGCAAAGGTGGGATTAGTTTCTTTAACAAAATCAATTAGTATCGAAGAAGCTGAACATGGAATTACGGCCAATATGATTTGTCCTGGTAATATAATTGGAGAAATGAAAGAAGCAACGATCGAACATTCGAGAAAAATAAGTGAAAGTCAATCAAAAACACCGATCGGACGGTCAGGAACTGGAGAAGATATTGCAAGAACTGTGGCTTTTATTTGTGATGAAAATTCAGATTTGATCACCGGGTCAATTATTGAAGTGACTGGCGGAGCAAACGTCATCCATCGATTCCACTTGTAATAGTGGTAAGAGGAGAGAGAAGGTTTAAACGATAGCTGATAGTGGGTAAAATTTTATAAGGTTGATATAGGAATAGATACGTTCCTTTGATATATCAAGTTACATTACAAAGAAAGCGGTGAATAGATTGCAAGTTTCATACCATGGTCATTCTGTTGTACAAGTGATGAGTAAGAACAAAAACATTATTATTGATCCGTTTATCAAAGGCAACCCTTTAACTGATTTAACTGTTGAACAGGTAAAGGCTGATGTGATTATCCTTACACATGGTCATAATGACCATGTTGGTGATACAGTTGAAATAGCCCAAAAAAACAATGCATTGGTCATTGCGCCATATGAATTGGCTGTTTACATAGGCAAGAATGGTATAGACATTCATCCTATGAACCTCGGTGGTGCCTATCAATTTGATTTTGGAACCGTAAAGCTTACCCAGGCTTTTCATGGGTCGAGCTATCAGGAAGAAGATGGAACAGTGGTTTATACAGGAATGCCATCAGGAGCTTTAATTACAGCTGAGGGCAAAACCCTTTATCATGCGGGTGATACGGCATTATTTTCAGATATGAAAATGATAGGTGAACGCCATGAAATAGATATTGCGTTTCTGCCTATTGGGGATAATCTAACAATGGGACCTGATGATGCAAAAGATGCTGCAAAATGGTTGAAGGCGAAAAAAGTCGTTCCAATTCATTACGACACGTTCCCTCATATTAAACAAGACCCTATAAAATTTTCTCAATTGCTCCCTGAAGGTGTCGGCCTGCCTTTAAAAGTCGGTGAATCATATCGTGTGTAAAAAGAATTGACGCGTCATGGTGATGCGTCAATTCTTTTTTACTTTATACTGTTTTCGCAAAGATTGTAGCTATGAATATGATTATAACTTCTATAGTGAAATGGAGTGGAAGACACTAAGACACCTGCGGGAGGTAGAAGAAAGGTTGAGACCCCCAGAGGTGAAGCCGAGGCTCAGCTTCCTCCCCGACGCATAGAGTGGCTGAAGTGCAATGGAACGAATTTTTACCTTAGAAAGTACTTGAAAAAACAATAAAGTATGCAACAATAGCCTTTACTTAATAAAGTATGATGACGCGTTATGTAAACTTTAATTTCTACTCTCCAAAGCTTCTTTTCTACATTGTACATGCATACAATTATTAATAAAGTTATGGATGTGAAAGGGTGGTTGAAATGAAAAGTTTGATTTATGCATTTTTAGCATTAGTGATGCTTTATTTTGGACTGCAAAATATCGCATTAACAGGTGATAAGATGCAGACTGTGTTTGTATTAAGTTGGTTATGTCTTGCGATCTTTGTCATAGGCGGGAATTTTGCGCAGTTCTTATATCGTCCAAAGCAGCGAGCTTCTGCAAGACAAGTAAAAGCATATAAAGAGTCACTGCAAAGAAAAAGACAACGCCAAACGTTGCGTTGATATAAGCTATTATCACCCTTATAATATAATTGGACACGTTTGTTTAGACAACAACTCTCTTAAGAGTTATGTTTGCAGATAGATGCACAAATAGAAAAAAGGGTGATGCAGCTTGGCTACGAAGCACGAGCAAATATTACAGCATATAACTTCACTGCCAGTAGGAGAAAAAATTTCTGTTAGGCAAATTGCGAAAGATATTAATGTTAGCGAGGGAACAGCATATCGCGCTATAAAAGAAGCTGAAAATAAAGGGTATGTAAGTACAATCGAACGTGTAGGGACAATTAGGATTGAAACAAAGAAAAAAGAAAATTTTGAAAAGTTAACATATGCAGAGGTTGTTAATATTGTTGAGGGACAAGTTTTAGGTGGACGGGCAGGACTACATAAGACATTAAACAAATTTGTTATAGGTGCCATGAAACTTGATGCGATGATGAGGTATACAGGAGCTGGTAACCTGCTTATCGTAGGAAATAGAACAACTGCTCACCAATATGCACTTGAAGCCGGTGCTGCTGTACTCATTACAGGCGGGTTTGATACTGAAGATAGTGTGAAAAAACTCGCTGACGAACTTGAATTACCGATTATTTCAACAAGTTATGACACGTTCACAGTAGGAGCTATGATCAACAGAGCGATTTATGATCAGTTAATCAAAAAAGAAATTGTTCAAGTTGAAGATATTTTAACTCCGATAGATAAAACAATTTGTTTATATACAACTGATACGATTGCCACATGGTATCAACATAATTATGAAACAGGACATGGACGCTTTCCGGTTATTGATCAAAACCTTAAAGTGCAGGGTATTGTAACGTCAAAAGATATCATGGGGAATGATCATTCGACCTTAATTGAAAAAGTCATGACAAAGAGTCCGATTACAGTTATAGGTAAAACGTCTGTTGCATCTGCAGCGCAAATGATGGTATGGGAAGGGATTGAGCTTCTCCCGGTTGTTGACCAACAGAATCGACTTCAAGGAATCATTAGCCGACAAGATGTCTTAAAAGCTCTTCAGGTCATTCAAAGACAGCCGCAAATTGGGGAAAAACTTGATGATATTGTGACAAATCAGTTCGTAACAATAGATGATGAGGCAAAACGAAGCAGTATTTTTCGTTGTGAAGTCAGTCCTCAAATGACGAACCACTTAGGTACCATTTCATACGGTGTCTTTACAACCCTTGTAACCGAAGCGGTAAATCGGTTTTTAAGAGCACAGAAAAAGGGTGACATTGTTGTTGAGAATATTACGATCTATTTCATTAAACCTGTACAAATGGAATCAATGCTTGAAATACATCCGAAAATTCTTGAAGTTGGGCGTAAGTTTGGAAAGATTGATGTTGAAGCGTTTAGTAATGGTGTAGTTGTAGGGAAGGCAATGTTAATGGTCCAGCTAATTGAAAGATAGAAAAAGAGGTGTATTTGTCTTGGACTCTTAAAAAGTCATAAGACACACACCTCTTTTTTACTTTTGTTTCACTTCGCTTAACACCTGTGGCAAATAGTGTTTGTAAGCACGATAGCCTGTCCAGGCACTTGCAAAGCCGAGTAGAAGGAAGATCGCTCC
>Ga0182745_1005757_pt1 | contig 10063 bp, 8 predicted proteins | sample eDN3rd30CKraftBY_FD_128523 | JGI IMG/M metagenome (GOLD analysis project Ga0182745, IMG submission 128523) | Enriched backyard soil microbial communities from Emeryville, California, USA - eDNA 3rd pass 30_C Kraft BY (version 2) (version 2) | ecosystem: Environmental > Terrestrial > Soil >... | reverse complement strand
TCACTGAACGCTGAATGTCTCCGCAGAGTTCGTCGAGATACAGTTTGAAATCGATTCTCCCACCGCGATCGACCTGATAGAGCCGGCGGTGGATATAGGCGACAGCGCTGATGCGCCCGGCCGCGGCATCGAGATAGCGCCGGGCGACCTGTCCCGAACCCCGCGCCTGCAACAACAACAGATTGGACACGACCTGCAGGCTGTTGCTGACCCGATGGTTGACCTCCTTGATCAAATCTTCCTTCTGCGCCAGCGTCTCCTGCGCAACCCGGCGCAATTCGAGAGGACCAGCAATCAGCGCCGCGATGTCGTCGAGCGCTTCGAGTTGCTGCGGCGACGGCCGGCGCGGCCGCGTATCGAAGACGCACAGCGTACCGATATGCGCCCCGTTACGAAGTCGCAGCGGCGCTCCGGCATAAAAGCGAACCCCGGGAGGGCCGATGACCAACGGATGCCGCCGGGCAGCGACGCACTGATGAACGTCGTAGAGCACGCGTATCCCATCATGGATAAAAATCTCGCAGAGATCAGGACGATGCGGTATCCACGACAGGTCAATACCGGGCTGGTCGGCGTACCAGACGCAGTCAGCATCAACAATGTTCGCTGCAGCAATCGGCACGCTGAACATGCGCGCCGCAAGCCTCGTCAAACGATCGATGCCGTCACGTACGAGATCGTCGAGCGATCCCGCAATGTCGGAGCGACGCGGCGCGTTGGAAGATCGCGCCTGCCGCGACTCAGCCCTATCGCCGAGTCCCTCTCTGGTGCCCATGTCATCTCACAATCTCCGCGCTACCGAAGAGTGTGAGGGTTTGTATACGCGCAATGGTTGTTCCACTCAAAGACAGGCGCGTATTAATGTTACCAGTGCGGCGACGCTATGACGGCAGCCCGCTTACGCCGCCTTGGGCATCGGACGCTCGTTCGGTAGCACATCGACGGACACCAGATGTCCGCGCCGCAGCACATCGATGGCGACGGCGCGCCCGATGCGGTCGCGATTGAGCAGCCGGATCAGATCATCCACGCCGGTCACCGGCTCGCTATCCGCACGCACGATGATGTCATAGCTGATCAACCCCGCTGCCGAGGCCGGCCCACCCGGATCGAGCCCGGTGATCATCGCGCCCGTGGCATTCTCGATATTGGCGCGTCGCGCATGACCGCGCGGGATTGCAGCAGTTTGCGCCGCAATCCCGATAAAGCCGCGCCGCACACGCCCATGCACGATGAGTTCGCTGAGCACGAATTGCGCGGTGTTGCTGGCCACCGCAAAACAGATGCCCTGGGCACCACGGATGATCGCAGTGTTGATGCCGACTACTTCACCGCGCGCATTGACCAGGGGTCCGCCGGAATTGCCGGGATTGAGCGCCGCATCCGTCTGGATCACATCTTCGATCAGCCGCCCATTGGCACCGCGCAACGAACGACCCAGCGCCGAGACGACACCGGCGGTGACGGTCGATTCGAATCCCAGCGGGTTGCCGATCGCCACCACGAGTTGCCCGCGCCGCAACGCCTTGGAGTCGCCGAGCTGCGCCGCCGGCAGATCGCGTGCCGCTCCAGCCCGCAACAAGGCAAGGTCGGTGTCGGGGTCTTCACCCAGCACGCGCGCCTCCATCACCCTGCCTTCGGCGTCGCTCAGCAGCAGTTCCTGCGCACCGGCAACGACATGGCTGTTGGTCAGAACCAGCCCGTCCGGCGAAATCACAGCGCCAGATCCGATACCGGCAAGGCCATTTGCCCTGCTGCGCCGGTCCTTGAGCACCTCGACGCGCACAACCGCCGGCCCGGCGCGATCGGCAGCGGCGATCACCGCGCTCGAATAAGCGTCTTGCAGATAGAGGTCTTGCAACACGCCGTCCGTCGCATCATCCGCGGTCGGGACGGCGTTTTCAAACCCGTCATTGGGCATTGAATCAAACATCGTCGTCTCTGAGTTGTCCCTGAGACCGCAGATATAGGGTGGCACGACGGAAAAAGAAGAAGGCCCGACGGCGCTGCCGGACGGCTCAGCCGGTGGCTTCATCAGACGTGTTGAACCAGATCCACGCGGCGACCGCATCGATCAGGACCAGCGGCACCACGAGCGCCCACCATCCGAAATGGTGGTATCCGAACGCGCCCGACGTCGTCCCGGCCAGGAAACCGACGACCACAGTGAGCGAGTTGCCGAGCTTCCGCCGTGCCTTCTGGAACTCCTCCCGGCCCCCCGCACGGCGGCGCCATGCCAGCACCGTGTGGGTGAGGTCGATGGCAACAACGGTGGTGTTGGTGGTCATCACATTGGTCGAGCCGAAATCCGGGATCAGCAGCCTCACCAGCGCACTCTGCAACCCCATGGCAGCAAGCCCGCACAGCGCGGCGGCGATGGCAGCAGGCGCATCCGGCCGCGCCGCGGGTAATCCCCACAGGCCGGCAATCAACAGCGCCAGCAGCAGCAGTTCTTCAAGCAACAGCGTGCGCACCAGCGCAGCGCGGCGGCGACCCGCCATGCTCTCGACGATCGCTGCGGCGACGATACCGCCGGCCAGGAAGACCGGGATCGCCAGCATCTTGACGAGAAAATCCGGCTCTGGCTGCGACCAGTGCGCGCCGATGCTTACGAAGCTGCCGGTTGCTTGCGCGACATAGATACCGAACAAGGCAAGGAAGATGACGCTGTCGACGACGCCGGCGATCAGGCTCATCCCGAACGGGATCATGCGCGGAATCCCGATACGACGTTCGCGCGTGCCGGTCATCGGTCCCTGTCCGCTCTATCCGCTCGTCAGCCAGTTGTGCAGGCGCGAGGCTGCCTCTCGCATCTCGGAGGCCGAACCGGCGTAGCAGAAGCGGATGAAGTGGTGACCGTCGATGGGATCGAAATCGACGCCCGGCGTCGCCGCCACACGCGCCTCCTGCAACATCCGCGAGGCGAAATCGAAACTGTCGTCGGAATAGCGCGAAATATCAGCATAGAGATAGAACGCGCCGTCGACCGGAAGGAATTTGTCGAGGCCCGCCTTCGGCAGGCCTTCCGTCAGGATACGACGGTTTTCCTCATAACCATGCTTCACCGCATCCATCTCGGCACGACCGTCGAACGCGGCCTCTGCCGCGATCTGCGACAAGGTCGGCACCGAGATCGCGAAATTCTGCTGCAACCGCTCGACCGTGCGCACCAGCGGTTCGGGCAATACCATCCAGCCGATGCGCCAGCCGGTCATGCAGAAATATTTGGAGAACGAGTTGATGACGACAACCCTGTCGGAAAACTTGACTGCGGTCTCCGCCGGAAAGGCGTAATCGAGACCGTGGTAGATTTCATCCGAGATGACCCGGATGCCTTCCGCCTCCGCGACCGCGATGAGTTGTGCCAGCGCGTCGGCGCTCATCATCGTTCCGGTTGGATTGGCCGGCGATGCAACCAGCAGACCTTGCAGCGGTTTCTCGCGATGCGCAGCGAGCAGCATCTCGCCGGTCATCGCCCAGCGCGTCGCCGCGGAGGTCTGCAATAGCACCGGCTCGCAGCCGAGCGCCGTCAGGATATGCCGGTACGGCGGATAGCCGGGATTGGCGAGCGCGACACGCGCACCCGGCTCGAACAGCGACAGGAACGCCAGGATGAATGCCCCGGACGAGCCGGTGGTGACCACGACACGCGACGGGTCGAGCGCGATGCCGTAGCTCTCCTCGTAATAGGTCGCGATCCGCGCCCGCAGCGAGGGAAGCCCGAGCGCATCGGTATAGGCAATGCGGCCGTCGAGTGCGGCGCGCACCGCCTCGATCGCAATGCGCGGCGCAGAGGCAGCCGGCTGCCCGACTTCCATGTGGATGACCCGCCCGCCGGCGGCCTCGATGCGCGCCGCTGCGGCCATCACGTCCATGACCATGAACGGCGGCACGTCGCTGCGGGCAGACGGCATCAACAGGCGTTTGGCCGCATCAAGCATTCCGGTACTCCCCGCCCCGCTCCCGCCGTATTCTACAGGCTTGATTTTGCAGGAACATCCTACAAGAACTCGTGATTTCGCATGCGTTGACCATCAGGGAACGCGTCTCTAGGTTGCGCGCATTCGACAAACGGTGACCATGCCCGCTCTGCTGCCCAATCTTTCCGGACCTGTCAAAGCCGCCCGTGGCGCTCTGGCCATGCTGACGATATGTGCCGTCACGGCGACCGGCTTTCAGGCCCATGCGCAGGCTCCCCGAATTCCGACGATCCGCGACGCCGAGATCGAGCAACTGCTGCGCGACTATACCCAGCCGGTGCTGCGTGCCGCCGGCCTCGCCAAGCAGAATATCAGCGTCACCATTATCAATGATCGCAGCTTCAATGCCTTCGTGATGGACGGCCGGCGCATCTTCGTCAACGCTGGAACGTTGATGGATTCGAAGACGCCGAACGAGGTGATCGGCGTTCTGGCGCATGAAACCGGCCATATCGCCGGCGGTCACCTGTCGCGGTTGCGCGAACAGCTTGCTGCCGCGCAGACCGCCTCAATCATCTCCATGCTGCTCGGTATCGGCGCCATGGTCGCCGGCGCCCGCGCCGGTGCCGACAGTGGCCTCGGCAATGCCGGCATGGCGGCGATCCTCGCACCGCAGGAAGCCATCCGCCGCTCACTGCTCTCCTATCAGCGCAACCAGGAGGAGCAGGCCGACCGCGCCGCGGTCCGTTTCCTGACCGCGACCGGACAATCGACCAAGGGGCTCTACGATTCATTCAAGCGGCTGAGCGACCAGTCGCTCTATTCGGCGAGCCGTGCCGATCCGTATCAGCAATCGCACCCGATGCCGGCCGAGCGCGTCGCCGCGCTGCAAACGCTGGCGCGCGCCAGCCCGACCTGGAGCAAGACGGATTCGGCCGAACTGCAATTGCGGCACGATCTGGTGCGCGCCAAGCTCTACGGCTTCATAGACCGGCGCGACAGCGTCGCTCGCCGTTACCCGTTCAGCGACTCCAGCCTGCCCGGCCGCTATGCGCGCGCCATCGCCACCTACCGGCACGGCGATCTGCGCACCGCCATCGCGCAGATCGATGGGCTGATCCAGGCGATGCCGCGCAATGCCTATTTCTACGAATTGAAGGGGCAGGCGCTGCTCGAAGGCGGCCATCCGGCAGAAGCAATCGCGCCGTTGCGCCGCGCCGTGCAACTGGCACCGACGCCCGCCTTGATCCAGATTCTGCTGGCGCAGGCGCTGATCGCCACCCAGAACAAAGCACATGCAGACGAGGCGGCCTCGCTGCTGCGCGTCGCACTCAACCGCGAACCGGAAGTGCCGGAAGCCTATGCGCAACTGGCGATGGCCCTTGGCCGCAAGGGCGACTTGGCGCATGCCGACCTCGCTTCGGCGCAAGCCGCCTTCTATCGCGGCGATGCGCGCACGGCGCGGCAACTGGCGACGCGCGCCAAAAGCCGTCTGCCGGTCGGCTCGCCGGCCTGGGTACGCGCCGACGATCTCGCCAATATCAAACCGTCGCCCAACGAAAAGCCGCAGTGATGCGCGACGTCATTCAAGCAATAAGGACAACTTCGATGCCGACAGGCTTCCGCTTTCTCGCTGCCGCCGCTGCGACGCTGACCCTCGCTCTGACCGCACCGGTTTCCACCGCCGCAGCCGAGGACTTCTCGCCGGCGCAGCGCACGCAGATCGAAAACATCGTCCGCGATTATTTGCTGAAGAATCCGGAACTGCTGCAGCAGGTGATGCTCGAGCTCGAAAAGAAGCACAGCGTCGCCGAAGCCGCCAAGCAGAAGCAGACGATTACCGACCATGCGCAGGCGCTGTTCAATTCGCCGCGGCACGTCACGCTGGGCAACCCGCAGGGCGACGTCACTTTCGTCGAGTTCTTCGACTACAATTGCGGTTACTGCAAACGCGCGATGGGCGACATGATGGAGTTGCTCAAGGATCCGAAGCTCAAGGTCGTCCTCAAGGAATTCCCGGTGCTCGGACCGGGGTCGGTCGAGGCGGCGCAGGTTGCCGTTGCGGTGCGCATGCAGGACAAGACCGGCAAGAAGTATCTCGATTTTCACCAGCGGCTGCTGACTGGCCGCGGCCAGGCCGACAAGGCCAAGGCGATGGCAGCGGCAAAGGCTGCCGGACTCGACATGGCCCGGCTGGAGAAGGATCTTGCCAGCGACGAAATCCGCGCCTCGCTGCAAGAGAGCTTCAGTCTGGCGGAATCGCTGGGCTTGAATGGCACGCCCAGCTACGTCGTCGGCAATGACGTCCTGATCGGCGCCGTTGGGCTTGCTGCACTGCGCGAAAAAGTCAATGTCGCGCGCTGTGGCAACGTCGCCTGCTGATGGACGCAACGCTCTCGGGACGGACTTCCCTGACAGACCACCCGTGGCATGCCACGGTTGCAGGAACCGAACGCGCCCGCTAGCGTTTCATGCGCCATGTGCCCGACTCCCTGTTCAGCCACGTACTCGGTTGGCATCGAGGAAGAATTCTTCGTTTTCGACGTGCAATCGCGGCGAGCGATAACGCGCGCAGATAAGCCATTCCTGGCTGCTATCAAAAAGCGGCTGGGCGACGCGGTGACCACCGAGATGCTGCAATCGCAGGTCGAGGTCGTCACGCCGGTCTGCGATCATTTCGACACCGCGCGCGATTATCTCGCGCATTATCGCACCGCACTCGCCGAAGAGGCGGAGAACCGCCGGCTCGGTATCGCCGCCATGGGGACGTTCCCCCTCGCCGTCTGGCCGGAGCAGATGGTGACGCCGGGCGACCGCTATAAATCGATCGTCGAGGACCTTGGCATCATCGGCCTGCGCAACATGCTGTGCGGCCTGCATGTGCATGTCGGGCTGCCGGATCCGGCTGTCCGCGTCGACCTCATGAAGCGGATCATGCCCTATCTGCCGCTGCTGCTGGCACTGTCGACGTCGTCGCCGTTCTGGCAGATGCATGTCAGCGGTCTGCATGGCTACCGGCTCGCCGCCTATGACGAACTGCCGCGCACCGGCCTGCCGGAGCTGTTTCACGAACAGGAAGACTACGACGAATATATCGCCGCATTGACGCGCTCCGGGATCATCCCCGATGCCAGCTATGTGTGGTGGGCCATCCGCCCGTCGCTGCGCTACCCGACGCTCGAACTGCGGATCGCCGATTCCTGCACGCGACTCGACGACACCCTGGCGATCGCCGCACTGTTCCGTTGCCTGGTGCGCGCACTCGACAACGACCGGGCGCTGAATGCGGGCTTCGACCGCGTCGGCCGCGCGATCACTGTCGAAAACAAGTGGCACGCGCAACGCTATGGCGTGCATGCGGTATTCATCGACCCGTTCCGCCGTTCGCCGATCACCGCGGTCGAGTGGCTCGCCGAGGTGATGGACTTCATCGAGGAAGACATCGTCGCGCTCGGATGCCGGCGCGAGATCAGCCGCGTCGCCGCGATCGTCGCCGAAGGATCAAGCGCCGACGAGCAGATCCGCATCTACCAGGCGGCACGCGCTGCCGGCCGCCAGCGGATCACCGCACTCAAGGACGTGGTCGACTGGGTCGCGGCCGAGACCCTCGCCGGCACCAAGCCGGGGCGTGTCGCCGCCTGACCGGCGGGCCGGGGCTGCGACATCCAATCAGAAACGCGCTTTATCCTGTTGTTCGGTCATGCGGTTTTGCGAAAACCGGATACCACTTTCAGGGATCATGCCCTATAACCGCCTGACACCGGTGCCGGCATGCCGCGCCGCAAGTCCACCTGAGCCCGAACAAAGCCCATCCCGGTCCAAAGCCCAGAACCCGCTGCCATGGCCAAGACGATCTATATCCTCAACGGCCCGAACCTGAATCTGCTCGGCACCCGCGAGCCGGACAAATACGGACACACGACGCTTGCCGACCTCGAAGCGACCTGCCGAGCCACTGCCGACGCGCATGATTGCGACATCGTCTTCCGGCAATCAAATCTGGAAGGCGATCTCGTCGGCTGGATCCAGGAGGCCAGAACGCAGGGCGCCGCCGGCATCGTTCTCAACGCCGCGGGCTATACGACCACGTCCGTGTCGATCCTCGATGCGCTGCTGGCGGTGAAGCTGCCGGTGGTCGAGGTCCACATCACCAATATTCACGCGCGCGAGGAATTCCGACACAATTCGCTGGTCTCCAGAGCGGCAACCGGTCTGATCGCAGGCTTCGGGGTCGCCAGCTATACCCTGGCGATCGAGGCCCTCGCCGGCATCATCCGCGCGCAGGCCGACCGGAAAGACGGCAAGAGAGACGGCGGCAAGAAAGACAAAGCTGCGAAGAAGAAGAAATAGCCTTTTGATCATCGCACGAGCGGCAAGAAGAGAGCTCTATGGCCACAGCCAAAAAACCATCCGGCAAAATCGCCAGCAAGATCACCGACAAGGTCACCAGGACGGCCGGCAGGAAAACACCCGCCACATCCGCGCCGGCCAAAGTTCCCGGCAAGGCCGCGGCCAAGGAAGCGAACAAGGAAGCGAACAAGGCGCCAAATAAAATCGCCGGCAAGCGCAGTAATGCCGGCGGCGTCGATCGCGCGTTGATCCTCGAACTCGCCAGCCTGCTCGACGAAACCGGTCTCACCGAAATCGAAATCGACGGCAGCCGCATCCGCGTGGCGCGCGGCACGATGGCGGCGGCCACCGTCGCGACGGCGGCGCCGCGCCCGGCAGCCACTGCGCCGCAGGTACAGCAGGCCGATCTGTCCGCGCTCGATCATGCCAAACATCCGGGCGTCGTCATCTCGCCGATGGTCGGCACCGCATATGCCGCGCCCGAACCGGGCGCCAGGCCGTTCATCGACGTCGGCGCAAAGGTCAAAACCGGACAGACTCTGCTCATCGTCGAGGCGATGAAGACGATGAACCAGATCCCGGCGCCGCGCGACGGAACGGTGACACAGATCCTGTTCGAGGACGGACAGCCCGTCGAGTTCGGCGAACCATTGCTGATCATCGAATAGAGTGGGCGGACCAGGACAGCCAATGTTCGACAAGATCCTGATCGCCAATCGCGGCGAGATCGCCATGCGGGTCATCCGGGCCTGCAAGGAACTCGGCATTCCCACCGTCGCGGTCCATTCCACCGCCGACGCCGACGCCATGCATGTGCGCTTCGCCGACGAAAGCGTCTGCATCGGCCCGCCGGCAGCCAAGGACAGCTATCTCAACGTCCCCTCGGTCCTCGCCGCCTGCGAAATCACCGGCGCCGACGCTGTGCATCCCGGCTACGGTTTCCTGTCGGAGAATGCGCGCTTCGCCGAGATCCTGACCGAGCACGGCATCACCTTCATCGGTCCCAAGCCCGAACATGTGCGCATCATGGGCGACAAGATCGAGGCGAAGCGCACCGCAAGACGGCTCGGCATCCCGGTAGTGCCAGGCTCGGAGGGCGGCGTCGGCTCCGACGCGGAGGCGATAGCGGTCGCCAGAAAGATCGGCTTCCCGGTGCTGGTGAAAGCCACCGCCGGCGGCGGCGGACGCGGCATGAAGGTGGCGCTGACCGAGAACGACCTGCCGACGGCACTCGCGACCGCTCGCACCGAGGCGAAAGCCGCCTTCGGCAACGATGCCGTCTATCTGGAAAAATACCTGCAGAAACCGCGCCACATCGAAATCCAGGTGCTGGGAGACGGCCGCGGCCATGCCATCCATCTCGGCGAGCGCGATTGCTCGCTGCAGCGCCGTCACCAGAAGGTATGGGAGGAAGCGCTCTCCCCGGCGCTCAACGATACGGAGCGCGCGCGGATCGGTGAAATCGTCGCCAAGGCGATGCGCGAGCTGAACTATCTCGGCGTCGGCACCGTCGAATTTCTGTACGAGGACGGCGAGTTCTATTTCATCGAGATGAACACACGCATCCAGGTCGAGCATCCGGTGACCGAGGCGATCACCGGCATCGACCTGATCTTCGAACAGATCCGTGTCGCTGCCGGCGCGCAGCTCACGCTGACGCAGGACGACGTCCAGTTTCACGGCCACGCCATCGAGTGCCGCATCAATGCCGAGAACCCGGTCTCGTTCCGGCCGTCTCCGGGCAAGATCCTGCACTACCACCCGCCGGGTGGATTGGGCGTGCGCGTCGATTC
>Ga0182745_1005755_pt1 | contig 10068 bp, 13 predicted proteins | sample eDN3rd30CKraftBY_FD_128523 | JGI IMG/M metagenome (GOLD analysis project Ga0182745, IMG submission 128523) | Enriched backyard soil microbial communities from Emeryville, California, USA - eDNA 3rd pass 30_C Kraft BY (version 2) (version 2) | ecosystem: Environmental > Terrestrial > Soil >... | reverse complement strand
GAGGCAGGCGATGGCGGCGGCGCCCGCGCCGGACACCACGACCTTCACCTCGTCGATCTTCTTGCCGACGAGCTCGAGACCGTTGTGGACCGCAGCGGCGGAGATGATCGCCGTGCCGTGCTGGTCGTCGTGGAACACCGGGATGTTGACCCGCTCGGTGAGCTTGCGCTCGACCTCGAAGCACTCCGGCGCCTTGATGTCCTCGAGATTGATGCCGCCGAGCGTCGGCTCCATCGCGGCGATGATGTCGACGAGCTTGTCCGGATCGCGCTCCGCGAGCTCGATGTCGAAGACGTCGATGCCGGCGAACTTCTTGAAGAGGCAGCCCTTGCCTTCCATCACCGGCTTCGCCGCGAGCGGGCCGATGTCGCCGAGACCCAGCACGGCCGTGCCGTTCGTCACGACGCCGACCAGGTTGCCGCGCGAGGTGTACGTCGCGGCGGCGCGTGCATCCGCCGCGATGTCGAGGCACGGATACGCCACGCCGGGCGAATACGCGAGCGACAGATCCCTCTGGTTCGACAGCGGCTTGGTGGGAGCGACGGCCACTTTCCCTGGCGTCGGCAGTCGGTGGTAGTCGCGCGCGGCGTCGCGCAGGGCGATCTCCGCGGGGGAAAGCTTGGCAGTCATGGCGTCTCGGCAGTTGGTGTCGGCGGGCCAGGATTATGCGCCTCGCGCGATTCTGCGCACACGGCGTAGCGGTTCTTCCCGTCCGCCTTCGCCTGGTAGAGCGCGGCATCCGCGCGGCGATACAGCACGTCGAAGCTCGCATCCGCGGCCGTCGCGACGCTCACGCCGACCGACACCGCGAAAGAAATCGGTCCCGCGGCGGTTGCACGGACCGCATCGAGCAGGCGTTGCGCGAGCCTCTCCGCGCCCGGCAGGTCGCAGTCGCGCGCGAAGATCAGGAACTCGTCGCCGCCGAGCCGCGCGGCGACGTCGCCCGGACGAAGGCAGCCGCGCAGCGCAACGCCCAGCATCTGGATGACCGCGTCGCCCGCCGCATGCCCGTGCGTATCGTTGATCGACTTGAAGTGGTCGATGTCGACGAGCAGCGCCGCGTGCGAGCGCGACCGCGGGCGATTCCAGCCTTCCTCGATCGCCGCGAGGGCGCCGCGCCGGTTCGGCAGGCCGGTGAGCGAATCCTGGATCGAGAACTCGTAGTGTTGCCGCAGCTGCGATTGCTGCACCTGGTGATAGCGCGCGCAGACGTAGGCGAGCAGCAGCGACAGCGCCAGCGCGCCGACGACACTCGCGATCTCGATGCGACGGAAACGGCGCTCCTCCGACAGGTGGTAGTCGAGGTCGAAGTCCACGCCGACGAATCCGGCGGGGCGACCGCCGGAGTCGAGGATGGGCGCGTGTCCCGTCATGAAATAGCCGTAGTCGTCGTGCTGGAAATCAGGGTTGACGAACGTGCGCCCGGCCGCGAGCTCGTCGAGCCAGTTGCTCGCGTACTCACGGCGCAGGCGGAACGGCTCCATGTAGGCCGACGCGCGCAGCCCGCGCTGCCGGGCGAAGCCCGCATCCTGCGCGGTGTCGAGCACGAAGAACGCCTGGCCGTCCTTCGCGCCCATCGTGTACAGATAGAAAGCTTCGGGCCACGCCGCGTGAAGGCGCAGCAGCGGCTCGCGGGCCCGCTCGCGCAGCGCCTCGTCCGCTTCGCCGGCGAGCAGGCGGCGATGCACGTCGCCATCCACCTGGCTCGCGGCCAGCCGGGCCATCTCGCCGACGTGATCGCGCAGGACCTCCATGCGGCCGTGCCGCGACAGCGACTGCGGCAACGTCACCAGCACGAGCATCAGCGCCGCGATGACCGCGGCGCTCGCGAAGAAGACGGAAGCCTTGAACTGCAGGAACGCGGGTCGGGCCATCCGGCGCATTCTCTCACACGGCCTGCATGCAATCGCCACACGGCCCCCACGCACGTCGAGCGCGGCCATGCCATGCTCGCGCCATGACATCGCAAAGCATGACGATCCATCACGGCGGCTGTCACTGCGGCCGCGTTCGTTTCGAGGTCGACGCGCCGGCGCGTCCCGAGGTGCTCGACTGCAACTGCTCGATGTGCGCGAAGACGGGCTACCTGCACCTCATCGTGCCGAAGTCCGCGTTCCGCCTGGTCTCGGGCATGGATGCGCTCACGACGTACCGCTTCAACACCGGCACCGCGCGACACCTGTTCTGTCGCGTCTGCGGCATCAAGTCGTTCTACGTGCCGCGCTCGCACCCCGGCGGGTTCAGCGTCAACGCGCGCTGCCTGGATCCCGGCACCGTGACGGAGCTCGTCGTCACACCCTTCGACGGCCGCGAATGGGAAGCGGCGGCCGCGGCACTGTGAACGCGGCCCTGCTCGAGGCCGTGCAGGCCGACATCACGACGCTCGCCGTCGACGCGATCGTCAACGCCGCGAATACGTCGCTGCTGGGGGGTGGCGGAGTCGATGGCGCGATTCATTGTGCCGCCGGTCCCGAGCTGCTCGAAGCGTGCCGCGCCCTCGGCGGCTGCCGCACGGGCGATGCGAAGAAGACGCGCGGGTTTCGCCTGCCCGCGAAGCACGTGATCCACGCGGTTGGGCCGGTGTGGCAGGACGGCGCGCACGGCGAGCCGGACCTGCTCGCCTCGTGCTACCGCCGCGCGATCGAGCTCGCGGGGGAGGCGGCGCTCGCCTCGATCGCGTTCCCCGGCATCAGCACCGGCATTTACGGCTATCCACCGGAGCTCGCGGCGCCCCTTCCCTCGCCACGGTGCGTCAGGCGGCGACGACCGCGCCGTCACTACGGCGCGTCGTCTTCTGCTGCTTCTCGGCGCGGGATCTCTCTCTGTACCAGCGGCTCCTCGTCATGGCCCCTGAGGACGCTGGATCATCTCGAAGTGGTTGCCTTCGGGATCGACGCCCATGCCGATGAAGATGCCGGACTTGCCGAACTCGAACGGCTCGCGCTCCATCTTCCCGCCCGCGGCCTTGACGGCGGCGGCCGCAGCCTTGACGTCGGTGACGTCGAAGATGAGGTGCGCCACGCCGTCCTGCACCTCGTTCTCGCCGCGGTGCATGATGACGACCTGGGCATTCCTGTTCGCCTTCGCCGCATCCACCGTCGCGCCGAAGTTCAGCATCACCTCGAGCTGGCCGCCGGGCAGCTCGAGCCGTTGCACTTCCTTCAGGCCGAAGGCGGTCTGGTAGAACTTCTCGAGCGCCGGCACGTCCTTCGCGGTGACGCGCACCGCGTTGACCGTGAAGCCGGGCTCCGCCGCGCCCACGGCGAATGCCAGCGTCGCCACCACACCACCCATCAGCAAACGCATCGCTTTCATGCCGTCCCCCTCGTTGGATTGGCGGCATGATATCCCCGATCGGATCGGGAGGCCTTGCGTGACGTCGACAGTCGAGCGGATCCACGTTGCCCTGGAACGGCCGGACCAGCCCGAGGTGCGGGCGCTCGTCGACGCGCTGGATGCCTACCAGAAGCCGCTGTATCCCGCGGAGAGCCACCACGGCATCGACGGCGAAGCGCTGCGGGATCCCAGGCTCCTCTTCGCCGTCGCGCGCGATGACGAGGACGTCGCGATCGGCTGCGGCGCCGTGCTGCTTGCGCGCGACTACGCCGAGCTGAAGCGCATGGTGACCCTGCCGTCCCATCGCGGACGCGGCGTGGGTTCGGCGGTGCTGCGGTTCGTCGAGGCGCGCGCCCGCGAGCGCGGCGCGACGCGGCTGTCGCTCGAGACCGGTTACCTCCAGCACGAGGCGCTGCGACTGTACGAGCGTGCGGGCTACCAGCGCTGCGAGCCCTTCGGCGCGTATCGCCCCGATCCGAACAGCGTGTTCATGACGAAGGTCGTCGAGGCGGCGCCGGTTGCGCAAACGGTGTCGATCTGGCGCGCCCGGCTCCCCGACGTGGCCGACGTCGCGCCGCTGTTCGACGCTTATCGGCGGTTCTATGGTCGCAGTGCCGACCTTGCGGTCGCATCGGAATTCCTGCAGCAGCGCATCGCAAGGGGCGAGTCGGTCGTCCTGGTCGCACGCGACGCGAACGGCACGGCCCGCGGCTTCGCGCAGCTCTATCCCTCGTTCTCGTCCGTGCGAGCCGCGCGCACGCTGGTCCTGAACGATCTCTTCGTTGCGCCGGACGTGCGACGAGCCGGCGTCGGTCGTGCGTTGCTCGAGCAGGCCGCGGCATACGCTTGCGATCGCGGCATCGGGCGAATGAAACTCTCGACCGCCATCGACAACGGGGAACGCAGATGATCCGCCATCGAACCTTCGCCGCCGCCCTTTCATTGATGCTGTCGGCGGTGGCGTTCAACGCCGTCGCGGCACCGGCTCGCATGCAGGCCATCGTGCAGTCCGGCGGCAACGACGCCGCATCGTTGAAGCTGCAAACCATCGACACGCCGAAACCGGCCGCCGGCCAGGTGCTCATCCAGGTCTACGCCGCCGGCGTGAATCCAGTGGACTGGAAGCGCCGGATGAACGCGCCGCCGCCCGCGGCCGGCGCGGCGCCGGTCATCCCCGGCTTCGACGTCGCGGGCATCGTCGACAGCGTCGGCCCGGGCGTCACGGTCGTGAAGGCTGGAGACCCGGTGTTCGCGCGCGGCAACGGCGCCTACGCGCAGTACGCCGTGGCCGACGCCGGCAGCGTCATGCGCAAGCCGTCGGGGCTGACGTTCCAGCAGGCGGCGGGGATCCCGGTCGCGGGTGTCGCCGGCCATCGGGCCGCGGATGAGGCGCGCATCCAGCGCGGGCACCGCGTCGCCGTGATCGGCGCGGCTGGCGGCGCGGGCTCCGCGGCGGTGGTCGTCGCAAAGGATCGCGGCGCGCGCGTGGTCGCCGTGGGCCATTCCTCGCAGCAGCCGTATCTCGCGTCGCTCGGCGTCGACGAGTTCGTTGCCTATGACAAGGACGACGTTGCGACGAAGGTCGGCACCGTCGATGCCGTGCTCAACATGGTGGACGGGCAGGCGGAGGCCGGGCTCGGCTACGTGAAGCGCGGCGGTCGCTTCACGTCGATCGCCGGCGGTCCCCGCGAGGATCACTGCCGCGCCGCGGGCGTCACGTGCGTCGTCATCGGTCCCGGCTACGCTGGCCCGCCGATGATCGACACGCTCCGCGCGCTGGCGATGCTCGCGGATGCGGGCAAGTACGACGTGACGGTCAGCCGCACGTTCCCGCTCGCGCAGGCCGCCGCCGCGCAGGAGCTGAACCGCACCAGCGACACCACCGGCAAGATCGTGCTGATCGTCGATCCGAAGTCGAGCGAGCGTTGAGCGATTCCGCGGATTTCATGCGCCTCGCGCTCGAGGAGGGGCGACGCGCGCTGCCGGCGTGCCTGCCGAACCCGCCGGTCGGTGCCGTGCTCGTGCGCGATGGCGTCGTCATCGCGCGCGGCTATACGCAGCCACCGGGGCGACCGCATGCCGAAGCCATGGCGCTCGCGCAGGTCGAAGGATCGCTCGCCGATTGCGTGCTGTACGTGACGCTCGAGCCGTGCTCGTTCCAGGGCCGCACGCCCTCCTGCGCGGAGTCGCTGGTCGCGCGGAACATCGGCGTCGTGGTCGTCGGCATCACGGATCCCGACGAGCGCAACGCCGGCAAGGGTCTCGAGCGCCTGCGCTCGGCCGGCGTGCCGGTGTTCCTCGGCACGCTCGCGCAGGAGGCGCAGCAGGCGCTCGGTCCCTATCTCGCGCTGCCGGCCAACCGCGGCGGCTGAAGGCGCGGGCTCGAGGCGGTATGCTCCCGTCATGCACTATCTGATGTTCTACGAGTTCGGGCCGGACTACCTCGAGAAGCGCGGCCCGTACCGCTCGGAGCATCTTCGCCTCGCCTGGGAATCGCAGGCCCGCGGCGAGATGGTGCTGGGCGGCGCCTACGCCGACCCGGCCGACGGGGCCGCGTTGCTCTTCAACTGCGATTCGTCCGAGGTACCGCTGCGCTTCGCGGCCGCCGATCCATACGTGAAGGCCGGCATCGTCAAGGCCTGGCACGTGCGGAAGTGGACGACGGTCGTCGGCGAGGCGGCGGCGACGCCGGTGCGCCCCGAGCAGGGCTGAAGCTCGTGCACGACACGGACGTGAAACGCCTCAAGTTCAACGTTCACTCGGACCGTCTGCGTCTGCGAGCCGATGGCTCGGCCGAACCGCTGCCGCTCGGCGACGAGTTCTGGCCGCAGCTGATGAGCGGCAAGCTCGGCGATTTCCGCAACGAGTATCTCGTGGCCACCAGCGCCTTCGATCGCAACTGGGCGAACTGGGAGTGCCATCCGAACGGGGACGAGATCGTCATGCTGATCAGCGGTCGCGTGACGTTCGTGCTCGAGACGGCGCAGGGCCCGCGGCGCGAGGATCTCACGCAGACCGGGGACTACGTCCGCGTGCCGCGCAACACGTGGCACACCGCCCTGACCTCTACGCCCACGACGATGCTCTTCATCACCGCGGGAGAGGGCACCCTGCACCGGTCGGCGTCGACGTGAGCCGCCGGCGCATCAGCTCCGGCTCGACCTTCGAGGCGCAGATGGCCTATTCGCGCGCCATCGTCGATGGCGAGTGGATCTTCGTCTCCGGCACGACGGGCTTCGACTACGCGAGGATGGCCATCGAGGACGACGTCGTCCGCCAGGCCGAGCAGTGCTTCCGGAACATCGATGCCGCGCTACGCGAGGCAGGTGCTGCTGTCAGTGACATCGTGCGCGTGACCTACGTGTTGCCTCGGCGAGAGGACTTCGAGCCCTGCTGGCCCGTGCTGCGACGATGGCTCGGTGAAACGCGACCGGCGGCGACGATGATCACCGCCGGTCTCGCCGACCCGCGGATGAAGATCGAGATCGAGGTGACGGCGCGCCGGGCCCCCTCGACGTGAACGCGCCGTGGGATGCCCTCTGCGCGTTCCTCATCGACACCGAACGGATGAAGCTCGTCGAACGCAGCGCCTGGGTGAGCGACCGTTCGCGGCACGAGGGACACGCCGCATGACCACTGCCGCAACCCTGCGCGATGCCACCGATCGCGACGGCGCCGCGCTCGCCGACATCTACAACCCCTACATCGACGACACCGTCGTCACCTTCGAGGAGACGCGCGTCGACGCCGCCGAGATGTCGCGGCGCGTGGCCGACGTGCAGCGCCTCGGTTTGCCATGGATCGTCTCGGAAGAAGCGGGCGGTGTGGTGGGCTACGCCTACGCGACGACCTGGCGCACGCGCGTGGCGTATCGCTATTGCGCGGAAGTGACGGTCTACCTCGATCGCGGCGCGTTCGGCCGTGGTCTCGGCACGCAGCTTTATCGCGAGCTCTTTTCCCGCCTCGAATCGAGCGGCATGCACGTGCTGCTGGGCTGCATCGCGCTGCCGAACGAGGCCAGCGTCGCGCTCCACGAACGCTTCGGCATGAAAAAAGTGGCGCATTTCGAAGAGGTGGGTTTCAAGTTCGACCGGTGGATCGACGTCGGCTACTGGCAGAAGAACCTGCGCTAGACTCATCGATCGGAGGGGCGGGCGTTAGGTCGGGAGACGTCCATGCAGCTCAGCGTCCATCTGAACTTCGACGGCGAGTGCGCCGCGGCCTTTCGTCACTACCACCGTCTGCTCGGCGGCGAACTCCGCACGCTGATGACCTACGGCAGTTCGCCGATGGCCGACCGGGTGCCGGTGGAATGGCGCGATCGCATCGTGCACGCGTCGCTCGAGCTCGACGGGATGACGCTGATGGGCGCGGACGTCGCGCCCGAGAGCTACACCACGCCCCAGGGGTTCGCCGTCGTGCTCAGCCTGAAAGACGTCGAACGGGCGCGCGAGCTCTTCGGCTCCCTCGCGGAGGGCGGCACGCTGCGCCTGCCGTTCCAGAAAACCTTCTGGTCCCCCGGCTACGGGCTGCTCGTCGATCGCTACGGCGTGCCTTGGGAAATCAACGCGGAATCGTGAAAGAACGAGCGTACCGGATGTGGAACCCTCCGCTGGGCGCGCTCTGCTAGTCTCGGGGATCGTCCACAACGAGAATTCCGGGGGTTCCCATGCTTCGTCGCAGCTTCACGCTCTGCGCCGCCACCGCGCTGCTCGGCCTCTCCGCCGCCAGCACGTTCGCGGCGGACGCCATTCCTGCGTACGTCAAGGCCGCCGTCGACGATGCCGCGCGTCCCGAGGCCGATCGCGGCCGCGACGCGAACCGCAAGCCGGCGGAGATCGTCGCCTGGGCCGGCCTCAAACCGGGCGACAAGGTCGCCGACATGCTGCCCGGTGGCGGCTACTTCACGCGCATCTTCAGTGGCGTCGTCGGCGCCAAGGGCACGGTGTACGCGCTGCCGCCAGCGCGTCCGGCGAATGCGCCCGCGGGCATGCCCGACTTCGCGGCGGCGGCGAAGAAGATCGCCGACGACCCGCATTACTCGAACGTGAAGGTCGGCGAGATGGGCAAGGCGCCGCCCGAGAAGCTCGATCTCGCCTGGACCTCGCTCAACTATCACGACATGCACAACCGCCCGAACCCGGATCTCACCGCGTTCAACAAGCAGGTCTTCGACATGCTGAAGCCGGGCGGAACGTACATCGTCATCGACCATGCGGCCGCGAAGGGCTCCGGCACCGAGGGCGCCAAGCTGCACCGCATCGATCCGGAGCTCGTGAAGAGCGAGGTCACCTCGGTGGGCTTCAAGTTCGAGGGCGAGAGCAAGGTGCTCGCGAATCCCGCGGACGATCACACCAAGCCCAACAGCGACTCCGGCATCCGCGGCCACACCGATCAGTTCGCGCTGAAATTCAGCAAGCCGCGCAGCTGATCCAGCGCGGCGGGCCGCGGTCGGCCCGCACCTACAGGCTCAAGGTTCCGGCGCCGACGGAAGTCGGCGCCGCCCCTCGCCACACTGCCGGGCACTCCCGTTCAGCAAGAGGGGTAAATGAAATGACGACCGTCAGTGGCCACACCAGCGCGATCTGCGCACGCAAGGTTCTCGGCACCAACGTCTACGACACCGCGGGCAACAAGATCGGCGAGATCGAGGACGTGGTGCTCGACAAGCTGTCGAGCAACATCATGTTCGCCATCGTCAGCTTCGGCGGCTTCCTCGGCATGGCGGAGAAATACCATCCGATCCCGTGGAGCACGCTCGACTTCGATCCGGAGCAGGGCGGTTACGTCGTCAACGCGACGAAGGAGCAGCTGAAGGCCGCGCCGTTCGACTCCATCGACGCGCTCACCCGTGACGACGGCCTCGCGTACCGCGATCGCGCCTTCTCGTACTACAAGGCCGAGCCTTACTGGAATTGATCGGGGGCCCTGCGCCCCTCACAGCGGGGCGGGCCGGTTGCCGGAGGTCTCCGGCGCCGGCCCGCCGGCGGATGCGCCGCCGCTCCACCGCTCCAGCCGGCGCGACAGCGACCGCCACAGCGAACCGCGCGGGGACGCGCGCCGCGGATCGAAGAGATCCGCGCAGGGGTGCGAGCGGCTGAGGCAGGCATCCCGCGCCATCATCGCCGCCGCCGTCCCCGTCGCGAGCGCATTGCCGCCGAATCCGGTGGCGACGTAGATCCCGTCGTCGAGCCAGCCCACGAACGGCAGGCCGTCGTCCGTCTGCACGACGTCGGCCGGCCAGGCATGCGTGGGCCGCGCGCCGGGCGCCCGGGCGTCGAGGCGCGCGAGCAGCGTGTCGTAGCGCACGAGCTCGTCCGTCGGCTCGAGCGCAGGCGCTTCCAGCCCGGCGAGCACCGCCAGCTGCCCGGCAATGGTGTTGTCCACGCGCAGGGTTTCCGCGGGTTCGCCGAGATCGCGGTACAGCGCCGCGGGGTGCGTGCCCGTGGGGAGCTGGGCGGCGACATGGTAGGCAGTCGCGACACGGAGGCGCTCCCGCAGCGCGGTGGCGCCGGGTATGGCCAGGCGGGCGTCGAACAGCGGCGCCGCCGCAGCGAGCACCACCTGGCGGCAGCGCACCGTCCGGCCATGCACGCGCAACGTGGGTCGGGTGCCGGGTTCCAGGACCTCGAGCGCGCTCGATTCGTGCAGTGCGCCACCCAGCATCGCGAAGCTCTGGACCAGCGACGCCGCGTAGCAGCGCGGCTGCAGGGCCGCCTGCCGGCCGAAGCG
>Ga0182745_1005754_pt1 | contig 10069 bp, 11 predicted proteins | sample eDN3rd30CKraftBY_FD_128523 | JGI IMG/M metagenome (GOLD analysis project Ga0182745, IMG submission 128523) | Enriched backyard soil microbial communities from Emeryville, California, USA - eDNA 3rd pass 30_C Kraft BY (version 2) (version 2) | ecosystem: Environmental > Terrestrial > Soil >... | reverse complement strand
GCGGACCTGCTTGCCACCGCGTTGGTGGGCGACGGTTCGGTGGGTGACATCACCACTGCCGTCGCCCTCGACCGTTGGTGGCCGACCGAGGGTACGCGCAAGACCGGCGAACGCAATCGCGTGCCGCGCGTGGCTGTCGAGGGTGGGCAGCTGGTGCCTATCAATCCCTCCGGCGCAAGCATCGACTGGGCCTTCGCGCCGCCGCACGGCACGCAAGCGGTAACGGAGATGCCCTTCAGCGAGATCATCACCATTTCACGGCACTTGCCGGTGCGTAGTCTCCATAGTTATCTGAGTGCCAATGCGCTCGGTGATGTGCGCAATGCGGACACGCCCGCACCGACTGCGGTGGACGCGCTGGGACGTTCCGCGCAGCAATTCGCAATGGAGGTCGTGACCACTGATCGGCGCGGAGCGAGACGGGCTATTGCCCGCGGCCAGGACATCTATGCCGTGTCCGCGCCCATTGTCGTCGAAGCCGCCGCTCGCATCCTCACCCGATCGTTCAAGCGCAGCGGCACGATGACGCTGGGGGAGGCCTTCAGCGCCATCGATTTCCTGAGTGCTTTGGCTTTGACTCACCTTGCTGTCGAATTCGATCCAGCCTGAATTGCATCTCTCCAGTTTTTTCGCCATCGAGGACCAGTGTTCGGTCGTTTCCGTCCAGCCGATATAAAAACGTCCGTCGCGAGACGCTGACTATCGGTTGGAAGCCTGGGCTCTGGTTCGAACGAGTGTCACCGATAGACCGCCGTCGGGCCAATAGCCTGGCTCAGTTAGCGACGGTGTACCGTGGGAACCCTGAATACCAGAATCAACCCCGCGAGGATCGCCGCCATGCCCGCCACAGCCAGCGCGGGCATGGCGTTGCGCAGAATCAGATAGTCGAGGATCACCGTGACCACCGGCACCAGATAGAACAGGCTGGTGACGTTGACCAGATTGCCGCTGCGGATCAGCCGGTACAACAGTAGTTGCGCCCCGAGCGAGATCACCAGACCCAGCCACAACAGGGGGATTAGGAACCCCAGGTTCAGCTCGAAGTGGAATGGCTGAAATGGCGCGAAGCTCAGACACAGCAGCAGCGTCACAATGTACTGCAATGGCAGCACTGCAGCGGGTGTCTGCTCAATGCGCTTTTGCAGCATGGCGCCAAAGGTCATGCACAGCAGCGCGCCCAGCGCAAACGTGATGCCGAGTCCGGACAGTTTTGTCAGCACCAGGCTTTGGTAAACCACGAGCATCAGGCCAGCCACGGCCATCAACAGGCCAAGCAACCGCCATGCAGAGAACCGCCGTTCGGTCAACAGCAGGGTCAGGATCGGCTGTACGCCGAGCAGAGTCGCCAATAACCCCGGCGTGATGCCGTTTGCCATAGCCTGAAAGTAGCAGACCGAATAGCAGCCAATCAGTAGCAACCCCGTTCCTGAAACTTGCCATCGTGTTCCAGGCCGGGGCAGCCAACGCTGGCTCGGCAGGCCGATCAGAAACAAAGCGCCGAGGGCTAGGGAGAAGCGAAGAATCAGCAGAGCGAATACGGAGCCGTGGTCGAGGCCCCAGCGGGTGAAGATGGCTGCGCTGCCCCATAGCAGCACAAAGAGGGACATGGAGGCGAACGCCGTCCATGAGGCATATCTGGAAGTCATGATTACTCATCTGTCGAATAGCGAACAAGGCCCTAGCCATCCGCTGACGCAACGGCGTCAGCGAGCCTTAAAGGCGTTTGGAAGGGACCGCAAAGCGGGCTGGATCAGCCCTGGACGACCGCGCGAGGCGGAGCCGCCACGATGGTTGCGGGCGGCGCGACAGGTGAGGCGGGAGGAGAATTCGTGGCGCACGCGCCGCCGTCCACGATGTTCGTGGTCAAGGCGAATGAGATGTGGCGTGCGGACGAAATCATGGGCGTTTGAATAAACATCCAGAGGAGATGGCTAAGACTGTAGCATGCGTCTTGGCATTCAGAAAAATTCGTCCAACAAACCGTAAAACGCGAGGCGCCGTTGGTCGGGCACGACACCGTACTCTCGAAAAAAGGGGGCGACCCACGCGATTCCCAGGTTGCGCTCGATGCTACGAGCCGCGAGTGACAGATCCTGAAAACGATCGCTGATTCCGAGTCGGCCGCAGTCGATAAAGCCGGTGAACTGATCTGCCTGAGCCATCAGGTTAGGTAAGCAAGCGTCTCCGTGGGTCACGACCAGGTCATGTGTTTCTGGGGGCTTGGACAGTAATTCAGCGAGCACGTCTTTGGCGGTTCGCCCCAGCCGCTCCGCATCAAAATCCGTTTCATCGACAAGACCGGCATTCACGCGATCCTGGGCGACTGCCAGTCGTTGCTCCAAACGGTGGTCGAAAGGACAGTCTGCAATAGGCACTTGGTGCAGGGTGCGCAGGGCCCTTGCAGCGATACTGATCACTTGGGGCGGCGACAGGTCGGTGGCGCTGGCCAGATCATGTCCGGGGACAGCGCTCATCAGCAGCCAATGGCGACTGTCTTCGGTTGTGGCATCCAACACGGAAGGTGCGGGCAGGTTGAGATGGTTCAGCCAACGCAGACGCTCAACTTCACCCGGAAGCTCATTTAGCACGCCAATCGGCTCGGACTTTAGGAACAAATCGTTCCCGTTGCCGCGGCGTACGCGCAAGACGTTAGCGCGTGACTCTCCAATGGTTTGACGCTCAATTGGCGCACCATCGAAAAACTCGTACCACTTTTTTGGAATATCCATGCCGTTATGACCGTGATTGCCGGTGAAATTTGAACCCTGCGCGCGCCTGGTCGACGTCGTACTGATAGGCAGAGGGATTTGATTGAATATTGATTTTATTCAAAAAATCTAATGTCATTGCTGGCGGCGCTCAGGTTATCGATGGCGTTTTTCATGAGGTGCCTCGAGAGATCTTGGCATGCATGTCCACGATGAAAGGGGCGCAGCCGCTCTCCCGTGCAGGTGGTGGCCATGTGACTCTGCCTGGATTTCACGTACATAATGATGCTCTCCCGACGAGTGTCCTTAGGCGAAACCATGCTGTTGTACCGTTCTGACTCCGCTTCTGCAGTCCCTGCAAACCCTGGGTTGTTGGCGGAGCTCTCGCCTGCGAGTTTTGGCATCGTCATGGCCACCGGTATCGTATCGTTGGCCTGTGCCTCAATGGGGTTGCGGCAAGTGGGGCGTGGATTGTTCGCGCTGAATGTGCTGCTGTATGTGGTGATATGGGGGCTGCATCTGGCGCGGTTGTTGCGCTATCCGCAACGCGTACGCAGAGATGCTTGTGACCACAAGCGCGCACTGGGATTTTTCACGGCGGTGGCTGCCACCGGCGTGCTGGGCGGGCAATGCCTGTTGATGGCGCAAGCACGCATTCCCGCGCTGTGGTTGGCCGCCGTGGCGGTATTCCTGTGGGTGGTGTTGAGTTACGGTATTTTTGCCACGTTGATGGTAAAGCGCGACAAGCCGCGGTTGGAGCAGGGGCTCGACGGTAGCTGGCTATTGGCCGTGGTGGCCACGCAGGCGTTGGTCGGGCTGGGCGCATTGCTGGCGCCTGGTTTGGCCGATGAGTTTCAGGGACCGCTGGCGCTGGTGTTGACGGGGCTGTGGTTGTGGGGCGGCGTGCTGTACGCCTTGCTGATGTCGTTGATTTTTTATCGCGTCCTCTTTTTACCGTTGTCGCCCACCGACCTTGCTCCGCCGTACTGGATCAACATGGGAGCGATGGCGATTTCCACTTTGGCGGGAACGCTGTTGCTGCAACGGGCCGATGCCTGGCCTGTGGTGCAGGCGATGGAACCCTTTGTGAAGGGTGTTACCTTGCTGTTCTGGGTCAGTGGCAGTTGGTGGATTCCACTGTTGCTAGTGCTGGGCGTGTGGCGTCACGGACTACAGCGTCACCCGTTGCGCTACGAGGGGCTGTATTGGGCCATGGTATTCCCATTGGGTATGTACGCCATGGCCACGCATCACCTGACGCTGACTTTGGATCAAGCCTGGCTGCATCCATTGGCCAAAGCCTTTACGTGGATCGCGTTGGGCGCCTGGACATTGGCGGCGCTGGGCCTGATCGGTGCGCTGTGTCAGGCGCTGCGCAGGCAGGGTGGGCGCAGGCCAACCGAGCTTGGATGATGTTGAATGGCGATTCCCGCCAGCAAATGCACTAACTGAGCAAAGGTTCGTGCCCTCAGGGCGCGCCGCGCGCGGAATCGAAAGGATGAATGATCATGATTGAGAAGAGAGTCTGTTTCGACTTCGAGGTTGATTTTTCCAATGGCGGCGGCATTCAGGGTCAGGATTTTCGTCTCGATATCGAGGGCGACGACATCGACGATGATGCCCTCGCCGCCGCTATCATTCGCGATATGCGCCTGCTGATGGTGGGGGAGGTCCGCATCCTCAACAAGCGGATCATCGAAGAAAAGCACAAGCGCGTCGCAAGCGTCGAGGCGCCGGTCGCGGAAAATGGTTCGACCCGGACCTTCATCGATCTCAGTCACACGATTGAGAACGGCATGATCACGTATAAGGGCCTGCCGGCGCCGCTCATCTGCGATCATCTGTCACGGCTGCAGTCTCGAGAGATCTACTCGGATGGGACAGAGTTCCAGATCGGGCGAATCGATATGGTCGCCAATACCGGCACGTATATCGACGTTCCTTTTCACCGATATGCGGATGGACACGATCTTGCTGGACTCGGGCTTGACCGGGTGTCAGACGTTCCCGCGGTCGTCGTCCGGGTTGTCGGTGCGGTTGAACGCGCGATCGACTGGCATCATTTTGTGCCCGTGGAATGCCGTGACCACGCCGTCCTGATTCACACAGGCTGGGACAGCCACTGGGGAACGGAGCGCTATTTCGAAGGCCATCCTTTCCTGACGGAAAAAGCTGCCATGTATTTGCGCGACCAGGGGGCCTGTCTGGTCGGCATCGACTCTCTCAATATCGATGACACCTCGGGGGGAACGCGGCCCGTGCATTCGGTTTTACTCGGTTCCGGCATACCGATCATTGAGCACATGACGAACCTGGGCGCGCTACCGCTCGAGGGGTTCCGCTTTCACGCCGCACCGCCGAAGATCGCTGGCATGGGGACCTTTCCGGTCAGGGCCCACGCCACTCTCGATTGATCGATTCTGCCAAGTTTTCAGTGGGGCGGGCCGTCGCTACAGCGTCCCGATCATCCGCTTTTGAGTCGGTTCCGGGGCGCAGAGATTCGCGCCTGCATGGCTCAAGAATACGACGCCGCGCTGTTGTTCAAGAACAAGATCGATGACAGCAAAGCGTCCGGCGATTTGCTCGAATTGGAAGGCAAGGTCACATGGATCTCTTATCGTATTCCGGGTGGTCGGTCTGCCTGGGAAGTCATGCGCAACCATGAAAAGGCATGGCATCGATGCGAGGGCCATATCGCCACGGCGGCAATGCGCGTTTTACGGCAGTTTGGCGATTACCTTGATTTCGAAATCGAATCCGGATAGCCAGGTAACGCCCACGGCCGTCACAGTCGGATGCGGTGCTTCGCCCCAATATTCTGCTACTACTCGCCAGATTTCCTCGAACGTTGATTGTGGGTCGACCATGAAAACCGTGACGTCGACCACGTCGTCGAAGTTGCAACCAGCCGCCGCAAGGATGGCGTTCAGGTTCTCAAAAGCCAGTCGTACCTGTTCTTTCAGCCCTTGTTGCGGCGAGCCGTCTTCTAGACTGCCGACCTGGCCAGAAACGAACAGAAAGCCGTTGGATTGGATGGCAGGCGAGTATCGATGTTGCTCATAGAGCGCGTGGCGTCTTGGGGGGAAAATAACGTCGCGTGTGGTCATTGAATTGACTCCTTCATTACATTGAGCCGGTGCCGGCGGGGTAATAGCTTGTGAGAAATTCTAATGACGAGTGCATGGCTGATAAACTGGCAAATACATGCAACACTATTTGTGAAATCCAAATAATGCGATGGATCGGGGAGAAGGTTGATGGACCGTTTCGATGCCATGCACGCCTTTGCCCGAGTCGTGGAAACCGGTAGTTTCACAAAGGCGGCGGACACCTTGCACATGAGCAAGACGACCGTAACGCAACTGGTGCAGCAACTGGAGGCGCGCTTGCGCGTGAAGCTGCTTAATCGCACGACACGCAAGGTCAATGTAACCCCTGACGGCGCGGCATATTACGAAAGCGTGTTGCGCCTGTTAGCCGATATGGACGATGCCGAAACCAGCCTGTCTGGCGCGCAGGCGTCGCCTCGGGGCAGGCTGCGGGTGGACGTGCCGAGTCCGTTTGCAAGCCTGATCTTGGTGCCGGCGTTGCCGGCGTTTCACGCCAGCTATCCTGATATTCAGCTGCACCTTGGCGTTAGCGATCGCGTTGTGGATTTGATTGACGAAAACGTGGATTGTGTCGTGCGCGGAGGCGAAATCATCAACCAGTCGTTGGTCGCGCGGCATGCGGCGGACTTGCCGCTGGCGGTGTATGCAGCGCCGAGCTATCTCGAGAGGGCGGGCCTTCCCCGCCATCCAAGCGAGTTGGAACAGACACATCACCGTATCGTGGGTTTTTCAGGGTCGCGCACGCGTCGCGTGTTTCCGTGTTCCATTCGCCGTGATGACGAGAGCATCGACGTGCAGGGCCGGCCCGCCCTGGTGGTTGACGATGGCAATGCCTATCTGGCGGCCGGCCTGTCAGGAATAGGCGCACTTTGGTTGCCGTCCTATATGGCAGAGGCTCACGTGGCGCGCGGCGAGCTGACCCCGTTGTTTACGGATTGGCAGCTAGATCCCATGCCGATGTACGTTGCGTTTCCCCGGAACCGACACGTCAGTGCGAAATTGCGGGTGTTCATCGACTGGGTCATTGAGTTGATGGCGCAGCACGCGCCTGTGGTAACCCGACCACCGCTCATGAGCATTTCGCCATCCGGTGGGCCATCAGCTATTAATTGACTATTCGTTCCAGAATGGCTACTATGCCACGTTGACGCATTTTGAGGCCCTGGTCATGAGCAAGGAAAAACTGCCAAACCAGGGGCGTCCCCGCCAATTCGAAGACGAAGAGGTCATCGACGCAGCCGTCGCGGTGTTCAGCGAGAATGGCTTTGCCGGTACCTCTGCGCAGAATCTATGTGACGGCACGGGTTTGGGCCGAGGCAGTTTGTATAACGCCTTTGGCAGCAAACAGGCGCTATACGAACAAGCCTTGTTGCGTAGCCATGAAAAAAGCATGTCCGCGCAGTTGGCGATTCTGCAGAATGCTGGCTCCGCCAAAGAACGGCTGCGCACGCTGTTGCTGTGGGGACTTGCCGAAGACCTGCAACAGGCAGAACAGCACGATGCGATGGTGCTGTTTTCGGCGTTAGAGCGCGGCAGCAAAGACGAAGCCGTGGCGACGCTGAACACGGAATATCGACAGCGTCTGGAAAAGGCCCTGGTTTCCGTATTCACCGAGGGTCAGGAAAATCAAGAGTTTGGCCGGAAAGCCTCCGCCATCGAAATGGCGAGGGGGTTCCTCGCTGGATACTATGGATTGCGCGTTTTGAATAAGAACATTCCGGATAAGGATGTTCTTGATGATGCTGTGGCCGGCCTGCTGGCCAACTTGTAATTCCGCACGCATCGATTCGTTTTCGTCAAAACCATACCTTTGTCGACCTTGCGCGTCATGAGCGCATGACGCGTGATGCGTGCCGTTTTATTCTTTTCTGTAATGTTTGTTCAATAATAATTGAGTAGGTGAGGAATGCCGCTGGTTGTTTATATTTTGGGGTTAGCCACCTTTTCGCTTGGCACCTCCGAGTTGATGGTGGCCGGGATGATGACGACGTTGTCGGAAGCCTTCGGCATCACGATCGGTGAAGTCGGCCACCTGATTTCGTATTTCGCTTTTGGGGTGATGCTGGGTGGTCCGGTGCTCACCTATGTGTTTCTGAAACTGAAAGTGCCTTATCGCCCAACGCTGTTGACGTTGTTGGCGATATATGTCGTGGTGCAAGGCTTCAGCGCTTTCATCTCTGATCATTCTCTGTTGATTGCGGTGCGCCTGATTACCGGCGCGTTATGCGCCGGCAGTGTGAGTTTGTCATTGGCGACCAGTATGGCGTTGGTGCCGATTCAAGACAGACCGCGTGCCGCTGCGGTGGTGATTGGCGGCTTCATGGCGTCCAATGTCTTTGGTGTGCCATTGGCGACCATCATCAACCAGCAGTGGGGTTGGCGGGTCAGTTTCGGGTTGGTCGCGGTGCTGGTCCTGGTTTGTTTCTTCGTGCTGCTGCGCGCTTTGCCGAACGCCGGTGGCAAAGGCGGCCTGAAAATGTCGGAGGAACTCAAGGCATTCAAGAACATGGCGTACTGGAAGGCGTGCGCAACCAGCTGTTTGATTCTGGGCGCCAGCTTTGCAGGCTTTAGTTATTTCGTGCCCGTGTTGACGACGATCAGCGGTTTTACCATGCAGGTGGTGCCGTTCATATTGATGATCTACGGGGTGGCGAACCTCGTGGGAAACACCATTACGGGACGCCTGGCCTATCGGCATAGCCTGATCATCATGGTGGTCGGGCTGACAGTACTGAGCGTGTCGCTGACCGGCTTGGCGTTGCTGGCTCAGTATCAGTGGTTCGCCGTGGCCTTTGTCATTTTGATCGGTTTGTCCGGCGTGCCGATGAATCCGGCGATGATGGCGCGCATCGTCAGTGTGGCGCATCCCGGTCCCATGGTGAATGCGGTCCATACGTCCGTGATCAATGTCGGCCTGGGCGGTGGGACTTTCCTGGCCGGCATGGTGATTTCCGCGGGCTATGATTTTCGAGCGGCGTTATGGATCGGGGCCGGCCTGGCGGTGTTGGGGCTGTGCTCGGTGCTGCCTTATTTGCGCCGCGGCAGAGTAGGGTGGAACTGATACCCGTCGAACGTGGTTGGCCCCGCTCAACGCGTGATTGAACGTGAACGGGGCGTACGACGCCGATTGTTGATCGGCCTTCGGTTTGCCATCGCATTAGAGCGTCACTTGTCCCCGCAGCGACGCCGTTCGATCGCGCATCGTCATCAAAGGTATCGCCTCACCCGTTGGCAATACGCCGCGTAAGTTTCCCCGTAATGTTCGCGTAGAAAGGCTTCTTCGCGCAGGACTTGTCGGTTGAACAGCCAGATGCCTGCGACGAGGTAGACCAGCAATATCCAGTTCGGGAAAATCAGGAATTGCCCGAGCAGGATAGCCGCGAAAGCCACGTATATCGGGTTGCGGCTCAACGCGAACACGCCGGTGGTGATGAGCGCATCAGGACGTTCGGCATCGATGCCGACCCGGAAACTCCGGCCGAACGACACCAGGCTTGCCAGTAGTAGCGACAACCCGCAAAGGCAGAGCGCCACGCCAATCCACGCGAGGGTGTCGGAAGACACGAATACCTGCGTGCTGACGGTGGGCCAGTGGAATGCCGCGGCAAAGACCAGATAGAAGTAAAACAGCGCAAAGGGCGGGATAAAGAAATCCGTTTTGTCACGCTGCCCGAATTTCATGGCCTCGATGCCCTTTGCTTTCATGAGGGCAACGCGGGTCAGCACCATGCCCAGCATGAGTACGACGGTGAGGGCTGCGAGATACTTCGGCATAGACACCTCCTCTGAAAGAATAGCCACGCCTGGCGATCGCGCATTGGCTTGAGCAGGGGAGGGCCGTCTGGTTAGATAGGATTGCTCTCCTTGTCATCGAACGCGCGATCACCCTTTTGGGGCGACGACGCAGCGCTTGCTCGGGGCGCCAGCGAAATCGACATCTCACTGTGCCGTCGAGCTGTTGATTATTGTAGTGCGCCACCACTACCCTGGGATGCGGGGGCGGCGGCGCCGTCACCTGGTCAGTTGGCGTTCAGATTCATCTGGCGCGCCAGGCTGCCCCAGGTCTTGGCGTCGTTGGCCACCGTCTGGGCAAACGCGTCACGGCTGACGGGTACGGGAATATCGCCTTGTGTTTTGAACGCGGCTTCGACGTCCGGTTGACGCAAAATGTTGCCGATTTCCTGATTGAGGCGTTCGGCGATGTCGGCCGGCAGTCCGGGCGGGCCGAAAATGCCGACGTAGTGTTGAACG
>Ga0182745_1005750_pt1 | contig 10072 bp, 9 predicted proteins | sample eDN3rd30CKraftBY_FD_128523 | JGI IMG/M metagenome (GOLD analysis project Ga0182745, IMG submission 128523) | Enriched backyard soil microbial communities from Emeryville, California, USA - eDNA 3rd pass 30_C Kraft BY (version 2) (version 2) | ecosystem: Environmental > Terrestrial > Soil >... | reverse complement strand
GCTGGCAAGCGCATTGCCCGAACTGAATCCGGGGCAGCGGCAAGCGGTCGACGCCATCGCCGCGAGTCAGGGCTTTGCCAGCCATTTGCTGTTCGGGATCACCGGCAGCGGCAAGACCGAGGTCTATCTGCACGCCGCGCAGCGGCTCCTGGAGGATGGGCACGGCCAAGTATTGATGCTGGTGCCGGAGATCAACCTGACACCGCAGCTGGAACACACCGTGCGTTCGCGTTTTCCGGGCATGGCCGTGGCCAGCCTGCACAGCGGCCTGGCCGAAGGCGAACGCTTACGCAACTGGCTATCCGCCCACCTGGGCCAGGCCCGCATCATCCTCGGCACACGCCTGGCGGTGCTGGCGAGCCTGCCGCACCTGCGCCTGATCATCGTCGACGAAGAACACGATCCCTCGTACAAGCAGCAAGAGGGCCTGCGCTATTCGGCGCGGGATCTGGCGGTTTGGCGCGCGCGCCAACTGGATATACCGATCGTGCTGGGGTCGGCCACGCCTTCGCTGGAAACCTGGCAACATGCGCGTTCGGGACGCTATCGGCAACACGACCTGGTCCAGCGCGCCGTCAGCCAGGCGGTATTGCCGGCCGTCAGCGTCATCGACATGGAGCGGGAGAAACCCCAGGAAGGCTTGACGCCGACATTGCTACAGGCCTTACGCCGTCGATTGGAGAACAGTGAGCAGTCACTTCTATTCCTGAACCGGCGCGGCTACGCCCCGGTCCTGCACTGCGACGCCTGCGGCTGGGTCAGCAATTGCCAGCGCTGCAGCGCCTACATGGTCTTGCACAAGCCCGAACGGCGCCTGCGCTGCCACCATTGCAGTTGGGAGATGCACATCCCGCGCGCCTGCCCTACGTGCGGCAACGTCGATCTGCATCCACTCGGGCGCGGCACCCAGCGCGTGGAAGAGACGCTGCAGCTATTACTGCCCGAGGCGCGCATCCTGCGCATCGACGCCGACTCGACCCGGCGCAAGGGCAGCGCCCAGGCGGCGTTCGACAGCGTGCATCAGGGCGCAGTCGATATCCTGGTGGGGACCCAGATGGTTGCCAAGGGGCATGACTTCAAGAACCTGACCCTGGTCGGGGTATTGAATCCCGACACCGCGCTGTTCTCGCACGACTACCGCGCCAGCGAGCGCCTGTTTTCGCAATTGATGCAGGTGGCGGGACGCGCGGGACGCGCGGGTGGCGCCGGCGGCAAGGCGGACGCCAGTGAAGTCCTGATCCAGACCCGCTATCCCAGCCACCCCCTGTACGCGGCGGTGATGGCGCACGACTATCCCGGCTTTGCCAACCCGCTGCTGGAGGAACGGCGCCAGGCCGCCCTGCCGCCTTTCGGCTATCAAGCCTTGTTGCGCGCCGAAGCCAAGGCGCTGGCCGACGCCCTGGCGTTCCTCGGCATGGCGGCCGGCTTGCTGCAGCATCCGGGCATCATGATCAACGATCCGATCCCGATGACCTTGACCCGGGTGGCGAATGTGGAACGGGCGCAATTGCTGGTCGAGTCAAGTTCGCGCCCGGCCTTGCAGGCCTTCCTGAAGGAATGGATGAGCCAGTTGCGCACCCTGCGCAGCCGCGTGCGCTGGTCGCTCGAGGTCGATCCCTACGATATTTGATGGGCGCCGCCCATGGGCTGCCCGTCAAACGATGGGCGCGTCCAGCAGGCCGTCCGCCGCCAGCCGCCGCATTTCGCGCACCATGTCGATATCGGCTTCCAGGTAAGCCGAGCGGCGAAACTCGTCGAACATGGCGTTGGCCTGATTCTCCGCCTCGGTCTGGGCGTCGCTGTAGGAAAAGCGCAGGAAAAAGCGTTCGGGTTCGGGCTCCTCGATCTTGATGCGCAGGGTCGAAGCCTTGATCTCACCCTGTTCGGGCACCAGGATGCGCATTTCATCGGGTGGCATCAGATGCACCGAATCACGCACCACGACTTCGCCGTAATGCAAGCTGCGCTCGAGGCCGCCGGCAAAGCGGGCGGTGATTTCACAGCGGTCCAGGTGCGCCAGGTATACCGTCGGGCGCTCGGCGCGCAGGCACAGGCCTTGCCATAACTGAGTGCGCGTCAGGGGCTCGATCAAAGGATTGCCGGGATCGTTGATTTCAATCAGATGGGAGAAATTCATGCGCGTTCGGTGGCAGGTCAGTATAAAAAAATGCGTAACGGTAAGTAATGTAACATGGCCGGTCACCGGCATTGCTGCCTGCTCGCAGGCAATTCGTTACAATGGCGCTTGCCGTTTCTAGATCCCGCCATGCCCGCCGACTTCCACTCTGGTTTGAACCCCCCGCAACACGAAGCCGTTACCTACCTGGATGGGCCCTGCCTGGTGCTGGCCGGCGCCGGTTCCGGGAAGACCCGCGTCATCACGCAAAAGATCGCGCATCTGATCGAGCAGCACGGTTATGAAGCGCGCAATATCGCGGCCCTGACCTTCACCAACAAGGCCGCCACCGAAATGCGCGAGCGCATCGCCAAGTTGCTGCGCGAACCGCGCCAGGCCAAGCAGCTGACGGTTTCCACCTTCCATTCGCTCGGGGTTCAGATCCTGCGCCGCGAAGCGGCCGAGCTGAAGCTGAAGGACCGCTTTTCCATCCTCGATAGCGACGATTGCTATGGCCTGGTGCAGGAACTGGCCGTGACCACCGACAAGGCCTTGATCCGCCGCATCCAGCAGCAGATCTCACTCTGGAAGAACGGCATGCTCGATCCTGACCAGGCCCTGGCGCAGGCCAGCGACGCGGACCAAGCCGATGTTGCGCGCATCTATCGCAGCTATGTCGCGACCCTGGCGTCGTATCAGGCGGTCGATTTCGACGACCTGATCCGCTTTCCCGTGACCCTGTTTCGCGACAGCGACGCCGCGCGCGAACGCTGGCAGCGGCGCTTGCGCTACTTGCTGGTGGACGAATACCAGGACACCAATACTTGCCAGTACGAACTGGTCAAGCTGCTGGTGACAGGCATCGGCAAGAAACCCATGTTCACCGCGGTGGGCGACGACGACCAGGCCATCTACGCCTGGCGCGGCGCCACCATCGAAAACCTGAAAACCCTGCAGCTGGACTTTCCCGACCTCAAGGTGATCAAGCTGGAACAGAACTATCGTTCTTCCACGCGCATCCTGCAGGCGGCCAACGCCGTCATCGGCAACAACCCCAAGCTGTTCGACAAGGCCTTGTGGTCCGAGCATGGCCTGGGCGATCCGGTCAAGGTGCTGGCCATGCCGGACGATGAACAGGAAGCCGAGCAGGTGGTGGTCACACTGTCGGCGCACCGCTTCGAGCGCCGCGCCAAGTTCTCAGACTACGCCATCCTGTACCGCGGCAACCATCAGGCGCGGGTGCTCGAAAAAGCCCTGCGCCGCGAGCGCATCCCCTACGTGATGTCGGGCGGCCAGAGCTTCTTCGACCGCGCCGAAATCAAGGACATCATCAGCTACCTGCGCCTGGTGGCCAACGCCGACGACGATCCGGCCTTCATCCGCGCGGTCACGACGCCCAGGCGCGGCATCGGCCAGGCCACGCTGGAAGTGCTGGGGGCGTTCGCCGGGCAATGGCAATGCTCGCTGTTCGAAGCCATTTTCAAGGGCGGCATAGAAGCGCGGCTGGCCGAGCGCCAGCTGCTGCCCCTGCGCGAATTCGCCGAATTCATCAATCAGCTCGAAGCGCGCGCGCAGCGCCCGGGCGAGGCGGCGCAGCAGGTGCTGGACGACATGCTGGGCGCCATCAACTACGAATCCTATCTGTACGACAGCTTCGACGAGCGCCAGGCCCAGGACAAGTGGCAAAATGTGATGGACTTCGTCAACTGGCTCAAGGAAAAAGGCACCGGCGGCAAGTTGGGCGACGACGCGCCCAAGAGCCTGCTCGAGCTGACCCAGATGGTGGCCTTGATGAGCATGCTCGAAGGGCGCGACGAAGAGCGCGATGCGGTGCGCATGTCGACCCTGCATGCCTCCAAGGGGCTGGAATTTCCGCACGTGTTCCTGGTCGGAGTCGAGGAAGGCATCCTGCCGCACAAGGGCGACCCGGATGCCCCGGCCGAAACCCTGGCCGCGCGCATCGAGGAAGAGCGGCGCCTGATGTATGTCGGCATCACCCGGGCCCAGCGCAGCCTGCATGTCAGCTGGTGCAAGCAGCGCCGCCGGGCGCGCGACAGCACCCAGTGCGATCCATCGCGCTTCATCAAGGAAATGCGCCTGGATGAAGGCGACGCGGTGCCGACCGAAGATGAAATCGTCACCCCCAAGGAGCGGCTGGCCAATCTCAAGGCCTTGCTGCAAAAGCCGAGGCCGGCATGAACCCGAACGGAGCCTTCCATGAATCACACCGAACAGCGACTCACTGACATCGAACTCAAGCTCACCGCCATGGAAGACCTGGTGGAGACGCTCAACAATACGGTCTACCGCCAGCAGACCAGCATCGAGCGCCTGCAGGACTTGTGTACGACCCTGGCGCGCCGCATCCATGACATGGACAATAACGCCGGGGGCCAGGCGCCGGATGAAAAACCGCCGCATTACTGACGCCGGGCCTGCTGCCCACGCTCCTACGCCCCGTCCCGACCCTGATATAGAACACGCAAGCACCATGAACCAAGCTGACGAATTATTGGCCGCCAAACTCAACCTGGAAACCGCGCGCATGCCGTGGGCCGAGCTGGAGCGGTTTTTCGCCGCGGGCAAGCTGATCGTGGTCGCGCCCGGCCTCGACTTGCTGCAGGCCGCGGTCGCGATCGCGCGACGACCAGGAACAGGTCGGCGCCTGGATCGCCCGGCACACCCTGGCCAAGGTCAGCGACGTCCAGGCCAGCGCCTGGTCGGCGGCGCAGGCGCAATTGTGGACGGTGGTCGTCAGCCCCTGGATCCTGGTGCAGGCCGCGGACCCCGCGGCGCCGGAAATATTCCCAGCCAGCACCCCGCCCCAGGTGCATTAGCCGAACATGGAAGCGCAAGCACGGCGCATTGCCCACCTCGACATGGATGCCTTCTATGCCTCGGTGGAATTGCTGCGCTACCCGGAACTGCGCGGACAGCCGGTCGTGATCGGCGGACGCAGGACGCCGCCGCCGCAGATCCTGGCCGATGGCAGCCGCCAATACGCCTATCTGCGCGATTACGCCGGACGCGGCGTGGTCACCACCTCCACCTACGAAGCGCGGGCGCTGGGCGTGTTCTCCGCGATGGGCCTGATGAAGGCCGCGCAGCTCGCCCCCGACGCCATCCTGCTGCCGGCCGATTTCGACGCCTACCGCCATTACTCGCGCCTGTTCAAGCAAGCCGTGGCCGAGATCGCCCCCGACATCGAGGATCGCGGCATCGACGAAATCTACATCGACCTGAGCCAGCAGACTCAGGACAGTGCCACGCTGGCGCGGCGCATCAAGCACGCCGTGCACGCCGCCACCAGCCTGAGCTGCTCGATCGCCATCGCCGCCAACAAGCTGCTGGCCAAGATTGGTTCCGAGCTCGACAAGCCCGACGGCCTGACCATTCTTGGACCGGAAGACCTCGCACAGCGTATCTGGCCGCTGCCGGCAAGCCGCATCAACGGCATCGGCCCCAAGGCCAAGGCCAAGCTGGAAGGCCTGGGCATACACAGCATCGGCCAACTGGCCAAGGCGGAACCGGGATTGCTGCAGGCGCATTTCGGTCGCGCCTACGCCGCCTGGCTGCACGAGGCCGCGCACGGCATCGACCAGCGCCCGGTGGTGACCAGCTCCGAACCCAAGTCGATCAGCCGCGAAACCACGTTCGAGCGCGACCTGCATGCGCGCGTCGACCGCCAGCAATTGTCCGGCATCTTCACCTCCCTGTGCGAACGGGTGGCGCAGGACTTGCAGCGCCAGAACGTCGCGGCGCGCACCATCGGCATCAAACTGCGCTACACGGATTTCAGCACCGTCACGCGCGACATCACCCTGCCGCAACCGACGGCACAAGCCACCGCCATCCGCCAGGCCGCCACCGAATGCCTCCGGCGGGCACCGCTGCAGCAAAGGATCAGGCTGCTGGGCGTGCGCGCCAGCAGCCTGATTGCCTTCGACGCGATCAAGGCCGAGGAGGCCCCCATGGTGCAGGGCGAACTGGGGTTCGGCGTGGACTAGGGGTAGTCCTGGAAGCATGCGGGAACCGATCGGCAACATCAGCCACTTAGCTACGCTTGTTGGGAGAACTTCGTCACATCCATCTGTCGGCCTAGGGTCTTGCAAATCAACCGGTTACAACGAGGCTGAGCGTCTTCGTGGCGTCACGAAAACGGTCAGGGCGGGGAGTGGCGCAGAGCGTCCCGTGAATGCTACTGAAGTGAAGAGCATTTGAGGAGGTGACGATGAGGGATTTGGCGCATCACGCCAGCTACCGGCAGGTGCTGGCTGACATCAAGCAGCGGGTTCGCCACGCCCAGACACGGGCGGTCATGGCAGTGAACGCCGAGCTGATCCGGCTTTACTGGGAAATTGGCGCACTGATTGATGCCCGACAAAAGCAGGAAGGCTGGGGTGCGGGCGTCATCCCCGCACTGGCCCGTGATCTGCACAATGAACTACCCGAGGAAAAGGGATTCTCCGAGCGCAACATCAAGCGAATGCTGGCGTTCTTTCGGGAATATCCGCATCTGGAATTTGTGCCACAGGCTGTGGCACAAATATCGGCAAACCTGGAAGAGACTGCCGTATCAAACCACCGTCGTACAGGCCGTGGAGCATTGTTTGATGGGGCAGCCGGTCCGCATCGAATGAGGCCATCAGCGACCGCATCGCTTCCGGCAATGCCAAGGCCAGGATGAGCAGTCTGTATTAGTCAAGCACATTGTGTTGACAACAGCTACACATTCCTACAGAATCCGTGTATCTGACGTATAAGCACCGAAAGGAACACCCATGCGTGATGCCGCCATCAACCTGCGGGCCTTGCCCGAGCAGCGTGACCTGATCGATCATGCTGCCAGCCTTCTTGGCAAGAACCGTTCGGACTTCATGCTCGAAGCCGCCTGTGACCGTGCCCAATCCGTGGTACTGGATCAGGTATTTTTCAGCCTGGACGCCGACAAGTTCGAGCAGTTCACCGCGTTGCTCGATGCCCCTCCTGAACCCAATCCCAGGCTTGAACGCCTCATGGCAGTCAAGGCTCCTTGGAGTACTGACGCAGCATGAGTTTGGCCCTAAGCGCGCCGCAAGCACTTGGGGCCACCCATCTCCTAGACGAATTTGCCTGCGGGGAGGCCAGTCTCGATGAGTGGCTCAAGCGTCGGGCAATGATCAACCAATTGAGCGGTGCCAGCCGAACTTTCATTACCGCAGACAGCCAAGGCCGCGTATTCGGCTACTACGCCATGGCGGCCGGTGCGGTCTCGCACCAGATGGCAACCGGCGGCGTGCGACGAAACATGCCCGACCCGATCCCGGTGATGGTGCTGGGCCGGCTCGCCATTGACCAACGTGCCCAAGGCATCAAGCTTGGGGCCGCGCTGCTTCAAGACGCGGTCAACCGGGCAGTGGCCGTGTCGCAGAACGCGGGTGTACGGGCCTTGCTCGTCCACGCCTTGCACGACCGCGCAAAGCGGTTCTATGAGTACTATGGCTTTCAGGAATCGCCACAGCACACGATGACGCTGATGCTGCGCTTGAACCCTGCAAAGTGATCATCCAGGCTTTTCGGCCAGGCGGTATTTTCATGGGATGGTGGTGATCGATAGAGGACGGGTTTCAAACCCGCCCTGAACAACCACGATCCTTGGACTCCCCACGCTCATGGAGCGACCTCGGGCAAGCACCACTGGCCGCAAGGCCTGCTGTGCGTGTAGAATGGCTCGTTTTTGGTGCGCCATGTGGTTCAAGAATCTTCAGCTTTACCGTCTCCCCGCTCCCTGGCCGATCACGGCCGAACAACTCGAGGACAGCCTCGCGCCGCAAGCCTTCAGCGCCATCGGCAGCCTGGAAATGCAAGGCCAGGGCTGGGTTCCGCCGCGCGATAGCGCCCAACCAAGTGGCCAACTCGTGCACAGCGTCGGCAAACAATACCTGCTGATGCTGTGCACCGAGAAAAAACTCCTGCCCGCTTCGGTCATCAACCAGTTCGCCAAGGCCAGGGCGCTCGAACTGGAAGAGCAGCAAGGCTTCAAGCCCGGGCGCAAGCAAATGAAGGAGCTCAAGGAGCAGATCACCGACGAACTGCTGCCGCGCGCCTTCAGCCTGCGCAGCAGCACCGGGGTATGGATTGATCCGGTCAACGGCTGGCTGGTGGTCGATGCCGCCAACCGCACCAAGGCCGAGGACGTCATCCGGCTGCTGGTCCGGGCCGTCGACAAGTTCCCGCTCGACACCCTGCGCGTGGTCCAGGCCCCGGTGGCCGCCATGACCGGCTGGCTCGCCAGCGACGAGGCCCCGGCCGGCTTCACCCTGGACCAGGACATGGAATTGCGCGCCACCAACGAAAGCAAGGCCGCCATCCGCTATGTGCGCCTGACGCCGGAACCCGATGATGTGCGCCGCCACATCGAATCGGGCAAGCAATGCACGCGCCTGGCCATGACCTGGGCCGACCGCATCTCCTTCGTCCTGACCGACAGCCTGACGATCAAGCGCGTCGCCGCGCTGGACGTGCTCAAGGAATCCAACGAAGCGGTCAGCGCCAACGACGACGAACGCTTCGACGCCGACATGGCCTTGATGACCGGGGAACTGGCGCGCATGCTGGATGACCTGGTGGCGGCATTGGGTGGCGAGGCGCCGAATACCTGAGCGCCGCAAGGGCACGGCGTGCCGCAAACCATAGGATTTCTATGGTGTGATGGCGGCAACGATGGGTGTGTGGCCGGGACCTGATTGGCGATAATCCGGACAGTCCCCGGCACTCGGATTTCGGGCTGCCGGGCCGGATGTCCCACTTCAACGCCGTTTGCACAGCCATGAACGATTCCGACGCCTTGGTCGCTGGCGAGATATTGCAGGTTCCCTATTCGGCCGGCTCGGCGCCGCCGCGGATACCGCTGCCGCTGGGAGCCACCGATTGCCATCATCACATCTTCGATCCGCGCTTTCCCGAGCACCAGGGGGTGCTGCCGCTGGAGCCCGCCTATCGTACGCTGGCGCCGGACGTGCATGCCTACCGGCTTTTCAAGAGGCGGCTGGGCCTGACCCGCAGCGTCCTGATCGCTCCATCCAACTATGGCGACGATAACGCCTGCCTGATCGATGCCTTGCAAGCCTTTGGCCCGGATGCCGCGCGCGGCGTCGCCATCGTGGCGCCGGAGGTGAGCGATACCGAACTCGACAGGCTGCACCGGCATGGTGTGCGCGGTATTCGCGTTTATCTCGCCAAGGCGCGTGCGCCGGATCCGGCCCAGCTGCAGCGCCTGGCGCATCGCGCCAGCGACCGGGGTTGGCATTTGCAGCTGGTCGGCGATCGCCACACCGAAGTATTGGCCGACTGGCAACCGCTACTGGCCAGGCTGCCATGCCGCATCGTAATCGACCATCTGGGATTTGTTCCCCAGCCTGGCGGCGGCGCCAGCACGACGGCGACGACGGTGCGCAATCTGCTCGATGGCGGCAATGCCTATGTGAAGCTGTCGGCGGTCTATGTCCAGTCCAAGGCCGGCTATCCCGATTACCAGGACGTCGACCCCTGGGCCAGCGAACTGGTCAGGATCGCGCCGGACCGGATGCTCTGGGGTTCCGACTGGCCGCACGTGGGCGCCACCACGCAAAAGCCCGACGGCGCCCGGCTGGTGGACCGTCTGGCCGTCTGGGCTGCCGATCCGGCGGTGCGGCGGCGGATTCTGGTGGACAATCCCGCGGCACTCTATTGGGCGGATTGAGGCGGGGAAGCCCCGTCCGCCATTCCCTCTAGAACGATAGAAAACCTATTGTCTGATAGTCGTCGGAATACCTGTTTCTATGGGTGCCGATGCGACATAATCCAGCCGAACCATATAAAACAAGCCGTGACTTGGCGAACCGCGCGGAGCCCACGGCATATCCAACATTCAAGGAGACAACCATGACCATTCGACCAGGAAAAATGACAGCCGTGCTGGGAGCATGTCTGTTGGCG
>Ga0182745_1005748_pt1 | contig 10078 bp, 11 predicted proteins | sample eDN3rd30CKraftBY_FD_128523 | JGI IMG/M metagenome (GOLD analysis project Ga0182745, IMG submission 128523) | Enriched backyard soil microbial communities from Emeryville, California, USA - eDNA 3rd pass 30_C Kraft BY (version 2) (version 2) | ecosystem: Environmental > Terrestrial > Soil >... | reverse complement strand
GAGCGATAGCCTCAGTCCCCTGTTTCAATCATGGCATTCCAACCGCCGCGACAGCCGGTTGCCGGAGGTGCGACCTTTGATCGCCATGTCTTCGCATCAACCGGCGCAATTGCCGCATCTCGTCCGTCAGGCCGGAATCAATCGATGCAGGCAGAATGCTGCACTTGCGCCGGCCTTGGCAGCAGCGTTGCGCACCGCACAACGAGATGATATCGCGCTGCGCATTCAAATGCACATCGCAAGCGCATGCAGGGCGTGCAACGCCTTCCAGAGAGAGAATATCCATGCTTATCACCCGTCAGGATTTTCTGCGCGGCGGCGCCGCATTGGGTTTGGCCGCCGCCAGCGGCGTTTCCCCGGCCTTTGCTCAGCAGTATCCGAGCCGCGACATACATTTCATCTGTGGATTTCCGCCCGGTTCCGGCGCTGATATTTTCGCGCGGTATTTTGCGGAAAAGTTCCGCGTCATCGCCGGCCAGAACGTCATCGTGGAAAACCGGGTCGGCGCGAACAGCAACATCGCGACGGAATATATCGCCCGTTCGAAGCCGGACGGCCACACGCTCTATCCCTTCGCAGGCACGACTGTCGCCGCCACGATGCATCTCTTCAAGAAGCCGCCGGTCGATGTCGGCAAGACGATTCAGGTCGCCGCAACGACAAGCAACCTCGCCTTCATGCTGATGGTCGATCCCAAGAGCCCCTACAAGACGGCGCAGGAACTCACGGAGGCCATGAAGAAGAAGGGCAGCAGCGCCAGCTACGCCACGGCGGCCAATCCCGGTGTCATCATGGGTGCCCTCTACAAGAAGGCCACCGGCATCGAAGCGGTCGACGTGTCCTATCGTACCGCCCCCGACTCCCTTCCCGAGTTGCAGAGCGGCAAACTCGACTTCGCATTCCACGATCCGATCTTCGCCCTCGCCCAGCAGCGTGAAGGCCGTGCGCGTATTCTGGCGGTCAGCTCCAGCGAGCGCCTGCAATCGGCACCCGACGTCCCGACCATGACGGAAATCGGCGTGCCCATGGGCCTCGATATCTGGTGGGGCGTGATGCTCGCGGCCGGCACGCCGCGCCCGATCGTGGATCGCATCAACGCCATGTTCGGCGAAATCCTGAAGACGGAGGATGCCCGCAAATTCCTCGCGCTTTCCGGCGCCGACCCCATGATCCGCACGCCGGACGAGGCCCAAGCCATGTTCCTGAAGGCGATCGACGAGTGGGGCGACTACGTCAAGCTAGCGAACATTCCGCAGAACTGAGAACGTCACTCCTCAGGCTCGGTGGTGAAGAACAGGGGATAGCCCCTGTTCTTTCCAAACTCCGTTGCCTCCTTGGCCTTGGTTTCCGCGACATCGCGGGTATAGACCGCGATGACGCAGGAGCCCTTGCGATGCGCCGTGAGCATCACGCGCATGGCCTGGGATTCATTCATCCGGAACACAGCCTTCAACACCAGCACGACAAATTCGCGCGGCGTGAAATCATCATTGAGCAGAATGACCTTGTAGAGCGGCGGCCGCGCGATCTTGGTGCGCGTCGCGGTTCCCGGCGTAACGACGGTCTGGCTCATGGTCGCACTCTTCACAATGAGCGACGGCGGAAACGGAACAGCGGAAAGGAACACGGCCGCCTCGCGAACGCGTGGAATGCGCCAGACGCCGGCCAGGGCCCCATGGGCGCGCCGGAAGCGTCCATGCCGCTGTTCCGGTTGAGATAGCGCCTCTCCGCGAGCCGTCAATGTCGGCGGCTCAGCCGCAGCCGCGTCAGAATTCGGCCGCCATGGGAAATATACGCCCGCGACGGCGCGCCATCTGGATTTCATAACATATTCCGTTATGGTCCCGCGCGACGCGGCGCCCCGCGTATGACCCCGATCTTCAAGGCATGTTTCGCGTCCAATGGCTCTGCTCGCTCCTCTTCAGATCGTGGAAACACTGACAACCACGGCCACGCCCGAGCAGGTTTGGGCAGCGTTGCAGGCGGCACCCCGCTGGCCGGAGGTACTGAGCAACCTTGGACAGGCGTGGATCGACCCGATCGGTGAACTGGTCGAGGATGCGGTGATCCGCACCAAAGCCGCGCCGGGCCAGCCCTATGTCGATATGGATTATTACGTGCTGCTGGCGGAACCGCCGACACGACTGGTTTTCGCAAGCCGCGCCAACAAGTTTCGCGCCATCGTCGATTACCGGCTCCGTCCGCTGGATGACGATCGCACGGAACTTGCTGTCAGTGCTGAAATCCTGTCGGAAACGATGCTCGGCAGGCTGGGGCTCGCCACCCGGCGCAAGGCCCACACCAAGGGGGCCGCCTTCTCCATGCGCCGACGGGCCCAGGCCATGCTGGATCTCGCCGAGGACATGGCATCGGGAAAGCCTGCCGCGGCGGCGTCAATCCATGAGACGCCGGGAAGCGATATGGAAGAGCCGGCCGCCGAGACCGGCGGCGCGCGCGCCGCTGATTAGCGGGCGTAGGCGCCAGAGGACGAAGCAACCGCGAAACGGCGCGGTGTCTTGCGTTCGACCACGACCGCGCGGGGCGCGCCGGGACGACCGGCAAAAGTCACCGTTTCCGTGTTCCGCCGCAGCGCTGCGGCCTTGAGGACCGCCGGCCGGACCTTATCCGCCGACAGGTCCATGAGCGAAGCCGCAATCGCAACCTGCGCCTCGGTGTCGTCGGTCATGCCGCTGGCGGCGATCACGGCCTCGTCAAGCGTCGGGGGATCGTGCCGCACGCGCCGGGTGCCGTATTTCGTCTTCCACGTTTTGCGCATCTCTGCTGCTTTCGATGAAGTCTGCATTTGCAGCGAATTTATCAAAATCCGGTGCGTCGCACCATGTTGTTTGTGCATCGCAATATTGCGATTTGCGCAGGTTGCGGGCAACGATCCGTTACATGGGCATTCCTTCAGGACTTTTCCATATCCGCGCGGCGGGATCGGCCGTTTTTGGGCTGCGACAGTGCGTCCCGCATCTCGCCGCGCGCGCGGAATCAGGGATGGATGTCACTACGGACCATGGCCACACCATCCGCGATGCCGTCCTTTCGGGCGACACGTCCGCTGACATGGTGGTCCTGCCCGTCCCGATGATCGATGCGCTGGCGGATCGCGGGTTCGTCGCGCGCGAGGGGATTGCGGCGCTCGGCTCGGTCGGCATCGGGGCTGTCACCCGCGCGGGCGCCACATTGACGGCTCCGGACGATATGGCCCGGCTTCGCGAGGCGCTGCTCGCCGCCGATGCCGTTTTTCTGACGCTCGCGCCGACAGGCGAACATCTTCTGAACGTCATCCGAGAACTCGGCCTTGCGCAGGCGGTCGAGCGCAAGCTCCGGCGCTTCGACAAGGCGAGCCATCTCAATGCCGCGCTGGCCGCCAGCATGGCCACGCGCCCGCTGGGGTTCGCGCCGGTCACGGAAATCCTGTCCTGGCACCCCGAAGCCGGCTTCGCGGCGAACAATTCGCCGGCGGCTGGCGGCATCGCATTCCTCGGCCCTGTCCCGGACGAGATTCAGGACATGGTCCACTATGCCGCCGCGCTGCGGGCCGGAACGACAAGGATGGATATCGGACGAGAGGTGCTCGGTGCGTTGACCGGAAGTGAAGCACGCCTCGCCTTCCGCCAGACCGGGATGCGGTGACGGCAGCCGTCTACGCGCGCCGCGGCCGCGTCAGCACCAGGACACAGACGGCTGCCGCCATGATCGCAGTGCCTTCATAACCGACCATCGCGGGCATACCGCGCTGCAACCATATGCCGCCCAGCGCCGAACCAACGGCCTGCCCGACATAGATGGCCGAGGTGTTCAGCGCGATGGTCGCGCTGGCAAGGTCCGGTGCTACGGAGGCCAGCCGAGCCTGCTGCATGGTGTTGGACGCCGCCGTGCCAAAGCCGACCAGAACCATTCCCGCGATCATGATCGGCTGAAGGCCGGTGCCGAGAGACCAGATCACCAGTCCGGTCATCATACAGCCGATCATCATGCACGACATGCCGAAGGTGCCGAATCGCCGGACGCCGCGCTGAGTCAGGATATTCCCGACGACGCCCGCGACGCCGACACCGGCAAAGGTGAGCGCGATGGTCTCGACTCCCGCGCCCGTCAGCGCCGTGAGCAGAGGTCCGAGATAAACGAAAAGATGGAACTGGCCGGCAACGGTCAGCCCGGTGACCGCCAGAAGAAGAAGGATCGTTCGATTCCGCGCGATCGTGCCCCAGCTTGCCAGCGAAAGCGGCATGCCCTTCAGACCTGCGGGCAGAGCCAGCGCATTCATGACGAAGGCCAGCGCCCCGAGAAACGTCAAGGCGCCATAGACCGTCCGCCAGCCGAAGTGAGACGCCACGAAAGCGATGGTCGGCAGGCCAACCGCGATGGCCAGCGACCAGCCAAGGAAAATATAGGCAATGGCTTCGGAACGCTCCGCCGGCCTGACCAGCAGCGCAACCGTGCCGGCCGCCTGAGGCGTATAGATCGCGGTGACCGCCAGTAGCAGCAGACGCGCGCCAAGCAATGTCCCATAATCAGGGGCCAGAGCCGACACGGCATGGCCGATGGTCACAACCAGCATCGTGCCCGCCAGCAGCATGCGGCGATCCATCCGGCTCGTGGCCCAGGCCAGCAGCGGCGACCCGAAACACAGGATCACCGCTCCGAATGTCACCAGCAGACCTGCCTGCTGGATGGAGGCATCGAGCCCCGCCGCCAATTCCGGCAACATGCCCGCAGGCGCCAGCACGGCGACCCCGGTAACGAGGTTGCCGAGCATCAAGGCGTTGCGGGCCATCAGCGGGGTGGAGAGTGCGGCAATCAGCATATGCGAACGGAGCGAGGAAAGCTCTCTTGAAGACGAGGCTGTCGCGGCGCAGACGGGAAGCTGCAACAGGCAGCCAATATGACGCCTGATCGCCGGTTAGGCCAGCATGCGGCACACCCGTGACGTTTTCAGACGGTCGGATCAGGAACCGGCAACCGCTCCTGACGTTGTGGTCCAGGATGTCCGGCCCGCAGCCGGACCGGAGGAGGGCAACACATGCATGGCATCATTTATCTCGTCGGTCTGATCGTGGTGATCATGGCGATCCTGTCGTTCTTCGGCCTCCGCTGATCGATGGGCCGCAATCATGACCTATGAATCCCCCTATTCCGACGAGCCAGCGCTCGCTCGCACCGACGGACCGGTCCCGATCCCTGGCGGCCCGCTCTCATATCTTCATTGGGGCCCCATCGTGGCCGGCGCTGTCGTCGCGGCCGCGATCTCGCTGGTGCTCGGCGCATTCGGCGCGAGCATCGGCCTTGCCGTCGCCTCGCCCTCCCCGACCTGGCGGGACGCCTCGGTCGCGCTGGCTCTCTTGTCCGGCATCTGGCTTCTGATCGTCGCACTTGGGGCTTTCGCGGCGGGCGGCTATCTCGCCGGACGGGTTCGGTCGAGCTGGTCCACCTCCCAGGAGGAAATCGAGTTCAGGGATGGCACCCACGGCCTGCTCGTATGGGCTTTGGCCGTGCTCATCGGCGGCATTCTGGCCTGGGGCGCGGCCATTGCGACGCCTGCCGCCGTGACGGCGAACAGCGCCTCACGGAGCGCCACCGCGGAACCCGCCGGCATCGCATTTGAACTCGATCGGCTGTTCCGCTCGGCACAGCGCCCCGAGGCTATCGATCCGGACACGCGGGCGGAAGCCGGCCGGCTGCTGCTCAAGGGCGCGGGACGTCAGGACCTCGCCGAGGATGATCGCACCCATCTGGTCCGGCTGGTTTCCACGCGCACCGGCCTCGGTCCCGCCGATGCCGACCGGCGCGTTCGGGACATCCAGACCGAGGTGCGCCAGTCGGCGGCCCAGAGCCGGCGCAGCGGCGTTCTGCTCGGCTTCATGACGGCAGTTGCCCTGGCGGCAGGCGCTGCCGCGGCCTGGTTTGCCGCGGAAGCGGGCGGACGCCATCGCGACAACGCGGTTACCCCGCCGCTGCGGTTCGACTGGCGACGCGGCCGAAGGGGCGACGTCTGACGCTCAGGGTCTCGGAGAAAGCGGCGGGGGCTCCCTCTCGCCGCTTTCCATGTCACGGACAGCGCCAGAGGACTTGTCAAATGAATGAGCCGAAAATCAGCGTCGGCGTGGATACGCCGTCCGGCGAACCCCGGAACGGACCGACCGGCCCTTACATCACAGAGGAGAGCGACGGAACGGATATCGTCCCGCCGGTGCCGACGCCGGCCCCCTCCGACAAGGCGCCAAGCCGCACCGAAACCGAGATCAGCCGGAACAGCGAGTTGGGCAGCGATCGCGCCGGCGGCTAAAGCGCCGACGATACGTTCCGACGCCGTCCCTAGCCTTCATCCTCCGGCTATCTTGCAGCCGTTTCACCACAGCCCCCCGCGTCGCCACTATTATTTGGCGCGGACCTCTCTAGAATTGGCACTCTCCGTCACCCCGACGGGAGTTTTCGTTTTCCAGGATATTCCATGACTATCAGCATGTATCAGGTCTCCGTGCCGATTTTCGTTCAGTTTCTCACCAGCCTGTCGGGCGTGATCGACAAGGCTGCCGCCCATGCCGAAGCGCGGAAGGTCGAGCCGTCGGTCTATCTGGGCCTGCGGCTGTGTCCCGACATGTTCCAGTTTTCCCGGCAGGTGCAGCAGGTGACGAACCATGCCCTGAGCCCCGGCCGCCTCGCCGGCGTGGCGCTTCCCGATCTCGGCAAGGACGAAGCCGACTTCGACGCGTTGAAGGCGCGCATCCAGAAAGCCATCGACTTCCTCAAGACGCTCAAGCCCGACCAGATTGACGGCACGGAAGCGAAGGAAATCGTCTTCAAATTTCCCAACGGCAACGAACGGAAATTCACCGGCCAGGAACTGCTGCTGAACTTCAGCCTGCCGAATTTCTTCTTTCATGCCACCACGGCCTACGGGCTGCTCCGCGCCGCGGGCGTGGAAGTGGGCAAGCAGGACTTCATGGGCAAACCGGCCCAACTCTGATCTCCAGCACCGGCGCGCCGCGCAAAAGAGGCGACGGGCATTGCCCGTCGCCTTCCGTGCGGCGTTCAGACCCGAACCGCACGGTTTTCGCCATCTGCTTCAACGAGGAACGATTCTCGGAAAGCCGGCCTCCAGCATTTGACAAAGCCTGCCGCGGTCTTCCAAATCACCGGCCGCAAATTGGGACGCTGAGGTGGGATTTCCCGATGAAAGTGTTTTTGTTTGACCTGTTGGCTTATGGAAAGCATTTCGAGGAATACAAGGCTGATCGCTTCATGCCTTATCCTCTGTCCGGCCGTCATTTCGACGCCGAGACCGCGGCGCGCACCTATGAGGAGCACCTCCTCGCGTGGGAGGAAATGGACCGGCTCGGCTTCGACGGCGTCGGGCTGAACGAGCACCACACCACGCCGCACGGCCTGATGTGCTCCCCCAACATGATGGCCGCTGTCGGCGCGCAGCGCACGAAGAACCTGAAATTCCTCATCCTCGGCGAACTTCTGCCGCTACACAATCCGCTGCGCATCGCCGAGGAAATCGCGATGGCGGACTGCATGTCCAAAGGGCGCGTCTGGCCTGGCTTCGCCCGCGGCGTACCGCGCGAATACAAAGTCTATGACGTGCCGATGTCGGAATCCCGCGCGCGCTTCGAAGAATCCTTCGACATCATCATGAAAGCCTGGACCGAGGACGTCTTCTCCCACCAGGGCAAGTTCTGGTCGTTCAAGGACATGGCGATCTGGCCGCGGACCTATCAGCAGCCCTATCCCAAGCTGTGGGTGCCGTTCTCGGGCTCCAAGGAAACCATCCAGTGGGCGGCACGGCACAACATCAACGCCGTGATCCCGGACAATACGCCGGGCTTCCTTGAAGACGTCATCGGTTATTACGGGCGCTGCCTTGCCGAGCATGGCCATCGCATCACGCCGGATCATATCTGCCTGTTCACGGATGCGTACGTGGCCGATAGCAAGGCCCAGGCGATCGACGAATATTCGCCCTATTTCCTCTATTTCAACCAGACCCTGTGGCACCATGGCAGCCTGACGCAGGAGGCCATCAAGGAATCCGAAGCCAAGCCGGCCGCATCAGTGCCCACGACGCCGCCGCCGTCGCTCGATTATGTGAGGCCGGAGAACCTCGGCGCCGCCGTGCTGGATCGCGCCAAGATCCGCAACGTCACGCAAAGCCAGATCAACGAACGTGTCGGCTCAGGCGAACTCAACTGGGGCTCGCCGAAAGAAATCACCGAACGGCTGATCGAATCCGCCGAACAGGCCGGCACCAACACCATCCTCCTGAACGTCAATGTGGGCGCGATGCCCTACGAACTGTTCCTCGAACAGATCCGGCGGTTCGGCCGCGACGTGCTGCCGAAACTTCAGGCCCACGAGATCACCAGCGTTCCCGCGGCGCGGGAACTCGCCTGAGAACAGACGTCCGGAATGGAAAGCCGTCGCCCACCTGCGGCGACGGCTTCGTCAATGATGCCGGCAGAAGCGAGGCAGGAAACAGCGAGGCAGGAAACGTTTCGTCGCGAAGACGTTGTCCTGCATGCCATCCAGCGTCATCAGCACCTTCAGCTACGAGCCCGATATCGCACAATTGCGGATCGCCTTCCGGAGTGGGCGGACATACCTCTATTCCGGCGTGCCCGAAGAAACTTATCTTGAGTTTTGCGTAGCCCCGTCTAAGGGCCGGTTTTTCAACACGAATATCCGGGACCATTTTGCATTTTCGGAAGTGGTCGGGCTCGGCGCGTCTCTGCTCCGGGACGCCGGACTTAAGGGCACGGCGCGCCCCCCGATAACGCCCTCAAAAGACCCCACCGGCGCCACGACTTTCCGGGAACCATCATTTCTTCCAGCCATTGAACGAGTTCGCCCTCCACGAGCGGAAAGGTTGGAACCTGCTTGCTGGCCGGGGTCGACACACACATTGCCGAGGAAAGGAATTCGCCATGAAACGAACATTCGCTGCGCTGGCAACCGCGGCCGCCGTTGGCGCGGCCGGCCTCACCGCCGCACCGCAAAAGGCGGAGGCTTATCCGGTCTGGGTCGTGCCCGCGATTATCGGCGGCGTGGTCGGCGGCGTCGCCCTGGGCGCTATCGCCACCCATGCTCAGGCAGAACGCTACGGCGACGGCTATGCCTATGAGCCGGACCCGCGCGCGCCGCGCGGCACGGTCTATGTCCGCCCGACCGGCGCGGCGGCGCAATGCCACATCGGACGCGAAATTCTGCCCGATGGCCGGACCCGGCGGATCGAAGTCTGCGACTGAGCTGGCAGATATTCACGAACTGATGATCCGCGAGGCCCATGAAGTTTCGCGGATCATAAAAGGCCTGATCCGGATGAACCCGGTCTGATCGGCTTGAAGCCGATCAAGCGTAAACAACAACCGCTAACGGCATGGTCGCCGACCGTTGCGTCGTGCTAACGGCCGCTCAAGGTCTCCTTCACCGCAGCGATGAGCTGCTTGAGCGTGAAGGGCTTGGGCAGGAAGGCGAACTGGCCATTCTCCGGCAGGTTCTTCTTGAAGGCATCCTCCGCATAGCCGGACACGAAGATGATGCGGATATTCGGGTCCTGGCTTCGCAACTCCTTCAGCAGGGTCGGCCCGTCCATCTCCGGCATGACGACGTCGGACACCACGAGATCGACGGCGCCGCCGTGGCTTTCCAGCATTTCGATGGCTTCGACACCGTTGCTCGCCTGAAGAACCGTATAGCCCCGCGACGCCAGCCCCCGCGCGTTGAGAGCGCGAAGCCCTTCCTCGTCCTCGACGAGGAGGATCGTCCCTTGCCCCGTCAGATCCGCCGGCGCCTCGGAGACCACCGGGGGCTTTTCTGCGCTGCCGGCGGACGCAGCATTCGAACGTTCCGGCGTGGATTGCGGCGCATCGACCACCGGCTCGGCGGCCGGAATATGGCGCGGCAGGAAGATGCGGAACACCGTGCCGCTGCCAACCTCCGACTCCAAATAAATAAAGCCGCCTGTCTGCTTGACGATGCCATAGACGGTGGAGAGACCGAGGCCCGTGCCCTTGCCCACCTCCTTGGTGGAAAAGAACGGCTCGAACACCCGCTCGGCGATTTCCGG
>Ga0182745_1005747_pt1 | contig 10078 bp, 10 predicted proteins | sample eDN3rd30CKraftBY_FD_128523 | JGI IMG/M metagenome (GOLD analysis project Ga0182745, IMG submission 128523) | Enriched backyard soil microbial communities from Emeryville, California, USA - eDNA 3rd pass 30_C Kraft BY (version 2) (version 2) | ecosystem: Environmental > Terrestrial > Soil >... | reverse complement strand
GGTTTGCGTTTCGACTTCGCGGTCCCCTATAACCAAAAGGTACGGGACCTTGAGCAAAGTATGCTCGCGGATTTTAAAGCCGATCTTCTCATTTCTCAAGTCCGACTTGGCACGGAAACCGCTTCCGTTCAGAGATTTCTCAACCTCAAGGGCAAAATCGGCCTGTTTGTCGGTGATATTCATGATCACCGCCTGGGTTGGGGCCAGCCACGCCGGGAACACGCCAGCGTAGTGTTCGATCAGCATGCCGATGAAGCGCTCGAACGAACCAAGGATGGCGCGGTGCAGCATGACCGGGCGAACTCGGCTGTTATCTTCGGCAATATAGCTGGCATCCAGACGCTCTGGCAGGTTCGGGTCGTACTGCAGGGTACCGCACTGCCAGTTACGGCCGAGGCAGTCGCGCAGGGTGAACTCGATTTTAGGGCCGTAGAAGGCGCCCTCGCCAGGCTGGTACTCCCACTCGAGGCCGGATTCGTTCAGGGCGTCGGCCAGCGCGGTTTCAGCACGGTCCCACAACTCTTCGGAACCGACACGCTTGGCCGGGCGAGTGGACAGTTTCATGGCGATGTCGCTGAAACCGAAGTCCTTGTACACGTCCAGGGTCAGCTTGATGAAGTCGGCGGCTTCTTTCTTCACCTGTTCTTCGGTGCAGAAAATGTGCGCGTCGTCCTGTACGAAGCCACGCACGCGCATGATGCCGTGCAGTGCGCCGGACGGCTCGTTACGGTGGCAGGCACCGAACTCGGCCAGACGCAGCGGCAGGTCGCGGTAGCTTTTCAGGCCCTGGTTGAACACCTGCACGTGGCACGGGCAGTTCATCGGTTTTACCGCGTAGTCACGGCTTTCCGACGAAGTGGTGAACATGTTTTCGGCATAGTTGGACCAGTGGCCGGAACGCTCCCACAGGATGCGGTCGACAACCTGCGGGGTCTTGATTTCCTGGTAGCCGTTTTCGCGCTGTACGCCACGCATGTACTGCTCGAGTACCTGGTAGACGGTCCAGCCGTTGGCGTGCCAGAACACCATGCCCGGGGCTTCTTCCTGCAGGTGGAACAGGTCGAGCTGCTTGCCGATCTTGCGGTGGTCGCGTTTTTCGGCTTCTTCGATGCGCTGGATGTACGCAGCCAGCTGCTTCTTGTCAGCCCAGGCCGTGCCGTACACGCGCTGCAGCTGCTCGTTCTTGGCATCGCCACGCCAGTAGGCGCCGGACAGCTTGGTCAGCTTGAATGCCTTGAGGAAGCGGGTGTTCGGCACGTGCGGGCCACGGCACATGTCGACGTATTCTTCGTGGTAGTACAGGCCCATGGCCTGTTCATCCGGCATGTCTTCGACCAGACGCAGTTTGTAGTCTTCGCCACGAGCCTTGAACACCTCGATGACTTCGGCGCGCGGGGTCATTTTCTTGACCACGTCGTAGTCTTTTTCGATCAGCTCCATCATGCGCTTTTCGATGGCGGCCATGTCTTCTGGCGTGAAGGGGCGCTCATAGGCGATGTCGTAATAGAAGCCTTCGTCAATGACCGGGCCGATCACCATCCTGGCGGTCGGGTACAGCTGCTTCACGGCGTGGCCAACCAGGTGGGCGCACGAGTGACGGATGATCTCCAGTCCCTCTTCATCTTTAGGGGTGATGATCTGCAGGGTGGCGTCGTTGCTGATCAGGTCACACGCATCGACCAGCTTGCCGTCGACTTTGCCGGCAACGGTGGCCTTGGCCAGGCCAGCGCCGATGGAAGCGGCTACTTCAGCTACGGATACGGCGTGATCGAACGAACGTTGACTGCCATCGGGAAGAGTAATAACGGGCATGGCGCCTCCTCTCCTAGTGGTGACCCCTACCAAAGGTCACGTGGGTTGGGATGAGCCAGTACAAGATCCGACCTGCCTTCCGGTAAAAGGAAGCCTGCCCCACAGTGGCAGAAGCCTTTCGGCTTGTCAGGGACGAACCAGAGTGACTGGAAAGAAAAAAGATAGCTGCAGCCGGCAACAGCGCGACCGCAAGCCGGGCATGCTAGCACGCGGGTTGCACCCCAGGCAGAAATATTTGGAAATTGCACCACAGCGGTGAACTAACGCGGAAAAATACCGCTCAGACTTTGGGAAGCAACCTACTCTTGATGAGACCTTAACCCAAGGAGTAACTGGTGATGCGAGTTCCGTCTCTTCTGGCCCTGACGGCCGCTGGCGCCCTGCTGCTGCCCGTGGCTGCGAACGCCGGCAACTTCCCCCCTGGGAAGGAGGCCGGCTACATGACCCAGTGCACGCAAGTGGCCAGCGGCCAGGGCGTTGACGCTGCCACCGCGAAAAAGCACTGCGAATGCGGCGCGCAAGCCATCAAAAAGAACTTCACCGACGCCGAGATTGCCGACCTCGACAGCAAGGACGGCGTTGACGCCAAGCTGATGCAGAGGGCGCAGATGGTGGTGAAACAGGCCTGTGCACCGAAGAGCTGAAACCTTAAAGTCAGCGACGACCAGCCATTCTTTGAGCTGGATCAATATCCTGCGAAGGTAAAAGGCGCTAGATGCGCAGAATTAGACTATGATGTATCCCGTGCTCCGTAGCCTCGGCCGCATTGCACCACTGAAAAAACTAAATGTTCTGGAGATTCACCCATGTCCAATCGCCAACAAGGCACCGTCAAATGGTTCAATGATGAGAAAGGCTACGGCTTCATCACCCCAGCAGGCGGCGGCGACGACCTGTTCGTACACTTCAAAGCCATCGAATCTGACGGCTTCAAGAGCCTGAAAGAAGGCCAGACTGTTTCCTTCGTCGCCGAGCGCGGCCAGAAGGGCATGCAGGCTGCACAGGTTCGTCCGGAGTAATTCGGATAGCTGTAAAAAAACCCGCCCTTGTGGCGGGTTTTTTTATGGGTGATTGCATCATCTGAGTGGGGCGGGATTGCCTGCAAAACAGACTTTAGGGTGAACGGCACGGGCTTCGCCCGTGTTCGCGGGCGAACCCGCCCCTACAGGCGACTGCGCAGGCTTTTCACATTTTGCGCAAGGCAGTTGCCCCCGCGTGCATCAACCGCAGTTGACGCGGGTTACCCTGCCCTGCTCGTCCACGTTCAGGTTCAGGCGCTCGGAGCGGTACTCCAGGGTGACCACATCGTGCGGCTTGAGAATGCGCGCCATCTGCGAGCCGCTGGCCTTGCGTGCCTGCTCCAGCAATTCGGCGCTGGCCTGCTTGCCCATGGCAAAGTCAGCACCACTGGCTTCGCAGCGGCCATCGTTGCCCACTGGCGCGGCCGGCGCAGCACCGCCATCAGCATTGCCACCAGTGCTGCAACCCGCCAGGACAGCAGCCACAGCCAGAGTTGCCAGGTAAGCACGGGTACGGAACATGAAGCCTCCTAAATCGGTCCGGGAACTGCCTGATCCGACAGCTCCGCTCATCATTTGTTGCAAAACCGGTCAAGTCTGCCTGAACTGTAGCAGCAAGACGAAAAGCAATCGTGACCGGATTTTGCACAACGTGCTGTGTTTGCCATATGCTTAGCTCGCACGGTCACCGGCGCAAAGCCATGATTTGCTGCAAGAAGTGGAGCGCATCCCGCCTCCATCGAACACCAGGGCCAGGTGTTCCTCTTCGTTCCGGGCCCCCAGCGAGAGCTTTTCATGAGCACCCACAGCATCGATGCCGATATCAAGGTCAAATGGGCCGAGGGCCAGAGTGCGTACAGCCCTGGCACACCGGAAGAGTTGCTGTTGATCGCCATCGACCTGCTGGTGCGCGATAACGGCGCCGAGGCGGCACGCAGCTTCATCGACCAGGTGTTCGAGCGCTACGCGCCGCACGCGGCTATTCCAATCGCGCCAGGCGGGCACTGAGCAGGTCGAACAGCCCCTGGGCATCACCCTGCTCCACCCACAGCACATTCGCTGGCTGCTTGAGCACGCCGTACCAGTCCGCAATTGTCTGGCCGAAAGTGGGCCCTTCGCGGCTGTCGATGCTCATGTGGATGCGCCGACCACTGAAAAGCTCGGGTTTTAACAGGTAAGCGATGACACTGGCGTCATGCACAGGGCCGCCGGGCATGCCGTACAGGTCCATGTCGTGGGTAATGTAGGCATTGAGGATGTCCACCACGCGCTTGCTGGCCTGGTTGTTCACGGCTGCCAGTTGCGTCAGGCGGGCGTTACTGGTCAGCAGCTTGTGGGTGACGTCCAGCGGCAGGTAGGTCAGCTGCACGCCGCTGGCCAGCACCACTTCGGCGGCATGCGGGTCGGCGTAGAGGTTGAACTCCGCCACCGGGGTGATGTTGCCACCATTGAAATGGGCTCCCCCCATGACCACCACCTCTTTGATGCCTTTGACGATGCCTGGGCGCTGGATCAGCGCCAGGGCCAGGTTGGTCTGCGGGCCAAGCATGGCGACGGTGATGCTGTGCGGTTTGGCTGCGCCGAGGGTATCGACCAGGTATTGCACGGCATTGCCCTGGGCCAGGGGGGCTTTCGGCTCGTGCACCTGGACACCGGTGAGGCCTTCTTCACCATGAACATCGGCGGCATAGATCGGCGTGCGCACCAATGGGCGGCCGGCACCGGCGTACACCGGGATGTCTTCGCGCCCGGCCCATTCGCGGGCCAGGCGGGCATTACGCGAGGTCTTGTCCAGGCGCACGTTGCCGGCCACTGTGGTGATGGCGCGGATATTGAGCTCTTTGGGCGAAGCCATGGCCAGAAACAGCGCAACCACATCGTCGGCGCCGGGATCGGTGTCAATGATCAGGTCGATGGGGGCGGCCTGGAGGGTCGAGGCTGTGGCCATGAAGACGATTCCTTGTAGCAGGGACTTGAGCATGGGTGGCACTCCTGTTGCCTATGAATTATTCGTTTGCCCCCCCGGTGTCTTTTGTGGAACCGGCTAAAAGGTGACGCCGGAGATGAGGGCGATGTTGCTGTAGGGCTGACACTCGCCTGTACGCACCACTGCACGAGCACTACGCGACAGCACTTTGAAATCCTCATGGGCCAGCCACTCGCGCTTGCCCAGCTTGCCCTTCAATCGCTCGATTTCGACCAGCGCGGGTGGCACCACTTTTTGCATTTCTTCAGCCAGCACGTGCCGCTCAACCTGCAATTCGCTCAGCACCACCCGCAGCACGCTGGCGAAGTCCGGCAGGCCAGGCGTAATGGCCAGGTCGATAAATTCCACCCCCGGCGGCACCGGCAGCCCGGCATCGCCGATCACCAGGATGTCGCCATGCCCCATGCCGGCAATGACCCGCGACAGGGCAACGTTCAACAGTGGGGTTTTCTTCATGGCGTCAGCTCCGCCAAGTAGGGAATCGATGGCTGGGCACCGGCACGGGTAACCGACAATGCTGCGGCCCGCTGACCAAAGATGATCGCCTCACCCTCCTCCAACCCACGTACCAGGCCGGCAGCAAAGCCGCCAATGAAGGTATCGCCGGCAGCGGTGGTGTCCAGCGGCTGCACGTGCGGTGCAGGATAGTGCTGATGGCCTTGGGCGGTAACCAGCAAGGCACCTTGCGCACCCAAGGTGATGATCACTTTGCCTGCCCCCAGCTGCAGCAAGCACTCGCCGGCGCGCCGGGCACTGTCCTGATCGGTCACCGCCACACCGGTCAAGGCTTCGGCTTCGCTTTCGTTAGGGGTAAGGTAATCGATATGCGCAAACCAGTCCGCTGGCAAGGGGCCGGTAGCAGGCGCCGGGTTCAGGATGACCTGCTTGCCCAGTTCACGCGCCCTGGCCAGCGTGCAAGCCACAGTGTCAGTCGGCACTTCCAGCTGGCAGATGACCACCTCGGCGGCCTGCAGCAGTGCATCGAAGCGCAGCACCGACTGCGGCGTCAGCAGGCCGTTGGCGCCGGGAACGATGACAATACAGTTCTGGCTGGCGGCATCCACCGTGATCAGCGCCACACCGCTGGACACGCCTGGGCAGGTGCTGACGCCCTGACAGTCGACCCCCTCGACATACAAGGCCCGGTGCAGTTGCCGACCGTAATCATCATCCCCAACATTGCCGATCATCGCCACGCTGCCGCCCAGCCGCGCAGCCGCCACGGCCTGGTTGGCACCCTTGCCGCCCGGCACCGTGAAAAAGCTATCGCCGGGGAGTGTTTCGCCGGCCCGTGGCAGGCGCCGGGCGCGGGCCACCAGGTCCATATTGAGGCTGCCGACCACCACAACCTTGGCATTCATGACATTTCCTTAGCGTTAGCGGTAATCATTGAACAGGTCCGGGCGCGGCCCGGTGGACTCACGCAAGACGATACGCGGGGCGACAATGCGCTGCTCTGCCGCGCCCTGCCGAGGTGTAGCGATACGCGTCAGCAGCAACGAGGCAGCGCTCTCGCCCAGCTCGCGAATCGACTGGCCCACGGTGGTCAGCGGCGGGTACACGTAGCGGCTCAGTTCGATGTCGTCGAAGCCGATCACCGACAGCTCGCCGGGTACGCTGATATTGCGTTCGGCTGCAGCACGCAGCACACCAAAGCCGATCATGTCGTTGCCGGCAAAAATCGCCGAGGGCCGTTTGCCTTCCAGCACCTGCGCCGCCGCCGCATGGCCACCCGGGCTGGTGAAGTCGCAGTGCAGTACACGGCTGCCCAGCACAGGCGCCCCGGCTTCGGCCATGGCACGGCGGAAGCCGCTCAGGCGCAGCTGGGTAACCCCGGTTTCGGCGGGGCCGCCGATATAGGCAACATCGCGATGGCCAAGCCCCAGCAAGTGCTGGGTGGCCAGGTACGCCCCCTGCTCGTGGTCAATGCGCACCAGGTCAGCATCGACGCCTTCCAGTTCACGGTCGACGATGACCATTGGCGTGCGCACACTGGCCAGGCTTTGCAGCAGGTCGTCGTCCTGGCCCACCGAGGCCACCACCAGGCCGTCGATGCGTTTTTCCAGCAGCACGCGCAGGTAGCTGCGCTGCTTCTGCGGGTTGTCGTCGGAGTTGCACAGGATCACGCAATAGCCGTTGCGCTCGCAGGCGTCTTCGATACCCCGCGCCAGCTCGGCGAAGTACGGGTTGACGCTGTTGGGCACCAACAGGCCGATGGTGGCCGTGCTACGCGCCTTCAGCGAACGCGCCACCGCGCTGGGCACGTAATCCAGCTCAATGATGGCGGCTTCCACTTTCAGCCGCACCTGTTCGCTGACCGGCCGGGTCTTGTTGAGTACATGAGACACGGTGGTGTACGAAATACCCGCCAGTGCCGCGACGTCTTTGATGGTTGCCATGTTGTCAGTTCCGCCGGCCTGCACGCCGGCTACGGTAAGTGTCGAGCACCACGGCGATGACGATCACCGCCCCGGTGATGATGCGTTTGGTCGGCTCGCTGGCACCGATCTGCGCCAGCCCGGCGGCCAATACGGAAATGATCAGTACGCCAAAGAAGGTGCTGATGACCGAGCCACGCCCACCCATCAGGCTAGTGCCGCCGATCACGACGGCAGCAATGACCTGCAGCTCCAGGCCAGAGCCAGCATTGGGGTCGGCCGCTTCCAGGCGCGAGATCTGGAACAGCGCGGCCAGGCCGGCGAGCAGGCCCATCAGGGCGAACACCAGCACTTTGTAGGGGCGCGGATCGATACCGGCCAGGCGCACGGCCTCTTCGTTGGTGCCGATACCGATCAGGTAACGACCGAACACCGTACGCGTCAGGACCAACTGGGCGAGCACGATCACCAACAAGGCGATGATGAACGCCGGCGAAACACCAAAGGCGACCGGGTTGGAGAACCAGGCATAGGCGTCGCCGATATAGGCGGTGCGCGAGTCGGTGAACTGGTAGGCCAGGCCACGGGCCATCTCCAGCACACCAAGCGAAACGATGAACGACGGGATGCGCCAGGCCACGGTGACGCCACCGGTAATGCTGCCGGCCAATGCGGCCACAGCCATACCTAGCAGCGCCGAGGGCAGCACGCCCCAGCCCCAGCCGAGTATCGCCACGCTCACCGTCGAGGCGGCCAGCGCCAGCACCGAACCCACCGACAGGTCGATGCCGCCGATGATCAGCACAAAGGTCATGCCCACCGCCAGCACCATCAGGTCCGGGATCTGGTTGGCCAGCGTGCTGAAGGTGCCATACGACCAGAAGTGGCTGCTGAGGAACGAGAACAGCACGATCATCGCCAGCAAGGCGCCAGCCAGGCCCAGGTAGGTGCCCAGGCCAAAGTACGTACCGCTGCGGCGCATGGGGGCGGCGCCCTGGTTGTTTAGCGGGGTGGTTTTCATGCATCCATCCTGGGGGCTGCATCATGCAGCAGTGCGTCACGTTTCTGATAACCGGCGAAGGCGGCGGCAAGCAACTGGTCCTGGCTCCAATGATCACGCGCGAAGGTGTCGATCAGGCGGCCGGCGGACAGCACGGCGATGCGGTCGCAAATCAGCATCAGTTCGCGCAGGTCACTGGACACCACCACCAAGGCCTTGCCTTGACGCGCCAGCTCGGCCAGCAGGCCATAGATGTCGAACTTGGCGCCCACATCGATGCCACGCGTGGGTTCGTCGAACAGCAGCACCTGGCAATCGCGCTCCAGCCAGCGGCCAATTACCACCTTCTGCTGGTTACCGCCAGACAGCTCGCCCACCACTTGCTGCGCGCCAGCACTGCGAATGCGCATGGCCTGGATCTGGCGTTCGGCCAAGGCCTTTTCCGCTTCGCTATCGAGCACACCGGCGCGCGATACCGCGCCCAGGTTGCCCAACGCAATGTTGGCGCTGATCGACTGCGTCAACAGCAGGCCCTCGCCTTTGCGGTCTTCGGTTATCAGCGCGATGCCGGCCCGCACTGCAGCCTTGGGCGAGTCGATGTTTACCGCCTGCGGCGGTTGGCCCAGCGCGATACAGCCGCTGTCGGCGCGATCGGCACCGTAGATCAGGCGCAACAGCTCGGTACGGCCGGCGCCGATCAGACCGGAGATGCCAAAAATTTCCCCTGCCCTGACTTCGAACGACACCTCGCGCACCTTGTCGCCGCGGCACAACTTGTCAACCTTGAGCAGCGGTGCACCTATCTGCCGCCGGCCCAGGTCGATATGCTCGCCCAGCTCGCGGCCGACCATCAGGTTGACCAGTTCGGCGCTGCTGTAGCGCTGGATCGGCTCGTCGCACACCAGTTTGCCATCGCGCAGTACAACGATGCGTTGCGCCACGCGCTGCAACTCTTCCAGGCGATGCGAGATATAAACGATGGCCACGCCACGCGCACGCAGGCGCTCGATCTGGGTGAACAGCAACTCCACCTCGCGCGCAGTGAGCATGGCCGTGGGTTCGTCCAGGATCAGTACATGGCAGTCACCGATCAGGTTGCGGGCAATCTCGACCATCTGCTGATGGCCGATGCCCAGCTCGCCGACCGGGGTGTCCGGGTCGATGGCGTCGAGCCCGACCCGGGCCATGGCGGCCATTGCCAGTTGGCGCAGGCGCTTGTGGCTGATCCAGCCAAAGCGGCTGGGCAAGTTGTCGAGAAACAGGTTCTCCGCCACAGTCAGCGTCGGCAGCAGGTTCAACTCCTGCATGACCATGCGCACACCTAGGCGTTCGGCCTCACTGCGACTGCCGGGCGCGTAGGCCTGGCCGCGGTAGGTCATGTGCCCGGTGGTGGGCAGCTCCAGGCCACCGATGAGCTTGGACAACGTGCTCTTGCCAGCGCCGTTCTCGCCGGTCAGGGCCAGCACTTCACCGGCGCGCAGGTTCAGGCTGACCTCGCCGAGCACGGGCTGGGCGTAGGTCTTGCCCAGGCCGCTGGCGGCGAGCACCACTTCATTGGCCGATGCAGGCATGGCCGATTCTCCTGGCAGCATCAGGGCTTCTTGGTGATGAGTTCGACCGGGGTCTGGATGACGTTGTCGGCATCCACATCAGGCTTTTCGCCCTTGACCATTTTCAGCGCCGCCTGAATGCCGTACACCGCCTGCTGGCTGGCGGCCTGGTCGAGGGTGGCAAGCACGCGACCGTCTGCAAGCATTGGCTTGATGGCATTGATGTTGTCATAGCCCACCACTTGCACCTGGCCGGTCTTGCCAGCGGCACGCACGGCGGACACAGCGCCCAGGGCCATGCTGTCGTTGCCAGCCAGCAAGGCCTTCAGGTC
>Ga0182745_1005744_pt1 | contig 10081 bp, 8 predicted proteins | sample eDN3rd30CKraftBY_FD_128523 | JGI IMG/M metagenome (GOLD analysis project Ga0182745, IMG submission 128523) | Enriched backyard soil microbial communities from Emeryville, California, USA - eDNA 3rd pass 30_C Kraft BY (version 2) (version 2) | ecosystem: Environmental > Terrestrial > Soil >... | reverse complement strand
TTCTACGACTACTTCCGGGACAAGGAGGATCTCGTCGCCGCCGTCCCGGAAGAGAACTACCTCGCGCTGTACGCGCAGCTCACCGCGACCGGCGACGAGGCCATGCCGCGCCGCCAGCTTCGCGCGATCTATCTCGGAAACCTCGAATACATCCGCGCCAATCCCGACTGGGGCCGCGTGTTCTTCCTCGAGATCTGGCCGAGCGCGGCGCTTGCCGAGGCGCGCATCCGCAAGGCGGTCGATCGCTATGCGCTGCGCTATGTCGAGCTCGTCCGCCGTGCGATCGAGGCTGGCGCCTACCGCAAGGAACTCGATCCATATCTTGCGATGTCCCTGCTGATGGGCGGCCTGTGCCACCTGACGGCGGTATGGCTGCTCTATCGCCGGCCCTACGATCTGGTCGACCGCGGTACCGAGCTTTTCGACCTGGTCGAAAAGTCCTTCCTGAGGCCGGGCCACAGGAAGACCTGATCGCCCTTTCGCCTGAGTGTTGACCTCAGCGAGCGCGTCATTTTCCTCCCTGCGCGTAGCGCGGGGAGGAAGTCCGCCCACCATTGATCCTGTTTCATACCCCAGGGTCGGCACTGCCACCGGTGAACACCTCCAGTGGTTCGTCTATGACCACTACAGGGTCAGCGGCTCGTATGACGCTACGCTCTGCGGGTCCTGCTTCCAGACGTCGGACTGGTCGACATAGAGCTCGATCCGATTGCCGTCCGGATCGGAGAGATAGAGCGACTTGCTGACGACGTGGTCGGCCGCCGTGGAGGAAACCCCGGCGGCATCGAGATCCGCCTTCGCCTGCTTCAGCGCGTCCAGGCTGTCGCCGATCTTGAACGCGACATGGGCAAGCCCGGTCTGGTTGCGGGTCGCGAGCGGCGCGTCCTCGCCGACCTCGGCGATGGCCAGATCGTGGTGGGTGCCGCCCAGGCTGAAGAAGGTCATGCCGAGCTTGTCAGAGCGGGCGGCGACCGGCAGCCCGAGGACGCCATGGTAGAATGCCTCCGAGCGCGCACGGCTGCGCACGCGCAGGACGACGTGGCCGAGATTCTGGATTTTCATCCGGGAAAAATGGCGCCTCGCCGGCGTCCCGGCAAGTCATGGACGGTACCCGGGGCGTCATTCTTCCTGCAGATCGACATGCGTGCCGGAGCGGGCGCGCAGCCAGGCGACCCCCGAGCGGCCGAGCAGATAGCCGCTGGTGATCAGCATCAGGAGTTCGGCGGTTGCCTCGTAGGGATTCTCCGCCCGCAAGCCGGTCTCGATCGCCCCCTGCAGCGCGGCGAGCAGGACCAGAATCCAGGCCACCCAGGCGGCATCGCCACCGCTGCGCAGGCGGACCTGGGCGAAGGCGTGGTCGGAATCCATGTGCATCGCCCGGCCGCGCACGGCGCCGACCGCGACACCGGCAAGGCCGATCGTCCACATCTGCGGGTCGGCGAGGTCGCGGATATCGGGATAGGACAGCAGGATCAGCGTGCCGACCGTGCCCGCGAGGCCGGGCATCAGCAGGCGCCAGCGCGGCACGAGCCGCTGCCGCCGCTCGCGCCCGGCGACGAGCGCGCCGGCGAGCGCAAGCAGCAGGATCACGGAATCCAGCGCATACATGATGACGAATGCTGGCGTCTCCATGGCCTTACGCGCCGTGTGCCGCCCTACGCGCCGGCAGTGGCAGGCGCCAATGGAACCGCGCCGGTGGGATGGAACCCAAGCGGCACCCCCTCAGATCTGGTGTGCGAGCGGCGGAGCGGGGATCGGGCGGACGCGCTCGTAGGCCGCGGCGGCGCGCAGCACCAGCGCGTCGCGCGCGTGGCCGCCGACGATCTGCAGGCCGATCGGCAGCCCTTCCCGGTCGAGGCCGCAGGGTATGGTCGCGGCGGGTTGGCGCGTGAGGTTGAAGGTCAGCGTGAACGGCGTCCAGCCGATGTCGACGCCGTCGCCGCCCCACGCGGCGTTCTCGTTCACCGCGAAGGCGGTCATCGGCATGGTGGGGGTGAGCAGCAGATCGTACCTGGCCAGGAACGCGTTCATGATCACGCCGACCTGCTGGCGCTGGTGGATCGCGGTGACGACCGCCTCCTGGCCGAGATTGGCGCCGACCTCCGCCGCCTTCACCAGGCCGGGGTCCATCAGGGCCTGTTTCTCCGGACTGTAGCCCTTGAACAGCAGGGCGACGTTCGACTGCCAGTGCGCGTTCAGGATCCTGCGCGGATCCATGCCCATGAAGTCGGGCGAGTCCTCGATCACCTTGGCGCCGAGCGCCTTGAACACGCGCGCGGCCGCCTCGACGGCGACGGCCACGTCGCGATCGATCTTCTCCTTCTCGACGAAGCCGAGGCCGGGCGAGTAGGCGATGCGCAGGCCCTTCACGCCCTTGTCGAAGCCCTTGAGGTAGTCCTCGGCATCGTCGGGCCGGCCGTAGAGATCGCGCGGGTCGGGCCGGGCGATGACGTTCATCATCATCGCCGCGTCGAGCACCGTGCGCGTCATCGGCCCGACGTGCGAGAGGGTACCCTGGGCCGAAGGCGGGTAGAGCGGCACGCGGCCCTGCGTCGGCTTCAGCCCGAAGAGCCCGGTGAAGGAGCAGGGGATGCGCACCGAGCCTGCGCCGTCGGTGCCGATCGCGAGACTGCCCATGCCGACCGCCTCGGCCGCGACGCCGCCGCCGGAGGAGCCGCCGCTGGTGCGGCCGATCTTCCATGGATTGTGCGTCGCGCCGAACAGGCGCGAATCGGTGACGCCCTTCCAGCCGTATTCCGGCGAGGTCGTCTTGCCGAGCAGAACGGTGCCGGCCTCGCGCAGCCGCTGCGACACGGGCGCGTCGACGGTCCACGGCCCGTTCTCGTCGGTCGCGAGGCTGCCCATGCGCGTCGGCAGGCCCTTGGTCAGCACCATGTCCTTGATGGTGATCGGCACGCCGTCGATGTCGCTGAGCCGCTTGCCGCCCTTCTTCCACCGTTTCTCTGACGCGCGGGCAGCCTTGAGCGCGCCGTCGGGATCGAGATGCTGGAAGGCATTGAGCTTCGGATTGAAAGCCTCGACGCGGGCGAGGGCGGATCTCGCCGCCTCGACCGGCGAGGCCTTGCGCGCCTTGAAAAGCTTCACGAGCTGATGCGCGGGCATCATCGCGAGATCGGACGTCATTGCTTGGTCTCCGGCAGGACTGGAAATTCGAGGGAATGGGCTTCGGCGTAGGCGCCGGCAAGCGCCAGCACGGCGGCATCCTTGAAATGGCCGGCGACGATCTGGAGGCCGACCGGCAGTCCGGCGCTGCTGAGGCCGCACGGCACGGAAGCGGCGGGATGGCGCGTCAGGTTGAAGGTCGCGGTGTAGGGCGACCAGGCGACGTTCGGCTTGCCCCCGATGCCGTCGGGCGCGTTCTTGAGCACGGGGAAAGGCGGCACGCCGACCGTCGGGGTCAGCAGGAAGTCGTACTTCTCGAAGAACAGGTTCCAGGCGACGGCGATCTCGCGGCGAACGGCCTGCGCCTCGACCACGTCCTTCACGCTGTAACGCTCGCGGGCGGCCTTCGCGCCCGCCAGCAGGTTGGGGTCGAACTCGCCCCAGCGCGGCTCGGGATAGAGGTCGAGCAGGCGCGCGCTGTTGGTCAGCCAGTGCGTGACGAAGCTCCTGCCGGCGTCGGCGTACGGGAAGGGCGGGGCGTCGATCTCCCGGACCTTGGCGCCGAGCTTCTCGATCTGCCGTGCCGCCTTGGTCACCATCGCGGCGACCTCGATGTCGAGCGGATGCTCGCCCATGCGCAGCAGGAAGGCGATGCGCGGCTTCTTCGGCCTGTGCTTCAGCGCCTTCACGTAGTCCACGTTATCCGCCGCGAGCTGGGTCGGATCGCGCGGGTCGGGCCGAGCGATGGCGTTCATCATCAGCGCGCAGTCGAGCGCGGTGCGGCACATGGGGCCTGTGTTGGAGAAATCGCCGTTGAGGGTCGGCGGCCAGTTGGGCACGCGGCCGTAGGTCGCCTTGAGCCCGATCAGGCCGTTGAAGCTCGACGGGATGCGTACCGATCCGCCGCCGTCGGTGCCGATGCCGAGCGGGCCGAGGCCGGCCGCGACCGCCGCGCCTGCGCCGCCGGACGAACCGCCCGGCGTCAGGTCAGTGTCCCAAGGGTTGCGCGTCACGCCGTGCAGCGGCGTGTCGGTCACGCCCTTGTGGCCGAACTCCGAGCTCGTGCTCTGCGCGAACACGATCGCGCCTGCCTCGCGCAGTCGCGCCACCGCCGGGGCATCGGCGTCGGAGGGCGTCTTGTCGGTGAGCCTGCTGCCCATCGATGCCGGCCAGCCCTTAACCCGGACGAGTTCCTTGATCGATACCGGCACACCGTCGATCGGCGACAGCGCCTTGCCGTTCTTCCAGCGCCGCTCCGAGGCGCGCGCGGCGCGCAGCGCTTCCTCGCTGTCGACCTTGCAGAAGGCATTGAGCACGGGATTGACCGTCTCGGTGCGCGCCAGCACCGCCTTCATCGTCTCGACCGGCGAGGCCTTGCCCTTGGCGTAGAGCCTGCCGAGATGCGCGGCGGTCATCTGCGTGAGATCGTGGGTCACGGGGCTTCTCCGAGGGCTGTTGCTTCGCCTTCTCCTCCCCATTGCGATCCACGGTCGGGACACTTTCCTCCCTGGCGAAGCCGGGGAGGTGTCGGCGTAGTCGCCGACGGAGGGGGCATGGGCCGCACCGATTGCGTGGCCCATGACCCCTCCGTCCGCGCAAGACGCGGCCACCTCCCCGCACTGCGTGCAGGGAAGGATATGTCGAGCCGATCGGCCCTGACCGAAGTCCGTTCGCAGGGGGAGGAGAATGAACAGGCGGCCGTCACAGTTCGACCCCGCGGACGGTGCGGTACTCGCGGGCGAGCTGCCCGGCCTGGTAATCGGCGGTCATCGCCTGCTCGGCGCGGCCGAGCTTGCGGTAGAGATCGGCCAGCGTCCGCTTCGTCGAGGGTATACTCGGCCGTTCGCGCTCGTCGGCTTGCAGGATCTTCACGGCGGCATCGTTCCAGCCCGACCTGATCAGCGCGTCGAGATGGATCGCGCCGAACAGCGCCCGCTGAGCGATGCTGCCGCCGATCGGCTGCAGGTGCGGCATCGCCTGGCCGAGCAGGCGCGCGGCCTCGGCGAAGTCGCCACGCGCATGCGCCGCAAGACCATGAGCGGCGGGCACCGCGCAGTCGGCCCACGCCTCGCGCTCGAACGGCTTCGCCCGCTCGGCACGGTCCTCGAGGCTGGCCAGCATCTCGGTCACGGCGCTCTGCTTGCCCGCACGGGCCAGCGCATAAAGGTACTGCAGGTCGAGGAACGGCACGAAGTGATCGTGCAGCCGCTGCTCCACATAGGAGGCGACATCGGCCCAGCGCGCGCCGACATCGACGCCGCGCAATTCGAGCCGCGCCAGCAGCGAGATGGCGTTGATCTGGTCCTCGGAGAACTCCTTCCACACGCCCCAGACCCGTCCATCGAACAGCGCCAGCGCCTCGTCGAGCCGGTCGAGATCGATCAGGAACAGGGCAAGATGCCACCAGTTGTGGGTGTACATGAAGGAGTTGCAGTCCTCCCACGTATCGCTGACCGATTGCAGGAACGCCACGCCTTCGACCAGCCGCCCGCGCGCCTCGAGGCAATGCGCCAGCGCATGGTGCGCCCACGGGTTCTTGCGCTGCATCTCGATCGCCTTGCGGGCCTGCGCTTCGGCCTCGTCGATGCGATTGCACTCCTCGAGCCCGAAAGCATACATGCCGCGGACGTAGGGATTGTCCTCGTTCGCGGCAAACAGAAGCTCGCCGATCCGCAGCAGGGCTTCGGCGTCGCCGCGGTTGAAGGCATGGAGCTGGCCGAGCTTGCCGGCGAGCAGGTCGCACGGCCATTCGGCGACCAGCCTCTCGTGGATTGCGAGGCTGCTGGCGCCATCGCCGGCCAGCCAGGCGTCCGTGGCCTCGATCCAGGCCTTCTCGCGCGCGCCGGGGCCGGGCATCGCCCTGGCCCGCGCCATGTATGCGGCGGCGAGCGCGTGACCTTCGTGCGAATTCATCGACAAGACGAGATTGGCCGCCAGCACCGTCAGCAGCGCGCACCTTTCTTCTGCGTCGGCCACCGTCATGAAGCGGTCGAAGCGCTTGCCGAAGACCAGCCATTCCTCGCGCAGGAAGTCGAGCGCCTCGATGGCGCTCGCATCGGCATTCGCGACTTCCAGTCCCTGACCGTCCTTCACCTGACCCCGCTTTCGCGAGGCAGCTTCGCACGGCCGCTAGGCCGGCTCCAAGCCCTCGCGGACCAAACCCCATCGCATTGTGGTGCGCTGCTCGATCGGCCGCAGGATCAGCCGGTCCATCGCCAGCCAGACGATGCCGATGGTCAGCATGCCGACGACGATGCGCGAGGACTGGAAATACTGCTGGGCGTTGAAGATCGCATAGCCCAGGCCGTCGGTGCTGGCGATCATCTCGCCGCCGACCAGCGAGCGGAAGCCGAAGGCGATGCCCAATCGGATCCCGGTCATCAGGTTCGGAAGCGTGGCGGGAAAGATCACGTGGCGGATCACGTCGGCCCGGCCGGCGCCCAGCGTCTGTACCGCCTCTATCAGGACGGGCTGCACCATGCGGATGCCGGTCAGCAGATTGTGCAGCACCGGGAAGAACACCGACATCACGATGATGAAGGTGACCGCGCCCTGGCCCAGGCCGAACCACAGGATGGCGAAGGGAATCCAGGCGAGGCCGGGGATCGCCTGCAGCAGGTTCACCAGCGGATCGAAGAAGTTCCGGCCCGCCCGGCTCAGTCCCATGAGATAGCCGAGCGGCACGGCGATGGCGCAGCCGACGACGAAGCCCAGCAGCAGGCTGCGCAGGCTGACCCAGAGATTGACCAGCAGCACGCCGGACGTGAGGTCGGCCGCGAACGCCTCCAGCACCTCGAGCGGCGAGGGGAACAGGACCTTCGGCCAGATTCCGGCCGCCGACAGGGCCTGCCAGATCGCCAGGGCGACGACGAACGGCAGCAGCTCCGAGCCGAGCTTGCGGACGGCACTCATGCCTTGGGACGGCCGTGGATGCATCGCGTGAGCTCGTCGCGATAGGCAATGAAGCGCGCATCGTGCGCCACCGCGTCCCAGTGGCGCGGGCGCGGAATGTCGATGGCGAGGTCGGCGACGATACGGCCGGGCCGCCCCGAGAGGGCGACGACGCGGTCGGACAGGAACACCGCCTCCTCGATGGCGTGGGTGATGAACAGCACCGTGGTGCGCTCGTGTGCGGTGATGACGGCAAGCTCCTCCTGGAGGCGCTGGCGCGTCATGGCATCGACCGCGGCGAACGGCTCGTCCATCAGCAGCACGAGCGGGTTGTTGGCCAGCACGCGGGCGACGGCGGCGCGCTGGCGCATGCCGCCCGAGAGCTGGTGCGGATACTTGTTCTCGAATCCCTTGAGGCCGACCAGCTCGACGAAGCGCTGCGTGATCGCCGCGCGCTCGGCCTTGGGCAGGCCCTTGAGGCGCGGCCCGAACTCGATGTTCGCCGCCGTCGTCTTCCACGGCAGCAGCGCGTATTCCTGGAACACCATGCCGCGATCGGCGCCGGGGCCGGTGACCTTGCGGCCCGACACCACGATCTCGCCCGACGTCGGCCGGTCGAGGCCTGCGACCAGCCGCAGGAACGTCGACTTGCCGCAGCCGGACGGGCCGATCACCGAGACGAACTCGTGCGGCCTGATCGCAAGGCAGATGTCGTCGAGCGCGACGACATTGTCGTTGGCGACCGTGTCGAAGTACGTCTTCGACACGTTGCGCGCGACGAGCAGATCGGTCATCGATCTACTTCAGCAGCTCGGGCTTCTTGGCGCGGAGCTGCTGGGTCACCCTGTGCAGCTCGGCCAGGTGCGGCTCGAGCTTGACCGGCGCCGCGATCAGCTTCTCCTCGGCGAGGTAGTCGGCCGTGGTCTGCAGCGACTTCGCCGTGAAATCGTCGATCAGCGGATCGTAGGTCAGCACCTTGAACGAAACCTCGACGATGCGCGGCTCCACCTTGAGGAACCCGGCCTCGATCTCCGCGGCTTCCTTCTGGTTCTGCCGCACCCATTGCTGGGCCTCCCACAGCGCGGCGACGGCGTCCGTCACCTTGGTCGGATTGGCCGCGGCCCATTTGTCGGAGATCAGGAACAGCCCGCCGCCCTGGACGTACTTGCCGAGCCGCATCAGGATCGAGGCCTTGCCCTCCATCTTCTCCGCGGTGAGCGTCAGGAAGGGTTCCAGCCCGGCCATCGCGTCGACCGAGCCCGCGATCAGCATCTGGCCCATGTTGCCGTAGTTGGCATTGACCCGCATGACCGAATCGCGCGCAAGACCGGCTTCCTTCAGGACCTGGTTCAGCCCTTGCGCCGGGGCGGTGCCCTGCGGCACCGCGATCTTCTTGCCCTTGAGGTCCTTGGCCGAGGCGATACCGGCTTCCTTGCGGACGAGGATGCCGTAGGAATCGCCGCCCTTTGCGTACATCGAGTATGGCTTGAAGGGCAGGCCGGTCGCCCACGATACGACCGTCGATTCGACGCCGCCGCCCGACCAGTCGGCCTGGCCGGCAGCGAGCGCCTGGTTGGCCTGCACACCGGTCGCGAGAGGCAGCACCTCGACGTCGAAACCGTACTTGGCGAAGATGCCCTTCTTGGCGCCGACGTAGAATGCCGCCTGCGACGCCGTCGTCAGGATGCCGAACTTCACCTTGACCTTGTCCTGCGCGCGCACCGGGCCGGCGACCATCAGGGCGGCGGACGACGCCACCATTGCCCGTCGAAGAATTCCCGTCATGACTTTCCTCCTCGTTATGGCCGCACACCGAATTTTGCTTTTGGTCCCACGGTCGTGCGGATGCGCGCCTGCGCGGCATCGATGAAACGGCAGAGATAGGGGCGCGTCTCGCGCGGGTCGACGATCTCCTCCACGCCGAACGCCTCGGCGGTGCGGAACGGCGAGGCCATGGCACGCAGCCCGGCCTCCAGCTCGCGCTCGCGTGCCCTGGCGTCGGGCGCGCTGGCGATCTCGCACCGGAATGCCGCCGCCACGCCGCCCTCGATCGGCAGCGAACCCCATTCGGCCGACGGCCAGGCGATCTTGAATTCCAGCCCGTTCTTCTCGGTCGTTCCCATCCCGGCCATGCCGTAGCATTTGCGGATCACCACCGTATAGGTCGGAACCGTCGCCTGCAGGCCGACATAGACGGCGCGCATGCCTTCGCGCAGCGTCGCATGGGCCTCCGCGTCGCGGCCGACCATGAAGCCCGGCACGTCGACGAGGAACACCAGCGGGATGTGGAAGCAGTCGCACATCTCGACGAAATGGATCTGCTTGCGCGCGGCCTTCACGTCCATCGCGCCGCCATAGACCATCGGATTGTTGGCCACGATGCCGACCACCTTGCCGTTCATGCGGGCCAGGGCGGTGATCAGCGCCTTGCCGTAGGTCGGCTGGATCTCGAACAGAGAACCCCTGTCGACGATGTGCCCGATCAGCTTGCGCATGTTGTACGGCTTGCGCCGGTCCTTCGGCACGATGCGCAGGAGCTCGTCGTCGCAGCGGTCGGCCGGATCGGTCGCGGCGAGCGACGGCGGCGGCTCCCAGACGTTCGACGGCATGTACGACAGGAACCGCCGTATCTCGGCGAAGCACGCGTCCTCCGTGGCGACCCGATTGTCGATCGTGCCGGCGTGATCGACGGCGATCTCGGGGCCGCCGAGGTCTTCCTTGGTGATCTTCTGGCCGAGCGAGCGCTCGACCACCGGCGGGCCGGCGGCGAAGACCTGGCTGGTGCCGTCGACCATCACCGACCAGTGCGAGAGGATCGCGCGGCCGGCCGGGCCGCCTGCGGCGGTACCGAGCACGGCGGAGACAACCGGCACCTTGCCGAGCAGCTCGACCGAGCGCTCGAAGCCATGCACGCCCGGGAAGATCGCGTGCCCGCGCTTGTTGATCGACGTGACGCTGCCGCCCGCGCCGTCGATCAGGTTCACCAGCGGGATGCGATAGCTCGCGGCGAGATCCTCGATGAAGCCGCCCTGGCCAGCCTTCTTGCGGTCGCCCGACCAGCTCGATC
>Ga0182745_1005742_pt1 | contig 10083 bp, 8 predicted proteins | sample eDN3rd30CKraftBY_FD_128523 | JGI IMG/M metagenome (GOLD analysis project Ga0182745, IMG submission 128523) | Enriched backyard soil microbial communities from Emeryville, California, USA - eDNA 3rd pass 30_C Kraft BY (version 2) (version 2) | ecosystem: Environmental > Terrestrial > Soil >... | reverse complement strand
TGTTCTTCCAGGCGCTTGGCCAGCTCCAGCACGGGGCCGGGCAGGACCGACTTGCCGACATTGCGCGCGGCGGCGTAGAAGCGTCCCGACATCAGCCTGGCCAGATAGCGGTTGAGCGCGCCCACCGGCGGCGAGATCGACATGTCGTTGTCGTTCAGGATCACCAGCAGATTGACGTCTTCGTGCACGCCGGCGTTGTTGAGCGCTTCGAAAGCCATGCCCGCGGTCATGGCGCCGTCGCCGATCACGGCCACCGCGTGGCGGTCCTCGCCCTTGGTCCTGGCAGCCAGCGCCATGCCGAGCGCCGCCGAGATCGAGGTCGACGAATGCGCCGTGCCGAAGGTGTCGTAAGGACTCTCGCTGCGGCGCGGGAAACCCGAGATGCCATCCTGCTGACGCAGGGTTTGCATGCGCTCGCGGCGTCCGGTCAGGATCTTGTGCGGATAGGTCTGGTGGCCCACATCCCATACGATGCGGTCATCCGGGGTATTGAACACATAGTGCAAGGCGATGGTCAGCTCGACCGTGCCCAGATTGGACGACAGATGCCCGCCGGTCTTGGATACCGAATCCAGCAGGAATGCGCGCAGCTCGGCGGCCAGCGGCTTGAGCTGGGCCCGGCTGAGCTTGCGCAGATCGCCCGGTGCATTGATTTGTTTAAGTAATTCCATGCTTTTATACGTTCATGCCTTGCGCTGTACCACCAAATCCGCCAATTCGCGCAGATAGCGGCCTTCGGATCCGAAAGGAAGCAGTGCCTGGTACGCTTCATCCCTCAGTCTTTGCGCCAACTGGCGCGATTGTTCCAGTCCCAATATCGACACATAGGTCGGCTTGCCGTCCTGCGCATCCTTGCCCGCGGTCTTGCCGAGCGTGGCCGAGTCGGCGGTAGCGTCCAGCACGTCATCCACCACCTGGAACGCCAGCCCGATGGCGTCGGCGTAGCGCGAAAGGCGCGCCGCCTGCTCCTGATCCAGGGCAGCGCCGGCGAGCGCCCCGAGCATGACCGCTGCGCGCAACAGGGCGCCGGTCTTCATCCGGTGCATGCGCTCCAGCTGTTCCAGCGTCAGCGGCTTGCCCACGCTTTCCAGATCGATCGCCTGGCCGCCGCACATGCCGCGCGAGCCGGCCGCCTCGGCCAGCAAGGCGATCATCTCCAGCTTGCGCTCGGGCGCGCCGCTGGCCTGCGCCAATACCTGGAACGCCTGGGCTTGCAGGGCGTCGCCGACCAGCAGGGCGGTAGCCTGATCATAGCGCACATGCACCGTCGGCTTGCCGCGCCGCAGGGCGTCATCGTCCATGCAGGGCATGTCGTCGTGCACCAGCGAATAGACGTGGATCATTTCCAGCGCCGCCGCCGCGCGCAGCAACAAGTCCTGGTCGGCATCCTGCAAGGCCCCCGCGGCGAACACCAGCAAGGGCCGTACGCGCTTGCCGCCGTCCAGAACCGCATAGCGCATGGCCTCGTGCAAACGCTGCGGCATGGCGGCCTGATCCGGCAGCAATGCCGCCAATCCCTGCTCCACATCGGACAGCCTGGCGCGCATCCAGTCGTCAAACGCCGGTGCCGGCACGGTCACTCCTTGCCTCCGTCGCCGCCATCCTCTGCAAACGGTTTCAACATCTCGCCTTCCAGCAGCTTGACCTGGGCATCGACCTTGTCCAGTTGGGCCGCGCAATACTTGACCAGTTCGGATCCGCGCCGATAGGCCGCCACCGACGCCTCCAACGGCAACTCCCCGGCCTCCATGCGCCCCACCAGCTGTTCGAGTTCCGCCATCGCCGCCTCGAAAGACTCGGGCTGGGCCTCGGGTTTCAACGTCTTCGCCATAAATAAATCATGCCCGCAATGAGTGTAGCCGGGTATTTTAGAACAATCCCCGCTTGGCCGTTGATATCCCACAAATCATGGACACCTGGCAATGCCAGCCGCATCCTGTCCCGGAACGCCTATACTGGACGCATCGGCGCTGCCTGTACAATCCGATGCCGTTGGGCAAGCATACTTGCCTGAGGGCATGAATGGCGGACATGAGCGGCGCGCGCTCTGGGTTGGCGGGGTATCGGGGGTCGGGTATAATCCGCCGCTCTGTCCAAAAAAACGCCTCTTCATCTCGTTTGAACACAGGTTTTTGCGGATTCTTTCTCTCTTGGGTTGGTGCAAATTAATTTGGGGGTGGGGATGTCCGATCTGGCAAATTTCGCCAAGCTCGCGCGATCCGATACGCAACTTCCAGTCAACGTTTACTTCGACGAACAGCTGTTGCAACAGGAAATCCGGCAATTATTCGATCCGGGTCCGCGCTATCTCGGCCATGAACTGATGGTACCCGAGGTGGGCGATTACGCTACCCTGCCTTGGGAAAACGACGGCCGCATGCTGGTGCGCAACCAGGACGGCATCCAATTGCTTTCCAACGTCTGCCGCCATCGCCAGGCGCGCATGTATAGCGGGCGCGGCAACGCGCGCGCCCTGGTGTGTCCGCTGCATCGCTGGACCTACGACTTGCGCGGCGAATTGATCGGCGCGCCGCATTTTGCCGCAACCCCCGAATTCAAGCTCTCCAGCACCGCCATGAACGCATGGAATGGCCTGCTGTTCGACCGGGCTGGCGCCGACCCCGCGCGCATGCTGCAAACCCTGGGCGTGCGCCAGGAGCTCGATTTCTCCGGCTATATGCTCGACCACGTCGAAATCCACGAATGCGATTACAACTGGAAGACCTTCATCGAGGTCTATCTGGAGGACTACCACGTCGAGCCGTTCCACCCGGGGCTGGGCAACTTCGTCAATTGCGACGACCTGCGCTGGGAATTCGGCAGCGATTACAGCGTGCAAACGGTAGGCATCAATCAGGGCCTGCTGAAAGCCGGATCGCCCATCTACCGCAAGTGGCACGAGCAGGTCATGCGCTTTGGCGACGGGATGGCGCCGCAATTCGGTGCGATCTGGCTCACCCTCTACCCCAACATCATGGTCGAGTGGTATCCGCACGTGCTGGTGGTTTCGACGCTATGGCCCAAGGGGCCCCAGAAAACCACCAACGTGGTCGAGTTCTACTACCCCGAGGAAATCGCGCTGTTCGAGCGCGAATTTGTCGACGCCAACCGCGCCGCCTATATGGAAACCTGTATCGAGGACGACGAAATCGCCCTGCGCATGGACGCCGGACGCCGCATCCTGCAGGAGCGCGGGGTCAACGAGTTCGGCCCCTATCAATCGCCGATGGAAGACGGCATGCAGCATTTTCACGAATGGTACCGGCAGCGCATCCTGCTGCCTTGATGCACCGGCCTTGATACACCACCTTGATGCGCCGGCAGCGCGGCTCAATGCGCGTGGTCGCCGCCGTTCAGCAATACGATCAGCAACACCCCCAGCGTCACCAGCAGCACCTGGGGTATGCTCTCGCGCCAGGTGGCGCGTCTTTGCATCTGCGGCATCAGGTCGCTCACCGCGATATAGATGAAACCCGAGGCGGCGAATACCAGCACATAGGGCACCCACTCCTGCACTTCCTCCAGCATCAGATAGCCGAACAAGCCGCCCAGCAGGCCCAGAAGACTGCACAGCAGGTTGTACACGAATGCCCGCGCCTTGCTCAACCCGGCGTTCAGCAGGACGATGAAGTCGCCCACCTCCTGCGGGATCTCGTGCGCGATGATGGCCAGCGCCGTCACCACGCCCAGCTTGGGGTCGGCCAGGAAGGCGGCGGCGATCAGGATGCCGTCAGTGAAATTGTGCATGCCGTCGCCGACCAGGATCAGCCAGCCCGACTTGCCGGCCTCGTGGCGGTCATGGCCGTGCTCGTGGCCATGGCCGTCGCCCTCGTAATGATGCGAGTGGCGCAGGATCGCCAGCTTCTCCAACAGGAAAAAGGCCAGCAGGCCGCCCAACAGCGTGGCAAACAAGGCATGCGGGTCGGCATCCGATTCGAAGGCCTTCGGCAAGGCGTGCAACAGGGAAGTCGCCAACAGAATGCCAACCGAGAGGCTGACCATGCGCTCCACCACCTTGGCCATCGTCCAAAATGAAATCAGCGCGGCGGCAACGATACTCAATACGCCCGCAAGCGTGCTCGCTAGCAGGATGGAAGCCAGGGTAGTATTAATTTTATGTCTCGCATATTGCAACAGGGTTGCAAATTAAAACATAGTTGAGACATTTCAGCATTCAGGATTTCGCGCGGGCGGGTTTGAAACCCGCCCCTTGGAGCATCACCACGGGTGTGGCGGTTCCGGCGTGCGCCCGCTATCCTAAACGCCGTGGCGGCGCATCCACTCCAGGCAGCGTTGCCAACCATCCTTGGCGTCCGCGGCGACGTAGGTCGGACGGTAATCGGCATGGAAAGCATGGCCCGATTGCGGATACAGGACGAACTCGGAGCGGTTGCCGGCTTTTGCCAGCGCATCCTGCATGCGCGCCACGGTCGCCACCGGAATCCCACCGTCCTTGCCGCCATACAGGCCCAGCACCGGCGCCTTCAGGCTGGATGCGATATCGACCGGATGGCGCGGATTCAAGGGCGTGGAGTCGCCGACCAGGCGGCCATACCAGGCGACCCCGGCCTTGACCCGGGGATTGTGGGCGGCATACAGCCAGGTGATGCGCCCGCCCCAGCAAAACCCGGTGATGCCCAGCCTGCCGCCGTTGCCGCCGTTGGCGGCGGCCCAGGCCGCGCAGGCGTCCAGGTCGGCCATGACTTGCTCGTCCGGCACCTTGGACACCACTTCCTTGACCACTTCGGCGACCGTGGCGTATTTGCTGGCGTCACCCTGGCGTACGAACAGTTCGGGCGCCAGGGCCAGATAGCCCTGCTTGGCGAAGCGGCGCGCCACGTCGGCGATATAGGCGTGCACGCCGAAGATTTCCGACACCACCAGCACCACCGGCAGATTCTTGCGGCCGGCCGGCCGGCTGGGCGCGATAAACCGGCACTTGCTGACCGCCGACGGTCAGCATGACCTGGCCGGCCAGCAAGCCCTTGTCATCGGTTTGAATCGCGGTTTGTGCGCAAATCGGCATGGCTGCGGCGGCGAAGCCGGTACCCAATGCGGTCTTCATGAAACCACGGCGGTCGACATCCTCGGCAAGACGCGAGGTTCCGGTCATACTTGCGATTTCCAGCTTGACGTTATCCATGGATTGCTCCTGATGTGATGGCGATGCGTTGGAAAATATGACGCAGATACTGACCGCGCCGAGAAATGTTGCCGGCTAATCTTAAACAAAAAAACCTGGTTCGGCGATATGAATGTGCACAAGGCGGGCGGGTTTGAAACCCGCCCCTACGAAAAACCATGCCCCTGCTCTTTGTCATGTAGGGGCGGGTTTCAAACCCGCCCGGTGTATCACCACCACACCTCATTGACAATGCCCTGGCGCACCCATTCAGTGCGCTTCTTCCCAATTGGTGCCCACCCCCACTTCGGCGACCAGGGGCACGCGCAGGCTGGCGATGCCGGCCATCAACTGCGGCAATCTTTCCTTGACCGTGCCCAGCTCCTGCTCGGGCACTTCCAGCACCAGTTCATCGTGCACCTGCATGATCAGCAGGGATTGCATGGCGCTGGCCTCGAGCCAATCCTGCACCGCCACCATGGCCAGCTTGATCAGATCGGCGGCGGTGCCCTGCATGGGCGCATTGATGGCGGCGCGTTCGGCGCCCTGGCGGCGCGGGCCATTCGGCGACTTGATTTCAGGCAGCCAAAGATGGCGTCCGAACACGGTCTCGACATAGCCTTTTTCCCGGGCACTGGCCTTGGTTTCCTCCATGAAGCGCCTGACCCCGGCAAAGCGCTGGAAATACTTATCGATGTACATCTGCGCCGCGGCCCGTTCTATGCCCAGGTTGCTGGCGAGTCCAAACGCGCTCATGCCATAGATCAATCCAAAGTTGATCACCTTGGCATAGCGGCGCTGCTCGCTGTCGACCGTTTCCGGCGCGACCCCGAAAATCTCGGCCGCGGTGGCGCGGTGGATGTCCATGCCGCGGGCAAACGCGCTCAGCATGTTTTCGTCTTCGGATAGGTGCGCCATGATGCGCAGTTCGATCTGCGAATAGTCGGCCGATACGATCACCCGGCCCGGCGGAGCGATGAAAGCTTCGCGGATGCGCCGTCCTTCGGTGGTGCGCACCGGGATGTTCTGCAGGTTGGGATCGTTGGAAGCCAGCCGGCCGGTCACCGCCACCGCCTGGGCATAATTGGTATGCACCCTGCCGGTGGCAGGGTTGACGCTGCGCGGCAGCTTGTCGGTGTAGGTGGACTTGAGCTTGGACAGGCTGCGGTAGTCGAGCAGGACCTTGGGCAGCGGGTAGTCCAGGGCCAGCCTCTGCAGCACTTCCTCGTCGGTGGACGGCGCCCCCGACGGCGTCTTCTTGACCACCGGCAGTTGCAGGCGCTCGAAGAAGATCTCGCCGATCTGCTTGGGCGAATTCAGGTTGAACGGCTGGCCCGCCAGTTCATGGGCCTGGCGCTCGAGTTCCAGCATGCGCTGCCCCAATTCTCCCGACTGGCGCGTCAGCAGTTCGGCGTCGATCAGCACGCCGTTGCGCTCCATGCGCTGCAGCACGCGCGCAGTCGGCAATTCGATCTGTTCATACACGAAGCGCAGACTGTCCTGGCTGGCGATGCGCGGCCACAGGGCCTGGTGCAGCTGCAGGGTGATGTCGGCATCTTCGGCCGCGTATGCGGTGGCTTGTTCCAGCGCCACTTCGTCGAAGCCGATCTGGGACGCGCCCTTGCCGCACACTTCCGGATAGGTCGTGGTCTTGCGCTCCAGGTGGCGCTGCGCCAGGCTGTCCATGTCGTGGCTGCGGTGCGATTCGAGCACATACGATTCCAGCAGCGTGTCGTGCACGATGCCGCGCAAGGCCACCCCATGGTTGGCCAGGACATGGGTATCGTATTTCAGGTTCTGGCCCAGCTTGGGGCGCTGCGCATCCTCCAGCCAGGGTCTCAGGCGCTCCAGCACCCGCGCCAGATCCAGCTGTTCGGGCGCGTCCGGATAGCGGTGCGCCAGCGGAATATAGGCCGCCACACCTGGCTCGCAACTGAGCGAGATGCCGACCAGGCGCGCCCGCAGCGGATCCAGCGACGTGGTTTCGGTATCGATCGCGGTGAGTTCAGCGGCCTGGATCGTGTCCAGCCAGCGCTCGAACTCAGCCTCGGTCAATACGGTTTCATACTCGGCCCGATACTGCGGCGCCGGCGCCGCATCCGAGGCCGCGCCGCCTTCCTGGGCCTGCTCCTGGTCCAGTTCACGCAGCCAGGTGCGGAAATTGTTGATGGTATAGAAGCTGCGCAATGCCTCCCGGTCGGGATTGACCGGCATCAGCGCCGCGGGAAACCCGTCCAACTGCGCCGACAGATCGCAATCGGTCTTGACCGTGATCAAACTGCGCGCGGTTGGCAGCCAATCCAGGGCCTGGCGCAGGTTGGCACCGACCGCCCCGCCGATGCTCTCGGCATTCTGCATCACCTGATCCAGCGAGCCGAACTGGGACAGCCACTTGACGGCGGTCTTGGGCCCGACCTTGTCGACCCCGGGCACGTTGTCCACCGCGTCGCCCACCAGCGCGAGGTAATCGACGATGCGATCGGGCGTCACCCCGAACTTGGCGACCACGGCTGCATGGTCGAGCTTTTCGTTGCTCATGGTGTTGATCAGGGTGACCTGGTCGTTGACCAGTTGCGCCAGATCCTTGTCGCCGGTCGATACCACGGTGTGCATGCCGCGCGCGCTGGCGGTCTCGGCCAGGGTGCCGATCACGTCGTCGGCCTCGATCCCTTCGATCATCAGTATCGGCCAGCCCAGCAGGCGCACCGCCTCGTGGATCGGCTCGATCTGGCGCACCAGATCCTCGGGCATGGCGGCGCGATTGGCCTTGTATTCCGGATACATGTCGTCGCGGAAGGTCTTGCCCTTGGCGTCGAACACGCAGGCGATATAGGCGGCGGGATAATCGGCGCGCAGGCGCCGCAGCATGTTGATCATGCCGTAGATGGCGCCAACCGGCTCGTTCTGCGGATTGCGCAAGTCGGGCATGGCGTGAAAGGCGCGATACAGATAGCTTGAGCCATCGACCAGGAGCAAAGTGTTATTCATGGATGGGTACAAGGCAAAAGGGAAGATGCCGCGGGTTGCGGCCAACCACGGGATTATGGCAGAGTTTGCAGCGGCTTCGGCGCAACGGCGTGCGCACACTGGTGCTGCGCGGGGTTGCGGTTTGCTACAATGGTCGCCGCGCCGATCCGTACGATCCATACAATCCGTACAATACCGTGCAATACTCGTACTGCACCGGCGCCGACCCGATCGACCTCTCTGAATTGCATACATCATGGGCACACCCAAATTTTCGCTTCTTGCCGCCGGCCTTGCCATCTGCGTGGCTTCTTCCTGGGTCCAGGCCCAGCCCGCCACCGATGTGCCCCCACCGCAACTCGAGCCCCTGGAAGAAGGCGAAGCCCCGGCGGTCACCATCCGCAGCGGCAAGGAACCCGACCAGATCACCGAATCGCGCGACAAGGACGGCAAGGTGCGCGAAGTCAAGGTCACCAGCGGCGGCAGCACCTACTACCTGCGCCCCAACGAACCCGCCGGCAGCGCCATGCGCGGTGATGGCCAGAGCAATGTCAACCGTCCGGCGCAGTGGCGCGTGATGGAATTCCCCACCCCGCAGCAGCAACCCGAACTGCGCGAGGAGGAACAGCCGGTCGAGGCGCCGCCGCCGCCCATGCCCGAGAGCCGCTAAGGAGCCACGAACGCACCACAAGCGCACCACACGCGCCCGCTGCGGCTGCCACTATCCCTGTCAAGGCTTGAACGCTTGACGGAACCTTCATTGACTCTTCTTTTCTTCCTGCTTTATGGCTGTATTCACACCGGTTAGCCTCGACGATCTGACGCATTGGATCACCCAGTTTTCCATAGGCAAGGCGCTTGCCGTGAAAGGCATTGCCTCGGGCATAGAAAACAGCAACTTCTTCCTGACCACGGAAACCGGCGAGTACGTGCTGACCCTGTTCGAGAAGCTCGACTTCGCCCAACTGCCGTTTTACCTGGAGTTGATGCACCACCTGGCCGAACGCAAGGTGCTGGTGCCGGCGCCGCTGCCCAATCGCGAGGGCCAGTTCGTCAGCGCGCTGCACGGCAAGCCGGCCGCCATCGTCACCAAGCTGGAAGGCGCCTGCCAGATGCAGCCGCAACCCGTGCATTGCGCCGCTGTCGGCGCCATGCTGGCCAGAATGCACCTGGCGGCGCGCGACTTCCCCCTGCACCAGCCCAATCTGCGCGGGCTGGCATGGTGGCGCAAAACCACTCCGCAGGTCTTGCCCTTCCTCGCGGACGCGCAACGGCAACGCCTCTCCGACGAACTCGCGCATCAGCAGGACTTCGCCGCCAGCGCCGCCTGCAAGGCCTTGCCCAGCGGGCCGGTGCACGCCGACCTGTTCCGTAACAACGTCATGTTCGATGGCGAGCGCCTGACCGGCTTTTTCGATTTCTATTTCGCCGGGGTCGATACCTGGCTGTACGATGTCGCCGTCACCGTCAACGACTGGTGCATAGCCCCGGCCAGCGGCGTGCTCGACGAGGCGCGCACGCGCGCCCTGCTCGATGCCTATGCGGCGGTGCGCCCGTTCGACGACGCCGAGAAGGCTTCCTGGCGCGACCTGCTGCGCGCCGGAGCGCTGCGCTTCTGGCTGTCGCGCCTGTATGACCTGCACATGCCGCGCGAGGCCGAGCTACTGACCCCGCACGACCCCACCCATTTCGAACGCATCCTGCAGCAGCGCATCGAGCATCCCATCCCCGAGCTGACCCATGGATAAATTTCCCGCACGTACCGGTTGGCAATGGATCAAGGAAGGTTTTGTCCTGTTCCGCAAGCAGCCGGTCGAGATCTCGGCGCTGTTCATTTCCTACATGTTCCTGATGCTGCTGGTCGGCATCATCCCGCTGCTCGGGCAAGTGCTGCCGCTGGTGCTGATTCCGGCCTTCTCCATGGCCTTCCTGCACGCCTGCGCCGACATCGAGCGCGGCGAGCGCATCCACCCGCGCCTGCTGTTCGCCGGATT
>Ga0182745_1005740_pt1 | contig 10086 bp, 6 predicted proteins | sample eDN3rd30CKraftBY_FD_128523 | JGI IMG/M metagenome (GOLD analysis project Ga0182745, IMG submission 128523) | Enriched backyard soil microbial communities from Emeryville, California, USA - eDNA 3rd pass 30_C Kraft BY (version 2) (version 2) | ecosystem: Environmental > Terrestrial > Soil >... | reverse complement strand
GACCAAGGATCTTCAGAATCATTTTGACGAAATCACAGATGAGGATATCGCTTGGGCTGAGTCAATTCTGAAATTGCCACCTGGGGCATTTGCAGGAGAGCACGACAGCAGTTCGCGAAAGAGCGTATTGAAATCCCTTAAGTCAATTGATGTTGAAGCATGCCCAGGAAGTGGCAAGACAACTTTGGTTGTTGCCAAACTGGCGATACTTGGCAGGAAGTGGACTGCACGCACCTCTGGTCTGTGCGTACTTTCGCATACGAATGTTGCGAGAAATGAGATTGAAAAACGGCTGGCCGGAACAGAAGTTAGTCACAAGTTACTCAGTTACCCTCACTTCGTGGGAACGATTCATGCATTCATCAACGAGTTCCTGGCGATTCCATTGCTACGTTCAAATGTGTTCGACATAAAAGTAATTGATGATGATATTTGCCTCTCGCACCGCTGGAACATGCTGCCTCGCGGGGCGGAGCATGCTTTGAAGCAAAGATACTACGGACAAACCGCTCTTAAAGTGAGAGACCCGACATTTGGTGTGGGGGAATTGGGGAAAATTGGGGAGCACACATCTACGTATAGGGAAGTTCGCAGGGTATGCGAAGAGACATCACGGGACGGGTATTTTTGTCATGATGAGATGTTGGTCTGGAGCGAGGAACTCATGGATCAGCATCCCAATATCGTCAACGCAATCCGCTGCAGATTTCCATTTCTATTTATTGACGAGGTTCAGGATAATAGCGAAATTCAATCACGCGTACTCTCAAGAGTTTTTCAGGAAGGAGACAGCCCAGTAGTCAGACAACGGTTCGGTGATTCAAACCAAGCAATCTTTCAAGCCAATAGCGAAACAGCCGCAGTCACCGATGCTTTCCCAAAAGAGGATAAAAAAGTTGTAATCCCGAACAGTCATCGATTTCACCAGGAGATAGCAGATCGTGTGAAACCACTCGGGGCGAATTACATTGATCTTGTCGGATGTGGTCCTAACGACAAGGACATCGAGACGGACGCATCTGGAAAATGTGCATGTTTTCTGTTCGACGAACAGAGCGTCAATCTTGTGCTCCAGAACTACGCACAGTACTTAGTCGAAACATTTACTTGCCACGAATTGGGATACGGGACGTTTACCGCAGTTGGTGCGAGGGTCAGGGTGGAGGATGAAAATAACGATAAGATTCCCCAGTTCCTCAATCATTACTGGAGCGAATTCGATAGCGAGTTGACAAAGTCAGAGCCGCAGCCAAAGACTTTCAAACATTTCATTGAAATAGGAGAAGCTCGATTTCTTGCCTCGGGGGAAAATCACAAACGCTTGGACAGTCTAGCGAACGGAATACTTCGCGGGATCATTATTGCCAATCCGAAGAAAAAACTACAAAAACGGCGACGTGCACACCGTTATCTCAAGGACTTGGCCGAGCAGGCGGAATTGCAGAATGAGTATTGCGAATTAGTCGCCAAATTGTTTCAGGGCACATCACCGATTGACGAGGAGTCATGGCTCGAACAAGTCGTCCCCCTTGTTCAGCGAATTATTGAGAAGGTTGCCCCGGATGGGTACCTTGCTGCTCGTTTGACAGACTTCATGGCTTACTCAGACAAAGCATCGTTTCAGATAGAAAGCGGCTCATCTGTCGAAACACCGCGTGACAATATCTATTGCTACCCCAAGTCGAATCCACAGGTAAGAATCCGACTCGGGTCGATTCACTCGGTCAAAGGTGAAACACACACTGCAACATTAGTGTTAGAAACGTTTGTCAAAGCTCACAACTTGAAAAATCTGAAACGATGGATATTGGGTAAGAAGACTGGAAATCAAAGTGGCGTAAACCTTAGTAGACTCAGACTGCACTACGTCGCGATGTCACGACCAAGTCATTTACTCTGCCTGGCAATGAGGGAGGATTGCTTTAAGACGGCAGAACTCAACGATCTCAGGAAGTTATGGAAAGTTGCCAGAGTGCGTGAACATGGTCCTGAGTGGATGTAGAATTTCACAATGAATCGGAAGATGACCGCATCGAGTGAAGAGTTGTTTCGTAAGCGATCAGCGAAACCTACTCCGGTCATTTCGACCGACCTAGAAAGTTGTGAGTTTCGAAACTGCCCTGGCGATGTTGACCGCCATTGCCTCTAATGGCGTAGACCGTAAGTTGGAAGTAAAAATCACTCTGCGATTCTGCCTGATTCCTGAACTCGCCAAGTTTGTCCAGATTCAAGCTCCATAGCCGTTAATTGTCCGCCGAATCCACAGCCAGTGTCGATGCAGCGACAAAAACCGAAGTCTTTGATTGCCCCAGGTGTGTGACCGACGATCAAGGTCTTTCCGCTGAGATGGGCTTTGGGTGGCGACTCTTCCAACGAGATCCAGCGGAGTAGCAATGAAGGTTGGTCTTCGAGCTTGGAGTACCAGCAGTAGTTCGCGTGCGTGAACATGAACTGGGCCGTTTCGTAGTACGGTCGGCAGGAGAGGAGAAAGTTCCAGTGTGCTTGGGGAATGCGACTGATCCCAGCATCAGGACCGTATGAGGCGAGAGTCTCTTCACCCCCTTGTGATCTCCAACGGAGTTCTGCGTGAGGATCGTCTCGACTGTCGAGCATCATCTCCTCATGGTTGCCGAGGATCGGAACTAAGTTGCAGAGTTCACTCAGATCGATCAGAAGTTCCAGCACTTTGCGGCTCTCCGGTCCTCGGTTGACGTAGTCTCCCAGCGTGACGATGGTGTCATCCGGTCCGGGGATGATGGCGTCGAGAATAGACTCCAAAGCCGCAGCGTGTCCGTGGATGTCGCCGATAGCGATCAATCGACCTGTAGCTGAGTTCTCTTTTGCCACGAAAAACTCCCGTTATGAGTGCTGAATCCGTCGCTCAGCATCATAACGGGATTGGACTGTCATGGGTGGGACTGATGGCTATGTTGCCATTTCGAGAGCCAGTTTCCAGGCTTCGGATTTGAGGCGGTTGCCCGATCCGAACCAGGCCGATTCGAGTCGTCGGCTCGCCCGCTCCTGTTCCGTGCGACCACGGGTGGAACGGTGGTGGTCGACGAATTCGGTCACGGCGTTGAAAGCGGCCCATGTCGTGAGCTTTGTCTCAGGGATGTCTTGTCCCCGTCCGTGCTCGAAAAGCCGGAATAGTTCTGACCTGATGTTTTCTGCTCGGCGATTCTGGTTTCCTTCGCTGTCCGGGTAGAGCATGGAGAAGTAGGTTTCCAATTGCCCCCGCGATGGGTAATGCCACGCCAATCTGTTCATGCGATCTCCCAGGTCGTCATAGAATCGCTTAGCGAAACCGAGGATGGCTTGGGCCTCTCCGACCTTCGCGTCCAGATCTCCTTTATGGATGATGGAGACTCCTTGCCCCCGACTTCGCCGTTCTGCCATTCCCAGGGTATTTGCACAAACGACACGGATCGGCGTGAAGAAGACCCTGAGTGCAGAGCTGCCATCGTGGGAGTTGCTGAGTAAGAGGAATTTGTCGGTGACGTCTTCCGAGTCCTTGATCCGAATTTCTCCGTCCAGCTTCGCGAGCATCCAGACTTTCTCGCCTTTCCCCAACGCTCCTGCCGTGTGATACCGCAGCTGCCCATCCTGCACCACTGAGTCCAAGAAGCCGAAGCATTGTTGGTTCTGCACAGGCTGGTAACTGTTGCCGACAACGCCCAGAACCTCATTCGAGTCTGTTCGCAGCACGGCCTTCCGCTGCGGGACCGGGATGCCCTCGTCAGTTTCCATTGATCTGAGATCAACGTGGTAGTTCAGACCAGCTGCTTCGATTGCTTCGGCGGCGGTAGCAGGTTCGTAGAGCTTCGTTCCGAGTCCGTGCCAGGGAGTTTCCCCGGCGTACATCATGGCGGTTTGACCGTTCGTGGTCGCGAGATCGTGTGGCATGTTAATGTTCCTTGAGTTGGGGAGACTACACTTGTCTTACTACCCAAGGACTGGCCAATTCTCTGCGAGTTATTGCCAGGTCTCACCCTCAGTTCTCAAGTCGTACTTCGGTCCGTTGACCGCCAGTTCGAGACGTCGCCTCTCGTAGTCTGGCATTGACCGTTCCAGCAGTCGCCAGAATTCTCTGGAGTGGTCGTCATGTTTCAGGTGACAGACCTCATGGGCGACCACATATTCCACGAGCCTCTTCGGTGCGAGGATGACCTTCCAGTTGTAGGCGATCCAACCTTTGTGGTTTGCACTTCCCCATCGACTCTTCATCTCTCGAACTCGCACAGACTCTACCTCGACTCCGAGATTTCGTGCGTAACGGTTTGTCAGGCTCTCCAGGCGACGTAGTGCCTTTTCTCGATACCAATCGATCAACATGGATCGGGTGAATGAAACCTGGCTTTCCTGGTCTGCAGCGGCAGGAGTCCTAACCTCGATTTGGCCTCGAAACAATCTGACGGTCGGAGTCTCGTCGCTCGCGTGGTTGAGAACCATAAGCTTGTATTGACGCCCGAGGTAGAGAAACGATTCTCCGCTGACGAACCGTTTGGTCCGAGTCCTCATGAGGCGGCGAAAGTGTTCCTGCTGATTCAGAATCCACACTTGCTTGGCTTGGACTGCCTCTGCAATGTGTGTTTTTCTGCTCCCCTTCGGGGCATCGACAGTCACCGTTCCATCAGGATGAACGTTTACTGAGATGCTGCTCCTGTTCGGGGTACGGCGAATCTCGTAAGGAATTGTCGTGTTTCCGAACTGGATTTGACTTCCTTGTGCCTTTGTCATCCCAGTCTCACCCGTGCCAGGTCCATGATCGCGGTTGTGAGTTCATCGATCTTGTCCGTTGGGCAATCTGCCAGACGCAACTGCCTCTTGACTTTCCGCTTCATCTCACGCTGGACGTCATCCTTACTTGTCCAGTCGATGACCGCTTCGGATTTCAGTGTCTCGAACACGACCGTTGCCAGGTCTTTCTGCTTTTCACTCTTCTCGTTCTCTTCACCAAGATGCTGGTTGAGCAACCCAAAGACAGCATAAGGTCCTGGCTCAAGCCCAACCGACTCTGCCGATTGCTTCTGACCCGAGACCAGATCGTTTCGTAACGTCGAGAGGAGTTGAAACTCTGCGACATCGTCGATTCGCTTCGCCTTCCAGTCTTCGATGATCCGATCGAGGCGATCTTGAAGTGATTCGTAGAATGCCGGATCTTCGTGCATCTTGATCGTGATCGTCCGTTTGACCGCGTGCTCCATCCGGCTGGCTTTGGCTCGTGCGGACTCGAGCTTGTCGACCTCCTGGCTGAAGTTGGCATCGAGCACGTTGACTGGTTGCAGGAGAACAGTCACATCTTCTGCTCGGACGTGTTGATTGATCAGTTCTCGGACCTTGGCACTGCAATCGGGAAGCTCGGTATCTTCCTCCTCCGCATAGTGGGTGAGCATTTCCCGGCGAACTCGCCGCAACCAGGCGAAGTCCCCCAGAAACTTGAGTGCTCGTTCGTCGGGCAGGAGTTGCTCCAGAGCTTTGTAGAACTCTCGATATCGTGCGAGGTAGATGGCTCGGATGTCTTCCTTGTCGAGAGCCAGAATCCAGGGTTCAATGTCATCTCGTGTCAGGTCTTCCTTGAACAGGGCAAAGACATCGGTCTTCCTCTGCTTCAATGTCTCGTAGGCCGTGTCATTGTCCCGTTTCGACAGTGCATCAGAGACCTGAAGGTCTTCGGAGAATACTTCCAAAGCCTTGTCGAGGAATCCGGCAACGCCCCAGTAGTCGACGATCAGTCCCCAGGTTTTGTCCTTCTCCGGCATGGGGCGGTTGACGCGGGCGATGGCCTGCAACAGGTTGTGCTCTTTGAGTGGTTTGTCGAGGTACAGCACTCGCTCGACTGGAGCATCGAACCCCGTCAGGTATTTGTCGACAACCACGATAATGGCTAGCCGATCCACTCCATCGTTTTTGAAGCTGTCGATGATGGTTTCTTCGTCGGCAAACTTGTCCCTCAGATCGTTGAGTTCACTCCCTTTGTCCTGAGTCCCGGAGATTAACACTGCGACTCGATCCGGAAAGTATTTGCTCAGCTCATGGTAGTACGCAGCCGCAGCTTCCTGAGAGCAGGTTGCCAGTTGGGCCTTGAAACCGTCCGGCTCGAAGTTGGCCCGAAAGTGTTCTGCGATGTCGAACGCGATCTTGGCGACACGATCCGCTGCGATGGCCAGCTTTCGCTCCGTGACTTCCTGTTTCTTAAGCCGTTCCCGTTGATCAGGAGTCAGGTCGGAAAACTGGGCATCGAAAATGGGATCGATCTTCTTGCCCCAGACAGCCAGGTCAGGCATTCTCGCTTCGTAGAAGATTGGAACGGTCGCTCCGTCTTCGACGGATGTCGGCATCGTGTATTTGTGGATGTACGGCCCAAAGACCATCGTGGTCCTGGGGATTGGTGTTCCGGTAAAGCCGAATAGACAGGCGTTTGGAAGTGACCGTCGCATGTGAGCGTGGAACCGTCCGTACTCGCTGCGGTGTGCTTCGTCGATCAGAACAAAGACGTTCTCGCTCTTACTGAGAACAGGGTGCTGGCTTCCTTTCTGGATGTCGACTTCGTCCCGAAATTTCTGGACGGTCGTCATCACAGTCTGGCCCTGGGGACCTGTGAGCAGTTTCCGCAGATGCCTGACCCGTGATGCACGAATGGGATTCTCGAAGCCACAGTTGAGGAAGGTCTCGGTGATTTGCCGGTCCAGGTCCCGTCTGTCGGTGACGATCAGGAGCGTTGGATTGTCGAGTTTTTTCAGGCGTCGGAGTTTCAGGCAGAGCCACAACATCGTGAGACTCTTCCCGCTTCCCTGAGTATGCCAGACGATTCCGCCTCGCTCACTGCGGGCTTCTTTACTGTTGGGGTTGATTACCCGGTCGATCGCCCGATTCACGGCTTCGAACTGCTGGTATCGGGCCACCTTTTTGATGACCTTGCCCCCTTGTCGGTCGAACACAACGAAGTTTCTGAGCAGGTCCAACAGGTTCTCCTTGCTCAGCATCCCCGCGATCAGTTGATCCTGTTTTGTCGGCTTGTGACCGAGAGTCGTTTCAAGTTCATTGCTTCCGAGTGGATAGGTCGTCTTCCATTGAGCGTATCGGTTCAGCGGGGTGTTGACCGTGCCGTACTGAGCATCGTGTTTCTTCAACGCCAGGAGAAGAAACGCGGTGTGAAAAAGACGGACCACTCCGTTCTCAGTGTCCTGATAGGCGTGAAGATCGTGGACCGCTTTTGTGATCCCGTGGGAGTCACCTGGTTCTTTGCACTCCGCCACCACGAGCGGAATACCGTTCACGAAGACAACCAGGTCCATCCGACGGGTGTGCTTTGGCCCCTTGACTCGAAACTCGTCCGTCACCAGGAATTCATTGTTCTCCGGGTTCTCGAAGTCGATCAAACGGACGCTGCGACCGACCGGCTTGCCGTTCTCGAACTCATCCACGGTGACCCAGCGTGTGATCAGATTGTGACAGACTTCATTGGCCTCGATGAGACCTTTCGCGGGGGGCTGTTTGAGGGCATCAATGGCCTGCCGGACACCGTTATCAGTCAAGCCGGGATTGATCACCTTCAGACGGTCACTCAGTCGGCTGGTCAGGATGACTTCACTTTCGTTCGAGCGTTCCCCTTCCAAGGCTTCCGCTGGCAGGTAGGTGTACCCGAACTGGTCCCGCAGCATCTCGAATGCGGGCTTTTGGACTTGGTTGAACTCAGGGCCTTGCCGACCAAAGGACATCAGGAACCTGCCTTTCGGCCATAAATTGCTGCCATCTTCTGGCATTCTTCTCTGACCACGTCGAGCCAGCGGTCATACCACCAGTATTGGACTCCGAGCTGAGTCCCATACCCCTTGGAAGGATTCTTTCCATCCAGCCGCTGCCACAACTGTGTATGAGCATGAATGCTGAACCGGGGGTATCCCTCTTTCTTCATTTTCTCGACAACCTGCTTGGCACTGAGTTTGGGACGCTCTGACTCCTTGACCACCCAGTATTCCTTGTCAATCTGCTTGGCGAGGTCAGACTTTGGATCAATGAACTCGACCACTTTGTCAGCCTGATTAGGTTTTCCCACGACACGCTTCTTGAAGAGCAGCCGGTAGGAAAACCGGTCGCTGTTGAATTCATCATGTGAGAGCTGTCCATCGAATTCAGCGATGAAGGCGGTCAGTTTAGGCGGCACGTGATCGTTGACTGGAATCGAAGCCGCTTGGGCATGAGAAAGTTCTGTGAATTGCAGGGCGTACATCAGATGCCGATCTATCCCCCAGTCTTCTCCAAACAGCTGCTTGATATACGAGTTGAAGTTCAATGCACAGGCTTGGTACCTACCACTCAGATAGCTGTCGAGATTCATGGTCATCTGGTGTTCGATCTCGTGCCTGAGCTTGATCAGAAACCTCAGGTTGTTCGCAGTGTCTTTATCGATGGGGCAGTCGTCATCGTTGAGACATCGTTCAAGTTCCCAGTACTTGTAGGCTCCTGACTTTGTTCGGTCGAAGACTCTTCGTTTCGCCTTTTGCTGACAGTACCGGTACTCGATCTTCTGCTTGCGGAAGTACGCATGCAGAAGGTAGGTCCAACCGATCACCATCAAGACGATGAAGGTTTCCGATTTGAAGTAGATCAGTGGGTTGTTGAACAGTTGGACGGCTGACAGAGCAGCTTCCCGTGACTTCGTGAGAAGTTCATCAGAAATCGAATGCACACGCCGGACCCGCTTTTTCGCCATCAGTTTCTCCTACAGGTCTCGGTAAAGCGACACGAAGCCGAGGGCTTGGGATCGCAGCAGGGCGGTTTGTTCTTTATCGGATTTTCCTTCCCGGTGCAGTTTGCCTTTGCGGACATCCAGGACTGCGGTGGTCAGGTCGTCTTGAGTTGACGGCAGGGCCGTTGACATCATGTGCGTGATGATTTCTGCTCGCCGTTTGTTGAGGGAATCATCGTTGTTGAGCCAGAGCTTGATCGCGGTCGGAGTTCCGTCAACGACCAGGGCAATCTCGGGGCGGATGTTGATTCGGAGGTCTTCACAGGTCCACAGGCCAGTCGGAGGCTCAAACCAGCCGAGCGTCTTCCGCCCCATGAACTTCTTGTAGCCAGCCGCCAAATCAGGGTAGTGTTTGGCTCGGGTCGGTTCCGTTTGCCGGTTGGCAACCTGGTCCAGGTAGTCTTTCGACTTTCCGGTCCGGTGCATGCGGATGACTGCTTCGCGGAACTGCTTGTAGCAGTCGGGCGGCACTTCGTAACCCTCGTCGTGCTGTTTTCGGATCGTCCTCACCACCGTCAGCTGTTGCTCAGGCGGCTTGGTGGCGAAGTTCAAAAACTGAGTCAGGGAGATCCTGACCTCTGGGCTGGTTTTGGGCATCGTCATTCCTTTCGTTGAAATGGTTCTCTCCGTAGTGAGCTTTAGTCCGTATCCGCTGGGTCTTTTCGGCCACCTTGGTCATAACGACGACCTGGAAACGCAATGTGGTATGGCACACACCAGTATTCGACTCCGTCGATGATCTGTGTCCCACCACTCGTGGGGTCGTAGAAACCACCTTCCCGTTTCGGTTCGCACGAGTATCGTTGGCCGTTAACCTCAACAGTTCGCCTGCCGGACGTGGACTCGGTCGGCGAGTCGGATAGAGCCTCATCGTCGCCAACTGGTTGTTCTTCAGCGTCAGTCATTGGATATTCCTTTCACGGGAATGCGGCCCGTCAGGAGACCTTGGCTCAGGGCGGACTTCATCTGAATGAGTTGGTCTCTACTTCCCTCATCAACACTTGCTTTCGTCTCGACAGACTTTACTGCCAGGACGATTTGCTTCTGTTCTTCGAAAGGGGGCAATGACATGGGGACATTAACCAGTGTCTCACGTGTTAAGTGGGCAATTGACGATTCTCCGGTGAAACGCACCAAGAGGTTGTTCCTCACCGCGTGTTCCATGAAGAAACGCATGAAGTCTGGGACAAGGGTGTTTGGTTTATTAGGTCGAAGTCGATGGAGTGCTTTTTGGTAACAGCAGAGTTCAAGTTGTCCTTCCCAGATAGCTGTTCGACCTACCTCGCCTCCCTCACATATCAGGATGTCGCCAGGCTTTAGTGAATAGCGTTCGAGTT
>Ga0182745_1005729_pt1 | contig 10094 bp, 9 predicted proteins | sample eDN3rd30CKraftBY_FD_128523 | JGI IMG/M metagenome (GOLD analysis project Ga0182745, IMG submission 128523) | Enriched backyard soil microbial communities from Emeryville, California, USA - eDNA 3rd pass 30_C Kraft BY (version 2) (version 2) | ecosystem: Environmental > Terrestrial > Soil >... | reverse complement strand
TCTTGGACTACGCCGCCCTCGTCGACGCCGCCACCCTGGAGCCGGCGTCGTCGGTGGGCGGCACCCAGCGCCTCTTGGTGGCGGCCCGCTTCGGCACCACGAGGCTCCTCGACAACACCGCCCTCGACTCCTGACCCCAGCCCTCCCACCCCGACCCACCCCGACCCAACTCAGCCGAACTTCGTATGCGAGAGCGCCAGGAATGTCGCTGTGGCATACGAAGGTCCCGGGTGGGTCCGAAACCCCGCCGTACTTCGTATGCGGGGACGCCGAGATGGTCGTTCTCGCCTACGAAGTTCCGGGAGGGTCCGATTTGTACCGGTACAAAGGGTGCACGGCATACTGAGGGGGTTCCACACGGGGGCGACCGGGGGACCGGCGTCCACCACCCAAGGGGTCCAGCCATGCGACGACGGATGATGAAGTCGAAGATCCACCGCGCCACGGTGACCGACGCCGACCTGCACTACGTGGGGTCGGTGACCGTCGACCAGGACCTGATGGATGCGGCCGACCTGGTGGAGTTCGAGCAGGTGGCGGTGGTCGACATCGACAACGGCGCCCGCCTCGAGACCTACGTCATCGCCGGCCGGCGCGGCTCGGGCGACCTCTGCCTCAACGGTGCCGCCGCCCGCCTGGTGTCGCCGGGCGACAAGGTCATCCTCATCAGCTACGCCGACTACGAAGACGCCGAGCTGGCCACCTACGAGCCGGCCGTCGTCCACGTCGACACGGCGAACGCCATCGTCGACGAGGCCACCGCCGCCGCCCTCGCCGCCCTCCACGCCCCGGCTCCCCGCCGCTACGTCGAGGTCCCCGCCGCCACCATCTGACCGGACGAACCTCGTATGTCACCGGCCCCGGATGGTCGCTCTCGCAGACGAAGTTCCGACGGGATGGAGCCACCCCACCGAACCTCGTAGGTCAGACCGCCCGAATAGGCGCTCTCGCCTACGAAGTTCGCTTCGGGGTGGGTCGTGTCGAGAGGCGGGGGTGGAGGTGGAGGTGGGTGAGCCGGCGGGCCAGACTGCTCGGATGACCGACACGGAACTCGACCTGCTCGTCTTGGGGAGCGGGGTCGCCGGGCTCTCGGCGGCCGTGCGGGCGGCGGAGACCCACAAGATGAGGGTCGGTGTGCTGACCAAGGGCGAACTGCCGCAGGCGACCACGCGGTGGGCCCAGGGCGGGGTCGCGGCGGTGCTCGGGGGCGACCCCGACTCCACCGATCTGCACCTCGCCGACACGTTGCAGGCCGGTGCCGGGCTGTGCGACGTCGATGCGGTGCGCGTGCTGGTCGACGAGGGCCCCCACCGGGTCAACGAGCTGATCACCCTGGGTGCCATCTTCGACCGGGACACCCACGGCCAGCTCGAGCTGGCTCGCGAGGGCGGCCACTCGCTGGCGCGCATCGTCCACGCCGGGGGCTCCCAGACCGGCGCCGAGGTGGAGCGGGCGCTGGTCGAGGCGGTGCAGGCGACGATGGCCGCGATCCACGAGCACGCCTTCGCGCTGGAGCTGATCGTCGAGGCGGGCCGCTGCCGCGGCGTCACCGCTCGGTTCCCCGACGGGTCGGTCCAGGAGGTCCGGGCCACGAACGTGCTCGTCACGACCGGCGGTGCCGGCCAGCTCTACGCGGTGACCACGAACCCCCTGGAGGCCACGGGCGACGGGATCGCCATGGCGCTGCGGGCCGGGGTGGCGGTGGCCGACATCGAGTTCACCCAGTTCCACCCCACCGCCTTGTCGGTCGAGGCGATGCCCCGGCCGCTGCTCACCGAGGCGCTCCGGGGCCACGGCGCCCTCCTGCGCGACACCACCGGCGAGCGGTTCGTCGACGAGCTCCAGCCGCGCGACGTCGTGTCTCGTGCCGAGACCCGCCGGATGCTCGAGCTCGGCGCGGACCACGTCTTCCTCGATGCCACCGGCCTCGAGTCGTTCGACACCCGGTTCCCGAACATCGCCAAGGAGCTGCGGGCCGTCGGGCTCGACCCGGCCACCGACTGGCTGCCGGTCGCCCCGGCAGCGCACTACACGTGCGGCGGGATCGTCACCGACCTCCGCGGGTCGTCCTCGCTGCCGGGACTCTGGGCTGCGGGTGAGGCCTCGTGCTCGGGTGTCCACGGCGCCAACCGGCTCGCCTCGAACTCGCTGCTCGAGGGCATGGTGTTCGGGCCGCGGGCGGTGGAGGCCATCGAGGCGGGCGGGTCGGGCCCCGAGCCGACGGGCGCGATGCGCACCGTGCTGGGCATGGACCCCGACCGGCCCGACGAGGTGCCCGCTGGCGTCATCGGCGGACGCTTCGTCCACCTGGAACCCGTCGAAGCGGTCGACGCCGCGCCGGAGGACCCGGCCGCCCTGCGCACCCAGATGCAACACGAGCTCACGGCCCACGCCGGGGTCCTGCGCGACGCGGCGTCGCTCGACCAGGCGGCCAAGGTCGTGGCCGACGCGCTGGTCGCGGCCCGCGCCGACACCGTGGCCGACCACGAGGTCCGCAACCTCGCCACCGTCGCGCGCGCTGCGGTCGAGGCCGCCCGACGCCGCGAGGAGAGCCGCGGCGCCCACACCCGCGACGACTTCCCCGACACCCGCCCCGAGCTCGCCCACCGCATCGTCTTCGTCTGACCGAGGTCCGCGCCGGGCGTCGTCGCTCGATCGGCCGCCGATCCCCTGGACCGCGCCGCGCAAGGGCGGCATCGCCGGGATCGGGTCACGTCGCCGGCGCGGCGCGGCACCGGCGACCCCGGTCTCAGGTGAGCGGCCCGAGACGTCCGATCCGACCACGCTCCGCAGCGGTTCCGCCGCCCACCCGGGAGACCGAGCGACGGGCGGCCCACCCGCCCGGGCCGCGGGCCGACGATCGCGGCAGGGGGGAGCCAGGATCGGGCATCGGCGGGAACGACGTCCGGTATCGTCGGGCGCTCGGACGGGGCGTGACGATCGGGCAGGAGCTCAACGATGACCGACACCGGGGACGGCGGGCACCAGCTGGCGGCGGTGAGCGTCGACCCCGCCCTCGATCAGGACGCTCGGGGGTGCAACGAGGTGCCGGCCGCCTCGATCGGAGCGGGGGAGCGCCGGGCGGCGGTCCGGCGGGAGCTGGCGGCGGGCGACGTCGCCAGCATCCGCGATCTGGCGAGGCGCATCCAGGCCCACGGCATCGAGGTGACGCCCGAGGCACTGCGCGCCGACGTGCGGGCGCTGGGCGCCATCCGCGTCCGGCACGGCGACGACACCGTCCTCGCGCTTCCGGTCGCCGCCGCGCCCCGACCGGCGGGGCGTGCCACCGAGCGCCTGGCCGACGAGGTCAGCGCCGATCCGGACTGGAGCATCCAGGTCGGGGTCGTGGGGGTCGTGGCCCTGTTCCTGCTGATCGGCTTGTTGGGCTGGCTCCTCAGCCTGTGACGGCCGGCTCGGGCGGCGCCGGCCTCGCCGCGGGGCGCGGGGCGCGGGCGAACCAGCGGTCCAGCAAGGCCACGGCGCCAGCGGCGGCCAGCACGACCATGGCCGGCTCGGCGCTCGCCCGGTAGCGGGTGCTGGCGAACGCGCTCACCACGCCGATCAGCATCGTGACCACGGGCGCCAGCACCGGCCAGCTCGGGATCTTCGCCCGACGGAGCGCGGCGACGCCGACGGCGGCCAGGCCGAGCACGAGCCACCAGAGCGTCACGCCGGCCCCGGCGACGGGGGGCGGGCGGTGCTCGACGACGTCGATCTCCACCTGGTACCGCGGCTCCCAGACGCCGGCGATGCGAGCGAGCCGGGCGGCCAGCACCGCGGGGAGCCGGCCCTTGTTGTCGCTGATGTAGCGGATCGCCTCCGAGCGAGCAGCGGCATCGACGTCGGACGGATCGCCGCCGGTCAGGCCCTCGGACACCCCGGCTGCCTCGGCGCAGTTGAAGTCCCAGTAGCCGATGTTCGGCCCGTACCAGGTGGTGTCGCAGTTGGCGCTGGCCAGCGTGAGGCCGAGGTTCGACGAGAGGGTCGTGGGCTGGTCGAAGCGCACGAGGTTGAACACGATCCACGGCAGCAGGGCGGCCAAGCCGGCGGCGAGGCCGATGCTCGCCCAGCGCACCTGCCCCCGGCGGGGGAGGCCCTGGGTGAGGAGGGCGAGGGGGATGACGCCCAGCGGGATCAGCAGGACCAGTTCGGTGCGGGCCATGGCGGCGATCGCGCCGGTGAGCCCGAGGGCGCCCAGGGTCCGGACCGACGGGCGCCGCACGTACCGGTAGGCGACGAGGACGAACAGGGCGACCGCAGCTTGAGCCGACGCCTCCGCCCACACGATGCCGTCCTGGTACCAGAGGTGCGGGTAGACGGCGGCGATGAACGCGGCGATGATCCCGACCCGGCGCCCGCCCGCCTCCTTGCCGGCGAAGCCGATCAGCGGCACGGTCGCGATGCCGAGGAGCGTGGTGGCCAGTTGGTGCCAGCCCACGGAGGTGGCCCCGAAGACCGAGAACACGGCGAGGTAGAGCGAGAACAGCGGCGGGTGCTCGGCGGCGGGGGTCGTGATGCCGCCGCCGAGGTACGGGAAGGGGCTGATGAACCCCTTCCCGTCGGCCAGGAGGTTCGCCTGGTGGTGGTAGAAGAACGCGTCCTCGAACCCGATGGGGTTGTTCCACTGGTTGGCCAGCCACACGATTCGGACGAGCGCGCCGACCGCCGTGGCGATGAGCACCCACCGTCCGAACTCGGACCTCACGACGCGCACGCGGGTACGTTACCGACCATGTCGGCCCACGCTGAGACGCAGGCGCGGTCCGACGCAAGGACCGGTGCTCCGGGACCGCTGCGGGTGCGGCCGCCGTCGCCGCTGCCGCCTGGTCGCCGCAAGGCGCTCCTCGTCGCGGCGGTGGCCGTATCCGTCGTCGGGCTCCTCCTCGTGCTGCAGGCGCGCGGGAGCGACGGAGACGTGATCGCCGGTTCGGCTTGGCGGGCGCTCCCGGTTCCCCGCGCCGCGAAGGTGGACACCTTCGACCGCAGCGGTCCGCTGGGCCAGGTCGACCGGTTCGGTGCCTGGCAGGTGAGCAGCGGTTCGCTCCAGGCCGATGACGACGGCATCCTCCGCTCCACCGGCGGCCAGGTGATCGCCACCGTCGATGCCGGGGCGACGGACGTGCTGGTCCAGGCCCAGGTGGTGCAGGCCAGCAGCGACACCGGCCTGGTGCTGTCGGCCACCGGCGACGGGAAGCGGGGCCTCCGGCTGGTCACCACCGAGGGCGACGGCGGATGGGACCTGCGGTGGCAGCGCGGTGCCGCCGCGCCTCAGGTGATCCAGTCGTTCCCGGCGCCGCACCTGGGGGTGTCGGTCCAGGCGGTCCGCCGCGGCGACCGGGTGCGGGTGTCGTTCGACGATCTGGTCTACGAGGTCGACGTCCCTGCCGGCAGCGCCGCCGGGACGTACGTCGGGATCACCTCCGCCCACCCGGGCAACGCCTTCGACCTGTTCGGCTACCTTCCCCTCGACCCCGGATGAGGTGCGCCGGCGGCCGTCGCCGCCTCCTCCACCGATCCCACCGCCCGCCGCTCGGAGGAACACCCATGGTCTGCCACTGCATGCAGGGGTGCCGCCGATGACCACGGGCCCCTTCGACGCTCCCCCCCGCGTGGTCGCCGATCTGGTCGGCCGCGCCCTCGACGAGGACCTGCTGCCGCTGGGCGACCTCAGCGCGTCGCTGCTCCCCGCGTCGGCCCAGGGCCGCGCCGAGTTCGTGGTCCGCACCGCAGGCGTCATCGCCGGCACGGCGTGCGCCACCGAGGCCTTCCGCCAGATCGACGACGAGGTCCACGTGGTGTGGCAGGTGGGCGACGGCGACCTCGTCGATGCCCGCCAGACCATCGGCGTCGTGACGGGTCCGCTGGCCTCGATCCTCACCGCCGAGCGCACCGCGCTGAACTTCCTGGGTCACCTGAGCGGCATCGCCACCCGCACCCGGGCCTTCGTCGACGCCGCCGCGCCGCTCCGGGTCTGGGACACCCGCAAGACCACGCCGGGGCTGCGGGCGCTGGAGAAGGCCGCCGTTCGTGCGGGTGGCGCGCGCAACCACCGCGGCAACCTCAGCGACTGGGTGATGTTCAAGGACAACCACCTGACCGCCCTCGGCATCGTGGAAGCGGTCCGGTCTGCCCGCGACCGGTGGCCGGGGCGGACGGTGCACGTGGAGTGCGAACGCATCGAGCAGGTCGTCGAGGCGCTCGACGCCGGGGCCGACGCCCTGCTGCTGGACAACATGGCGCCCGACGAGGTCCGCGCCGCTGTCGTGGTGGCCGGGGAGCACGCCGCTGCCAACGGCACCCGACGGGCGCTGCTCGAGGTGTCGGGCGGCATCACCCTGGAGAACGTCGGCTCGTACTCGGCGACCGGCGCCGACACCGTGTCCAGCGGCTCGCTCACCAACTCGTCGCCGGTGCTCGACATCGGCCTCGACATCGAGGTGCGCTGATGCCGAGCCGCCGGGCGTGAGCCGTCCGAGCGCGGCCGCCGGCGAGGGGCCGCCGCGGCACGGGCTGGCGGCGCTGGCCGGTGTCGGCCTGCTCGGCGTCTTCGCTGCCTTCTGGCGGCTCGACCGGGCCGACTGGAAGCTCGACGAGGACGCCTACGCCCAGGCGGGCTGGATGCTCGTGCACGACGGGGTCGACCCGAACCTGGGCCACCCGCCGTTGGCCAAGCTGCTGTTCGGCGGGGCCCAGGTGCTGCTCGGCCGGAACCTGTTCGCCGTGCGGACCGTCTCGGCGCTCGGGTTCCTGGCCGCCGTGGCCGTGCTGTTCGTGTTCGGGCGCCGGGTCGCCGGCTGGTGGACGGGGATCGCCGCCGCCGGCCTGTTCGCCGTCGTCCCCCGGTCGATGGTGGTGGGCGGGTGGAACGTGGCCGAGCTGCGGATCGACCGCTACGGCCTGCTGGAGGCCGTGGCGGGGACGCTCGTGCTGGTCGGTCTGTGGCTCGGCTGGCGGTGGATCACGTCGGGTGGCTGGCGGTGGGCCACCGGTGCGGGAGCCGCCATCGGCCTGGCCGGCGCCTCGAAGCTCAACGCCCTCGCCGTGCTCGTCCCGGTGGTGGTCGTCGGGCTGGCCTACGTGTGGGGCCGGGCGAGGCTGGCGAGCGAGGCGGGGATGCTGGTCGGCGCGGCCGTCGGCGCCTTCCTCCTGCCGTTCGCCGTGTTCGGCAGCCGGGCGTTCGACCAGATCGACCAGACCCTGCGGTTCCCGGCCGACCGGGCCAAGGGCGGGCACCTGCTGGTGCTGGGCTCCGATGTCTACGTGCGCAGCCCGTGGTGGGCGCACCTGAAGTACCAGCTCGACGCCGACGGGCCGATCCTGGCCGCCGCCTTGCTGGTGGGCCTGGCGTGCGTGCTGCTCAGCCGGCGGCGCCTGGTCGTCGTCTACCTGCTGGGCGCGACCCTCAGCCTGGTCGTCACCGCCATGGCATCGCCGGTGGCCCTGCCTCACTACCGGGCGATCTGGACGGCGCCGCTCGTGTTGCTGGTGGCCATCGGCCTCACCGAGCAGGTGGAGCGGCTCGCCCGGCACCGCCGGCTCGAGCCGGTGCCGGTGGTCGCCGCGGTGGCCCTGGTCGTGCTCGGCGCGTTCGGCCTCGGCTCGATGGTGCAGCTGGCGACCCTGGGCGACGGCGACTACCGCCAGATGGCGGTGCTGGCGAGGGCCGACGGCGTCGAGCCCCGGCGCATCGTGATCTACAGCGAGGCCGTCGCTCCCTACTTCCCCGGATCCGTCGATGCCCTGGCTCCATTCGATGACGGCAGCACGCCCGCCCAGATGGTCGTCCTCGACCCGTCCCTGAGCGATGCGGTGACGCCCGACGTGGTGGCCCGCTGGCGGGGCTGGGCCCGGGGGTGGGGCCTGGTCCCGCACCGTGTCGGGCGCCTCGAGGCCTGGTGGGCCGAGCCGTGACCACCGAGCCGGCCGAGCCCACCGCGGCGGCCTCCGAGCCCGTGGCGTCCCCGGCAGCGGTGCCCGAGCGCTCACGGCGGCGACCCGCTCCCGTCGCCCGCTGGATCCGCGGACTACCGCGGGCGACGTACGCCGCGCTGCTGCTGGCGGTCATCGTCGTGCTGCTGCTCGCCGCCGTCTTGGTCAACCCCGGCGAGCGGGTCGGCCCGGTCCGGGCCGCCGATCCACCAGTTGGCGGCCCCGTCCTCCCAGCTACGAGGCTCTAGCGATGCTCCTGGCGATCGACATCGGCAACACCCAGACCGTGATCGGCCTGTTCGGCGACGACGACGATGCCGACGGCGGGCCCGTCGGCGACAGCCCCGCCGAAGCCGGCCTGCTCGACCACTGGCGTATCGCCACCAACGCCGAGCGCACCTCCGACGAGCACGCCCTCGTCGTCCAGGAGTTCCTCGGCTTCCACGGCTTCTCCTTCGACGACGACATCGACGGCATCGCCATCTCGTCGGTCGTCCCCCGCACCACCGCGGCGTTCCGGGAGATGACCGAGAAGTACTTCGGCTTCCGGCCCGTCGTCATCGAGCCCGGGGTGAAGACGGGTCTGCCGATCCTCACCGAGAACCCGCGCGAGGTGGGCGCCGACCGCATCGCCAACGCCGTCGCCGCGCTGGACCTCTACGGCGGTCCGGCGATCATCATCGACTTCGGCACCGCCACCACCTACGACGCCCTCTCGGCCAAGGGCGAGTACCTGGGCGGCGCCATCGCGCCCGGCATCGAGATCAGCCTCGACGCCCTCTACACCCGGGCCGCCGCCCTGCGCCGCGTCGAGCTGATCGAACCGCGCAGCGTCATCGGCCGCACCACCGTCGAGTCGATCCAGTCGGGTGCGGTGTTCGGGTTCGCCGGACAGGTCGACGGCATCTGCCGCCGCCTCGCCGACGAGCTGGGCGATCCCGCCGTGGTCGCCACCGGCGGCCTCGCCGAGCTCATCGCTCCGTACACGTCGTCCATCAAGCAGGTCGAGCCCTGGCTGACGCTGCACGGCCTCCGCCTGGTGTTCGAACGCAACCAGTAGATCGGGCTCCGCCCTCTCGTCGCTCGTTCGGCTGCGCCTCTCTCCGTTCCTCGAACTCGATGAAGGCCTGACGGCCTACCCCCAGACGAGGGCTCGCTTCGCTCGGTACCCATCACCTCGCGCTCGTGGTCGGCGCTGGTCGGAGGCCTCAGGCCGGGTGCACTCGATGGATGCGCTGGGCGTGGAGGTAGACGTCGTCGGTGGCGAGGAGGTCGGCGAGCATGCGGTCGTAGCCGCCGGCAGCCCAGTCGGCGACGCCGTCGGTCACGATGTGGACCTCGGGCGGCCCGCCGAGCACGGCGACCGAGCTCGAGATCGAGCGGATCTGGTACCGGCGTGACTCGGGCGAGGCGATGAGGCGGGCGGCGGTGCGCTTCGGTCCCAGGGCCGAGGCTCGACCGGTCCAGAACGTCAGCCCGCCGGGATCGGGGGCTCGGCCGAACACGAGCGAGTAGACCGCTCGCACCCAGCTGCCGGGGGTGCCGTCGGTGCGCTTCGCGAGGAACTCGCGGGAGCTGATCAGGTTGGCGGCCAAGGTGTCGACCGTCTGGGTGCCGTTGCGGAGGCCGCGGACCCAGTAGTCCTGGCCCAGGGGATCCGGCGCCCGGCCCAGGTAGAGGCCGTACGCCCCCTTCACCTCGACGAGACGGGCGCTCAGGGTCTTGACCAGCGCCGTGGTGCGGACCCTCCGCTGGGCCTCGGTGGGCTCGGCCGCGGGCCCGAAGGTGGGGTAGTCGGACGGCACCGGTGCCCGGTGGACGACCTGCTGGGTGACCGAGCGCATCCAGGCGTCGGCGCACGTGTTGTGCAGCTCGAACCCGTTGACGATGACGCCCGTGGTGAGACCGGTGGTCTGCACGATCGTGCGGGACCGGGTCTGGTAGGCGTTCACCGAGTACGTGTTGGTGCCGGCACCGAGCGACAGCGTGCTGCCGGTGGACAAGACGAGGAGCTGGCCGTCGGCCGATCCGCGGTGGACGGTGTCGACCTCGCCGTCGAAGTCCAGGTCCGCCCGCAGGGCGATGACGTCGAGCCCGGCGAACGGCGACGACGAGGGCAGCGCGGCGACGACATCGGCGCCCGAGAGGTAGCCCAGCGGGATCGA
>Ga0182745_1005727_pt1 | contig 10095 bp, 9 predicted proteins | sample eDN3rd30CKraftBY_FD_128523 | JGI IMG/M metagenome (GOLD analysis project Ga0182745, IMG submission 128523) | Enriched backyard soil microbial communities from Emeryville, California, USA - eDNA 3rd pass 30_C Kraft BY (version 2) (version 2) | ecosystem: Environmental > Terrestrial > Soil >... | reverse complement strand
TCACCCAGTTCTTCCCGCCACTGGTGACGGGCATCGTCATCACCACCATCGGCCTGACCCTGATGCCGGTGACGGCGCGCTGGGCCATGGGCGGCAACAGCCAGGCGGCGGATTTTGGCAGTACGTCCAACATCGCCCTGGCAGCGTTCACCCTGGCCACCGTGCTGCTGCTCAGCAAACTCGGCAGCGCGAGCATTTCGCGGCTGTCGATTCTGCTGGCCATGGTAATCGGCACGCTGGTGGCCCTGGCCTTTGGCATGGCCGACTTTTCACAGGTACTGGAAGGTTCGATCGTCGCGCTGCCGCAGGTGCTGCCGCTGGGTGCGCCGCAGTTCCAGGTGGCGGCGATCCTGTCGATGCTGATCGTGATCGTGGTGACCATGGTCGAGACCTCCGCCGACATCCTCGCCGTCGGCGAGATCATCGACACCAAGGTCGACTCCAAACGCCTGGGCAACGGTCTGCGTGCGGACATGATCTCCAGCGCCCTGGCGCCGGTGTTCGGCTCGTTCACCCAAAGTGCCTTCGCGCAGAACGTCGGCCTGGTTGCGGTGACGGGCGTGAAAAGCCGCTATGTGGTGGCCTCTGCGGGGCTGATTCTGGTGACGCTGGGGCTGTTGCCGGTGATGGGGCGGTTGATTGCCGCCGTGCCTACCGCGGTGCTCGGCGGCGCTGGCGTGGTGCTGTTCGGCACGGTTGCGGCCAGTGGTATCCGCACCCTGGCCCAGGTCGACTACCGCAACAACATGAACCTGATCATCGTCGCCACCTCGATCGGTTTCGGCATGATCCCGATTGCCGCGCCTGGGTTCTACCACCACTTCCCGGCCTGGTTCGAAACCATTTTCCACTCCGGCATCAGCTCGGCGGCGATCATGGCGATTCTGCTCAACCTGCTGTTCAACCACCTGCGTGCTGGCAACTCCGACCAGCAATCGGTGTTCGTCGCTGCCAGTGAGCGTACCCTGCGCTACCGCGACATCGCCGGGCTGAACGACGGCGATTTCTTCCGCGATGGCAAGTTGTTCGACTGCGACGGTAACGAGGTGCCGGTGCTAGCGGAAGAGGACGGCCATGGGGACGTTCCTGCTCCCCGCAAGCGGCGCCTGGAACAGGCGCACTGAGTGATTGGGGCCGCCATCGCCGGCAAGCCGGCTCCCACAGGATTGTGCATGACATGAAGTCGATGCGGTCCATGTGGGAGCCGGCTTGCCGGCGATGGGCTGCATAGCAGCCCCCTTACCAGCTAGCGGTCAGCGCGCTTCAGCGTGAACGACCTTGGCCGCCTTGCGCAGGCTCCAGGTGCCCCACGCCAAGCCCAGCACGGCAGCGATCACCGACCCCGACAGCACGCCCAGCTTGGCTGCGCCCAAAGCGCCCGGGTCAGCAAAGGCCAGGTTGGCGATGAAGATCGACATCGTGAAGCCGATACCCGCCAACAGGCCGATCAGGGTGATGCTGCGCCAGGTCACCCCCGCCGGCAGCGAGCACCAGCCCAGGCGCACCATCAGCCAGCTGACCAGCACGATGCCCAGGGGCTTGCCCGCCACCAGCGCCACCGCCACCGCCACCATCACCCAGTAAGGCCCGCTGGCCGACAGGTCGATCCCCGACAGCCCGACACCGGCATTGGCCAAGGCGAACACCGGCATGATGCCGTAGGCCACCCAGGGGTGCAGGCTGGTTTGCACACGGGTTACCGGCGGCACCAGCTCGCGCTGGGCCAGGCGCAGCTGCTTCAACGGGTCCATCAGGCTGCTGCTATCGCCCTCTGGCGCCTTGGCGCGGCCGAGCAGTTCGTTGGTAACGTTGCTGATGGCCTCCACTGGGCGCTGGCCCAGGGGGATCGAGCGGACCGGGGTCATCAGGCCGAGGATCACACCCGCCAGGGTCGGGTGGGCGCCGGTCATCAGCACGCCCAGCCAGACGATGGCGCCAGGCACCACGTAGGCATAGGCCGAACCGACGCCGATCTTCTGCAGGCCGATGACCAGCAGCAGGCCGACCCCGGCGACCGCGAAGCCGCTGTAGTCCAGCCCGCCGGTGTAGAAGAAAGCGATGATCAGCACGGCGATGATGTCGTCGATGATCGCCAGGGCCAGCAGGAACACCCGCACGTTCGACGGGATCGACTTGCCGAGCAAGGCCAGCACGCCGACCGCGAAGGCAATGTCGGTAGCGGTGGGCACCGCCCAGCCTTGCTGCTCGGCAGGCGCATGACTGAACGCCAGGTAAAACAGCGCGGGCACGGCCACCCCGCCGACCGCCGCCGCCATGGGCAGCGTGGCCTGGCGCAGGCTGGACAGCGCGCCTTCATGGATCTCGCGGCGAATTTCCATGCCGACGACCAGGAAGAAAATGGTCATCAGGCCATCGTTGACCCAGAAGTGCAGGGATTGGGAGAACACCAGCGAGCCGATACCGAAGGTCACGGGTGCATGCCAGAGGGCATCGTAGCTGGCGGCGGCGGGCGAGTTCGCCCAGATCAGCGCTGCCACGGCGGCAATCAGCAGGACGATGCCGCTGACGGCTTCGATGTGCAGGAAGCGCTCGAGGTTGGCGAATGCGCGCTGGGCGATTCGCTGGGCACGGGGCATTACATGTTTTTGCATGGGCGCAAGTACTCCCGCAAGGCGGCCCGACCTGCGTAGTTGTTTAACCTGCTTCACTGCTTCGTGCAGCTAGCACCCGGGCGGCATTCTAGCGGAAAACCTCCCCGCAGTTCTACCAGCGTAGCAGGCGCGGGCCCAATGCCGCCCCCAGCGCGGTGGGCAGCAGCATACCCAGCAGGTACCACACGCCCCAGAACGGCACCTCCATTTCCGGACAGTGCAGGCAATAGGCAAGCGTTGCCGTGGCGCCCGCCAGCAGGCCGCCGGCGGCGCCGGCCTGGCGCAGGCGCGTGGGTGCCAGGCCGCGCAAGGCCCAGAACACGGCGACGAAAAGCGGCGCCGAAAGCAGCGTGATATTGAGCGCACAGGTGCGCCAGGTGCGCCCGAAGACCAGCTCGGCACGGGCCTCCACCGGTGCGCCTGCCAGGCTGATGGCCGCACCCAGCCACACCAGCAGCAGCGGTACGCCAAGCAGGCCCCACACGGCCCCCCCTTTCACGCCCGGCCTGGCCAGGCGCTGGGTCAGCCACAACCCGAGCAGCGCCAGGCTGCCGGGCAACGCCAGCTTGGCCCAGAACACCGGCGTGCGCGCCACCTCGGCCAGGTCGCTACGCACCCCGTAGAGCGCCACCGTCAGCAGCAGCGCGCCGAGCAGGCCGCCCAGCAGCGCCTGGGCCAGCCGCCGGGCCAGCGCATGCCGGTCCACCGGCCCTTCCCCGCTGGCCAGCAGATCAATCAGTTCATCGGTTTTCATCATCGTCACTACCTCGAATCAGCCTGGCCAGGGCCTTGAGCCCGCGGTGGATGCCTACCTTGACCGCCGAACTGGACAACCCTGTGATACGCGCCGTTTCCTCCACCGACAAGCCTTCGAGCTTGACGTGCACGATCGGCAGGCGCTGGCGCTCGGGCAACTGCCCCAGCAGTTTGCCAAGGTCGCGGCGGGCCTCGGCGGGCGCTTCGTCACTGGCGGCGAACAGGTCGCTGTCCTCCTCCAGGCTCTCGTGCCGCGTTTCGCGCTGGCCATAACGGCGCAGGTAATCGACCAGCTTGTAGCGGGCGATGGCCTGCACCCAGGCCGTCAGCGGCTGCTGCGGTTGATAGGTTTCGCGGGCGTTGTGCACGGCCAGCAGCACCTCCTGCAACAGGTCTTCGACTTCGGCGGGGCGTTGTGCGAGGCGCCGCCGGAGAAAACCGCGCAGGTGCAATGCCAGCGCCGCGAGAAACTCGCGGTAAGCCCGTGCGTCGCCCGAGAGGCCGCGCAGCAGTAGCGCCTGTAGTTGCGTCTCGCGTTCGCAAAGCACGTCCTGTGAGTTATTTCGTTGCATGGCGCGCCAAGGTTACACCCGGGAAGAGTTTCTTTTTATCGAACCATAGACGCTGGCGTGTGCGCAGCAGGAGATTGGCCTGGCCGTGAAAAATTTTTTTTTGCGCTGTAACCGCCACGCCGATCACCACGAACTACTCAATGAGCCGTCGGTAATTCGCCACGGCCCCCTACTCTGGAGTGATCACCATGAACAACATCGCCCTCACTGCCGCCGCCCTGGCCCTCGCTTCGCTGGCCGGTGTCGCCGTGGCAGGCAACACCCCAAGCACCGCCCCGGCCATGGAAAAATGCTACGGCGTTGCCATGGCCGGCAAGAACGACTGCAAGGCCGGCGCCGGCACCACCTGCGCAGGCAGCGCGAAGAAAGACTACGACGGCATGCACTGGAAAAACGTCAAGGCCGGCACCTGCACCGAAATCAAGACCCCTAACGGTATGGGCTCGCTCACCCCGATCAAGTCCTGAGTGGAGGCTGCCGACCATGAACCGCAGCAACCCCCTGGGCGCCGGGCTCGGCCTCAAGGCCGAGCACTATGACCAGGCCCTGGCGTGTGATGCCGAAGGGCTGTGGTACGAAGTGCACCCGGAAAACTACATGGTCGGCGGGCCGCGCCTGGCCTGGCTGGAGCGCATGGCCGAACGCCATGCGCTGTCGCTGCACGGCGTGGCGCTGTCGCTGGCAGCCGACGCCGAGCCGGATGCCGGCCACCTGCGGCGCCTGCGCGCACTGATCGAGCGGGTCAGGCCAGTGCTGGTGTCCGAGCACCTGGCCTGGTCCACCTGGCGTGGCCAGTACCACCCCGACCTGCTGCCGTTTCCACGCAGCGATGAGGCATTGAAGCGCATCAGCGAGAACATCTTGCGCACTCAGGAGGCCCTGGGCCGCAGCATTGCCCTGGAAAACCCCAGCCACTACCTGCACCTCGACGGCCACGACTGGGACGAAATCGGCTTTCTCACCGAACTGGCACGCCGCACCGGCTGCACGCTGTTGCTGGACGTCAACAATGTGCATGTCAGCGCGCACAACCTGGGCTTCGACGCGGCGGGCTACCTCGACCGTTTTCCGGCCCAGGCCATCAGCGAGGTGCACCTTGCCGGGTACAGCCAGGACGACCAGGCGGCCCTGCTCATCGACTCCCACGACGCGGCCATCGCCGAACCGGTCTGGGCCTTGTACCGCCACCTGATCGCCCGTATCGGCCCACGCCCGACGCTTATCGAACGCGACGGCAACCTCCCCGCGTTCAGTGAATTGTTGGCCGAACGCGCCATCGCCCAGGCGACCCTCGCCAGCGCAGGAGCCCTGTCATGAACCTGTCCCTCGGCCAATTCCAGGACGCTTTCGTCGAAGCGCTGTACCAGCGCCCTGCCCCGGCGCTGGCCAGCCTTACCGAGCAAGCGGCGTTCGCGGTCTACCGCAATACCGTGCTGTGCGGCTGTGTCGAGGCACTGCGCGCCAACTTCCCCAGCGTCGAGACACTGGTGGGTACCGGCTGGATGCATGACGCAACCCGTGCCTATGCGCAACAAACACCGCCGGACGATGCCCGGCTGATCCGCTACGGCGCAGGCTTCCCGGCCTTTGTGCAAGCGCTGCAGGCCAGCCAGGACGTGCCTTACCTGGCCGACGTAGCACGCCTGGACTGGTACTGGTGCGAAGTGTTCAGCGCCCACCAGGAGCCGTACCTGACCCTGAGCGACCTGGCCGGCATGACCGCCACCGACCTTGAGCGCGGCCACCTGGCACCTCGAAGCTGCGTGCGCTGGCAGTGGTTCGACGCGCACCCGGCTTACAGCCTGTGGCGCGTCAGCCGCGAGGGTTTGCCGTGGTCGGCGGATCACCCTTGGGTGGCCGAAGGTGCCCTGTTGAGTGGCGACAGCGACGGCGTCAGCCATCAACCTTTGCAAATCGGCGCCTGCGCCTTCCTCGATGCCTGTGCGGCAGGCCAGCCGCTGCAAGTGGCCTCGCAAATCGCCCAGCAAACCCAACCCGACCTGGACTTCAGCGACCTGCTCGGCCGGTTGCTGCAGGCCAAGGCCTTTCGCCCCCTCACATTCGCCTGAAGGTAACGGCCATGGACACGATCCGCTCCAACGCCCCCACCCATACCCTGCGCCAGCGCTGGAACAGCCTGGCCGAGCACGTGCAAGGCTGGTTGAGCGACAGCGTGCTGTGCCTGGTGGCGCGGCTCGGCATCGCCTCGGTGTTCTTCATGTCCGGCCGCACCAAGGTCGAGGGGCTGCTGAGCATCACGCCCAGCACCTACGACCTGTTCCAGACCGACTACGCCTTGCCGCTGATTTCCCCCTGGCTGGCGGCGCACCTGGCGACCTATGCCGAACACCTGTTTCCGCTGCTGCTGGTGCTCGGCCTGTTCACCCGCCTGTCGGCCCTGGCCTTGCTGGGCATGACCACGGTGATCGAGGTGTTCGTCTACCCCGACGCCTGGCCGACCCACCTGTCCTGGGCCGGGCTGCTCCTGCTGCTGATCGGCCGGGGCGCCGGCGCCCTGTCGCTGGATCGGGTACTGCGCCTGCGCTGAGCGAGCGCCTGAACATTTGACGACAGGCGTGGCCCCTCCTTCTTTTGTGCGCATACTCAAGCAGGTCTGCGGGAATGCGCCCATCGAAGGAGTGCGGGATGATCGACCTGGCCGTCAATGCGTTGCGAGCCAACCCGGAAATCGCGGTGTTCCTGGCCATCGCCCTGGGCATCCTGCTGGGCCGGGTGAAGCTTGGCAGCTTCCACCTCGGCTCGGTGGCCGGGGCCTTGCTGATGGGCTTGCTGATCGGCCAGGTCGGCCTTGAGGTGCCCCACGCACTCAAGTCGGTGTTCTTCGCCCTGTTCATCTACGCGGTGGGCTTCAAGAGCGGCCCGGAATTCTTCGGCAGCCTCAACCGTGGCACCCTCAAGCTGGTGCTGCTGTCGGTGGTGCTGTGCGCGACCGCGCTGGCGGTGATCCTGGCGATGAACGCCTTCTACGGCTTCGACGCAGGCTTTACCGCAGGCCTTGGCGCCGGCGCCCTCACCGACACCGCCATCATGGGCACCGCCAGCAGTGCTATCGCCCAGCTGCCACTGGACGATGTGGCCAAGGCCACCCTCAACAGCCACATGGCGGTGGCTTACGCCATCACCTACGTGTTCGGCACGGTCGGCCTGATCGTCTTCGTCGGCAGCCTGGCGCCACGCCTGCTCGGCGTCGACCTGCGCGCCAGTGCCCAGGAACTGGAACGCGAACTGGGCATCGAGCGTGACGAGGACGCCATCAGCATCCCCTACACCCGCATCGTGGTGCGCGCCCATCGCCTCGATGCGGACACGGCCATCGGCCTGAGCATTGCCGACATCGAAGCCCTGCACCCTTCTTTGAGCGTCGAGCGCATCACCCGCGGCGGGCAAGCCTTCGACCGCGACCCGACGCTGGTCCTGGCCAGCGGCGACATTCTCGGCATCTATGCCCTGCGCGAGGCGGTCAGCGACCTGCACGACTGGATCGGCGCGGAGGTGGATCACCCCGACAGCCTGTCGTTCCCGACCCGCAGCGCAGACATCGTGCTGACCAACCCGCGCCTGGCCGGGCGCACCCTGCACCAGGTGAAAGCGGCGCTGACCGGAACCGAGCGCATGGGCTGCTTCCTCACCGGCATTTCCCGCCAGGGCCTGCCGCTGCCGCTGTTGCCCGAAACGGTGCTGCGCCGCGGCGACGTCATCAGCCTGACCGGCCGCGCCGCCAGTGTCGAGGCGCTGGCCGCGCAGGTGGGGCGCATCCGTGAAGCGAGCTACCGCAGCGATATCGCCCTGCACGCCCTGGGGCTGGTGCTGGGTTCGCTGGCCGGCCTGCTGTCGACCCATATCGGCATGATCCCGGTGGAGCTGGGCATCGGCGGCGGCATCCTGCTGACCGGCTTGCTGATCGGTTGGTACAACTCGCGACACCCCGAGTTCGGTGCGTTGCCCCCAGCGGCGCAATGGGCCTTCTCGGAGTTCGGCCTGACCGCCTTCGGTGCCGTGGTCGGCCTGCTGGCGGGCCCTGCAGCGCTGACGGCGATCAAAGAACAAGGCCTGGACCTGCTGGTCGCAGGCGCCCTGGTGACCCTCATTCCGCCCTTGGTCACGCTGTTCTTCGGGCGCTACATCCTGCACCTGCATCCGATGATCCTGTTCGGTGCGCTGGCCGGAGCACAAACCGAAGCCGCGTCGATGAACAAGATCATCGAACAGTCCGGCAGCAACACGCCCGTCATCGGCTTTACCGTCTGCTATGCCGTTTCCAATGTACTGCTGGCCGTCTGCGGGCCCATCATCATTGCCTTCGCCTGAGGGCTGAATCGAATTGTCCAGCAATGCCTCGGGAAGCCCGCCAACTAGCCTCCGGGGAAAACTTGCGAGACAAGATGTGTCGTCTAAAGTATCAACGCGAACCGCTGTTATCTGCGTCTTATTCAAACTTGGCCAGATGTCGTGAAATGAAAGCCATGCCTGACCATGGCGGCATTTCAACCCGCTACCCTGCTTGAACAAAGCTTCATTTTTCACGCTGGCAGTTGCCCTCAACGGTACGGCGCTTCAGATCACCAAGGAGCGTGTGATGGAATCGATCCACAGGTTTTGCAAGCGCCAAGGCCACCTTACCGTCTACACGTCGACCCGCCCAGCCCGGTACCTTGCATCATGAGGTTGCAACGCGGTTGTGCGGCGCTCGCCCTGGCCTGCGCGGCGGCGGTGCCCGGCACGGGCGCCTGGGCCGGTGGCATCCTCATCTACGAAGCCGGCCAGGAGGGCAACGGCCTGGCCAACGCCGGTTCCGCCGCCCTGGCCAACGACCCCAGCGTGCTAATGAGCAACCCGGCCGGCATCACCCGCCTCAAGGGCACACAGCTCAGCGCCAACGCCCAGGTGATCCTCGGCGACATCCGTTTCTCGCGCGACAGCAACAACCAGTTCGACGGCAACGAAGGCGGCAACGCGCTGCAGTACCTGCCCGGTACCAGCCTGTTCATCAGCCACCAACTCGACGAACGCGCGGCCATCGGTTTCGGCATGTACGGCAACTTCGGCCTGGCGCTGGACTATGACGATGACTGGGCCGGGCGCTACTTCACCCAGGAAGCCGCGGTGATCGGCGTGTCGATGCAGCCGACGGTGGCCTACAAGTTCACCGATGACCTGTCCATCGGCGTCGGCCCGCGCATCATGCTCGGCTACTACCGCACCGAAATGGCCATCAACAACAACCTGCTGGGCCTGGCCGACCGGCCGGACGGGCAACTGGAATACAAGGACACCGACGTCGGGATGGGCGTCAACCTCGGCCTGCTCTATCAAGTCGACCCGCGCACCCGTGTTGGCCTGGCCTACACCAGCAAGGTCAAGCTGGAATTCGAAGACAAGCCGCACCTCAAGGACATCAGCAACCCCTTGATCAACGTCGCCCTGCGTCGCCTGGACGCGGACAACCTGGAACTCGACCTCAACGTGCCGCAAACCGTGACCTTCAGCATCGCCCACGAGCTGGACGACCAGTGGACCCTGCTCGGCAGCCTCAACTGGCAGGACTGGAGCGATTTCGGCGACGTCGGCGTGGAAGTCGACAGCAACGCTGGCGACACCAGCCGCACCGTCGACCGCCAGTACAAGGACACCTGGCACGCCTCGGTGGGGGCGCAGTACCAGGCTACCCGGCAATGGCGCTGGAGCGTGGGCCTTGGCTACGACAGCTCGGCCGTGGACGACAAGGACCGCACCGTCGACAACCCCATGGGCGAAGCCTGGCGGCTGGCGGCCGGCGTCAATTACCAGGTCGAGGAAGGCTTCGACCTGCACATGGCCTACACCCTGGTCTGGCTCGGCGACATGGACGTCGAGCAGACCAAGGCGCGCTCCGGCAACACGCTGTCGGGCAGCTACGACAACAGTGCGTTGCATATCCTCGGGGGTGGCGCCACCTGGCGATTCTGAGGCACCCTGCGCGGCGGCAGGACATCGATCATTGTAAGAAGGAGAAGCTGCATGAATACCAAGTCGTTAGCTGCATCGCTGTGCCTTGCAACGCTCATGCTGCAGGGCTGTGCCAGCAAGTACGTGGAGTCCGACCAGTATTCGGGCTTCCTCAAGGACTACAGCATGCTCAAGGAAGGCGAGTCGCC
>Ga0182745_1005725_pt1 | contig 10097 bp, 10 predicted proteins | sample eDN3rd30CKraftBY_FD_128523 | JGI IMG/M metagenome (GOLD analysis project Ga0182745, IMG submission 128523) | Enriched backyard soil microbial communities from Emeryville, California, USA - eDNA 3rd pass 30_C Kraft BY (version 2) (version 2) | ecosystem: Environmental > Terrestrial > Soil >... | reverse complement strand
TTCCGGCGCTGTCCCTGGTCGCCGAGGACCGCGACGGCACCGTCGCCGGCCACGTGGTCGCGACACGCGGCACGATCGAGTCCGTTCCCGCCCTCGGTCTCGGGCCGCTCGGCGTGCGACCGGACCTGCAGCGCACGGGCGTCGGCGCGGCCCTGATGCACGCGGTGCTCGGGGCCGCCGATGCCCTGGACGAATCGGTCGTGGTGCTGCTCGGCCACCTCGACTACTACCCGCGGTTCGGGTTCGTGCCGGCGGCGGACCTGGGCATCGCCCCGGACGTGGCGGAGTGGGCGCCGCACTTCCAGGCCCGCGCGCTGACCGCCCACCGACCCGGTGTGCGCGGTGTGTTCCGGTACGCCCCACCGTTCTACGAGATCGGCTAGCGTTTCGGGCATGGCCGATCCGATCGATCAGGTGGCCCGCACGTTCGACGACGCGAGCGACCGGTTCGACCGCCTGACCGCGACCGTGTGGGGCCCGGCCGGGCAGTCGCTCGTGTTCGCTCTCCGCCTCCACCCCGGCGACACCGTCCTCGACGCGTGCTGTGGTGCCGGTGCGTCCGCGTTGCCGGCGGCCGCGGCGGTCGGCCCGACCGGACGGGTCCACGCCGTCGACGTCGCCGCCGACCTGCTCGAACTGGGCCGGTTGACCGCCGAGGACCGCGCCCTGCAGAACATCGACTTCGTGTGCGCCGACGCCACCACGTGGGAGCCGCCGTCGTCGGTTCCGGAGGCCGGATACGACGCGCTCGCCGTCTCCTACGGGGTGTTCTTCCTTCCCCACATGGACGCGAGTTTCGCGCGGCTGGTCGGCCTGGTCCGGCACGGCGGCCGGGTCGGGGTGACGGTGTGGCGGGCCGGCGCGATGACCGAGTTCACCGCCGTGGTGTTCGACGTCGCCGCCCGCTACTCCCCCGAGATGACCGACCGCTTGTCGCTCCGCGATCGCACGCCGTTGCACCGCATCGACACCCCGGAGACACTCGAGGCGTGGCTCGCCGCCGCGGGATGTCACTCCGTCCAGGTGGACGTGATGCCGAATCTGCTGCCCGCCGCCGACGACCTGTGCTGGAACCTCGTGGTGGGCACCGGATTACACAGCGTTCTCGACGGACTCGACGAACCCGCCGTGGAGGCGCTGCGGCGGGATCTGCTGACCGAGATCACCGAGCGCGGCCTGCACACGATCGACGCGACCACCCTGGTCGGCACCGCGACCGTGCGACGTCCCCCGGCGACCGTCTGACCGGCGGACCGGCACACCGAACGCACCTGAGACAATCGGCGGCATGACCGCTGCTTCGACGGACGACCGCCGTTACGTTCTGACCCTCGGCTGCCCGGACACCACCGGCATCGTGGCCCGCATCGCCACCTTCCTCGCCGAGGTGGGCGGTTCCATCGTCGAAGCGGCCTACCACGCCGACCAGGACAGCGGCTGGTTCTTCACGCGGCAGGCGGTGCGCGCCTCGTCCATCCCGTTCGGGATCGACGAACTGCGGGAGAAGTTCGCGGTCGTCGCCGAGCAGATCGGTCCGGAAACCGAGTGGACGCTGTCGGACACCGGCGAGACCAAGCGCGTCGTGCTGTTGGTGAGCAAGGAAGCGCACTGCCTGCACGACATCCTGGGACGCGTGGCGGCCGGCGAGCTCAAGGCCGAGATCTGCGCGGTCGTCGGGAACCACCCCGAACTCGAGACGGTCGCGAAGCGGCACGGCATCGACTACCACTACGTGTCGTTCCCCAAGGACCCGGCCGAGCGCGGACCGGCGTTCGAGCAGGTGCGCAAACTCGTCGACGTGCACGACCCGCACGCGGTGGTGCTGGCCCGGTTCATGCAGGTGCTCCCCTCCTCGCTGTGCGAGCACTGGGCCGGGCGGGCCATCAACATCCACCACAGCTTCCTACCGTCGTTCATCGGTGCCCGCCCCTACCACCAGGCGTTCACCCGCGGCGTGAAGCTGATCGGCGCGACCTGCCACTACGTGACCGCCGAACTCGACGCGGGCCCGATCATCGAGCAGGACGTGATCCGCGTCGGACACGGCGACACGGTCAGCGACATGGTGCGTCAGGGCCGTGACGTCGAGAAGCTCGTGCTGGCCCGTGGTCTGCGCTGGCATCTCGAGGACCGGGTGCTGGTGCACGGCCGCAAGACCGTGGTTTTCAACTGATCGGTCTTCAACCGATCGGTCTTCGCCCGACCGGGACCGCCGTCACGCGACAACCGTGACGGTCCGGCTGTGCAGGCCGGTTGCCCCGTCCGGGACCGGCGGACGCCGCTCTTCGTCCTGCACTGCCCCGGTGCCGTCGACGGCCCGGACCTCGAGCGTGTGCTCGCCGGGGCTCGCGTCCCACACCCACCGCCACTGACGCCAGGTGTCCACCGAATACTCGGGGGCCGGTTCCGCCTCCTGCCAGGGACCGCCGTCCACGCGGATCTGGATCCGGCCGATCCCGCGATGCTGCGCCCACGCGGTGCCGGCCACGACGACGGGCCCGGCCGTGAGCCGCGCGGATCGAGCCGGCACGTCGATCCGTGAGGCGGTGCGGATCGGTCCCTTCGCGGCCCAGCCGCGCCGCGTCCAGTAGGCTTCCGCGCGGTCGAACCGGGTCAGCTCCCAGTCGACGACCCACTTCGTCGCCGAGACGTAGCCGTAGAGCCCGGGCACCACCTGCCGCGCCGGATAGCCGTGCTGGAGAGGGAGCGGATCGCCGTTCATCGCGACGGCGAGGAGCGCGTCCCGACCGTCGCGCAGCACCTCGACCGGTGTTCCGACGGTGAACCCGTCGACGCTGGTGGACAGCAGCATGTCGGCATCGGGGTGGACTCCGACACGGTCGAGGATGTCCGCGATGCGGTAACCGGTCCAGCCGGCGTTGCCGGCGAGGTCGCCGCCGACCTCGTTGGACACGCACGTCAGCGTCACCAGTCGCTCGACGGTCTCGAATCCGGCGAGATCGTCCCAGGTGAGCGTCGTCTCCCGATCCACCATGCCGTGGATGCGCAGCCGCCAGTCCGCGGTGGTGAGGCGCGGCACCTGCAGCGCGGTGTCGATCCGGTAGAAGTCGCGGTTCGTCGTGACGAAGGAGGTGGCGCCGGGCACCGCGCGCGGTCCGGTCGTCAGGTCGGCGCCGGGCGGAATCGCCGGTGCCGCGTCCGCGGCGAGGGGCACCCGGAACCGGTCGCGGTCCTCGAGCACCACCGCCAGCCGATCCGCGAGATACCGGCCGACGGCACCGGCCGCGACCGCGACCGCAACGCCCGCGCCCAGGACCACCAGGAAGCGCCGGCGGTCCAGGTTCGGCGACGCCGGATCCTCTCCCCGCGGCGTCCACAGCGCCCGGATCGCGAACTGCAGGAACAGCATTCCCACGACGACGGCGATCACCGTCGGGACCGCAGCGGTCGCGGTTGCCTCGGGCCGGTGCAGCGCCGCGTACACCCCGAGCGCCCCGAGCGCCGCGAGCAGCGCTCCGCCGTAGGGGCGCCGGGGCCGTTCGATCAGCCCGGCGACGACCGCACACACCGCGAGCAGCACCGACATGCCGACGAACAGCGCCGGCTTGTCGGCGGTGCCGAACGTGCCGATCGCGAATTCGCGGGCCCAGGCGGGTGCCCGATCGACGGTCGTGCCGCCGACCGCGAAGAACGGCGACGCATCCGGATCGGTCACTGCGGCCAGCAGCTCACCGACCCCGAGGACGACGAGGACCGCGACGACGCCGGTCGCCGCCCGCGAGAGCATCCCCGGCGAGCCGGTGCTCGGTGGTCGGGTGCTCGGCGGTGTGGCCATGGCGATCCTCCGGTGTGTCACCGAGGGTTCGGACCCGCAGCCCCGTCGGATGGGCCGGAGGTTCAGCCGCGGACGAGCTGAGCGGCGCGTTCGAACAGATGCTGCAGTTCGGAGTTGAACACGTCGATCGCCTCGACCGAGCTCATGTGCCCGATGCCGTCGACGACGACGAGATGCTCGAGGTTGCCGGCTTCGTCGAGTTCAGCGGCGAGGCGATGCGCGTGGCTCGGCGGGGTGAGCCGGTCGGCGGTGCCCACGAGGACGGTCGTCGGGACGGTGAGGTTCGCCAGACCCTCGTGGACGTCGAGGGCGCTGAGCGCGACACCCCAGCCGCCGCGGGTGCGGGGCGGACAGCCGAGCACGATCTTCTCGCAGAAAGCGACCGCGGCGGGTGTCGCGTTCGGTGACAGAGCGACGTACTTGAGCGCGCGGGTCGTGACCGGAGACGCGACGAGCGGCACGGTGGCGCCCATCAACCGGCGTGCGACGGGCACCGGGACACGGGGTGCACGCTGCGGAAGCGGCACGATCGTCGACGCCGCGACCAGGTTGTCCATGCCGGTGCTCGCGAGCAGGACGCCCGAGACCCGGTCGCGGACCTGCCCGGGATGCCGTTCCGCCCACGCCATGATGCTGATACCGCCCATGCTGTGGCCGGCGAGCACCGCCGTGCGGCCGGCCGGGACGGTCGCGGCGAGCACTGCGGCGAGGTCGTCCGCGAGCACGTCGGGCCCGAAGACGCGGCTGCCGACGTCGCTGCGCCCGTGTCCCCGCTGGTCGTAGACGACGACACGGTACTGCTCGGCGAACGCGTTGATCTGCGGTGTCCAGAATTCGGTGGAGCAGGTCCAGCCGTGGCTCAGCACGAGGACGTCGGCGTCGGGATCGCCGTAGGCGCGGACGTGCAGGCGCGCACCGTCGTCCGTGACGACCTCGACCTCCTCGTGCAGGACCTGCGGTTCCGCCAGCAGGGCTTCGCTGGGATCCCCGACCGTCACGACGCTCCGGGCTGCCGTGCTCCTGCGACGGGCCGCCACGGCTCCGAGTGCGGCACCGGTGGTGACGAGTCCGGCGACCGCGAGCGCGGTCCGGCGTGAGGGCTTCTTCACCTGTGTTCTTCTCCGATCTGGTGTGGCGGTACTCGGTACTGGTGGGTCGGTCAGAGGGTCAGAGGATGTGTGCGCGGCGCAGCAGCGCGGTCGAGGGGCCGCCGATCAGCCCCACCCCGTCGAGGAATTCGACGGTGCGGCGCGAGGCGTTGCGGATCCGGTCGTGGTAGTGGGCATTGCCCCGGGCAGCGGCCCTGGCCTCGTCGACGTCCAGGCCCGCCGCCGCGTAGACGCGCGGGTTCACCAGGTTCGTGACGATGAAGTACGCAGAGACTCCGAGGTGCATCCTGATCCAGGCCCGTTCGGCGCGGGACGCGTCGCGCATGCGGCGGGCCGTCTCCTCACGGGCGTAGCGGATGTGCCGGGATTCCTCGATCACGTGGATCCGGCTCACGGTCCGCGTGATGGGCTGGACGCGCTCGTCGCGCATGAAGTCGCGCTGCATCGCGTCGAGGATCTCCTCGGCGAACAGTGCCCCGCCGAAGGCGAGTGCGCCCCCGGCCACGGCCTTGAACGCGCGTCCGGATTCGCGGACCCAGCGCGGCGGCCGGTACGAGGGGACGCCGAAGTGCTGCGCGGATCGGGCGAACATCGTCGAGTGCCGGCATTCGTCGGCGATCTCGGTGAGGCCGAACTGCACGTAGGGCGTGGCGGGGTCGTGTCGGTAGAGATCCCGCACGAGCATCTGCATGAGGATCATCTCGAACCAGATGCCGGTGCCTGCGATGCTGGCGGCTTCGTGCCGGGTCAGGGTGATGCGCTGGTCCTCGGTCATGCGGTCCCACAGCTCGGTGCCGTAGAGACTGGACCATTCGGGACTCATGCCGTACTTGTCCGGCGGGATCGGAGCATCCCAGTCGATCTCGATCCCGGGATCGAAGGACGAGCGTGAAGCGGATTCGAGCAGCCGCGCGGCGGTGTCCTGCCGGTCACCGGTGCGGAAGGGTCGGGTGAGCGTCACGGCGATCACCTCGTCTCGGAAAATTTAGCCGTAACTCCGAGTGTCACTATCTGGCCGTCCGGTGTCAAGGACGGCAGGGGTCACCAGCGCGGGCGCTGCACCTCTTCCACGCGCGGCCGTACGTCCACCAGGTACACACACACCGCGACGACCCCGACGATGCCCAGCATCCCGATGGCCCCGAACAGGAACAGCACGACCAGCGCCACGGCGAGGATCCCGACCCACACCGGCTTGGTGAGCTTGTCGACGGCGGGGAATGCTTCCGCCGGCTGACGCACCGCGTGGACGAGCGCGAACACCGCACCTGCGATCGCGAGGATCTGCAGGGCGAAGAGGATCAAACCGGCGAGAGAATCGACATTCGGCACTCCTCCATCCTACGAGCATCGGCTCCCGTGCACCGTGGCACGGGAGCCGATACTCCGATGGTCTACCGGAAGGGAGCCCTGATCAGGCGCCGGTGGTCTTGCGCGGGGCCGCCTTCTTGGCCGGGGCCTTCGCCGCGGACTTGGCGGGCGCCTTGGCCGCGGTGGCCTTGGCCGGGGCGGCCTTGGCGGCAGGCTTCACCGGAGCAGCCTTCTCCGTCACGGACTTGGCCGCCTCGTCCACCTCCAGAGCGGCGACCTCGACGCGGTCGGCAGCCTCGTCGGCAACCTCTTCGGCCTGGTCCGCGAGCTCGAGGACCCGCAGCGCGGCCTCGTCACCGGCGTCGGCGATGGCGTCGCCGACCTCCGAGGCGGTCTCGGAGATGCGGCCGGCGGCGAGACCGGCGAGCTTCGCGGCCCGCTCCCCGACGGCGCGGGTCTGACGGGCAACGGTGCCGAGGGCGTCCTCGGTCAGGTCGACGGCGTCACCGAACGCAGCCTCGGCGCGCTCGAGGCCCTCTTCGACCGCGGGCTGCTTGCGAAGGCGCTCGACAGTCTCCTCACCACGTTCGGCGAGCGAGGTGTACAGGTCGGACGCGACCTTCAGGTACGCCTCGGCGACCTTGCGCAGCTCCTCGGGGGTGAACTTCTCGCGCAGTTCCGCGAGCTCCTCGGGCAGCTCGGACGGCAGGCCGGCGAGACGCTCGCGCAGCGATTCGACGGTCTCGGTCAGGTCGCCGGGCAGGGCGAGAAGCTTCTCGCGGGCGGTGTCGACGCGCTCGTTGACGTCGGCGCGGTTGGTTTCGGCGCGCTCACGCACCTGAGCGACGACGTCTGCGACGGCCTGGACGACGGCGTCGCCCGCGCCGACGGCGGCGTAGAGGGAATTGCGAATGGAGACATTGGGATCGGTCATGTCATTTCTCCTGTTCATCGGGGTCGGTCTCGTTCCGGTCGGCGGTCCCGGACTCGATGTCCGGCGCCGGCCCGGGCGGGGCGGACTCGTTCTCGCGACAGAACGAGTCGTAGATGTCGAGCAGGACCTGTTTCTGCCGCTCGGTGAGAGCGGTATCGGCAAGCAGCGCGTCACGTACCGCGCTCTGCGGGCGCTGCTCGAGAATCCCGGCCCGCACGTAGAGAACCTCCGCGGACAACCGGAGGCCCTTCGCGATCTGCCCGAGCACCTCCGCGGAGGGCTTGCGGAGCCCACGTTCGATCTGGCTGAGATAGGGATTGCTGACGCCGGCGAGCTGCGACAACTGCCGCAACGACACCTGCGCCGCCTCGCGCTGGGCGCGGATGAACCCGCCGATGTCCTGCGCTGCGGAGTTCACGACTCGCGATGCGAGATCGCTCGGTCCGCCGGTTCCGGATCCCTCACCGTCCGGCCTCTCGACCGGCGCGGCGTCCCCTTCGTTCGTGGGCATGACCCCAGCATACGAGCGGGTGCTAGCTACAGCAAGCACTCTGCTAGCAAGTGAGCGACCTCACGAGAACAGCAGCTGGGACACGGTGTAGATGGCCAGACCCGCGAGCGATCCGACGACCGTGCCGTTGATGCGGATGAACTGCAGATCCCGCCCGACGGCCAGCTCGATCTTGCGGCTCGCCTCGTCTGCGTCCCAGCGCTCGACGGTCTCCCGGATCACCGCGGTGATCTCGTCGGCGTAGTTCGCGGCGATGTAGCGGGCACCGTCGAGCAGCCAGCCGTCGACCTTGCCGCGCAGTTCGTCGTCGTCGCGCAGCCGCACCCCGAGGTGCATGACGTTCTCGGCGACCTTCGTGCGCAGGGTGCTGTTCGGATCGTCGACGGATTCGAGGATCATGCGCTTGGCGGTCCGCCACGTGGCGGCCGCGAGCTGGGTCACCTCGTCCCGCCCCATGATCTCCGCCTTGACGCGTTCGGCCTTGGCGATCGTGGCCGGATCGGTCTGCAGGTCGCGGGCGTAGTCGGCGAGGAACTTGTTCGCGGCGAGCCGGACCTCGTGGGTCGGGTTGGACCGCACCTTCCAGGTGAATTCGACCAGTTCGCGGTGGATCTTCTCGCCGAGCAGCATGTCGACGAACTTCGGCGACCACGACGGCGAGTCCCGCGAGATGATCCGGTCGATCGTCTCCTGGCTGCCCAGCGCCCACTGGTGGGCCCGCTCGGCGAGCATGTCGATCAGCGGCAGGTGGCGCTCCTCGGCGATGAGCTCGGTCAGCACCCGGCCGATCGGCGGCCCCCACTCGGGCTCGGCGATGCGCTTGACGATCGTGTGGTCGATGACCTGCTGGATGTCCTCTTCGCGCAGCACCGTCACGATGCCGCGCAGCACTGTCGACGTCTCCTGCGCGACCCGCTGCGCGTTCGCGGGCTGGGCCATCCAGCCACCGAGCCGCAGCGGGATCTGCGCGGACTCGATCTTCGCCGACACGACGTCCGGAGCCAGGAAGTTGGTTCCCACGAACGAACTCAGGCTGGCCCCGAGCTGGTCCTTCTTCTTCTTGATGATCGCGGTGTGGGGCACCGGGACACCGAGGGGATGCCGGAACAGGGCTGTCACGGCGAACCAGTCGGCGAGGGCACCGACCATGCCCGCCTCCGAGGCAGCTCGCACGTAACCGACCCACTCGCCGGCACCCCGGGTTTCCTGCCAGCGGCAGAACAGATACACCACCGTGGCGAAGACCAGGAATCCGGTGGCCACCGCCTTCATCCGGCGGAGATCAGCGCGCTTGGCGGCATCGTCGTTGGTCAGAAGTTGCACCTTCGCCATTGTGCCGAAACCGGACGGACACCCGCGGGACGTGCCGCGACACGAAGCGGCTCGCCGTAGACTGAGCCGACGATCGAAACCGAACGGATGTGCCAACCCAGTGCCCAGCAAAAGCGCGCCCTCGCCGACAACGCCCCTCGATTCCGCAGCGCCGCAACCGGCGCCCGCCAAGCAGGACGGACGCAAACGCCGCTGGCACGAGCACAAGATCGCGCGGCGCGAGGAGCTCGTCGACGGCACGATCGCCGCGATCCGGGTACGAGGCCACGACATCGGGATGGACGAGATCGCCGCGGAGATCGGCGTCTCCAAGACGGTTCTGTACCGCTACTTCACGGACAAGAACGATCTGACGACCGCGACGATGATGCGGTACGTCGAGCGGATCCTGGCGCCGAGGATCTACGCGGCCGTCGGCGAGGATCTCGACGAGTACGAACTGACCCGGGTCGCGATCGCCGCGTATGTCGAGACCGTGGCCTCCGACCCGGAGGTCTACCTGTACGTGATGAGCAACAGCTCGTCGGCGAGCCGCGATGTGGTGGCCGATTCCGAGCGGATGATCGCCGAGCTGGTGGCGACCGTCCTCGGTGAGCGCCTGCGGTTGCTGGAGATGGATTCGGGAGGATCTGTGCCGTGGGCCTACGGCATCGTCGGCGGAATCCAGCTCGCGACGCACTGGTGGATCTCGAACAAGTCGATGACCGCGGAAGATCTCATCGACTACCTGACGATGATGACGTGGGGCGGCTTGTCCGGCATCGCATCGGCGGCCGGCTCGCCCGTCAAGTTCAAGTCGCAGCCGCATCCGCTCCGGCGCGACGACCGGGAGGAAAGCGAAGAAGTCGCGGAGTGACCAGTTTCACGTAACTTTGGGTTACGTGTAAAATCGGGGTATGTCCGAGGGATACCGAGGCCGCGCGGAGGTCGCCGTCGCAGGCAGGCAGGTCGTCGTCGACGTCGAACTCGCCGACTGGTTCGATCCGATCAGTGGCCGGCACCGCTGGCGTGGCCGGCTGCGCGACCTGGCGTCCGCGTTCGCTCCGGATGCTCCGCCGCCCACCGGCACCGAGCTCACGCTGACACTTCTCGAACCGGACCAGG